>Ga0315535_1002620_pt1 | contig 11341 bp, 10 predicted proteins | sample SalMarSW160220MG_2_FD_203092 | JGI IMG/M metagenome (GOLD analysis project Ga0315535, IMG submission 203092) | Salt marsh sediment microbial communities from the Plum Island Ecosystem LTER, Massachusetts, United States - Salt Marsh Sediment SW1602-20 ...
CGCCATCTTTCTTATCAGTGCAATTGCAAACGGAGTTGTCACAATGTATAGCACTATGCTCAAAACTGATGGCGATATCATCGTCACTCAAAAAGGCATTTCTGATACATTCTTTAGTGACATCAATCGTTCTTTGGGACTCAAGATAGAAAAGATAGAAAATGTTAAAAAAGTCAACACACTTATACTGGGGGCTTCTCCGGTGAACAATCTTCCAATTGTTGGTATCTATGGAGTGAGTAAAAATAGATTTGAAAACTATAGGCTGATACGCGGTAAATATCCGGATTTACATGAAGTGATGGTAGGGGAGAAGATAAACAATATACTCCAAGCACCAAAAACCGTAACGATCTCAAAAAAAGAGTTTAAGGTCTCGGGTGTCTATAAAAGCGATATCGGTTTTGAAGATGGGGGTGTCGTGATTGGGCTTGAAGATGCATCAAGCATATTTCATAAAAGCGCATCTCTCTTTCTAGTTACGCTTGATGATATCAACAAACAAGACATCAGTGCACAAATCAATGCACTCGATGATGGCATAGAAGCAAAAACAACAGATGAGTTTATAGATAATTACAATCAATTTAAAATCATAAAGATAAGCTCTGATGTTATCTCTTCTCTTGCTTTTTTGATGGGGATATTGGGCATCGTCAGCATGATGAGTATGGTTGTCAATGATCGTAAAGTCGAGTTCGGCATCATGCGTTCTCTCGGTTTTTCAAGTAGAGCTATCATCATAAAACTTATCGCTGAGACACTTATCGTGGCGATATTGGCATATCTCTGTGCTATCGCATTATCGTATCTAATCTTGGATGCCATAGGGCATATGGAAAAATTTCAAGGCTATATCAATGGTGATATCACGCCCTCCTTAGCGATTAGTGTATTTTTTATATCGATTATTATGGCAACGCTCGGCTCTTTACTTCCTGCCATTTGGGCATCACGCGTTGATCCGATGAGTCTCATCCTTCAGGGGGGTGCAAGATGAGATTGAAAGCACAACATATCGAACATTTTTACGCCCAAGAACATATCTTGCACGATATCAATCTTGAGATAGAATCCTCTTGCATTACAGCCATCGTTGGCGAGAGTGGGAGTGGGAAAACTACACTTTTAGCGATACTCTCTTCACTCTTAAGAGCTTCTAGCGGGAGTGTACACTATGATGATATATCTCTAGAAGCTATAAAAAATATAGATGAATTTCGCAAAAAAAATATCGGCTTTGTTTTTCAGTTTCACTATCTTATCGACTATCTGAATATTGAAGAAAATATAACACTCAATGCTCTTGATGCAACCAAAAGTAGTGTTCTTTTAAAAGCTCTAGGCATAAAACATCTCGCATCAAGATATAGCGATGAAGTTTCAGGAGGCGAGCGTCAAAGAGCCGCGATTGCCCGCGCACTTATCAATGATCCGACCTTTGTTTTTGCCGATGAGCCAACAGGCAATCTCGATACGAAAAACGCTATAGGTGTCTTTGAGCTCTTTAAAGAGTTTAAAGAGACAGGCTTTGTCGTCGCTACGCATGATAAAAAGATAATCGATTATGCCGATACGATTATAGAGATGGAGGATGGTTTTGTTAAAAACATTTATACACAATGAGATAAATCTTCTCTTTATATGGCTCATTATCGGCCTAAGTGCAGGGTTAATATATTCTCTAGAGCTTCTAGGGGTAAGCGATTTTGATTCTCTTTTGGTAGCAAGCCGTATGCGATCACTCCATATATCACATATGCTCTATGGGTTTTTTCCGCTTGTCTTATCGCTATTACCGTTTGCGCTTTTTGAAAAAGATCAGATACTCGATGCTGCCATCATCAAAAATCTCAAGAGATATTTTGTGACATGGAATCTCTTTTTGCTTCTTATGAGTATGACGATTTTATTTGGAGATATAAGAGGTTTGCCTTTTTATGACTTCGCCTACTGGCTCAACTTTATCTTAGCCTCAAGTGGCCTTTTTTATATCTATGCACTCTTTTTGGCTATCAAAAACTATGGAAGCACAAGACCTCTGTGGGTCAATGTCTCTTTTGCAACAACTATCATTGCGCCTTTTTTGCTCATCTTTTTGATGAATCCCTCCTATGGGCAAGTTGAAAAAACCCTTGTAGGACCCCATGGTGATAATACCCTAGGTATGAGCTTTGCACTCATCCCTATCTACTATCTACTCATAAAACTCTTTGCACATAAAGATTTCACCCCCAGAGTGCACATCTTGTGGATTATTCCTCTTGTGGGCTACATCATCTCGCTCATTATCCGCAACTTTTTGCACTCACTGAGTTACAATGAAGAGTGGTTTTTCCAATACCTCACACTCCTTTATATACCGCTTTTGTATATATGGCTCAAAGATGCAAAGATTAGTTATGCAACAAACCCATACCTCATCATATCTATCTTGGCATTTCTCTTTGTCGATGTAGAGGGTAATATCCTATTTGTCCCCGAAATTCGACATATGATCCATAAAAATGATCTTGTCATCGGCCATGCGCATATCGCCATGGGAATAGGCGTAGCATTTATGGGGCTGAGCATACTCTATCATCTCCTGCCAAACCTCTTTAGCAAACGCCTTGCCGTCTTTTGGAGTATTGCATTGAGTTTAATCACTCTAGTACTCACTATCGCCGGCATCAAAGAAGCAGGGCTTTTTGATATAAATATCAATTACCTATGGCTACTTCGATCATTTTTTGGGCTACTCATTATCATCTATATACTCTTTCTATCCATAAAAAACCTCGGGCTCAAACTCGAATCTAAAATATCATTTTACCATTTAGCCGGTCTGCTGAGTGATGGCATTGGCGGTCTTCTTTTGATACTAGCAGGCAATGTTATTTTCCCTTTATTCGGGTTTCATTTTAGTGGAAGTTATGCGTATGTGGTTTTTGCTTTCATGATAGGTGTTGGGACGATACACTTTTTTGGACTTTTTACCCAAGGTGAGTTCCTAGCAAACATCAGTGCTCTCATCCGTGTACTCGTCGGCTCTACATTTATAGCGCTCTTTACGACAAATCATATCGATAATATCGGGCTTTTAGTCGGCGTGTACGATATAGGCTTTGCTTCTGTCTATTGGCTCTTATTGAGGAGTGAGCGATGAATGCCTATACACTCCTTCTAAGTGCTCAACTTCTCTACTATCTACTCATAACACAAACAGGGGTTGTGGGGGCTTTTGATTCGCATATCCATGATCTCTACACACTACCGATTGGCGGAGTATTGGGGAGTCTATTTGCAGCGTTTATCAAACACAATCATATAAAGATAGAACTCTATGCTCTTCTTTTTTGCCAACTGTTGCTCTCGCTTTTTTATCCTCACTATTCTCTTTTATGGATACTTCTGCTTGGTTTCATCGTCGGCTATACAACACCGCTGCTCTTTTTTATTTTCAAAGACCAAAAAAAGATAAACCTAGCGATTGGGCTTGGACTCTCATACGCCATAGGAACAGCACTTTACTCTTACCCCTTTGAGCAGAGAGATAGCATCGCTTTTGTGCTTTCGGTTATCTCCATCGCATCGCTATTCTTTTTGGAACTCAAACCTACAAAGAAAATCGAAGAAAAAGTGGATGGAAAAATCATCGCTATTTTAGTGCTATGGATATTTGCAGATTCGGCACTTTTTGAGACACTCAGTAGATCTAACGATATGGATATATGGAGCCACTACACACTCACTATCATAACATTTCACATCATCGGTATATTAGCAGCATATAAATACCCAATGGATGTAGTTAAAAAGCATCGTATCATCTTCCCGCTTTTTCTCCTTTCGTATCTACTTTTCACGATAAAAATACCTATTTTACTCGCCATTATCTATCCGTTTACGATTTCATATTATAATTTTTCATTATTTAGATATATTATAAACCTAAATAACATAAAGACTATAGGTATCACTATGGTCCTCGTCGGATGGGTAGCAACAAGTTTGGCAAATGCGATAGCCCTTGAAAAACAGATTTGGATCGTCTACTTAATTTTTGCACTTTTCTGTGCAACATTTTTTATCTTAAATAGGAGAAAATATGAAAAAAGTAATCATTCTACTCACGCTTATAAGCGCTTTCATACACGGACAAAGCCTCAAATTTGACTCGGGTTTTATACGAGCGCACACGGAAGTATTTGGTGATCGCACGATCGATCCTACATTTCACAAAGCAACATCAAAACTGACGATACAAAACGGATTGGCAAAAACTTTAAAAGGCACCATAGAGGTATCGATGAAAGATTTCATAAGTGACAATGAAAAAAGAGATGAACATATGCAAAGCGCACTCGAATCTTCATCTTTCCCAAAAGCGTCTTACAAGATATCTGAAGTCGTAGAAAATGGTGATGGCTATATGCTTAATGGCACTCTTTTACTGCATGGGGTCTCTAAGCCACTCTCTTTTGATGCCACTATAGCAAATGAAAATGGTAAGGTACATATCGTTGCAAAGAGCAAAATAAAAATGAGTGATTTTGGGATAGAGCCACCGAAAATGTTTTTATTAACCGTGAGAGATCAGGTTGATTTGAGTGTGGATATCTTACTCAAATAGATAGCTTCACCGATAGCAAACGGTAGCGTAGCAAATGGATATTTTTGTTCTTGAAGTAGCTTTTCTAGCCACTCTAAAGGCTCACACAGTGACTCATCAGAGAGTTTAAATGTGCCATAATGCACAGGGATAAATCTCTGCACTCCAAGATCAGCACATGCTGCAAGTGCCTCTTGCGGATCGAGGTGATTGTGGCGCATGATATACTCGGGTTTATACGCGCCTATCGGTAAAAAAGCATCGCCAATTTTGAAGCGTTTTCCTATCTCCGCAAACTGCTCCCCGTAAGCAGTATCTCCTGAATGGTAAAAACTACATTGATCATTGTTTACCACAAAGCCACCCCAAAGCGTTCTATTTTTATCGAGTAGGTATCTGTTGCTCCAATGCAGAGAAGGAACAAATGTGATTATTACATCTTTTATACGATACGCTTCCCACCAATCAAGTTCGATCAAATTTTTATACTTTTTAAAATATCTTCTAAAACCTTTTGGAGCCACTATCGTTAAGTTTGGGTTCTGTTTTATGAGAAATTTGATGGATGGCATATCAAAATGATCATAATGTGAATGTGTTATGAGGACAATATCTGCTCTAATTTTCTTTTTTGAAATGGGAAGCTCGGTATGTCTTTTATAAAAGGGGATGTTATCAAAAAGCGGATCGATAATGATGTTGATTCCGTTCATATTTGCCCAGAGCGTGGCATGTCCTAGCCACAAGGCTACATTTGGTTGAGGTGCTACACTCTCTTTGATGACTGTCATCTTTTTGCAATCATCTGCACCTTTTTTTGAAAAGAGCACATCAAATCGCCACCGAAGCAGATCATAGAGCCGTACCTTTTTTGAAGTATATCTATTCTTCTTCATCACATCCAATTTTTCTCTTTTAATATATCAAGATTATAGCTAACTTCATCGAATTTTGCTTAGAACTATCTTTTTTTCAAAAGAAACATAGTAGAATGTTACACAAATCTAAAATACCAGAAAAGTTAATGCCATGATCTATTTTTTGTCTAATTTTCTACCTTTTAATCTTTTTAGTTATATATCCGTACGAGCAGGGATTGCATTTTTTATCGGATTGATGCTCACTCTTTTTCTTATGCCAAGATATATCCGCTGGGCAAAAGCAAAAAATGCGAGTCAACCTATCAACAAATATGTAACGACACATGAAGCAAAAAGCAAAACACCGACAATGGGTGGAGCTGTCTTTCTTACTGCTTCTATTATTGCTATACTCATAAGCGGCAACATCACAAACCTCTATCTTCTTGGAGGACTCTTTACAATCATAAGTTTTGGACTCATAGGACTCAAAGATGATATCGGTAAAGTCCTCTCGGGAGATAATCTTAAAGGACTAAGCCCAAGAGGTAAATTTTTGTTGCAGATAGCAGCTTCAATTGTGGTAACGATATTTTTAGTCATTGCAGGCTTTCCGACTGATTTTTATGTACCTTTTTTGAAAACACCGCTTTTTGATATCTCCTACTTTATGATCATCTTTTGGGTCGTCATATTTTTAGCAACTACAAACGCAGTCAATCTCACGGATGGGCTTGATGGGCTTGCTACCGTACCTTCTATCGTTGCTCTTGCTTCGCTTGGACTCATCACATATGTTACCGGTCATGCTATCTTTAGCGAATACCTTTTAGTCCCTAACATAAAAGGTGTTGGAGAGATGGCAATCATTGTCGGGGCATTTATGGGAGCGCTTTTAGGCTTTTTATGGTTCAACTGTTATCCTGCAGAAATCTTCATGGGAGATACCGGTAGTCTCTCTATAGGTGGACTTATTGCTTACCTTGCAATACTTGGCAAGAGTGAGATCTTACTTCTGCTTATCGGTATCATCTTTGTCATCGAAACCGCCTCTGTGATACTTCAAGTAGGAAGTTATAAATTACGAGGTGAGCGGATATTTCTTATGGCGCCGATTCATCACCATTTTGAGCTCAAGAAATGGGCTGAAAATAAAATCATAGTCAGGTTTTGGATGATTGCTATCTTAGCAAATGTCCTAGCACTCATCTCCTTTAAGTTTAGATAATGCAAGAGCAAAACAGACCTACGCTCTTTGGATACGGACTTACCACAAAAGCGATAGCAAAAAAGCTAGGGGGCGGGTGCATCTTTTTTGATGATAATGCAAAAGAGAGTTTTAAAGATGAATTTGGCAACACCATCTACCCTTCAAGCCAATTTGATCCACAAAAAAGTGATCTCGAGATACTCACGCCAAGCATAAAACCAAATCATCCTCTTTTGCAAAAAGCGAAACATCCCATCAGCGAATATGACTATTTTTTAGGCGACAGCGTGCAAAAAAAACCATTTAATATCTGGATTAGCGGCACAAACGGCAAAACAACAACTACCCAGATGGTGGTACACCTGCTTCAAAAACGAGGGGCGATTAGTGGTGGTAATATAGGCACGCCTCTAGCAGAAATGAGTATGGAGGCTCCAATCTGGGTCTTGGAGTCTAGCTCTTTTACACTCCATCACACTAAAAGTGCTGCACCAAATATCTATATCCTCCTCCCTATAACTCCGGATCATCTCGATTGGCATGGCACGAAAGAGGCATACGAAGAATCAAAGCTAAGCCCACTCAAAAATATGAGAGAGGGCGAGCTTGCTCTGATTCCTAAGGGTCTCAAGGTGCCAAAAAGTGACGCCTTCATCGTAGAGTATGACTCCAATGAATCTCTAGCAAATACCTTTGGTATCGATAGAGCAAAGATTGATTTCAAAGGCGCATTTTTACAAGATGCTCTTTTGGCACTTATCACGACAAAAGTACTCTATGGCGAGCTTGATTATGCACTTATGAATGCTTTTATCAAAGAGGCACATAGACAACAAGAGATCATTGATAACAAAGGGCGACTTTGGGTTAACGACTCTAAAGCCACCAACCTTGATGCAACTATCCAAGCAGTCAAAGCGTATGGCGATAAAGAACTGCATCTTATACTCGGCGGTGATGATAAGGGTGTTGCTTTAGATGAACTTTTTGATGTTCTAAAGGAGCATAAGATAACACTCTATGCTATAGGCTCAAATGAGGCGAAGCTTATGGATTTGGCAAAACGATATGCTATCTCTGCCTATGCACTTAACACACTAGAAAAAGCCACAAGAGAGATAACAAAACATCACACAAAAGACTCCATAGCGATGCTCTCTCCTGCTGCTGCTAGCCTCGATCAGTTTAGCTCTTATAAAGAACGAGGCGATCTTTTTATCAAGATTGTAAAAGAGTTTTAAGAAGGCTCAATGCTAAGCTAAAATTAATCTTAGATAGTTATAATTCTATCTCTTTTGGCTCGATAGCTCAGTTGGTAGAGCAGCAGACTGAAAATCTGCGTGTCGACAGTTCGATTCTGCCTCGAGCCACCACTTAAAAAATCTTCAAAAATAATTTCAAAAACTTGACGCAATTCTCCTAAAAAGATGTACAATTTCATAAAATCACCTTTGGAAAATAGATGTCAACACTTACTATCAATGACTACTCCTTGAAACATTTCAATCTTGAAGCAAAAGAGGTTATGGATCACTATCTTGAGATTATCAATGTTGATGTGAGCGATTACACTTTCGCATCAAACTTTATATGGCTCTCAAGTGCTACCGGATTTTACACTATCGTCAATGATACCTTTTGTCTTTTTATCCTCAATTCCGGCGAACTTTCTATGCTCTTGCCTCCACTCGGTAGCAAAACAAACACTTATGAGGCGATGCTTCAATGTTTTGAGATCATGAATGCACACAATACCAATAAAAACTACTCAAAGATGGAGTATGTCCACGAATATCTTCTAGAAGGTTTTGTCGACTATCTCGAAGAAGGAACGCAGATTTACGAGATGCTCAAAGATTTTGTTATTGAGAAAAAATTGGTTGATTATATCTACAAAGCAGATAGTCTTATCGAGCTTAAGGGCGATAGCTACAAATCAAAAAGAGGCGAGATCAATAGATTTCAAAAGATCTACCCAAACCACCGCATCGAAATTCTTGAAAAAGAGAAGCACGCACAAGATGTAATGGCACTTTTCAATAAATGGGTTAAAGATAGAGCAACTTATATGCCAAAAGAGGAGATGGAAAACTTTTTTGACGGCATATACTTTGAACGCTTTGCTATAAAGAGGCTGCTCAACAATTACGACGAACTCGATGTTTGTGGAATTGTCATCTACATCGACGGTGAACTCAAAGGATTCACGGTTGGTGAGAAGATAAACGAAAGCACATCAAGCGTCATCATAGAAAAGACTGATTTTGAGATACTCGGATGTGCACAATTTATCTTTAGAGAATTTGTGAAGCTGCTCAAAGAAAAATACGATACAAACTACATCAATGTCGGTGATGATATGGGATTTGAAAATCTCAAAAAAGTCAAGATGTCTTATAGGCCAAATAAACTCATCCCCAAATACACCATCTATCAAAAATGAATATCCGCAAAGCCCTTCTCGATGATGCCAAAGAGATATATACACTTGAGTATGGGGTATTTGAAAATGATCCTTTCTGCCTCTCTTTGGGCTCTATCCGATATCATATAAAAAACAATGAGCTGTATGTCGCGCAAATCGATGATGCCATCATCTCATATGCTCTTTTTTTAAAACGAAAAAGAGGCTACCGACTCTACTCTCTTGTTACAAAAAAAGAGTTTCAAAAAAGAGGGATTGCTAGAAAGCTATTGACATTTTTTATAAACACTTTTGATTTTGAGCTCATAACGCTTGAAGTAAAGATAAAAAACAGAGAAGCGATAGCACTCTATGAAACCTTGGGATTTAAAGAGAAGAGGATACTTAAAGATTTTTATGATGATTGTGACGGTATTTTAATGGAGTTGCAAAAAGAGTTACCTATCTAATCCATTAACCTTGAAGCTTATCCGATGCTCAACGCATCTCCCGTGTTCTCTAATGGCCTCAATATGCGCTTTTGTGCCATAACCCTTATGTTTCTCAAAATCATATTGAGGATATTCACTAGCGATACGACGCATATATCTATCACGTGTTACCTTTGCGAGTATGCTTGCTGCGCTTACCTCTTTGATCTGCTCATCGGCTTTTATCATTGTCTCTATCCCCTCTACACCAAATGAGGAGTTGCCATCGAAGATGTGATGATACTCTCTTAGATTTTTTTGTATCTCACGCAGAGCTTTTGTGAGTGCAGCGCTCATACCAACGGTATCAATTTCTTGTGCCAAAATCATAACTATATGATATTTTGATGCTTTTTTGATATTTTCAAAAATTTTTTCTCTTTTTTTTTCGGAAATTTTCTTAGAATCATTAACACCCTCAACATCCTCTAGAAGCACGACACCGGCGACAACTAAAGGCCCAGCGAGAGGTCCCCTTCCTGCTTCATCTATACCGCATATTAACTTTTGATTGAACAACTATTTACTCTCACAAGTTATCATTTTAATGTCTCAAGAGTATCGAGATTAATCATTTTCTAACTCCTTCCTTGTTTTATACCCTGCAAATGTTGCGAGATACTCTTGACGATTATCCTAAAAACTTCCCTTGATTTTTTAGATCGGCTTCCATGATTTCTATCTCTCTATTGCCGCTATGGACAATGGTATCATCCACACTATAATCAAGATCAGGATTTCTGTCGTTATAAGGAACGCTATTAAGGATCGTTTTGATGACATTAAATCTCGCTTTAAACTTATCATCGCTTCTTATAACAGTCCAAGGTGCTTTGGGAGTATGAGTTTTTTTAAGCATCTCATATTTCATCAATGTAAAATTGTCCCATTTCTCTTGCATCTGCAAATCAATCTCACTTAGTTTCCACTGCTTGAGCGGATTATGCTCACGCTCTAAAAAGCGGAGGTTTTGCTCCTCTTTTGTCACGGAAAAATATATCTTGATAAAATAGAATCCATGATTGACAAGATCAGCCTCAAAGTATGGGATACTATTCATAAATGTCTGATACTGCTCTTTGGTACAAAAACCAAATACAGGCTCCACCATAGCTCTGTTGTACCAGCTTCTATCGAAAAGCACTACTTCGCCACCTCTTGGAAACTGCTCAACATAACGCTGAAAATACCACTGACTTCTCTCGACTTCTGAAGGTTTTCCTAGTGCCACAACACGGTAATGCTTCTCATTCATATACCGCGTGATACGACGAATCGCTCCTCCTTTGCCCGAAGCATCTCTTCCCTCAATCAAGACAATCATCTTTGAGTCATGCTCCTCAAGATATTCCTGAAGCTTTATAAGCTCTACCTGAAAGGGTTTTAGCGAATCCTCTTGAGCTTGCTCAATATAATTTAAATATATATGTTTTTGGAAAACCTCATCTTTTTGAAAAAGATTGACAAATGATTTTATATCCACACCCTCTCCTTATTCAAATTTGTACCCGTTGCCCCAAACGGTTTTAATCCACCCATGTTTTTTATCGGGGTCTATCTTCTTTTTTAACCGACTAATCGTTACATTCATCGCATTATAGTTTGGATACTCATACTTATCTTTCCAAAACCGATCATGCAACTCTTCTCTTAGGATAGCTTTACTTGGATTCTCTAGAAAAAATGCCAATATCTCAAGCTCCAAAGGGCTCAGCGTAATCTTTTGAGCATCTATGGTAACACTCAAAGCATCTCTATCTAAGGTGATATCTTTATATTTGA
>Ga0315535_1002621_pt1 | contig 11337 bp, 11 predicted proteins | sample SalMarSW160220MG_2_FD_203092 | JGI IMG/M metagenome (GOLD analysis project Ga0315535, IMG submission 203092) | Salt marsh sediment microbial communities from the Plum Island Ecosystem LTER, Massachusetts, United States - Salt Marsh Sediment SW1602-20 ...
AAGTTTTTATTGTATTTCCTGAAGTGCTTGTATAAGTTTTATTCAGATTAAAAAACAAAAATTCTATGGGGGAACATTGATGATAATCTTCTTAACCTTCTGGATGAAGGGGGGATCTTTTCAGAGGAGAGAGAAATTCATTAAACCCTATCTGTAGACAAATAAGAAGGAAGAGAATTCGTTCTTTTTGTTACTTAGTTATGTATCTAAAGATTTGAAATGGCTTTAAACAAAAATTAAGGGAGTAAAAATGGCTGAAGAAAAACGCAAGACACCAAAATTAGATGAGCTTGAAAAAGGTGAATGGCCTAGTTTCGTAAAAGAAATTAAAACTGCAGCCGAAAATAATCCAATGGCGAACGATTTGCTGGGGCAGCTAGAGCGCTCATACGAAGAGAGAATCGGCCACTGGAAACACGGTGGCATCGTTGGTGTTCTCGGCTATGGAGGCGGAGTTATCGGGCGATATTCCGATCTACCTGAAGATTTTCCAAACGTTTCACATTTTCACACTCTTCGCATAAATCAACCAGCAGGCTGGTTCTATACTTCTGAAGTTTTGAGAAAATTGTGTGATATATGGGAAAAGCACGGCTCAGGATTAACCAATATGCATGGTTCAACCGGTGATATAGTGTTTCTGGGAACCAGAACAGAAGAATTAGAACCAGTGTTCAGCGAGCTAACTGAATTAGGATTTGATCTCGGTGGTTCAGGTTCGGATGTGCGTACCCCAAGTTGCTGTTGTGGTGAAGCACGCTGTGAATGGGCTTGCTACGATACTATGGCACTAACTTATTTTCTCACAATGCATTATCAGGATGAACTGCACAGGCCGGCATTTCCGTATAAATGGAAATTTAAAATGTCTGGGTGCCCGAATGATTGCGTTGCTTCAATAGCAAGATCGGATATGTCAATTATTGGTACGTGGAAAGACGATATCCAGGTCGACAAAGCAGCCGTTACCGAATATGCAAAATCCGGTTTAAATATACAGAGGGATGTCATCAATAACTGTCCCGCTAAATGCATGGACTGGGATGGAAAAGAAATTACGATTGACAACAGGTCATGCGTAAAATGCATGCATTGTATAAATACAATGCCAAAAGCGCTTTCTCCCGGTAAAGAACGCGGCGCCTGCATACTCTTGGGAGCAAAAGCACCTATAGTTGAAGGTGCATTACTTTCATCGGTTCTAATTCCTTTTATAAAACTCGAACCACCGTACAAAGAGATTACAGATCTTGTTGAGAAAATTCACGATGTATGGTCAGAAAACGGTAAAAACCGTGAGAGAGTTGGTGAGTTTATTCAAAGAGTTGGAATGGGTAATTTCTTAGAGGCTATCGGCGTTGAACCAATTCCTGAAATGGTAGCCCATCCGAGAGAGAATCCATACGTTTTCTATGAGGAATATTTTGAAGAAGACGGAGAAGATTCCGGTGAAGAGGAAGAAAAAAAATAATTCTATTATTAAGCAATTTTTAGAAAATTAAAATTAAATTCTTTAAGGAATAAAAAAATGGCTGAAGAAAAAAAGAAAAGGTTAACCGATATAGGTCCACCTCACTATGAAAAATTCTTACCACCTATTATTAAAGAAAATTATGGTAAATGGAAATACCACGAGATTTTAAAACCCGGAGTAATGGTTACAGTATCCGAAACTGGTGCGAAATTATATACGGTTCGTGCAGGTTCATCAAGGTTACTCGGGATAGATAAAATCAGAAAATATGCCGACCTTGCAGATAAATATTGTGGCGGCTACTTGAGATTCACCAGCCGTCATAATGTTGAATTCTTACTTAGTGAAGAAAAAAATATAGAACCGTTGATAAATGATTTGCAGGCTTTAGGTCATCCGATTGGCGGTATGGGTAATTCAATTTCCAGTATTGTGCATACTCAAGGTTGGATACATTGCCACTCGGCAGCTACCGATGCATCCGGTATTGTTAAATCAGTTATGGATGATTTGATAGAATATTTTACAGATATGAAATTACCTGGAAAACTTCGAATTGCTTTAGCATGCTGCTTAAACATGTGCGGCGCGGTTCACTGCTCTGATATAGCAATATTAGGAATTCATAGGCGCCCTCCGCGAGTTAGCCATGATAAGTTAAAAGCAATGTGCGAGATTCCGTCGGTTGTTTCTGCATGCCCGACTGCTGCGATCAAACCTTCAACTTACAATGATAAGCCTTCAGTTGAAGTTATTGAAGAAAGATGTATGTTCTGCGCTAATTGCTATACTGTTTGCCCGGCAATGCCGTTAAATGATCCGTTGAATGACGGAGTTTCAATCTGGGTCGGTGGAAAGGTATCCAATGCAAGAAGTGAACCGATGTTTTCAAAGTTGGCTATCCCATTTATACCGAACAATCCGCCTAGATGGCCTGAAGTTGTTGATGCTGTAAGAAATCTTGTTGAAGTCTGGGCGAAGGATGCAAAACCTCACGAGAGAATGGGAGAATGGATCAATCGCATCGGTTGGCCGAAATTCTTCCGTATGACAGGCATCCCGTTCCAGAAGGAACATATTGATGACTTTAAACACGCTGGTTTAACATTTAAACGTTCGGCACATTTGACATATTAGCAGGAGTTAGTTATGGCTGAGCAAGTAAAAGTGGAAGAAGTATCAGACGCAATGTACAAGATGATTAAGGACAGTATGGGACAGAAAAAATGGAAAGCGACTGATTTAACTAAGGCAGTTGTGGAATTATTCGGCGATAAATGTGATAAAACTCTAGCAAAATCTGCGATCCGCGAATTAATCGAAAGTGGTAAATGTGTTTATACATATTTTGGCGGAAGTTTTATCGAGATACCGCATAAAGAAGGTGCTGAGAATTAAAGTATTAGGATATGAAGAAATAAAGTTATAATGGAGGTATAAATATTTTAATCGTTTTATAATTTTTTTCTTTGTATCCGCATACTTTAATCTTCAATGGGTTGAAAGAAATGCAATACTGTAATTATCCCAGAGTTGTAATCAGTGGTTTGTCAGGAGATTCAGGTAAGACAGTTGTGTCTTGTGGGTTGCTAGCAAGTTTTAGAGATAGGGGAATAAAGGTAGCAGGCTTCAAAAAGGGGCCCGATTATATTGATGCTGCCTGGCTTGGGCTATCTGCAGGAAAAGCTGCCCGAAATCTCGATACCTACATTATGGGGCACAAGAAAGCTAAGCAATCCTTTCTTAAGAATGCCTGTAGTGATGGTGTAAATATAATTGAAGGAAACAGGGGCCTGTTTGACGGCATCAACAACAAAGGCACTCACAGTACATATGAACTTGCCAGAACTCTTCAATCACCAGTAATTATAGTTCAGGACGTTTCTAAAGTTACACGAACCGCAGCAGCATTTATTTTAGGATGTAAAAACCTTGATACTGAACATAATATTAAAGCAGTAGTTCTAAATCAGGTCGCAGGGAAAAGACATGAAAATCTTGCCAGAAATGCTATCGAAGATTTAACGGGCATCCCTGTTGTAGGTGCAATTCCAAAGTTGCCCGATAATTTAATCTTACCTTCAAGATATTTCGGCTTGATAACTCCTAGTGAATTCAAGAAAAAATCCACTCTGCTGCGTGAGCTTGAAAGTATTATTCAGCAAAGCATAGATGTTGGTAAAATTTTAGATATTGCAAAAGCTGCACCTCAAATTCCTGTTGAGATACAGGAGGATCATAAAGAAATTAAAAGTAAACCTGCCGATGTAAAAATAGGTTATTTCAAAGATAAAGCATTCTCGTTCTATTATCCGGAAAATCTTGAAATGCTTATGTCGGAAGGTGCTGAACTTATTCCTATATCTTCAACGCATAATACTTATTTTGATTATCTGGATGCGCTTTACATAGGCGGCGGCTTTCCGGAAATGAATCTCACTTACATATCCATGAATCAAAAATTGATAACCTCTATAAAGCAAATGGCTGAAGATGGCTTGCCTATTTATGCAGAGTGTGGCGGACTGATGTATCTGGCAGAAAAAATTTTATGGATGGAAAAAGAATATTTACTATCCGGTGTGCTTCCTATTGTAATTAATATGCAAGATAAACCACAAGGACATGGTTATTGTGAAATGGTTGTGGACAGTGAAAATCCTTTTTATGAAATAGGAACGGTGCTGAAAGGGCACGAATTTCATTATTCAAAAATCTGTAATCACGATGTCAAAATTAAAAGCTGTCTGTCAGTTAATCGTGGCACTGGTTGTTTTAATGAGAGGGATGGCCTAGTGTATAAAAATGTCTTTGCAAGCTATCTGCACGTTCATGCACTTGCGTCTCCGGAATGGGCTGCGGGAATGATTAAATGTGCAAAAAATTATAAAGAATTAAAAACTTCTCGTATGGTTGCAATTAATTAAAGGAGAATTGAAATGGCTAAACAGAAAGAATTAAATGAAAATTTAATTAAAACATTAAAAAAATGGCAGGTAATTGAGGACCAGTCAGTTGAATCGACAACAAAAATTATGGCAAAAACTAAGAATCCTATCGTTAAGCATATTATGGAAATAATAAGGCAGGATTCTGCTATGCATAAAAGAATTCAGCAATTGATAATAGATAATTTTGAAAAGCAGGCTATAACTCTCACCCCCGAGGAATTAGGCGACGTTTGGGAAATGGTAGACCACCATATTCAACTTGAAAGGGAAACGATAAGGTTGGCTGAAGAATCCAGGAAGAACAGCAAAAATTTTCTTGTCAGATACTTGCTCGGTTATTTGATGACAGATGAAAGAAAGCATAACGATGTGCTGGATCAAATGGAGGATATAAAATCAGGTATATATCCCTATGCATAATAGCTGCTGATAATTTATTTGAAAAATAACATTAATATAAAAATCAGTTCCTTTGGAGATTATTAAATGGCAAAAGTTGTAAAAAAAGCAAAAAAGTCCTTAAGTGGGTTGGCATCGCATTCGGCCGGCAGTTCTTCAGTAGAAACATCGTCACTGAGGCCTGTTCAGGTTCTTAAAATGCCTCCCTGCTCAAATACTTGTCCTAATGGAACAAATATAAGAGAATTTCTTACCACCATTAGCCAATCAGAAGATTCCGGCAGAACATATCAGGAGTCTTTTGAAAAAGCTTGGAATATTTTAACGGAAAAGAACCCGTTCCCTGCGGTTTGTGGTAGAGTTTGTCCGCATCCTTGCGAAACGGAGTGTAACAGAAATTTTAAAGATGGTGCAGTTGGAATAAATAATCTTGAAAGGTTTGTCGGAGACTTTGCGCTAAATAATGATTTTAATTTTAAAAAAATATCCGAAGAGACTTATGCTCAAAAAGTTGCTGTTATAGGAGCCGGACCTGCTGGACTTTCCTGCGCATATCAACTGGCAAGAAAGGGTTATACTGTAACAGTTTATGAAGCATTTAGCAAACCGGGTGGAATGTTGCGTTATGGTATTCCGGATTACAGATTACCAGTAGATATTCTTGATAAGGAAATAAAAAGAATTGAAGCACTCGGTGTTGAAATAAAATGTAACCAGATAATCGGAAAGGATATTCCTTACGAAGATTTGCAGAAAAATTATGATGCAATTTTCGTTGGCATTGGTGCTCACAAAGGTAAACTGCTTGGTCTTCCTAATGAAGAAGCTTCAAATGTTTATACAGGGACTGAATTTTTGCATAGAGTAAATTCAGGAGAAAAAATAGAAGTTGGAGATAAAGTACTCGTTGTAGGTGGAGGAGATACGGCTGTTGATGCAGCCCGTGTTTCAAGAAGGCTGGGTGCAAATGTTACGATCGTCTATAGACGCACAAAAAAAGAAATGCCCGCAATTGATGAAGAAATAGTAGGTGCAGAAGAAGAGGGTGTTATAATTGAATTGCTTGCTGCTCCCGTTGAATTTGAAAAAGAGAATGACAGGGTAACAAAGATGAAATGTCAAAGAATGGAACTGGGAGAACCGGATGAGTCCGGAAGAAGAAGACCTGTGCCAATTCCTGATTCATTCTTTACTTTGGATGCTACTGCAGTTATCGCAGCTATTAGCCAGGAGCCCGATTTTGATGGTCTTGATATGCTTCATGAAGGAAAGGACTGGATTAAGACAGATGAAAATGGAGCTACTCAAATACCGGATACCTTTGCAGGTGGTGATGCTCTTGAGCTCGGATTGGTTACTATTGCTATTTTTAATGGAAGAAAAGCAGCCGAAACCATTCACAACAGGTTTCAGAATATTACTCCGGAACCTGAAGAGAAATTGCCGCTTATTACTCACGACCATCTTGTCTTAAACTATTATGAAAGCAAGATAAGAAATGAACCCTTTAAACTTCCTCCTGAGGAAAGGCTAAAAGATCTAAATCTTGAAATTACATCCACATTGACTGACGAGCAGGTTATTGAGGAAGCGAAAAGATGTATGAGCTGTGGTTCCTGTTTCGATTGTGGAACATGCTGGAGTTATTGTCAGGATCAGGCGATTGTGAAACCTGTAATCAAACATCAGTCATATAAGTTTAAACTTGACTTTTGCAATGGATGTAAAAAATGTGCAGAAAATTGTCCGTGCGGATACATAGAAATGAGATAACAGGAAAAATTTAGAATGCGGTAAAACATTAAATACTGTTCCAAATTATGTATATAAATATTAGGACCAAGAGAGATCAGAGAAGTAAATAAATAAATTTTTTATAAACAATTTTAAGGAATCAAACTATGCCAGTATTTGAATATCAAGATCTTAAGGTAGAAGTGGACGAAGATGGTTTTATTCAGAAACCTGAAGAGTGGAATGAGGAAGTTGCAAAAGCACTTGCAACAACCGAAGATGTTCAGAATATGACTGAAGCTCATTGGAAAATTATTTACTATCTCCGCGATTATTATAAAAAATATGGTATCGCTCCAATGATACGAAAACTCTGCAAGGAGACGGGTTTTACATTAAAGGAAATTTATGAATTATATCCATCGGGTCCGGCAAAAGGAGCCTGTAAAGTAGCAGGCTTAACAAAACCGACTGGTTGCGTATAAATATATTAATGCAATTTCCTAAAATAGGTTGAATGACAGCGATACTGAAATTATAGAAGTTCAAATGCTTAATAAATTATTATTGCAGAAAAAAAATATCATAGTCGATAAATGGATAGATTCCATAATAATCTCATATCCAAAAGAGACTTATGAATTTTTACGATTACAAAAAAATCGTTTCAGTAATCCTGCAGGTTATATAATATCCGACTGCGCTGAGAAGATTTTCAGCGAAATAATGAATGGATACAATGTGGAAGCAATTAATCGATCGCTAAACGATATTATCAAGTTACGTGCGGTTCAGGATTTTTTGCCTTCACAGGCAGTAGGTTTTGTATTTATTCTAAAGCAAATAATACGGTCAGAAATTGATGTTGAAATTCATGATGGAAAAATATCACAGGAATTTTCTGAACTGGATAAGCGGATTGATAAAACTGCTCTAGCTGCATTCAACCTTTACGCTGAAGCAAGGGAAAAAATTTATCAAATCCGGCTAAAAGACTTAAAAGCAAGATTACCTTATAGCAAGGAAATTGACTTAAACGGGAAGAGCAAAAATTAAATTCATTGTTTTTGTGCTAATAGCAATGATAATTTGAAGGAAATTAGATGAACATTATCTTTTCTCTGATTACGATCATTGTATTAATAATTGCAGCTATTCTAGGAGCTGGCACTGCAAAATTGGATTACTTGTTTGGAGTAATTTTCCCTTATGCGGGTATTTCAATTTTTATTTTTGGCATTGTGTACAGAGTTATTAAGTGGTCAAGATCACCGGTACCTTTTCATATTCCCACAGTCGCTGGACAACAGAAATCGCTTCCTTGGATAAAAAGCAGCAAACTGGAGAGTCCACATACATCGATTGGCGTTGTAGGAAGAATGCTGCTCGAAATTTTACTATTTCGATCTTTGTTCAGAAATACCAAAGGGGAATTAAAAGAGGGACCGAGGTTAGTATATGGTAGCAGCAAATATTTATGGTTTGGTGCAATTTTGTTTCACTGGTCTTTGTTGATTATAGTATTGCGCCATTTTAGATTTTTTACCGAACCCGTTCCTTATTTCGTGAATGTATTGCAGAATTTTGACGGCTTTTTGCAAGTCGGGGTTCCGGGCCTTTTCATTACTGATATTCTCATTGTAGCTGCTTTGCTTTATCTTGCTCTTAGGAGAATAACTGATTCAAAACTAAGATATATTTCACTTTCATCGGATTTTTTCCCTCTATTTCTTTTGCTTGGTATTGCTATTACCGGCATTCTTATGCGGTACTTTTTCAGGGAGGACCTTTTGAGTATAAAGGAACTGGCAATCGGGCTTTTTACTTTTCATCCCTTAGTACCTGTCGGCGTTGGTGTTTTATTTTATGTCCATTTATTTCTTGTGTCTGTTTTGCTTGCTTATTTCCCTTTCAGCAAGTTGCTGCATATGCCGGGGATATTCCTTTCACCGACAAGAAATCTGGCTAATAACAGCAGGTCGAAAAGACACGTAAATCCTTGGAACTATCCTGTTCCGGTGCATACTTATGCGGAATATGAAGATGAATTTAGGGATAAAATGAAGGCTGCTGAATTGCCGCTTGAGAAAGATTAGAATGATTATTAGCGATAAATATTGTTCATAAAATTCTGTTAGATAAGGATAAAGGATGTCTGAATCAAAATTAAAACCTGAAGAATTAGCGGAACAAGTTGATTATGATATTTCCGGGGAAAATTGGTTAAATCCCTCAGTCGAGTTTAGACGTGGAGTTTTTAACTACAGCGGCACTCCGCAAAGTGTTGAATATTTACAGCAGCCCAATCCACGCAAGTGGCAACCTACCGACCCAGACTGGAAACTTCCTGAAAACTGGAAAGAAATTATCTTAAAAGGCTTAAAAGATAGATTGCATAGGTTTCGTTCTCTTCAATTATTTATGGATATATGCGTTCGCTGCGGTGCTTGTGCGGATAAATGTCATTTCTTCTTAGGATCAGGCGATCCAAAGAATATGCCTGTGCTGAGGGCAGAACTTTTAAGGTCTGTTTATAGGAATGATTTTACTCTTGCTGGGAAACTCTTCGGAAAATTTTCAGGATCCCGCGAGCTAACAATTGATGTAGTCAAAGAGTGGTTTTATTATTTCTTTCAGTGCACCCAATGCAGGCGTTGTTCAGTATTTTGTCCTTATGGTATTGATACAGCGGAGATTACAATTTTGGTAAGAGAGCTCCTGAATTTAATTGGAATTAATATTGATTGGATAATTACTCCAGTCGCTAATAGTTTCAGGACAGGAAATCACTTGGGTATCCAACCTCATGGTTTTAAAGACAGTATTGAATTTGCTGTTGATGAACTTGAATCAATTACAGGAATAAAGGTTGACGCTCCAATAAATAAAAAGGGTGCTGAAATTCTTTTTGTTGCTCCTTCCGCGGATTATTTCGGTACACCACACTATTTCACCTTACTCGGTTATTTGGCTTTGTTTCATGAAATTGGGCTCGATTATACATGGAGCACTTATGCATCCGAAGGAGGTAACTTTGGTTCATTTATTTCGCATGATTTGATGAAATCTCTGAACGCGAAAATTTATGCAGAGGCTAAAAGGCTTGGCGTAAAATGGATACTCGGGGGGGAATGCGGGCATATGTGGAGGGTTCTGCATCAATATATGGATACTTTAAATGGACCCGCAGATTTTTTGGAACAACCTGTTTCTCCGATAACTGGCACTAGGTTTGAAAATACTAAATCCACAAAAATGGTTCACATCTGTGAATTTACATCGGATTTAATAAAGAATGATAAACTTAAGCTGGATAAAAATCGAAATAATCACTGGAGGGTAACGTTCCACGATTCGTGTAATCCCGCCAGGGCAATGGGATTGATTGAAGAGCCGCGATACATCATAAACAATGTTTGCAACAATTTCTTTGAAATGCCCGATAACACAATTAAAGAACAAACATTTTGCTGTGGAAGTGGTGCGGGGCTTGGTACAGATGAAAATTTTGAAATGCGGATGCGCGGGGGTTTGCCAAGAGCAAATGCAGTTAAGTTCGTAAAGGAAGAGCATAATGTTAATTATTTAGGATGCATTTGCGCTATTGATAAAGCTACACTTCCTCCCTTAATGGATTACTGGGTCGGAGGCGTGGAGGTTGGCGGCATTCACGAATTAGTCGGCAATGCATTGTTAATGAAAGGAGAAAAAGAAAGGACAACTGATTTACGCGGCGATTCTTTATCAGTTAGTTAATCAGAAAAGCTGTTTGTTCTTTTAATAATTGGGTTTGAATGTTAAAGATTTTCAATTTGTAGAATGGGTCTATAGAATAATTCTTCGCAGTTCTCTTTTTCGTTATTTATTTCGTGCTGACCCCGCGTAATAATCTAAGGTTGCTCAGAGGACTGCGAAGAAGATTTTAACAGGTAATAATTATGTATGATTCTGGGAAAATAATAGTCGGATTAATCATTTTTGTCGGTTTGTTTACTTCACCATTTTGGTACGATGCGAACAGCAAAGCGGGTGAGAAACCTGATTTAGTTTTGCCGGCAAAAGAAAACCAAAAAGCATGCGTAGAAAGCGCTGCTTTTATGCGCTCCAGTCATATGGTTTTGCTAAATGATTGGAGAAATGAATTTGTCAGGGAGAATGTAACGACATATACATCAAGCAATGGCAAAACATATGATATGAGCTTAACAAATACTTGCATGAATTGTCATTCAAATTCCTCACAATTTTGTGATCGCTGTCATACTTATATGGACGTTTCACCCTATTGCTGGGATTGTCATATAGAACCGAACAATCCGGAGAGTTCAAAATGAATATTGACCGAAGGAAGTTTTTTAAGATACTTGGATTTTCAACAATCGGACTGGCAGCCGGCAAACTGTCCAATATTTATTCAAAAAATAAAGTAGTAAAATTTATTTCTAAAACTGCCGGTTCTTCAAAAGAATTTATCAGCAAAAGAATTTTGGCAAAGAAAAGATATGCAATGGTTGTAGATTTGAGAAAGTGTATTTCTCAACAAGGCTGCACAAAATGTATAGATGCGTGCAATAGGACACACAATATTCCCGACTTTGGCGAGGATAAAGATGAAATAAAATGGATTTGGAAGGAGCCATATGAAAATACTTTTGTTGATCAGGAAAATTTTTATATGACAGAAAAGTATAATGATAAAATGGTTCCTGTTTTCTGTAACAACTGTGATAACCCGCCATGTGTTAATGTCTGTCCTACGCAGGCAACATGGCAGCGTGA
>Ga0315535_1002622_pt1 | contig 11336 bp, 10 predicted proteins | sample SalMarSW160220MG_2_FD_203092 | JGI IMG/M metagenome (GOLD analysis project Ga0315535, IMG submission 203092) | Salt marsh sediment microbial communities from the Plum Island Ecosystem LTER, Massachusetts, United States - Salt Marsh Sediment SW1602-20 ...
GCCCTCTCCACGCGGCGGAACCGTTGACGCCCCTCCGGGCCGCTTCTACCCTTCGAGGCTCCGGATCGGGAGCCGTGGTGCACTTCTCAAGGGGAGAAGCGCCCCGGGACGGAGAGCGGGAAGTCCGCACGGGACCGCGCCGGCGCGGGTGGGACAGCTTCGAGGGACACGAACAGCATGATCGATGCGGGAAAGCTGGTGCGAGAGATGCAGGAGATGCGTGACGACGGGCACCTGTCCGACGCGCTCCTGCGGTACGCGGTCCGCAACATCGCCGCGGACGACGACCGGTTCAGTTGGGTGGGTGTGTACCTGCTCGACGGGGAGGGGAAGGAGCTCTGGCTCCACAACTACATCGGGTCCCCCACCGAGCACGCCAAGATCCCCGTGGGCACCGGTGTGTGCGGCCGCGCCGTCGCCGAGGCGTCGAACCTCAACATCCCGGACGTGAGCAAAGAGGAGAACTACCTGGCCTGCTCTCCCGACGTGCAGTCGGAGATGGTCGTCCTCATCCGGGCCGGTGCCGACATCTTCGGCCAGATCGATCTCGACTCGGAGGAGCCCGACAGCTTCACCGACGACGACGAGGCGGGTCTCCAGGCCGTCGCCGACAAGCTGGCCGAGCAGCTCGCGGCCGAGCGCCGGTAGCGTCACGCCGTCGGCCGGCTCCTCCTCCGCGTCGACGGCTCACCTGGCGTGAGATGACGGGGCCCGCCCACCCACGCTTCCTGGGGGCCGGCAACGCCGGACCCTTTACGCTGGACGGGACACGTACCTACCGGGTGGGGCGAAAGCGGGCGGTGCTCATCGACCCCGGGCCGGCGGGCGACGACCACGTCCGGGCTCTCGTGGCATGGATGGCCGACGCCCACGACGCGACGGTGCTCCTCACCCACGGGCACGACGATCACGCGGCGGCGGCACCCGCCCTCGCCCGGGCCCTGTCCGCCCCGGTGGTGGGACCCCTGGGTGTGCCGGGGGTGACGTCCCCGGTGGCGGACGGCGACGTGGTGGACACCGATGAAGGGGAGCTGGTGGCCGTGCACACTCCCGGTCACACGGCGGACCACCTTTGCTACCACTGGCCGGCGCGGCGTGCCGTCTTCGCCGGGGACCTGCTCCTGGGCAGGGGCGACACCACCTGGGTGGGGGATTATCGGGGATGCGTGGCCGACTACCTCGCCTCGCTGGCCAGGGTCCGCGCCCTCTCCGTGGACACGATCTATCCGGCCCACGGCCCACCCCTGGAGAATGCGGCCGCGGCGCTGGATCGGTTCGAGGCCCACCGGCTTCTTCGCGTCCGCCAGGTCCAGGAGGCCCTCGCCGGCAGGCCCGGGGCCGGTGCGCCGGACCTGCTGGGCGCGATCTACGGCGACGCCCTGCCTCCGGGCACGGAGAAGGCCGCGCTGAAGAGCCTGGAGGCGCTGCTGGATCACGTGCGCGGGAGCGCGGAGGGATAGCCGTCGCCGACCCGGGGCGCAGCGCCCACGATCCCGACGGGTGAGCCGCGCGAGGGGGGTCGGTTGAAGGGGACTCCGGTTGCCGCGAAGCTCATAGCGGCTCTATCCTCGATGCTCGGCCGACCGTTTCGACGCCCACCCGCGAACCGTGAACCCACCTCTATCCCCTGACCTCGAGCGCCGCCTGGGCGAGATGGTGGGGCGTGATCACGTCATCACCGAAGCCGGCCGGCTCCTGGTGTACGAGTCCGACGGCCTGAGCGCCTACCGGTGGCCGCCTCGGGCAGTGGTTCTGCCGGCCTCCGCCGAGGAGGCGTCCGGGGTCCTCCGCCTGCTCCACGCCGAGGGGATCCCCGTGGTGCCGCGGGGCGCGGGTACCGGGCTCTCGGGCGGCGCGCTGGCGCCCGAGGGCGCGGTCGTGGTGGGCACCGCGCGCATGAATCGCATTCTGGCCGTCGACCCGCCGAACCGCCTGGCACGCCTCCAGCCGGGCGTGCTGAACACACGCCTCAGCGACGCCGCACGCCCCTTCGGCCTCTACTACGCGCCGGACCCGTCGTCGCAGGCGGCGTGCACCATCGGGGGAAACGTGGCGGAGAACTCCGGCGGACCGCACTGCCTCAAGTACGGGGTGACGAGCCGGTACATCAGCGGCCTGACGCTGGCCATGGTCGACGGAGAGCTGGTGCAGATCGGCGGCGCCGGTCGTGACCCCGAGGCCGGGTACGACCTGGTGGGGCTGGTGGTGGGCTCCGAGGGGTGCTTCGCCATGGTGGTGGAGGTGGAGGTGCGCCTCCTGCCCCTGCCGGAGGCCGTGCGCACGCTGCTGGGGATCTTCGAGTCGGTGGAAGCTGCCGCGCGGGCGGTGACGGCCATCATCGGCGAGGGCCTGCTCCCTGCGGCTCTCGAGATCATCGACCAGGGGACCATCCGCGCCGTGGAGGCGAGCGTGTACGCCGCGGGCTATCCCACGGACGCCGGTGCGGCGCTCGTGGTGGAGTTCGACGGGACCGAGGCCGGGTTGGATGAAGACGCGCGACGCGCGGAGGCGTGCTGCCTGGCCGCCGGCGCCAGAGAGGTCCGCCGCGCGCGTGACGCCACCGAGCGGCTGGCGCTGTGGCAAGGTCGCAAGAAGGCCTTCGGTGCCATGGGGCGTGTCGCGCCGGACCTGCTGGTGCAGGACGCCACGGTGCCGCGCACGCGCCTCCCCGAGGTGCTGGGGCGCATCGGTGAGATCAGCCGACGCTACGACCTCACCGTGGGCAACGTCTTCCATGCCGGTGACGGGAACCTCCACCCGAACATCCTCTTCGACCGCCGGAATCGCGAGGAGCTGGAGCGGGTGGAGAAGGCCTCGAAGGAGATCATGGCGCTTTGCGTCGAGGCGGGGGGCACCATCACGGGGGAGCACGGGGTCGGCGTGGACAAGCGCGGCTACATGCGGCTGGTTCACGGGGCCGACGAGATCGAGGCCATGCGCGGGGTGAAGGCCGTGTTCGATCCGCGAGGCCTCTTCAACCCCGGCAAGGTCCTCCCCGACGAGGAGGTGCCATGAGCCGGGTCGCCGCCGCGCTGGCCGGCGTCGCCCCCGGTGAGGCCCTTCGGGAGGGAGGCCCCGCCGTGGCCGGAGCACGGCCGGACGCGACGGTCACCCCCACCTCGGTGGAGCAGCTCGCCGGCGTGCTGAAGGTGGCCTCGGCGCAGGGCTTCGGGGTGGTGCCGGTGGGCGGAGGCACCGATCCGGGGCCCGTCCCCCCTTTGGAGCCTTTCGTGGTCCTGTCCACCCGGGGTCTCAGGGGGGTGGAGACCTACGAGCCCGCGGACCTGACCATGTCGGCGTGGGCCGGCACCACGCTGGGGGAGCTCCAAGACGTCACGGGTGCGCACGCCCAGTGGCTTCCCTTCGATCCGCCCTCCATGCCGACGCGCACGCTGGGCGGCCTCGCCGCGACGGGGGTGCGCTCTCCGCTGTGCGCCTCCTACGGCGCGCCGCGGGACCACATCCTAGGCCTGACCCTGGTCACCGGAGACGGCCGGGTCCTGCGGCTGGGGGGGCGGGTCATGAAGAACGTGGCGGGCTTCGACCTGGTGAAGCTCCTGGTGGGCAGCCGTGGCACGCTGGGCGTGGTGGTGTCGGTGACCGTGCGCCTCTTCCCCCGGCCCGAGAGGGAGGTCGCCCTGGTGATGGAGGCCGACCGGGCGGAGGATCTGGTGGCGCCCGCCCGTGCCGTGGCCACGGCGCCGGTGCTGCCCGCCTCCGCGGTTCTGGCGGCGGGCTTCCGGACCACGGCGGCAGGCGGCGCTGTGCGGGCGGCCTCCCTGGTGGTGCGCGTGGCCGGCGCACCCGGGACCGTGGCGGCGGACGCCGCGCGGCTGCAGGCGCACGTGGGTGGGTCCTTCCGGACGGTGGAGGGAGCCGAAGCCGCCTCCCTGTTCGAGGACCTGCGCGACCACGCCGCGGCGGGCGAGGCGGTGGTCCGGATGGCGTCGCTTCCCGCCTCCGTCGGTGATCTGCTGGCCGCCGTAGCGGCGGTTCCGGGTCCCGTGCACGTCCTGGCGGACACCATGGTGGGCACGGTACGCATGGCCGCGGAGGGCCTGTCGGGCGAGGCCTGGGCGGAGCTGAGGGGCGTCGCCGCACGGCTGGGCGGCGGCTGCGTCCTGGAGCGAGGTCCGCTGGAGCTTCTGGATGTGCCCGGAGCGTCGCCGGCCGATTCCCGGGTGGAGGCCCTTACGTCGGAGCTCAGGGCGCGCTTCGACCCCAGCGGAGTGCTCTGGCGAGGCAGGTCCCCGTGACGGCCGCGGCGACGTTCGAGGTGCGGAGCCCGCTGGACGGCTCGCGGCTGGCCGAGGTCCCCGTCTACGACGCTCGGGCCGTGGCGGAAGCGGTGGCTCGCGCCCGGGCGGCCCAGCCCGCCTGGGCGGCGCTGGGGGCTCGCGCCCGTGCCCGGCGCATGGAGGCGCTGGCCGGCGTGCTCAGGCGGCGCTCGGACGAGATCGCGCAGTTGGTGCGTAGCGAGACGGGGAAGCCGTTCGGCGAAGCCCTGACGGAGGTGGCGGTCTCGGCGGACCTGATCCGCTTCTACGCGAGGGTGGCGCCGGACCACCTGGGCCGGCGCCGCGCCGGTGCGGGGTGGATGCCATGGAAGAAGGCCTGGGTGGAGCGCGAGCCCCACGGCGTGGTGGGTGCCATCGCGCCCTGGAACTACCCGTTCATCCTGGTGATGGACTGCGTGTCACCTGCGCTCTTCGCGGGCAACGGCGTGGTGGTGAAGCCCTCGGAGTTCACGCCGCTGAGCGCGTTGCTCGTCCAGGAGCTGTGCCGCGACGCCGGCCTCCCCGCCGAGCTGGTGCAGGTGGCGACCGGGGACGGCCGTACCGGCGAGGCGCTGGTCCGCGCCGGCGTGGACCGTATCGTCTTCACGGGAAGCACATCCGCGGGCAGGAAGGTCATGAGGGCCGCCGCGGATACGCTGACGCCGGTGACCCTGGAGCTGGGCGGCAAGGATCCGGCCATCGTGCTGGAGGACGCCGACCTGGAGCGGGCCGTGCCCGGCGTCGTGTTCGGCGCCTTCTTCAATGCGGGGCAGACCTGCCTTTCGGTGGAGAGGGTGCTGGTGGCCCGACACATCCAGGACGACTTCGTCCGGCGCGCCGCGGAGCTGGTAGCCTCCCTGCGTGTGGGCACCGGCCCCGACGCCGACGTCGGCCCCATGGTCACGCCGGCCCAGGCGGAGATCGTGGAGCGGCACGTGTCGGAGGCCATGGCGGGTGGCGCCCGCGTGGTGACCGGCGGCCAGCGACAGGCGCCGGGCTCGGGTGTGTATCTGCCGACCATCCTGGTGGACGTGGATCCGTCCATGGACGTCTGGAGCCGGGAGTCCTTCGGACCGCTGCTTCCGGTCATGCCCTTCGACGACGACGACGAGGCCGTACGCATGGCCAACGCCGTCGGTTACGGTCTCTTCGCCAGCGTATGGACGCGGGATCGCGACAGGGGCCTTCGCATGGCGCGTCGGCTGCGCGCGGGCGGCGTGTCCATCAACGATGTTCTCAGCCACTACGCGGTTCCCGGCCTCCCCATGGGTGGCGTCGGCCAGAGCGGCTTCGGGAGGCGCCGGGGAATGGAGGGCCTGGAGGAGATGTGCAGGACCCGCACGCTCCTCGTGGACCGTGGGCGGCGCCGGCACGAACCCTGGTGGTTTCCGTACGGTGCCGCCCAGACGCGCCTGACGCGGGCGGTGCTGGAATGGCGCACGCGGCGCGGTCCGGGCGGCCTCATCGCGTTCGTCCGGGGTCTGTTGCGGAAAGGGAATGGGCATGGCGGTTGATCTGCTCGACACCGGAACCCTGAGCCGGGCGCTGGAGGAGCAGCGGGAGCGGCTCCTCCCGTGCGTACACTGCGGTTTCTGCCTGCCCGCGTGCCCGACCTACAACCGGCTGGGGGACGAGGCCGACTCGCCGCGCGGGAGGCTGCACCTGATGCGCGCCGTGGTGGACGGGCGGCTGAGCCCCGCTGCGGACGCCTTCCAGTGGCACATCGACCGCTGCCTCGGGTGCCGTGCGTGCGAGCCGACGTGTCCGTCGGGAGTGGAGTACGGGGCCCTTCTGGAGCTGGCCCGGGACGTAGCTGCGCGCAGCCGACCTCCCGCTCTGGCCGCGCGTACGATGTTGCGTGTGTTCTCGTCGCGACCTCTCCGGAGCTTGTTCTTCTTCGCGGGCCGTGTGCTCCGGGGCACGCGGATCGCCGCGCTGGGTGCTCGTACGCTCTCGTCCCGCGGTGCGCTGGGAAGCGCACGCCTGGGCCTCGCGATGGTCGCGTCCACGGTTCCGTGGCGGAAGCTGCGCACCGTGGGCAGGGAGCGCGCCGGAGCTTCCTCGGGCGATGCGGCGGCCGGAGCACCACCGCCGGCGGGATCGGGGCCCGGAGCCTCGTCGGCGGGTGCGGACGCCCCTTCGCGCCGCCTGCGCGTCGGCCTCCTGGTCGGGTGTGTGCAGGAGGGGCTGTACGCCAGGGTGAACGCCGCCACCCGCCGGGTGCTGGAGGCCAACGGGTACGAGGTGGTGGGGGTGCGGGGCCAGGATTGCTGCGGTGCGCTGCACGCGCACGGGGGGGAGCTGGAGGAGGCGCGCCGCCTGGCACGGGTGAACGTGGAACGCTTCGAGGCAGCGGGTGTGGATCGCGTGGCGGTGAACGCCGCGGGGTGCGGCGCGGCCATGAAGGAGTATGGCACCTGGCTGGCCGGCGGCGACATGGCCGAGCGCGCCGCGGCGTTCGCGGCCGGCGTGCGCGACGTGTCGGAGCTGTTGGCGGAAGCCGGGCCCAGGCAAGGGGCGCCGGTGGCCTGTGCGGTGGCCTACGATCACCCGTGCCATCTGCTCCACGCACAGCGCCTGGAGGGGCCGCCGCTGGCGGTTCTCGCGGCGATTCCCGGCGTGGAGGTGCGCGTGGTGGAGGGAGCCGACGAGTGCTGCGGGGGCGCGGGCATCTACGGTCTCACGCATCGCGAGCTGGGTGGACACATCGGCCGGGACAAGGTCCGCGCGGTGATGGCCGCGGGCGGGGATGCGCTGGCGACGCCCAACCCGGGGTGCATGATGCAGATCGGGGCGGGGCTGCGGCTGGCCGGGGCGCGCCAGGGGGTGGTGCACCCCGTGGAGCTCCTGGACGAGAGCTACCGACGGGCGGGGTACTATGCGTCGCCGCGCCACGGTGCGTCGGGCTCCGGGGCGTCATGACGGGCGTGGACGCGGACGTGGTGGTGAGGCACGTGCGCGGCTTGCGCGACCCCATGGTGGAGCTCGTCACGCGGCTGGCCTCGGTGGAGTCACCCAGCGACGATCCGGCCTCGCAGGCTCCGGTCCAGGCGATTCTCGGCCAGGCGCTGGAGAGCCTCGGCTTCGAGGTGCGCCGGGTGGGAGGGCGGAGGGGGAGCCCCGTCGCTCCGCGCGCGGCGTCCGACCCGGCACCCGGCGTTCGCGCCACGGACCCCCCGGGGAGCGGCGGGCACCTCTATGCCCGGCCCGGCCGGCGCACCGGAGGCCTCCCCGCGCAGCTCCTTCTGGGCCACTCCGACACGGTCTGGCCCCACGGCACCCTGGCGACCATGCCGGTGGCGCTGGAGGACGGGCGACTGCACGGCCCCGGCACGTTCGACATGAAGGGCGGGCTGACGCAGATCGTGTTCGCCCTGCGGGCCCTGAAGGAGCTGGGCCTCGAGCCCCCGGCCGCGCCGGTGGTGTTCGTGAACTCCGACGAGGAGGTCGGAAGCCCCGACTCCAGGGGCTTGGTGCGGCTGCTGGCCGGGCACGTGTGCCGGGTATTCGTGGCCGAGCCGGCGTACGGCCCGGAGGGCAAGCTCAAGACCGAGCGCAAGGGCATGGGCCGCTTCGACGTGCACATCAACGGCCGCGCGTCCCACGCCGGTCTGGCTCCGGAGGCGGGGGTCAGCGCCATCCACGAGCTGGCCCACGTGATCCATGCGCTCCACGGCCTCACCGACGCCGAGCGCGGCGTGACCGTAAACGTGGGGACCGTAGAAGGAGGGACCCGATCCAACGTGGTGGCGGCCCACGCCCACGCGACGGTGGACGTGCGCGTGGTCACCGTCGCCGACGGCCGCCGGATGGAGGAGGCCATCCTCGGTCTCGCACCTCGCACCCCCGGCGTGACCCTGGAGGTCACGGGCGGCGTGCACATCCCGCCCCTCGAGCGTACCCCCCGCAACCGGCGGCTGTGGCAGCAGGCCCAGGCCGCCGCGGACGCCATGGGCCTGGCGCTGGAGGAGGTTCGCTCGGGCGGCGGCTCCGACGGTAACACCACGAGCCAGCTCACCGCGACCCTGGACGGTCTCGGTCCGGTGGGGGACGGCGCCCACGCCGTCCACGAGCACCTGGTGGTGGACGCGTGGGTGGACCGGTGCGCCCTCCTCGCGCTCCTGCTCATGGCCCCGGTGGAGCGATGAGCGGGGGCCACACCATCCGGCCCCTGGCGGGCTCGGAGGAGCTGAAGGCGTGCGTGGCCCTTCAGGAGGAGACGTGGGGGGCGGGCTTCTCCGAGCGGGTACCGCCGGCGCTGCTGAAGGTCGCTCAGATGCTGGGGGGCGTGGCGGCGGGAGCGTGGAGCGCCGATGGCACGCTGGACGGCTTCGTGTTCGGCATGACCGGCGTGCGGGACGGAGAGGTGGTGCATTGGTCGGACATGCTCGCGGTGCGCCGTGGCATCCGCGACCAGGGGGTGGGAACGAGCCTGAAGGAGTACCAACGGCAGGTGCTTCTGGAGCGGGGGGTACGCAGGATGTTCTGGACCTTCGATCCCCTCCAGGCCAGGAACGCCCACATCAACTTCACCAAGCTGGGCATCGTGGTGCGCGAGTACGTCCACGACATGTACGGGGAGACGGACTCGCCGCTCCATCGCGGCATCGGCACGGACCGCTTCGTGGCGCTCTGGCTCATGGACTCGGAGCGCGTCGCGGCCCGTCTGCCCGGCGGGGAACGGGGACCCGGCCGTGGGGAAGTGCGCGGCGTCCCCGTCGCCCTGGGCGAGGCGGAGGTGTCGCCCGCCGGACAGGAGGGCGCCGGCGCCGCGCGGTCATCGGGCGCACGCGCGCAGGGGCCGCCGCCCACACGGGGAATCCCGCGTCCCGGCGCTCCGGTCCTGGGCCTGAGCGACGCGAGGCTCCGGGTGGCGATCCCCGCCGACATCTCGCGGGTCATGGCCGCCTCCATGGATTTGGCGGTGGCGTGGCGCAAGGCGACGCGGAGCGTCCTCACGCACTATCTGGAGCGGGGATACGAAGTGAGGGAGCTGGTGCGCGGCGAGCGCACCTCGGATTACCTGCTCGAGGAGAGGTCGACGCCATGAGGATCGAGCGCGCCGAGCTGCGCGAGGTGCCGCTGCGCTTGAGGGAGTACTTCGAGATCAGCAGCGGCGGCATGCAGGACCGGCACATCCTGCTGCTCACGCTCCACGGCGAAGGTCTCGAGGGGTGGGGCGAGTGCGTGGCAAGCGAGGAGCCCACGTACTCCTACGAGACCACCGAGACCGCGTGGCACATCCTCACGGAGTTCATCCTGCCGAACGTGGTGGGGAGGAGCGCCGACGGTCCCGAAGACGTGTTGACGCCGGTGCGATGGATCCGGGGCCACCGCATGGCGAAGGCCGCGGTGGAGATGACGGCCTGGGACCTGGCCGCCCGCATGGACGGCGTCTCCCTGGCTCAGAAGCTCGGGGGGACGAGGCCGGCGGTGCCGGTGGGGGTGAGCATCGGCCTCCAGAAGACCGACGAGGCTCTGCACGAGAAGATCGCCGGGTATCTGGCCGAGGGTTACGCGCGCATCAAGGTGAAGATCAAGCCCGGGCGCGACGTCGAGATGCTCGCCGGGGTGCGGTGCCGCTTTCCCGAGTTGCGTATGATGGCCGACGCCAACTCGGCGTACACGCTGGCCGACGCGGACCGGCTCGCGGAGCTCGACGCCCTCGACCTCATGATGATCGAGCAACCCCTCGGCCACGACGACTTCCTGGATCACGCCCGCCTGCAGCAGCGTATGCGCACTCCCGTCTGCCTCGACGAGTCCATCGAGCACGAGGGCGACCTGGCGCTGGCCCTGGAGCTCGGGAGCTGTCGCATCGTCAACATCAAGCCTGGCCGGGTGGGCGGACACGGACCCTCCAGGAGCATCCACGACGCGATGCGCGCCCGCGGCCTCCCGGTCTGGTGCGGCGGCATGCTCGAGTCCGGTGTCGGACGCGCGCACAACGTGGCGCTGGCGTCGCTCCCCGGCTTCACCCTTCCGGGGGACATCTCCGCGTCCCGCCGCTACTGGGAGCGCGACCTCGTCGATCCGGAGTTCGAGGTGTCCGACGGACAGATGGTCGTGCCGCGGGGTGTGGGCATAGGCGTGGAGCTGGACCGCGAGCGCATCGACGCGCTCACGGTGAGGCGGGCGGTGTTCGGCTAACAGGGTGCTGAAAGAGGGGAGTACCCGGCGCGCCGCGTTTGGCGCTCGCCACCCCCGGGGTGCCGGCGCGCCCCGGACCGCACTGCCGCGCGGCGCCCCACGGGGTCTGGTCCACACTCACTTGCCCGATGCTCCCGACACGTTTCCCTGCGCATCCACCTCGAACGTGTGGCTCTTCACCCGGTAGCGCTTCGTGGGGAGCCCCAATATGCGCACCAGCACCCTGCGCATGCCCCGGCCCACGGCCGTTTCCACCTTCTCGTTGCCGGCGACGGCCGACGCCAGGTCTCCCTTGAGCCACCGCTGCAGCTCCTCCAGGTCGGTGAGGGACAGCGTCTCCACCTCCACCTGCGCCAGGTAGTAGTACCGTCCCTTCTCCTTGGGCTTCAGCGGCAGCGAGAAGCCCTGCTGGAGGGCCTGGGCCAGCCCCCCGATGGAGTCCACGGGGACGTCGGTGGACGTTCCGGTGGAGACGCGGTACCGCTGCTCGAGGGGGTCGTAGATGACGCTGGCGCGCCACTCGCCGCGGCCCTTCTCGCTGTCGAAGAACCCGTCCTTCCACAACCCGGCCACGATGCGGATGCGCAGGGGGAGGCCCGAGTGCAGCGCGTCGGTGACGTTGTGGTCGCTGAACAGGTCGCCGATGCGGATGTGGAGATCGCCGTCCCGGGGGGACACGGAGAGCTGCAGCGGCGCGTCGTCCTGCGCCCGGATCGGCGCGGCTCGCACGGATGCAAGGGCGACGAGCACCATGAGGGCGCCGAGGGTCGGACGCCCCCTCCTCGGGGGAGAGCGCGGTGCGCACCACGGCGCCCTCCCGCCTGGCGAGTCCCCGTCAGAAGCGATGAGCGATGCGCAGGAAGAAGTTCACGTTCTTGTGACCGCCGTTCAGCGGCCAGGCCCAATAGA
>Ga0315535_1002624_pt1 | contig 11334 bp, 8 predicted proteins | sample SalMarSW160220MG_2_FD_203092 | JGI IMG/M metagenome (GOLD analysis project Ga0315535, IMG submission 203092) | Salt marsh sediment microbial communities from the Plum Island Ecosystem LTER, Massachusetts, United States - Salt Marsh Sediment SW1602-20 ...
ATATATATGCATATTTCAGGGAAGAAGCCGAATCAGATTCCCTGGAAGAGGCAATAAATGAGCTTGGGAATGAGTTTGAGGAGGAGGAGATACGCCTTATGCGTATCAAATTTCTGTCAGAGATGGGCAACTAGAATTACCGGTACCTTCCTTTTAAAAGCGTAATCACTGCCACTCCCGTTACATAAAAAGGATAAAATAACTGGGCAGGAACAAACCATTTCATAAGTTTCGCATTCCCGTACCTTGAAGTGGTATTTTTAAGTATTAGAAAATCAGGAATCGATTTAACAAGGAAAAGTACAGCGAACAAAGGAATAAAGATACTGTTGAAAAAGGATGCTGCCAGTGCAAAAAGGATGAGTAATGAAGGAATCAGTGTTACTGTTCCGAGTAATATTGTAGCGGAGTCTTTATAAACCCTGCTTTTTGCAAGCCACCGGCTCCTCTGTTTAAGAAATGCCGAAGTTGAAGTAACCGGAGCTGTATTTATTGTAGCTTCAGGTGACTCGAGCCAGAGAATTCTTGATCCGGCTTGCTGCTTTACACTGTGCAAAAGGAAGATATCGTCTCCCGATGGTATTTCCGGATGAAGGTTACCATCATTCTTATAATATATTTTTTTTGTAAAGGCCAGGTTGGCCCCGTTGCACATGGTAGGATTACCGTCAAGGGCGGTGCCGGCCGTAACTCCCTGGAGCCCCATAAACTCCAGTTCCTGGAACTTCGAAGGAAAGCCTTTCCCGGAAATTATCTTTACAGGTGCTATTATTAGATCAGCCTGATGTTGATGGTAAAAAGTGACAATGGTACTAATCCATTTTTCACCTGCACGGCAATCGGCATCTGTGGTAATTATAAGGCCTGATGATGCAGCGTCTATGCCGCAACGAACTGCTTCCTTTTTGCCTGATCCGCTGTTGTGTATCACTTTGATATTTTTTATTTGTTTGAATTCCGATGCTGCCCGGAAGGTTTTATCTGTGGAATTGTTATCGATAACAATTACTTCATATAAAGCAGGGGGATAGTCCTGGAATGATATATCGGTCAAAAGGGCCGTTAAAGATCTTTCTTCATTCCGGCAGGGGATGATCACTGATACGGGAACATGGGGTGCAGAGAAAAAAGTAAAAGGCTTTGCCCTTTTAAGGCTCCTGTAAATTCTCAGAAGTAAAATAATGTAAGGGATGATAAATATAGCAGGGAGCCATTGCATCATTATTCCTTAAGCCATTCATACATTGTGTAATGTTCACTGTGCATACCCAGGGCCTCATATGTTGCCATGGCCCTTTTATTGTTTGATTCAACATAGAGTCTCAGTCCTGCTATCCCCTGTTTTTCGCCCTCCTCTTTGATATATAGATACATCTGTCTGAATACTCCTGACCTCCTGTAGTCGGGAAGTACATACACTGATTGAAACCACCACACATCACTGTTCCTCCAGTCGCTCCATTCATATGTTATCAGCAGGGATGCAATGACAGTTCCTTCATTTTCCGCAACATAATACTGCCCTTTTCCCGGATTTTCAAAAACAGCCTCAACCCCTTTGTCAAGAACTGCTTTGTCGAGGATCAGGTTCTCGGTCTCCCATGCCATTTTCTGTTGAAACCCGATTATAGCATCAGAATCGTGCCTGTTGGCTTTTCGTATAGTTACCATATTGTTTTGTTCCTTTACTTATATAGATCCCAGCTTTTAACCTGCAGGTCTTCCAGATTAAGTTTACAGAAGGCCAGGATGAAGGCACTTGCAAGACGGGCATTGGTTATCAGCGGTACATTGAAATCGACAGCACTCCTTCTTATGGAATAATCATTATTAAGCTCAGTGGCACTGAGATCTTTTGGAATGTTGACAACCAGGTCGACTTCGCGTGACCTTATGAGATCGATGGTATTTGGTGATTTGTCTTCATCAGGCCAGTAAGCCACATGTGCTTCCACTCCTGCATTCTCGAGAAATTGTTGTGTGCCGCGCGTAGCATACAGTTTATGGCCTTTTTGCCTCAGGGCCCTGGCGCTGTTCAGAAGTTCAACTTTTGAACGGGCGGGACCTGTGGAGAGTAGGATGCTTTTTTGCGGCACCCTGTATCCTACAGAGAACATGGCTTTCAGGATGGCTTCATAGAAACCTTCCCCAATACAGCCTACTTCCCCTGTTGATGACATATCGACACCAAGTACCGGGTCTGCTTTTGCGAGTCGTGAGAAGCTGAACTGGGGTGCTTTGACACCTACATAATCGATTTCAAATATGGTCTTTACAGGTTTTTCGAAATTAACGCCCAGCATCACCCTGGTAGCCAGTTCTATGAGGTTGGATTTCAGCACTTTTGATACAAAAGGCATACTCCGGCTGGCACGGAGGTTACATTCTATTACTTTAATATCATTATCCTTGGCAAGGAACTGTATGTTGAATGGTCCTGAGATATTGAGTTCTTTCGCAATTTGCCTCGAGATGCGTTTTATTCTTCTGGATGTCTCAAAGTATATCTTCTGTGCCGGGAAGACCATTGTTGCATCGCCTGAATGTACTCCTGCGAACTCAACATGTTCACTGATGGCGTATGCTATCATCTCGCCTTTGTTAGCAACGGCATCTATCTCTATCTCCTTGGCATTTTCAATGAACTCGGATACCACAACAGGATATTGTTTTGACACCTGTGCTGCCAGTTCCAGGTAATGTGTAAGTTCATTTTTATTGGAGACCACATTCATCGCGGCTCCGGAAAGAACATATGATGGTCTGATCAATACCGGGAATCCTATCCTGTCGACAAACTCATGTATGTCATCTATGGATGACAGTTCTTTCCATCGGGGCTGATCAACAGAAAGGATATCGAGCATAGCTGAAAATTTATGCCTGTTCTCGGCTCTGTCGATAGACGTTGGTGAAGTACCAATTACAGGTACATTTTCATTATATAGTCTCATCGCCAGATTGTTTGGTATCTGGCCTCCAACCGAGACAATAACACCTCCGGGATTTTCAAGTTCAATTATGTCGTATACCCTTTCGAATGTGAGTTCATCAAAATAAAGTCTGTCACAAATATCATAGTCGGTGCTTACTGTTTCCGGATTATAATTGATCATTATTGATCTGAGTCCTTCCTTTTTAATTGTATCGATTGCATTAACCGAACACCAGTCAAATTCAACACTTGACCCTATACGGTAGGCTCCGGAACCCAGTACTATTATTGATTTCTTGTCTGTCTCGCATGTGATATCGTGCTCTGTTCCACTGTAGGTGAGGTACAGGTAGTTGGTAACAGCAGGGTATTCTGCTGCCAGGGTGTCTATCTGCTTTATATAAGGCACGATACCAATGGCCTTCCTGTGCCTTCTAACTTTCATAAGGTCCCGCTGGATGTTTTCCGGATCCGATTTGAATATATGCCGTGCGATCTGGAAATCGCTGAATCCGTTTATCTTGGCATGTGACAATAAACCGGCAGGCAGGGATTCCAGGGAATTGTAGCCCGATAATTCATCCTTGATATTGATTATATTCTTCAGCTTGTAAAGGAACCATCTGTCAATCTTTGTCAGTTCGTATATCCTGTCAACGGACATGCCCTTCTCAAGCGCCTCTGCTATTGAAAATATCCGCATGTCTGTGGGTTCGGACAGTTCCATTTCGATGTCCTCGAAGCTGAGGTTTCGGTTACCGGTAAAGCCGTGCATACCCTGGCCGATCATCCTGAGTCCCTTCTGAATTACCTCCTCGAAAGTCCTTCCGATTGACATTACCTCCCCTACACTTTTCATGCTGCTGCCTATGTGATGAGATACGCCATCGAATTTATTCAGGTCCCATCTTGGTATCTTACATACGATATAATCAAGGGCCGGCTCGAAGCATGCAGTTGTATTTTTGGTGACCGAGTTTTTAAGTTCATGCAATCCGTATCCCATTCCAAGCTTTGCAGCAATAAAAGCCAGCGGGTAACCGGTGGCCTTTGATGCCAGTGCACTGGAGCGCGAGAGACGGGCATTAACTTCAATCACCCGGTAGTCTTCCGAATCAGGAGCAAGAGCATACTGTACGTTACACTCTCCCACTATCCCTATATGGCGTATTATCCGTATCGATAATTCCCGTAGTTTATGATATTCACTGTTTGTAAGAGTCTGTGAAGGAGCAACAACAATGCTCTCCCCGGTATGTATCCCCAGAGGATCGAAATTCTCCATGTTACATACAGTGATGCAGTTATCATATTTATCCCTTACAACCTCATATTCAACTTCCTTCCATCCTTTTAGAGATTCTTCAACAAGTATCTGGCCTGTATATGAAAAGGCTTTGGATGCCAGGGATCTCAGTTCTTCAATGTCTGATGCAAATCCGCTTCCCTGTCCGCCCAGGCTATAAGCAGCCCTTATTATTACCGGAAATCCAAGCTTTCCGGCTGCCTCTATTGCCTCTTCCGTATTATGGACGGCAATACTGCTAGGTGTCTTGACATCTATCTCATTAAGCCTGCTGACGAATAATTCCCGGTCCTCAGTGTCCATGATAGCCCTCACGGGAGTACCCAGTACCTTAACTTTGTATTTTTCAAAAATACCCCTTTTGTACAGCTCAGTACCACAGTTAAGGGCTGTCTGTCCGCCAAATGATAAAAGAATGCCATCGGGATTTTCCTTTGCAATCACCTGTTCCACAAAATAAGGTGTGATTGGGAGAAAGTATATCTTATCCGCAAGTGCTTCCGATGTCTGAACAGTCGCAATATTAGGGTTTATAAGGACTGTTTTGACATTTTCTTCCTTCAGAGCTTTTAATGCCTGCGAACCGGAATAATCAAATTCTCCGGCTTCTCCAATCTTAAGGGCTCCGGACCCCAGGATAACAGCCTTTTTTATCGGATCTTTCATGGTACTGATTTGAGGTCCAAAATTAGCACAATTTTTTAATTGTGATTTGGTTTTTAAAAAAAATGAATATATTTGCAAAATAAATGTATAAATATGCAAAAGACAAACAGGCTTCTGGTGATTGAAAAGATAATAGCTGAAGAGCATATTTCGACTCAGGAGGAACTGTTGAAAAAGTTGCAGCGTAAAGGGATAAACTGTACACAGGCCACCCTGTCGAGGAATCTAAGGCAGCTTGGTGCCGGCAGGATACCGGACGGAAGTGGTGGATACATGTATTCTCTGACTGACCGCTCATCAGCAACAGTTGATGCCGGACTCAGTGTAAACCTGGTGCCTGTGATACGTGATATTGTTGAGGCCAGGGGGATGATGGTGATAAGGACAATACCGGGCAACGCGAGTAATACTGCCTTTTTTATCGACGGAGCCGGGAGGTATGAGATTGCCGGGACCATTGCAGGCGACGACACCATACTGGTTATTCCGAGAGACGGCATCACAGTCGGGCAGGTTCATGCCTGTCTTGAGCTCATACTTCCCGGGATACATGAACAGGTTAAATCCCGGTCCTGAGCCATGGATTATCAGGAGATTGAAACTTAACATATAACATAAATTTTATTAAGAGATGAAAGAAAAAGTGGTTCTAGCGTATAGCGGAGGTCTTGATACATCGGTCATACTTAAATGGTTGATCGAAAAGGGCTATGATGTAATAGCTTTTGTTGCTGATGTCGGACAGAACGATGATTTTGAGGAGTGCAGGAAAAAAGCATTATTACTTGGTGCGACAAAAGTGGTAATTGCCGATCTTAAGAGGGAATTCGTAGATAAGTATGTCCTGAAAGCCATTATGGCAAACGCCATATACGAGGACAGGTATTTGCTGGGTACTGCTCTGGCTAGACCGTTAATAGCCAAGAAACAGATAGAAGTTGCCAAAGCCGAAGGTGCAACAGCTGTTTCACACGGTGCGACAGGAAAAGGCAATGACCAGGTTAGGTTTGAACTCTGTTATTATGCGTTGATGCCTGAAATAAAGGTAATCTCTCCCTGGAAGGACAAAGAATTCCTGGCAGCTTTCAAGGGGAGGACTGATCTTCTTAAATATGCATCTGAAAGGAAGATCCCGGTAAAGGCCAGTATAGACAAGCCTTACAGTGAGGATGATAACCTGATGCATATCAGTCACGAGGCGGGTATCCTTGAGGATCCCATGTACACTTTGCATAAGAGCATGCTTGAAAAAATGGTACTGCCCCAGGATGCTCCGGATAAAGAGACACGTATAGTGATTCATTTTAAAAATGGTATTCCTGTTAAGCTTATTAACAAGGATGACGGAACCGTTAAGGAAGACTCTTATGATATGTATGTATACCTTAATGAACTGGCAGGTAAAAATGGTATAGGGTTGCTTGATATGGTGGAGAACAGGTTTGTAGGCATCAAATCGAGGGGAGTGTATGAGACTCCGGCGGCAACGGTTCTTCATATAGCCCATAAGGATATTGAAGGGATTGCCATGGACAGGGAAGTAATGCGTCTGGTTAACATGCTGACCCCAAAGTTTGCTGAGATCATTTACAATGGATTCTGGTTCAGTCCGGAGATGGATTTCCTGATGGCAGCTATTGAAAAGAGCCAGGAACTGATTGACGGAAGTGTTCATCTGTGTCTTTATAAAGGGAATGTTATCATTGAAGGCCGTGAATCCCCGTCTTCGCTGTATGATAAGAAACTCTCGAGCATGGATATTGAAGGAGGTTTTGATCAGACTGACAGCAAAGGTTTTATACGTATAAATGCTATTCGGCTGATGGCTCACAGGGCTATAGTGGAAGCAAGCCAGAATGGTAAGCTTTAAACTTTTAAATGCAGTATTTGTCAATTTAACCGGAAATTACTTAACTTTCAATCCAGGGGCTGTTGAAAGGCCTTTATACCGTAGATCGCGCAAGGTATGGCCTTCTTTGTCACATGTGCCGGATATAGTGACGGGCATAGCGGTAATTTGAGACGGATCAGCTATTGTATCACCAGGAATGCTATTAACAAGCGAATGGTAAAAAATAGCCGGTCAGTTTCCGGCAGCCCCGGTTGAAAGAAAGGATCAGGAAAATAAGGTAACAAATTATTAAAGATGAAACTCTGGGAAAAAGGGATTAATCCCGAGCCTGCAATAATAGAATTTACAGCAGGAAAAGACAGGAAGACAGACATTCCCCTTACAAAATGGGATATAGTTGGTTCTATGGCGCATGTTATTATGCTTGCTGATGTAAAACTTATATCAGACGATGAGAAGAATGGCCTGCTTAAGGCACTGCACTCACTGTTTGTATGGGATGAGGAGGGATCTCTTGTGATTGAAAATGATGTTGAGGACATCCACTCCCAGATTGAAAAGGAGATGTCGTCCATACTCGGTACCACTGGCAGGAAGATACACACGGGGAGATCACGCAATGACCAGGTACTGGTTGATATACGGCTTTACACCAGGGAAGAGATTGACCGGCTTGCAGGACTTATCAGGAAATTATTTGAAAAGCTTCAGTCGCTCAGTGAGCAGCATAAGGAGGTGCTTCTTCCCGGGTATACGCATATGCAGCCCGGAATGGTATCTTCATTTGGCATGTGGTTTGGTTCGTATGCCGAAGCACTTTCAGATGATATTGTGCTTCTCTCAGCAGCAAGAGTGCTTAATAATCAGAATCCTCTGGGAACAGCTGCCGGCTATGGTACAACCCTGCCAATAAACAGAAGACTCACCTCCGAACTACTGGAATTTGATGACCTTATATACAATTCAGCTTATGCAAGCCTTAGCCGGGGTAAAATAGAAATGGCAGTAGCATCAGCGCTGGCATCAATCGCCCAGACCATTGGTCGTTTTTCAATGGATATATGCCTGTACATGACATCCGAATTCCGGTTTATTGATTTTCCCGATGAATATATTACCGGTTCAAGCATTATGCCACAAAAGAGGAATCCCGATGTATTTGAACTCATAAGAGGCAGGTCGAGTATCATTCAGACCCTTCCTAACCAGGTAGCTAACCTGGTATCCGGTCTTCCCTCGGGATATAATCGTGACCTGCAGCTTCTTAAACAGATAGTTTTTGATGCCTTTAACGACATCAGGGAGTGTATAGAGATTATGATCCTGATGCTTAATAATATAAAAGTCAGGAAAAATATAACAGATAATCCGCTGTATAATAATATTTTCAGCACAGAAGAAGTAAACAGGCTGGTAAGGCAGGGCATACCATTCCGCGATGCTTATAAGGCTGTATCTGAAATGGTCAGGAATTCTTCTTTCTCAAAGACCGTTGTATCTGATTACGTACATGAGGGAAGCATAGGTAATCTCTGTAACAGGGAGATTTCAGATGTCTTTGAAGAAAGGATGAAACCTTTCAGGAACACGACTGCTGCCGAGCTGGCGGATAAAATGATGCATTATATAACAAAAAAGAAGCAATAGTATTTTCCCGGGTGATTTTTTTATCGGGCTTTGGATTTTTCTATATTCTCAATAAACACGTCGAAAAGATAGTCAGTATCAGTTGGACCTCCTGATGCTTCCGGATGAAACTGGGTGGAAAAGAACGGTTTGCTTTTATGTTTCATTCCCTCATTTGTCTGGTCATTTATATTTGTGAACAGCGGTTCCCAGTCGGTTCCCAGAGTGTTATTATCAACGGCGAAACCATGGTTCTGTGAGGTAATGTAAGCTTTGTTGCTGTTGGCCATTATTACCGGCTGGTTATGGCTTCTGTGACCGAATTTCAGTTTATAGGTATCAGCACCGGATGCAAGTGCCATTAACTGGTTGCCCAGGCATATCCCAAAGACGGGTTTTTCGCCACTGAAAGCGTTTGCTATATTCTGAATTGTGACTTTGCACATCTTGGGATCACCCGGTCCGTTTGAAAGGAAAAGGCCATCATAGTCTTCCTGTTGGAAATCATAGTCCCATGGTACCCTGATTATTGTAGTGTCCCTCTTAAGGAGGTTCCTGATGATATTATATTTTACACCGCAGTCAACGAGTATTATCCTGTTTTTACCGTTACCGTAAATCTTTTTTTCCGTTGTGCTTACTTCGGCCACAAGATTGACCTTATTGGGATCGTAAAAATCGATTTCCTGGTCTTCCGGTTCAATTTTTCCCAACATGGCTCCTTTAACGCGAATCCTTTTTGTCAGGCTCCTGGTGTCAATTCCATAGATCCCCGGTACGTTGTTTCTCTTTAGCCATTCATCGAGGCTTTCTGTAGCATTCCAGTGGCTGTATTCGAAGGAATAATCAGAAACAATGAGTCCAGAAATATGGATGGATGATGATTCATAAAACCTGTATAGATCGTTTTCCTCGCTTCTGGCCGGAGCACCATAGTTACCGACAAGCGGATATGTAAGGCAAAGAATCTGTCCCCGGTATGAAGGATCGGTGAGACTTTCCGGGTAACCTGTCATTGCTGTATTAAAAACCACCTCGCCGGCAGCTGCTACAGCCGATCCGAATGAACGGCCGTGGTATACAGTTCCATCTTCAAGGGTCAGCTTTACATTAATACTGTTTTTCATTCTATTACATATAACTGGTTATCTGATTAGTGAAACAGCGTTGTTAATCTGTTCCACCGCTTTTACCACTGTTTGTCTTGTTGTGGCAAGATTCATCCTCATAAAACCTTCACCTCCTGGACCAAAAACAGAACCTTCATTCATCCCTACTCCAGACTTGCTGACAAAGAACTCCTGCAATTCTTTGCCATTCATGCCAAGCTTCCTGCAGTCGAGCCAGATCATGTACGTGGCTTCAGGACGAACAGGAACAATTTCCGGTATCATCCGGGTAAAATAATCCATTACAAAACAAACATTGGCATCCACATATTCAAGCATATCATCGAGCCACTCTTCTCCGTGCATATAAGCTGCCGTGGAAGCAACAGTACCAAAAATATTCCCGCCTCCAACATGTAGATCTTCAACAACCCTGTTAAATGATTTTCTTAATTCGGGATCGGATATTATTACGGAGGATGTATGCAAACCTGCAAGGTTAAATGTTTTACTGGGAGCTATAAACGTAATAGTATGACTGGCTATGTCGTCCGAGAGTGCAGCGAAGGGTATGTGCCTGAAGCCCGGTAGTATAAGGTCGGAATGTATTTCATCCGAAAGTATCAGTATGTTGTTTTCAAGGCATATTTCCGCAAGCTTTGTCAGCTCATCCCTGGTCCATGCCCTTCCAACAGGATTATGCGGATTGGAAATTATTATCATGCGTGTTTTGCCGGTGATGGAATCCTTCAGGGAGTTAAAATCCATTTCCCATCTGCCACTGTTAAATTTCAACCGGTTATAGACAAGTTTCCTGTTATGAGCCTCAACAGCTGAAAAGAACGGGAAATACACCGGAGGTTGTACAATAATACTATCCCCGGGATCTGTAAAAGCGAGAGTACAGAAATTAAGAGCTGGAACTATACCAGGACTGAAGCTTATCCATTCCTTTTGTATTTTCCAGGAATGTCTTCTTTCAAGCCATCTAACGATTGAATTGTAATATTCTTCGGGGCGGAACGAGTAACCAAATATTCCATGTTCGAGACGCTCCCGCATAGCCTTTATAATAAAACCGGGAGTTTTGAAATCCATATCGGCAACCCACATTGGTATAACATCTTTTTTGCCGAAAACCTTCTTTCTCAAATCGTACTTAACGCAGTCAGTGCCCTCTCTTACAACTAATTCATCAAAATTCCAGATCATGAATAAATGCTATCAATTCAGGGGCATAAAGATACATAAAATTATATATTAATTCCGGTTATATCTCCCGTTCTATGCTTATTGCAGTAAATAAGTATTTAATTGACAAGAACCCTTTTGTTGTTATTATTGTTTTATGATTATTTGGCTGTTTTTACATGTAAATTGAATAATTGGATGATTATGACAACATTTTGTTAAGAAAATTAACGATTTTAGGAACTACAAATATAAGTCACTAAATATTTTCAATATTTTTATTTACTTTTATGACGTATTTAAAACGGTAATTTTAATAATAAAACTGACTGAAAATGAAAAAGATTATTACAGGTATAATACTTCCATTGCTGATCATAGGATTTACAGGTCTGACCTCGTGTAAAGACAGGGGCACTGCCAAACAACAGAAAAAAATAGAAGAACAGCAGGCAAAGACTATTGAAGGCCAGATTCAGACCAATGTTTATCCTTTGCCTACATCGGCAGAAGTTATTAAGATGCTTTCGGATTTTGAAGTTGGTTATACATTTGGTATTACAAATCCTCCATCAAACTCAAAGTCGTACTTTAGCAGTACCGCGCGTGCAATAAACATCGGTGTTTACGGAGCCGATCTCAGTTATGC
>Ga0315535_1002627_pt1 | contig 11330 bp, 5 predicted proteins | sample SalMarSW160220MG_2_FD_203092 | JGI IMG/M metagenome (GOLD analysis project Ga0315535, IMG submission 203092) | Salt marsh sediment microbial communities from the Plum Island Ecosystem LTER, Massachusetts, United States - Salt Marsh Sediment SW1602-20 ...
GTTCATTGGCCAAAGCGGTTTTCACGAGCTGACCGGGCCGAACCTTCTGGACACCCTCGATGATAACTTTCTCATTTACGGTCAGCCCCGATTTTATGGACCAATTGGTGCCGACCACAGGTCCGGTTTCGATCCGTCGCACGGCCACCTGGTTCTTGTCGTTCACCACCAAAACATACCGTCCGTCATGATCTTCCAAAACCGCGGATTGGGGCACCACCGTCATAAATTCGGGTTGACTTCGGGCAACCAGGACACTGATATACTGCCCCGGCAGTAATATACCGTCCGGGTTATCAAATAAAGCCCACACCGCAATGGTTCCGGTGCCCGGGTCCACCGTGTTGTCCACGAAATCTATTTTTCCCGCAGTTTTGAGAACATGGCCCTCGGACAGTTTAATCCGTGGTGTCAGCATGGGGTGTTTTTTACTACTGCCGGCGTCTTTGAGGACCATCTTGATGGCGTCAAGATCATTTTCACTGATGGAATACACAACGCGGATGGGATCTATCTGAACAATCCGGGCCAGAGACCCGGAAGCGGGATTTACCAAATTGCCCCGGGTGAATGCTGTCTGGCCGATGCGTCCGGTGATTGGGGCCTTGACCATGGTGTATTCCAAGTCGAGTTGGGACCGCTTAAGGTTGGCCTTGGCTTGTTCGAGCTCCCCCTTGGTGCGAAGTTCCTCTGCCACGGCATCGTCAATGTCTGACTGGGAAACGCCTCCGGATCGGACCGTCCGAACCCGTTCAAGATACTGGCGGGCTTTGGTGTGGGTCGCTGTTGTCTGGGTTACACGGGCTGTGTCGGCGTCAACCTTGGCCTGGTAGGGCGCCTTTTCGATGACATAGAGCAGATCGCCGGCATGCACATCACTTCCTTCCTTGAATTTGACCTGTTCCAGAAACCCCTCAATACGGGCTCGTAAGTCCACGGTCTGGACGGCTTGCATATGGCCGACATATTCGACCGGCGGGTTCACATCCTGCTCTGTAACTTTGGCAACGGTCACCAGTGGAGGAGGCATTTCCGCCGGTCCCGTGGGACCGGATAGCGCTCCTTCGGGAAAAACCCATATCAGCAGCAGAGCAAACAGAATAGAGCAAAGCGTGCGGGAACCGACTTTGGCCGGTCGCAACCGCCTTTGCCTGTGACTGAGATGCAGTTCAGGTGACTTCAATATGAGGGGATTCGAATTGTGTTTGTGTCGCATTTTTTATTACTCCATCATTCCGATTGGGGCTAAGCGCAATAAGCGCCAAGTTGTTTTGAAAGATGAACGTCGAATTAAAAAGATGAACGTCTAACATCGAACGTCCAACGTTGAACATCGAATAATGATGTCGCTTTGCTCCGTAATTTTATTTTAAAACCTCGACATCAAACCTTGAATGACTATTTCTTTTTCTTTTCAGCCCTCCGGGGCGTAGGCCGTTTTGATACTCGTAACAAAAATCTTAATTAATTCTTATAGTTCTTCATCTTTTTCCATTCAACATTTTTACCCCGTGAAACTTTTTTTCTATTTCACTGGGGCGATGTTGGACGTTCGATGTTCGATGTTCATCTTTTTGTTTTTCATTCAACATTCGATGTTGGACGTTCGATGTTCATCTTTTTGTTTTTCATTCAACATTCGATGTTGAACGTTCGATGTTCGACGTTCGTCTTTTCTATTCGATGTTTACCCGCCTTCGGCGGCGCCAAAGGCGACCAGGGTTCGATGTTCATTAGTCCTTACAGCGCAAAAAAAACTTGGCGCTTATATGGGAAGCCTCTAAGTTTGGATATTCTGCTTATCATAAAAAAAATATTTGACAATTTCAAATAAACATTTTAATTAGTTATTTAATAAAGAAAATTATAGATGTTTATCGGCGATGTCAAGCGAAAACTTTAAATGGCCATTTAATTTAACATCCCGGAATTCCTACAACACATTGTAATCATAGACCTTTTTACGGCAGTTGTCAGCGCCGTAGATCTGGAATGATGGAATAGTGGAATAATGGAATGGTGTGCACGAAAAACAGAAAATCATCTGTCTCAATTGGCTTCATTCCTTTAAATCCAATATTCCAATGTTCCATCATTCCATGTCTGAGTTAAAAATATAAGTCTAAAAGATACCTTTATTTCCAATAAATTGTAGAATTTTCGAGATGTAAATTAAGGAGTATCCATCATGGCTAAGAGAGAAGATGGCGCAGAAACTCGCAGCCGAATATTAAACTCTGCTTGCGAGTTGTTTGCGGAAAAAGGCTATCGTGGAGCCAGAGTGGCGGACATTTGTGAACGGGCCGGCGCCAACGTGGCTGCCGTCAATTATTATTTTGGCGACAAGGCCGCCCTGTACACCGAGGCGTGGCAAGAAACATTTAAAAAATTTGCCGGTCCCAAACCACCTGATTCCACTATTACTTCGCCGGAAGAGCAGTTGCAAGTCTACATACACTCCCTCATACAAAACTTCACAGAGCAGAGCGATCAGGGCCAGTTTACCCGCCTGTATTTGATGGAACTGGCCAATCCCACCGGGCTGATACATGACATCTGGCACGACCTGATCGAGCCCCGTCGACAGATCGTGATAGAGATCATCCGTAAAATTATGGGAACAGAAGCCACTGATGAAACGGTCCTGTTCTGTGAGATGAGCATCATCAACCAGTGCCGTGTCCTTCTGACCATCAGACGCAGTGATTTGGAATATCTACTGGGCCAGTCTCTCTCCCCTGAGTTGATCAAACGCATGGCCGATCATATCACCCGCTTTTCCCTGGCGGGAATTAAGGCGGTAGCCGCCGCAAGACATGATCTATCCACAGTTCGGACATAAAAAAACGGCAATCACCAAATCTAAATGATCAAAAAAATGTATCCGTTCGTTAGTGGAAATTCCAAATACCAAATCCGAACTCATTTACCCTGTTAAATATTGCTTCGCATTAAATCTACGATTTATTTAACAGGGCAGGTAAGTTCCAATGACCGAAATTCAAAATCCCAAACAAAAAACAATCGCGTTGAACCGGTTTGGAATTTGGAATTTGAGATTTATTTGTAATTTGCTTGCCCGCCGGCTTTCTGGTGGGGTGCTTGGAATTTGTGATTTCAAAAAATCCGTGAACGCTTAAGATAGAAATAGAAAAAAAAGGAAAGGGAAAATATAATGAAGATCGCAATAGTCGGGGTTGGCGGTGTGGGTGGATATTTTGGTGGAAAATTAGCAATGCATTATGCAAACAATAAAGATATGGACATCACTTTTATTGCGCGAGGAAAACATTTAAAGGAAATTCAAAATAATGGACTGAAGGTAATAACAGAGCAAGGCACTTTTATTGCCAAACCGGATAAAGCAATTGATAATCCTGCTTCAGGCAGCATTTTTGATTTACTTATTTGGAGAAATTTTGGAAGATGAACAATGTAAGAATCTGCTTCAGGGGTTATTAAAGGAAACCGAGGGTGTCGCAAGATTTCAAAAAGTGAATCTGCCAAAGGATATTTTTCAAAAATCTTTAGACAAAATAGCATTGTTCCCGTATGATACAAAATCCTCATTACAGATGGATTTTGAGAAAAAGAAAAACACGGAACTTGATATATTTGCAGGATATATCGTTAACTTTGCAAAAGAACATGAGCTTGATGTACCGGTGCATGAGAAGGTTTATAACGTTCTGAGTAGAAAAGCCAAATAGTTGAGGGGTCGGGGAGTTTTTTTAATGTAACCGCTCCATGAATAATCCGCAACTACACCGTACAAACTCATGCATAAGGGCTCGTAACGAAAAAACAGTATATCAATATTTAAATAAATGGGTTAGGTGGACAACATTTTTTATCTTTTCATTACGAAATTATAAAAGCGCTGTTTTTTCGCAACGATCCCTAATGCATTCAAACAGTGTACGATTTCGTTGCTGATCATTCATTCCGCTTAATTTGGGGCTCTAAAAGAAAAACTCCCCGACCCCTCAAATAGTTAAGACCATTGGCGCTTGGAATTTGGGGTTTTAAAGAAATCCGTGAACGGCGACAACAAAGGAGATGGCCATGCGACCAAACAATCGTCAATACTTCCGACGGTGGCGGATCAACGGAGTTTTTCTTGCCGTGGTGGCATTAAGTTTTACAATGTTTTCGGCAGTGCCCGGACGGACCCGAGAGCTAAGCCATGATTACAATTACGGTCTTGGGAAAATTGATCTGCGTTCCCAGTCACCGGCTCAGAGCCTGCGACTCACTCTGCCTCTGCTTATCCCCGGCGATATCAATGCTGGATGGGGTTTTCGTATCGCCAACACGTGGTCAAATGTTTGGGCCGAAGAATCGGAATACCTTCTGGACTATGAAATGTCTGAAACCCTGGTGACCGTGACATACGGATTCAATAAACGGTTCGGGGTGTCTTTAATGTTTGAAAACCGGAACTATTTTGGCGGTGAGATGGATGGTCTTATCCAGGGGTTTCATGATCTGTTCGGAATTGATCAGGACGGCCGGGATGACGTGTCTAAAGATAGAAAAGTGATTCAGCGGTTTGATCCTAAGACCGGTCAGTTGTTAAGTGAGACGTCAGCCGAAGACCTCGAAAATAACGCCATGGTGCTTTTGATGAACTACACGCTTACCCATGGAACGAAAATATGGCCGTCTGTCAATGTCTTTGGCGCCGTTCGGTACGCGCTAGAATGTTCGGATTTATGCGATGAGGATCATCCCGTGGACGTTGGGTTGGGGTTCGGCCTTGCCAAGCGCTGGTCCAAAAAATGGTACACCTATGCATCGTTGGGATACACCTGGTATGAATCCCGAGATGTTTTGGAGACTGCTCCGGGCGTAGCGCCCATGGATTTCGAAGACAACGCATTTACCGGATTATTCGCCATCGCATGGCACTACACGCCCTCTTTTTCTATACTTGCCCAGTATCTTTACAGCAGCCCGAGTATAAAAAATATCGATGTGTTGGATGAAGCTTCCCATGAGATACACTTTGGATTTAAATGGAAAACAAAGTACGGTTTGATAGAGTTTGCCGTCATTGAAAATGTTATAACCATGAGTAATAGTCCGGATTTCGGGCTGCATGTAGGGTGGGGTTTCTATTTATAGAATCCGTCTAAATTCAGGGCTCTTGAACTGGCGTAAATCTGAATGCAACATCTTCTATTAAACACTGAACTATGAGCTAAAATAAAAAATGAACGTCCAACATCGAACATCCAACGTCGAACATCGAAGGACTGTACACCTTCGGTGTTTCAATTTTATAATCTAATAGAGCGAAGCGATATCCTTATTCGACGTTCGATGTTGAGCGTTCGATGTTCGATGTTCAAATTGTTGCATCTGAAATTACGACCGAGCTTTCATAACACTTCGAAAATACATACATAGGTCAGGAGTTCTGAAATTTAAGGATCTCAAAGGGCAAATTATGATGGTTCAGAGTATAAGAACTCACAGAAGGAGAAAGCGTATGAAGATTCGATCAATGGTCTTTGTTTTAGCGTTTCTTATAAAAGCGGTCGCGGTATGGGCGGCACCCCTTCCTGATACCGAATCAATCCCTCAAGAGCTGGAACAGTGGGAATCCTGGGTTCTTTACGGAAAAGAAGATCGATTTTGCCCGACGTCTTATGATAATGGAGATCAATATAGATGCATCTGGCCGTCGCGCTTGATTCTGAATCTCGACCCAAAAGGGGGAAAATTTACACAGGTATGGATGGCATTCAAAAAGGGCCGAGTTCCATTGCCGGGTGGGACGGATATGTGGCCTCAAGAGGTAACGATTGATGGTGAAGCGGCGCCGGTATTGGGAAAAATGAACGCACCTTGTGTTTTCTTGGCAAAAGGGCGGCATTCAGTGGACGGCCGCTTTGTATGGAACAGAATGCCCGAGATGATAGAGGTTCCCGAGGCAAGCGGACTGGTAACGCTTTTAATAAACAACAAACCCGTGGATTTTCCCCTGCTGGATGACCGGGGACAGTTATGGCTGCAAAAACGAAAAGAGGTCCAGCTCCATGAAGAACGCGTGGGAGTCCGTATCTATCGTTTGTTGAACGATACGATACCCATGCAGGTGACTAACCTTTTAAAGATCAATGTTTCGGGGTATGCCAGGGAAATCAAAATAAATGGGATACTTCTTGATGGTTTTATCCCCATGAGCATAGAAAGTCAGCTTCCGGCAAGGATCGGGACAAGTGGTGAATTGATGGTTCAGGCAAGGCCCGGACGCTGGGAGATCCGGGTGTTGACACGGTTTTCCGGACCGATCCACAAGATTGGACCGGTTGAGCCGGCTTACGGACAGGAAATTTGGGCGTTCCAGTCACAGAATCACCTCCGCATGGTGAAAATCAGCGGTGCCCCGGCTATGGATCCCAATCAAACCGACATGCCCTCTCAATGGAAGACGTTCCCGACATTCATGGTCAAGGCAGGTAATACCATTAGTTTTACCGAGATTCGCCGAGGAGATCCGGAACCGGCGCCCGACCAGCTCCATTTAAAACGGACCTGGTGGCTTGATTTTAACGGAAAAGGACTCACCGTCCAGGACAGGATTCAGGGAACTATGAGCCAGCAGTGGTACCTGGCGATGAACCGTCCCGGCATTCTGGGGCGGGTGTCCGTTGACGGCACGGATCAGCTGATTACCAGCCAGGGTAAGGACAAAAAACCGGGAGTGGAACTGAGACGGGGACATATTAACCTTGTGGCGGAATCCAGGTGCGAGAGTTCATCAAGACGCATTCCTGCCGTGGGGTGGGATCATGATTTTCAATCCGTATCCGGTGTTTTGAATCTACCGGCCGGTTGGCGACTCCTTACCGCAAGCGGCGTGGATGTTATGCCGGGTACGTGGTTTGAGCGGTGGACGTTGCTGGACCTTTTTCTTGTTCTGATTATATCTCTTGCCATATTCAAGCTTTGGAACTGGCGATGGGGCATGCTGGCCCTTATTGCTGTTGCCCTGACTTATCATGAACCCGGTTCTCCCCGCCTTGTGTGGCTGCATGTTCTGGCTGCATCCGCCCTCTTACGGTTTCTGCCCCAGGGATGGATCAGAAAGCTTGTGACCCTGTGGCGCTGGGGGTCCATTGTTGTTTTGCTGGTTTTGGCGATTCCCTTTATCGTCCAACAGGTTCGTTGGGGCGTATATCCCCAGTTGGAGCAACAAAGGGGCATGCACTGGAGGGGCACGGGAACCTTCTCGTCAGACCAGGCCGTTCAAGATGCTGAGATAAGATCAAAAAAGTCGGCATTAGATAAAAGGAAACCACTTATTGCCGGTGCCGAGTCCTATGACCTGTCACAGGTGGGTCAACGTAGCCTTGGATACTCCAGGAAGCAGGCGGTTTTAATCCAGGACCCACATGCCTTGATACAGACCGGACCGGGGCTACCGACTTGGAAATGGCGGTCTTTTGCCATGAAGTGGAATGGCCCTGTGGATCGAAATCAGCAGCTCCGGCTTTGCCTGTTATCCCCCCCCGTTAACTTGGTTCTTGCCTTTATACGGGTCTTTCTCCTTGCAGTATTGATTGCAGGACTCATGGAGTTGCGCAAGTGGAAAATACCTCATGAGAAATTTACATTCACGGCGGTCCTGCTGTGTATACTGTTTTTTTCAATGCCGGCCAGAGCAGACACCAAAGAAATGGGGTTTCCTACCGCTGACTTATTGCAACAACTTCAGGAGCGACTCCTTAAAAAACCGGATTGCCTGCCAAACTGTGCGGATATTCCAAACATGGCCTTGACTGCAAGTTCCGACAGTCTGCGTATTCTCCTCCAGGTTCATGCTGCAATAGATACCGCCGTTCCGCTACCCGGGGCATCAAACCTGTGGCAGCCCCAACAGGTTCTTCTAGATTCCGAGCCTGCCCAAGGTCTGGCACGAGACGATGACGGTTCCCTGTGGATTTTTGTCCCTGAAGGGCTTCACAGGATTACGCTTATGGGAAGGTTGCCCCGTGACAACACGTTTCAGATACCCTTGCCGCTGAAACCCCGCCGGGTCACTCTCGATGTCAACGGGTGGGATATACAGGGGGTGGACGATAATGGTTTGGCCCAAAGCAGCATAAAACTGATCCGTCAGGGGAAAAAACAGGAACAATCTCCTGAAAATGCTGCCATGACACTTCCTGCTTTCCTTCATGTTGAGCGGGTATTATCATTGGGCCTTGAATGGCAGCTGTATACCACGGTCAGCAGAATAACACCGCAGGGAGTGCCCATTGTGATCTCGGTTCCCTTGATTGAAGGTGAATCGGTTACCACTGCTCAGATTCGCACGGAAGAGAAGAGAGCCCTGGTCCATATGGATCCCAAGACTCAAAAGATCGAATGGAACTCAGTCCTGAAGCAGAACCCGGTGATCCGGCTTAACGCACCGCAGTCCGTTTCCTGGACAGAGACCTGGGTCCTGGACGCAAGCCCAATATGGCATTGTGAGCTGTCCGGCATTCCGATCATCCATCACAAGGATCAGGCCGGGCACTGGAGACCCCAGTGGGAGCCCTGGCCTGGCGAGAGTGTTACCATCAATGTCTCCCGGCCAAAAGCGATTCCCGGACAAAGTGTTACTACAGAGGATGTCAAGTTAACCTATACGCCGGGCCGGCGCTTCAACAAAGCGTCACTGTTTTTAAAAATGCGGAGCAGTCAAGGCGGCCAAAACAAAATAGTTTTGCCGGACGGAGCAAGGCTCCAACGAGTTAAAATATCCGGAAAAGAACAACCCATAAAGGCCCGGGGTAACGAAGTTATTATTCCTCTCAGGCCCGGAAGCCAGGCAATTACTGTTGAGTGGCACCAAAGTGCAGAATCTGCAGTGCTGACCCGGGCGCCACATGTGAGCATCGGTCAAAATGCGGTGAATGCCAATGTGATTTTTGAAATGCCCAGAAATCGTTGGATATTAATCACCAAGGGTCCTCGCATGGGTCCGGCCGTCCTGTTCTGGAGTTACCTTGTTGTGGTGATACTTGCGGCCCTTGGATTGGCCCGGGTTCCGTGGACACCGCTTAAGACGCATCACTGGCTTTTGTTGGGCCTGGGATTGACTCAGGTACACCCGCTTGTGGCAATACTGATTGTCGGCTGGTTCATTGCCCTGGGCCTGCGGCGTGACCATCCGTTTCCCGGTGGGTGGTTCTATTTTGACATGATCCAGATCATTCTTGCGGTCTGGACCATTGCCGCCTTGGTGGGTCTTTATATCTCTATCCAAAAAGGCCTCTTGGGAATTCCCAACATGCAGATCTCGGGCAATGGGTCATCCGACTTCTTTTTCCATTGGACACAGGACCGTATCGGAGATACCCTGCCGCAACCGTGGGTTTTGTCTTTGCCGTTATTTGTATATCGTATCCTCATGCTGATCTGGGCCCTGTGGCTTGCGTATTCTCTCCTTAAATGGCTCCGCTGGGGGTGGAACTGTTTTGTCCAAGGGGATATTTGGAGGAAAGTCGTTATTCGCATCAGAAAACAAAAAGACACGGCACAACCATCTGCCGCCGAGGCTTCAGAAACACCCCCTTAACACTTGTTCTCAGGACCAGTCCCTGCCCTTGTACTTTAAGCCTGGATCTTGGATGGTGAAAATCGCTGTGTATACACCTGAAACCTGACACCTGACAACTGATAAAGGAGCATAACCATGTCCCACACGGATAAATTCAAAGCGCGGCTTGACCAAATCCACCGGCTGGCGGATGGGTTAGACCGTCATAAGACGGATTTAATGGAAGCTGCCGCACATGATGCGGGATTCCCGGTAACCATCACATCCATTGAAGTAGATTTGTCGGTCAATCATTTACGAACCATGGACAAAGAAATTCCCTGGGTGGAAAACGGTCGATCCTACGGTACGGTTGCCACTATATTTCCATACGATGCTCCGACGGTGGTACTGGCCCGTCTTGGCGGATCAGCCCTTCTTACCGGCAACACGTTGCGGTTCAGCCTTTCTTCACAGACGCCGCGATCCGCATCTGTATTGGCCGAAATTTGCAAACCCTTCCAATCCATCGAACCGGTTGTGGGTATGGACAACCGTGAATTCGGACGGCGCTGTGTGGCAGACAAAGAGATCCGGCTCTTTTTTATCTCAGGCGCTTCGGCGGTTGGGGAGGTATACCGGAGACAACACAAATCTTTCGATAAACTCTTTTTTGCAGGACCCGGGGGAATGCCGGCGGCCATGGTGTTTGAAGATGCAGACCCAGCCGCGGCCGCGAGCTTTATTGCGCGCCGGGCGTTCATTAACGCCGGTCAATACTGCACAACTCTGAAAAAGGCATACATACACCGTAATCTCTATGAAGAGGTTCGCAAGGAAATCCTGGAGAGGGTCCAACGCCTAAAGGTCGGAGATGCGTTTGATCCCAAGACCGATATCGGACCCATTCGGGTGGAACGGACCCGTAATATTCTTCAAAATGCACTTGAAAAGTGCCGACCGGCACGTTTGGTAACGGGGTCCATCTCCGGCGAAACCGTTTTTCCCCTGGTGCTTGAAACCGAAGCCACCGACATCCCGGATCTGGAACTCTTTGGTCCGTTTCTGCTTCTTAAACCCTTTGACGATCCTGATGAAGCCGCTATGGAATTGGTTCAAACCCGGTATGGTTTTTTGTTATCTTTTTTCGGATCTGTGTCAGAGAAGATAAAAGCGCTTTTTTATTCCCACTTCGGAATGGTGCATGACAATCCTGATTTTACGTTTACTCCCTTGCGACTTCCTTTTGGCGGCAAAAAAGCCAGCGGCTGGATCCTCGAGAGAAAAGGCAATCATTGGATTGAGCGTGATGGAGCGTTCATCTACAGCAAAGAACTGGCAACATAGGCATGGCATTGTCAGGTGTCAGAAGTCGGGTTTCAGGTGTCAGAAGTCGGGTTTCAGGTTTCAGGTTTCAGGTGTCAGGAAGCCTGTTCAGCAGTAATGGGCCAACCCTGAGGGAACGATTCATCATTTGCGCCATACACTGCCGATTCCTCGGCTAATTGCCAGCGGCGTTCTCGCTCTGGAACTTTCCGCTCCAATGTTTTCTCCAATCCATTCAGCATACGAATACATTCTTTGTAGCGACCCCGAAATTCTAAATACACCTTTTCCTTGATATAACCTTTGAGTTTTGCCATGAACAAATGGTGAATGGTCTCACCTGCTTCGCCCCTACTACGATTCACGCCTTCGATTTTGTTACGGATATGCCGGTCATCATTTTTCTCGGCGAGTTGAGCGGGTGCGCTGTTTGAGGAGCGCCTGGCTTGGCTTCCTAACTCGTATT
>Ga0315535_1002630_pt1 | contig 11326 bp, 8 predicted proteins | sample SalMarSW160220MG_2_FD_203092 | JGI IMG/M metagenome (GOLD analysis project Ga0315535, IMG submission 203092) | Salt marsh sediment microbial communities from the Plum Island Ecosystem LTER, Massachusetts, United States - Salt Marsh Sediment SW1602-20 ...
AGCGCGAACCTCAACGACGTCCGCCTGAAACCGTTTCATGTCGTCTACGGATATGCCATCGGTATTATCTAATAGATAGAAGATTCGCCTAGCTCGATAACCGTTGGCTTGCGGCCCTAAGATATCATAACCATAGTTACTTGGAGCTATTGTTCTCTGGTTTGCGGATTGGACAAATCCTCTAGCAGGATTAATCTCTCTTGGATTATAAGCATAGGGGATATTACTCACCATTCCAACTGTGTCATTAAGAGCTGTTACGGGATATTCTCCAGTATATCCACTTCGCACTGGAAAGCGTCCAACAACTAGCATTGCAATATTCCCAGAATCATCGCCAAAAACGCAATTCTGAGCTGGACTGTCCCACCAATACATAGCATCAATAAACTCATCGAGACCATCAGCCTTCATGAACTGAGCAGCTGCAATCATCTCGTGGGTGACTCCGGAACCAGTCCATGTCATTGCTAAGTTTGGATTATCCTCTCCATCTAAGCTATAAGTGGTAAATACAGAATCAATACAGGGTCCATGAACGGACTCCTTCACAGTGAATGGAATAACAGTACCTTCTTTCGTCAGTATGTTTTCCTGATGGATTGTGAAGTTTCTGTAAGTACCATTGTACATATACTGGTCGGGATTTGCCGGATTGAGCTGTTCAACGAAAATGTCAGCAACATCTGCACCAACATTTGTGAAGCTATATGCCACACGATCATTATGACCAATCAGAACTGCAGGCAATCCAGGAAAAGTTGTGCCTGTGACATCAAGTTCGCCTGGAACAACAAGATGAGCTTCATACCAAACGGATGGAGCCTGCAATGTTAGGTGAGGGTCTCCAGCCACAATCGGAAAACCTGTGGATGACTTTGATCCGTTGATTGCCCAGTTGTTACTACCGACAAATTGCATATCTCCTAATGGTTTGATGACATCATTCATCGTAGTGATTAGTGCTTCCAATTTATCCTCAGGAATGACTGTTTCACCTGCAAGAGCCATACTGGTATATTGACCAGGATCATCAGTGGCGGGAGCCATTCCTGGAGCAAGTGGATAATCAACATAACTAATGTTGACCTGTTCTTGCACAATCGGAATTGTATAGGGCATAAGATCTGGAAACAGGTCATTGTACATGCTATCATTATCAAGAGTGTCTCGAATCCACTGACGTTGGAAATCCATAACCGAACCGGATAAACCCCAAGTAAGCATCTTTGCATTGACAAAGCAGTCTACAGGTTTCCAAAGCTCAGGAGTATATCCTAGAACCTTGAACTCCATGGGCATTGTAGCACTAGTCAGTGTTTTAATGAATGCATTTGCACCTTCAACTTCTGCATAGATCGCATCCAATGCTTCCTTAACATCAGGATTTGTATCAGCATTCGCTTCATACCAGTCAAGTGTATCTTGTGCCGATCGCTTAAGCCCGATGGTTCGATAGAACATATCTGAACTATTAGCATACTCACCAACAATCTCACTGATTCTTCCTGCTGCAACAAAATTCTGCATCGTTACTTGAAACAGCCTATCTTTTGCATGCATGTACCCTAATGCCATCATGGCATCATGAATTGACTCAGCATAGATATGTGGGATTCCCAGGTAGTCGATTACTACTTCAACCTCAGCATCCAGACCTGTGAGGGTTATTGTCTGAGACCCAGGTTCTGGAACACCATTGTCAAAGATACCGCCAATGGGTTGAATAATACCCAACCCTCCAGTCAGAGGCCCAATTGGCATTGATAGGATGACAATCAATGCAATAGGTCCAATGAATGAAAGAGCAAGGTTCACAACCTTTCTTTTCATTTTCTCTCCAACTCTCAATTGTTCAATTCTACTGTTATATGCAGACTACCCTTTAAGCATTGGGAGAGAGAGTATTGACAAAAGAAACTACTATATCATTGAATCATTATAATCCAGAACGCCTGTTTGCATAATCATCTTCCACTGATTATTCACGAAACTGTAAACTTTGCAGGTACGACCTTTCCAGTGGTTATCCTTTCCTTCACCATCACACCAAAGAGTATCGATATCAACAACTGCGAAGGCACCATCACCTTCATGAGAGACCTCAATCCTCTTGATTACACGTTCATTACGAATCAATTTGTGTGTATCAAACAAATCCTGCCAACTTTTCTTCCAACGATCATAATCATAACGTCCCCACTCCATTACCCAATCCATAGGATCATGTGATTGCGGATTCTTTGGCCAAGGCCATACCATATCTGGATGAAAGATTGAAATTAGTAACTCTACATCCTGTGTATTCCATGCGAGGGTCTCTTTGTTCACTATATCTTCAATCTGGGAAATGACCTGCTGCCTATCAATCACGGTTGACATCTCTCCTAATGGATTGCAATGGACCTCATTCGACTTTCCTCATAAACTTCTTGTCACTAGGGTAAAGATTGTGGTTCTTTTTTCAAAAGTATCCACTGTACCGCAAGGTCTATGCACATAGTAGCAATGAAAATCAATCCTAAAATAAAGCTGACAATCAGGCGGTCATATAGAGTAAACAGTATTGAGACGTGTTGATAAAATATATCATCCATTCAAAAAACGATGTAGCAAAAATGAATGCACCTCCAATTAGTATTGTTTTCCTGCATGCTTCGAATCTATTCGCTCCTTCAGTAGATATCTTAACAAAAACGTAGATTACAATAATAAGAAAAACAGCTGTTATTGGAGCAATCGATGGTGAATTAGGAGATGGGTAGATAACTTGCATGATTCATTAAATACCTACAATCTTGACTTGAGTTTTGTTGTCAGAAGACAAGTCGAGTTAATCACAGTCTTTTAGTAGAACCTCATCCTGATTTAGAGGACCGGAGAGGATAGCGTAATGCCGAAGCATGATCCAAAAATAATCACAAACCATATTGATAATCCTGAGTGTGATGACTTTTTCCAAGAACGGATTGGTGAGAAATCAAATGTTTAGTGCCCTTAGAAATTAAACAAATTCGCTCCGCTTACACGACCTCTTTGATTTCGCCATCTTTGTTTGTGAATTGTAGTTTTTCCACAACTCCGCCCCAGTTTCTCCTTTGTCTTTAGATTAGTATATTTCTTTCTGTATTCTACTCAATATCTATCGAAATCCGTTTTGGGTTACTTAGAGGTTTGTTTCTGGATAAGATCTGGACAATGAGATCTATAATAATGAAAACAACTGCAGGAGCAAAAAGCAGACTAGTCATGACGTAGAATTCAACAACAGCCCCAAAATAATTTCCCCAGTACAGAGCACTAATCTGTTCAACTATCATTCCAATTGCAAATATCCCATAACAGTCCGTTAGTCTATCCTTGCCCTTACTGGTTGTTCTAACAACAATATAAGAAAATAGAACTAGAACCGTGAAACCAAGAAAGAAGAAAGCATTCCAATCTATTACTTGCATTGACCTACCATCCACAGTAGAAGACTGTTTCATCGGCTTTTTAATTTTCATGTCCTTAGGTAACCTTTTTCTGTAAGACACGCTGTGAGTAAAGAGGTTGTGACAATTATGGTCAAAACAGAAACCTTTCGAGGCAAGGACTTCATTACCTTGCTAGATTATTCTAAGGAGGAAATCGAGACCCTCCTCGATGTTGCTTTAGACCTGAAGCGAAAGTTCGCGATGGGTGAGCCACACAAACTTCTCGATGCGAAGACGTTGTTCATGATCTTCTATAATCAAAGCCTACGTACTCGCAACTCTTTCGAAGCTGGTATGACTCAGCTTGGTGGTCACGCACACTTCTTGGATCCCAGTAAAATATATGCACCAGCACTAGAAGGAGATGAAAAAGCCTATTCAACAGAACGTGTATCGGATGTAGCACGTGTTCTTGCTCGAATGGGCCACGCTATTGCGATTCGTTGTTATGGAGACCCTGTTGGTTGGATTTACGGTCGTGCAAATGAAGTTATTCGTAACTTTGCACACTGGAGTCATATTCCAGTCATCAATATGGAGGACGATATCTACCATCCATGTCAGGGTCTTGCAGATATCATGACAATCAAGGAAAAGTTCGGTGGTTTCAAAGGTGTCAAATTCGTGATGAGTTGGGCATATTCACCTTCAGTGCATAAACCACTAGCAGTCCCACAGAGCGCAATTATTGCTGCTACAAAGATGGGAGCTGATACAGTACTTGCACATCCAAAAGGAATGGAACTTGACGACGAGATAATCAAACAGTGTAAAATCATGTCTGAAGAGAATGAGTCAAGCTTTGAGATTGTGAATGACATGGAAGAAGCCTTTGAGGGAGCACAGGTTGTTTATCCTAAGGCTTGGACCTGTAAGGAATTCATTCCACCATTCAACAGCAAACCGGAACTTGAGAAGTCACAAGCGGTGTTCGACGCTAATAAACATTGGATCTGTGATGATGATATGATGAAGATTGCAGGACCCAAGGCTGCTTATATGCACTGTCTTCCCTGTGACAGAGGATTCGAAGTTTCAAACTCGGTCATTGATGGTCCTCAGTCTATTGCTTTCGATCAAGCTGAGAATCGTCTGCATGCACAAAAAGCTGTAATGGCTTTGACAATGAAGTAGCTCGCTATAACGAGCTACCCTCATTCTTTTTTCCGGAAAATCAAAACCTCCTAAGTAGGAATATATGCAGAATTGTTAAGAATCATTTAGGAGATTGTATTTGTCAGACCAACTTGAACTAATGGTGAAATATCTAATTCATCTGCAGTTCTACTCTGAAGAAGAAGATGTCCTCTTCAGCCGCGATATAAAACAAAAACTCTCAATACCAGGGATTGGAGAAGTTATTTCAGATTTCGAGAATGAGTTTCAACAGCATATCGATCTCATTCGAAAAAAGCAGTTCCGTGCTTTCCTTGAAGTCGTTGCTACAAAACTAAAATTCGATGTGGAACCTATCTTAATTGATTTCAATCAGAATATAATTGAATTAGGGAGTCATAATCTTACTGATGAATTGTCTGCTAATTTTCTTATCGGACCAATTAGATCATATTTACAATCAAGGGAATTTGAAGCATGCATCTATGAAATAAAAAGAGAAGCTATTATCCGCATTGGAAATGATGATGCTGAAGTATTGGTTGAAGAGAGACTCTCAGACTTCTTCTCACGAAATGATTCTACAGTTTCTATGCTCCACAATCTTGCTTTATTGAAATTCATAACATTCATTTATGGTCCAAAAACTACCCAGATAAAGGTAGTCAAAATTTTTGACCAATATTGCGAGGAGCTGGCTTCAAAGCTCGCGGGTTAATGAGGAATGAATGAGATTACTCCTTACTTGATCCTGAGAATCTGAATGAAGGTAGTTTTATTCCGGGGATCAAGCCTATCGGAGGTTGCTCCAGTAATTCAGAATACTTCCCGACCAGGTCAATATCCTTGAAGAACCTAGGAATAGCATCTGTAAATCTTAGAGTTCTAAGGGGATGCTTCACCTCGCCATTTTCCACGAACCAAGTACCATCACGGGTCAACGCAGTGAGAACACCCTGCGTTGGATTAACTGGATTCATGTAATGAAAATGAGTTACAAGCACGCCTTTCTTGGTTTCAGAAACCATGTCATCAATTGATGATTTACCTTCATCTGCAATAATGTGTCTGGCTATAGGCTCTGCGGGGCCCCACCATTTTGCATGATTGCCTGTACTCTCAACGCCATCCTTCGTTGCAGTCATTGTATCATAAACAAGATTCTTCACAACACCCTTATCAATCAGGTCTACTTTTTGATGAGGAACACCCTCATCATCAAATAATGAAGCACCCACGAGCCTCTGATTTAGAGCATTATCTGACATTGTTAGTTTTTCTGAAAATACTTGTTCACCAATCCGGTCACGAAGGTAACTCATAAACTCCTGATGACGTCTAGCTCCAAAACCAAGCATGGTAGTGTAGAAGAGTAATCCTGAGGCAGCTGCAGGTTCAAGAATAACTTCATACTCACCAGGAGAAAGGTCTTTCATTCCAAAACCAGTTGCCGCTTTTTCTGCAGCGACTCTTGCAACATTTTCCACCCGTAGGTCTCCAATATCACGCCGTGCATCACCACTCCATCCTGCAGAGTCTTCACTGCCATCGCGTGCCATTATTGTAAGTTGAGTTGCAGCCATCGTACGCATCTCGTAACATTCTACTCCTAGAGAGTTAGCCACAACGCGCTCAGTCGAGATATTCTGAATAAATCCAGCAACCGCTTCAATTCTCGTATCGACATCATGCGCAGTATCAATAGCGAGAATAGCATACTCGGCGCGCAATTCGGGGGTTGTATCATTTGTTGCCTCACAAACAAGACCGCCCAAATCAAAGGATGAAGGGTACTCTTTTTTAACAGGGAGGGACTGAAAGTCTTTGTTTTCGGGAGAGATACGAGCTAATGAAACAGCTTTCTCCACGACTCGTTTGATATCACTATCCTCAAACACTTCAAATTCAACAGCGCCACTTTTCTGTCCAAAGTAGAGAAGCGCTCGTACTCTCGCATGCTGCTCAGACACGTTTTGATCAACGATGTTATTCGCTAGTCGTGTAAGATCCATTCTTATCAGAGAAATCGCAGCTTGTGCTTGAGATGCACCTTGATTTTCAGCTTCCTTGAGAACTAGTTCTGATTTTGCTAATAGTAGTTCTTTATTCTGCTTCAACTCATTTCCCCTCCATTATTCCTACTCTTACATTGTGGAATCTTGCTGTTCCACATCCATGACCTACATACATCACTTGGGGAGGCTGTCCTTTTCCACAGTTTGGAGTTCCCCAGACACGCCAATCATCTTTTGAAGAGGCGTCCATACTTCCCCAGAATTCGGGAGTAATACCAGTGTATGTCGGGTTTTTGAGTATCTGTCCAATTTCACCATCAATTATTTCCCAAGCAATCTCAGTACCAAACTGGAAATTTACCCGTTTATCATCAATGCTCCAGCTCTTGTTAGTAGACATTAGTATTCCATTCTTTGTATCTTCAATAATCTCATTGCGGTACCAATCTGTGGGTTCTAGGTTAACATTAACCATACGTATGAGAGGGAGTTTCTGAGGATTGTCTGCACGCATTCCCCCCGAGCTTTCTTCAAGACCAATTAATGCGGCAGTTTCACGCGAACTCTGATAGCCAACAAATAATCCATTCTTGATCAGTTCAACACGCTTTGCTTTGACACCTTCGTCATCATATCCAAAGGTTCCAAGCCCTCCAGGATTTGTCGAATCTGCGACAATTGTAACGTGTTCACTACCGTATTGCAAAGAGTTCAGTTTATCAACTGTCATGAAGCTCGTACCTGCATACGCAGCTTCTGTTCCAAGAACACGATCAAGTTCTGTCGGGTGACCACAGCTCTCATGAATTTGGAGCATCAATTGATGGCCATCAAGAAGCACAGTTGCTTTCTCAGTAGGACATTGCTTTGCTGTTGTAAGTGCAATTGCTTCATCAGCAACATGATCAACATTCTCAAGTAATTTCTTGGATTCAAAGAACTCATAGCCGCTTGTTGAGAAGTCGCCTCTGAAGGACCCAGGATAAGAACGAACCTGGGGTGGTGAACCAGGTGACATAGCCATGCATGTAAAACCACCACCGCAGAATACAATTCTCTGCGTAATGTAAGCACCCTCAGTGCTACTGAAGATCTTATCCTCAGAATGGCTACGATAATCTGCTTTAGTGAATTTGATGATATCAGGATTATATTCGCCCAATCTCCTATCAACATTTACAAGAAGGTCAACTTTTTCTTCAATAGGTATCTTGAATGGGTCTTTCTTGAAAGGAGTCGTATAATTGTCAGTAATTGGCTTAACATCTACAAATTCGATACCTTTCTTTCTTGTTGAACCTGAAGATTTAGCAATCCGCACTGCAAGCTCTGCGATTCTGTGTAGCTCCTCTTTGGAAATATCGTATGAACCTGCAAATCCTAGACCCCCATCAGCAAGACATCTAATCCCAAACCCGATTGATTCACGCAATTCTAAAATCGAAATATTACCAAGTTTAACAGAAATATCCTCATCCTTGACAGTCATGATTCTGATATCTGCATATGAAGCACCAAGGTTCCTACAGGTATCCAGAGCATATTCAGCAAAATCCTTCAAACCATCCTCACCAATTATTTGCTATTATCAGTGAGATAATACTCTTTCTGAAATGGAAAGACATCAAGATGCTTGATGTAGAATAGTTCCAATTACTAATCAAGCGGTATTTCTTCTGATACTGAAAAAGCTTTGAGGATGAATGCCATACAGATCCCAATAAAGACAAGGATGACGATGAAATTAGCCATGACGCCAGGTCCAGTATATTCGTTAAGAATGAAATACGGACCATGAATTTCCCTCCATGCTGTTAGACCAGTAAGATTGCTCACAATCTCTATAACTGTACCCATCGCAGGTAGAGACAATAATGCTCCCGCCAAATATAAGACACGTACAATCCAATGATTTCGATACCATGGTTTTTCATTTGCAGTCATTTACAAGCCTCCAGGAGAAAAAATCCGATTTTGGCAATAATTCGCATTTTGCATTTGTCGTCTAGCAGTATTTAAGAATTCTACTATCTTAGCATATTTCAATGGCATCTTTTTTTCATTTTGAAATATATCCGAATTAAATATCTGCGAATTCAGATTCTGAAAAAGCTTTGAATATCAACCCGAGAGATATCCCCATGAAAAAGATGATTGCTAGAAAGGATGCCATGAAAGGAGGCCCAGTAACTTCATTCAAAACAAAATAATTGACCCCCTCAGAATAAGAACTCAGACCGGTTATATCATTAATAACTTGGATAGATAATCCAATCATTAGAATTGAAACAAATGCTCCTGAAATGTAAAGTACTCTTTTGAGCCAAGTACCTTTCCACCATACACGCATTGTCTTTGGTATTTCATTCTTTATATCTATTTTAGACTCTTGATTCCAATTTCGCGAGCTAGTTGTGACTCGTTTACGGATTCCAGTGGATGTTATCAATTTGGCATCTCGATAGTTATCGTAACGACTACGGAGGGTGTGTTTTGTTTGTGCCCAAGAGATGTCATATCTCCGATTTAGCAATTTATTCATCCAATAAATTGTGACCAAAAATGAAATTGCAGCTGACCAGAAGGGTGGGTAGACCATACCTCCAGCCCAAGGAATATAGTAGAATGTGACATTATAACCGACCATGGCAACACGAAGAGCTATCACAAAGGATAATGCCAGTGTATCAGGTCCGCCAGGTCTCGAACGCGTATATAGATAATATGACCCAGCCATCATGCAGAAAAAGGTAAAGCCGAGAACATTAATAATTGCCCATGGAAACCAAAGTCCTGCAGCAAGTAGCTCTCTGGTAATTGGATTGAATTCAACTTCAAATCCATATAGCGAAGTCATCGCGAGGGTGAAGACAGTATCAATAATACCAATAGGGATAAGCATAAGCACGAAACCGCGGACCCACCGCTCAGTCCACCATCCGGTGAATAATTCGTTTAGAGTTATGGTTGAAAGATTTTTCATGGGTCCACCTACTGTCCATAGAAACTTGCGGATTAAGAAATATAACCATTGGGCATTAAGCAAAAGTCAAGTCGACGGAGTTCTATTATGATTTTTAATCCAAGGATTAAAGCAATCTGGACAACTCAGGAATTTATTGAGTGTTACTCTAGAAATTGAGTGAAACAAAAAAAGAAAAGGATGACAGAGGCCGAAGCCTCTGCATCTAACAATACTTGAATACTACGTTACCAAGTCTATGCGGTTGGATAAACCTTGTAGAGGTGGTAGAAGTATATAGCGTGCATTGGGTTATAGACTAAACCATCACCGTGCAGCCATGCTCTCCAAGTCCTAAACTCTGTGGATTGATAAACCCAGAGGTAAGGAGCTTCATCTGCGAGAATGTCGTTAATCCTGTTGTAGGTCTGCATACGAGTTGTTGAGTTCGTATCAACCTTAGCTTCTAGGTATAACGTGTTGACTTCGGAGTTGTTGAAAGCAATTCTCTGAGCGTATGTACCCTTATCATAACAGAATGGATAGACATAGTTGTCAGGATCTGCGTAGTCTGGTGCCCAACCTACAAAGAAGATAGGCATCTGACGGTTTCTGATATGATCAAGGTAGTTAGACCACTCTAGTGCTTGGGTCTTGAATGTCATTTCTTTAGTCAAACCCGCGCCTACCTGATCAGTTGCGTCAGCATGGGCGGTCATGTTGCTAAGTCCGTCTGCTAGGAGTAGTGAACCTTGTTCTCTTACAGTGTTACCACTGTTGTAGTAGATTGTTAGTTCATCACCCATATCATTCAAACTTTGAACAAAGGTTGAGTTAGTTAGAGCAAGATTCCATGCTTCAACAGCTGCTGTAAGATTGTAGTCAAACTTGTATGAGGTAGCATTGTAACCAAACATACCATATGGGATTGGTCCTTTTGCCTGTATACCAAAGCCATTGACTGCAGCGCTCATGAAAGCGTCATAGTCGAAAGCCCAGGATGCAGCTTGTCGGAAGTCCTTATTGGCGAATGGGCTGAGAATAGTATCACCTGCGGTGGTATTATAGTCACCCATGTTAAAGCCGAAGAACATGACTGAGTAGCTCTTACCCAGAGTTGATACAACAATATTTGAATCAAGTGATTCTTTTGCAACGGGGTCCCAAATGTCGAGAGCGTTGGTAGTTGGCCAGTAACAACCGTCGGTTGTTCCAGTCCTCAGGTTAAGTGACCTGCCAGTAGTGTCCTCGTTGGTTTTAACGTATACTGTCTTGATCGCGCCAGCGTTTGTACTTGTAGAAGTTCTCCAGTAGCCTGTATATTGATCTAGTTGAATGAACTGATCAGGTGTCCAAGTTGTGAGCATGTATGGTCCTGTACCACACATGTGGTTGGCCATATAGTTATCATATTCACCGTATGCAACACCATAGTGGTCCCAGGTTGCGTCCTCTGTGGCAGTTGCGTGAGCAATTGCATAGCTAGGGCTCATCATTGCACCAACCTCGTAGGTCAATGCAGCAATGAATGCTGGGTATGGTTCAGTAAGAACGAATCTGATCACATAGTCATCCATAACGATGATGGAGTTTGAAGTTGCTACCCAATTGTCAAAAGCTGCAATAAATGCTGCTGATGATGGACCATCGCCGAATGCGGCATTTTCAACTGCGACACCACCCTTGAGTGGTTCTGCAAGCATCCAGACTGGACCGTCAGGATAGAAGATCTTCATAGCACGCTCAATGTTCCATTT
>Ga0315535_1002632_pt1 | contig 11313 bp, 10 predicted proteins | sample SalMarSW160220MG_2_FD_203092 | JGI IMG/M metagenome (GOLD analysis project Ga0315535, IMG submission 203092) | Salt marsh sediment microbial communities from the Plum Island Ecosystem LTER, Massachusetts, United States - Salt Marsh Sediment SW1602-20 ...
ATATAGATTTCAAGAAAATGTTTTTGGGGCTTTTGGGTTACGATCTCCGAAGAGATTTTTCCTGTGCGACTCCAAGAAACTGGAAATTTGAAATTAGAAACTTGATAACAACCTTTATTGTCATTTCTTTCCCAAGTTTCGAGTTTCCAGTTTCAAACATCGCAACCCAATTGTTCCCTTAATTCGTTTTCAGGCAGGATGAGAATAACCCCAAAATATTTTTCTGTAGGGCTATATACTCTTTAAAATTGCAGGTTGCGTGTTCCAACGACAAAAACATAGAATGCGCAACCTGTTTTAATTCGGTAGAGAAGTGACATATTAGAGGGTTGGTGTACTATGGGACTATACGATTTTACTTTTTATGATCTTATCTATCGTAATGCGATAAGTTTCAATGATGCCGAAGCATGGTTTGAAGCTGACGACAACCGGAGTGTAACATTTAACCGGTTTAAACATATGGTCGATCGCCTGGCCTTGGGTTTGCAGCGATCCGGCATTAAAAAAGGCGATCGCATCGGAGTGTTAGGAAAAAACAGCCTGGAATATTTTCTTCTTTACGGAGCGGCGGCGGCATTGGGGGCCATTATCCTGCCGATCAACTGGCGTCTTTCGGCGGATGAAATCATTTTTAACCTGAATGATGGTTCGCCTGCAGCTCTTTTTGTTGATACAGAGTTTCAGGAACTGGTCAATGGTATAACGGATAAACTTCCTTCAGTAAAAAATTATTACACCCTCAAATCCGGAGGCGGCGATTTTGTTGAGTTTGATTCTTTGATGAATAACCGGGGTGATTTTGAAGCGGCGGATGTTTCCAATGATGATGGATTTGTCATTATTCATACCGCTGCTGTTGCCGGAAGACCCAGGGGCGCGCTGCTCAGTCACGGCAATTTTTTATATGCCGGGTTGCATTTGAATTATTGCTTCAGTTTAACGTCGCAAGACGTGCATTTAAATCTTTTGCCCATGTTTCATGTGGGCGGCTTTTTTATGGCCACAAACAGTTTTCAAGCCGGTGCACTGAATGTGAACATGAGCAAATTTGATGCCCAAAAGGCGGTTGAACTTATCCAAGAAAAAAAAGTGTCTCTATTTTTTGATTTTTCGCCCATACTCGCTTCCATCCTCAAAGCGCATGAACAAACCGGTAAAGATATCAAAAGCCTCAGGGCCGTGATGGGGCTGGACACACCGGAGACCATCGAGAAATATCAAAAAGCCACCGGCGGAACCTTTTACTCTATTTACGGGCAAACAGAAACAACCGGTTTGGTGACCCTAGGGCGTTATAATGACCGGCCCGGTTCCGCCGGCAAGATGATTTCGCTTGGAGAAGTAAGGATTGTCGATGATTATGATCATCCGGTTCCCATGGGGAAGGTGGGTGAAATCACCATGAAGGGTCCTCTGATCTTCAAGGGATACTGGAATCTTCCGGAAGACACGGCATACACATTCCGGGACGGCCGGCACCATACCGGAGATCTGGGTCGTTTCGATGAGGATGGATTCTTGTGGTTTTCAGGGCGTAAGGCCGAAAAGGAACTGATCAAACCGGGGGGTGAAAACGTTTATCCCGCGGAGGTTGAAAAAGTGATTCTCCAGCATCCGTCCGTTGAAAAAGTCGTTGTTTTCGGAGTCCCTGATCCCAAGTGGAAAGAAGGAATTAAGGCCGTCTGCCGGTTAAAAGCGGGTGAGACTATGGAGCCTCAAGCGCTTATAAAATTTGTAGGTGAACGAATGGCCAGCTACAAGAAACCCCAATATGTGAAATTTATAACTGATTTCCCTTGTCTGGAAGATGGGTCGCCGGACAGGGCTAAAATAAAAGAGCTGTATGGAAGTTCATAGGAAATTTAATAAAGCATGCCGGTGCCTTTTTAAATGTTATTCAGCGCGCCGCTTTGATCACCTGATGCCGGGGTGGTGAGGAACTGATGCGGTGAAAGTGAGGTTTCTGGGTTGAAAAATAATGGAGTGCTGGAATAATGGGTTGAAATTGTTTTTACCAGCACCCCAGTACTCCAATACTCCAGTTCAGAACTCCGGTACTCCACAACCCCAATACCCCATTCCTTTTCCCCCGTCTACCCGCCCCTATGTCTCCCCGTTACCAAGTCTCCCGATGTCTCGTCCCAACAATTCTAACAGGATACTATTTATAGGGTGTAAATCAAGACTGTTGTTTGCTAAGATTGCCATGGCTATTTGGTTTCAGGTGTCAGGTGTCAGGAGGCATGAAGCCCTGATGGAACGATTTATCATTTACGCCATACACTGCCGTTTCCTCAGCTAACTGCCAGTTGCGTTCTCGCTCTGGGACTTTCCGCTCCAATGTTTTCTCCAATCCATTCAACAAATGTGTAACCGACACAACTTTTTATAGACCTCAAGATCCTCCACGTCCATATAATTGCTATTGGTCACCTCGTTTCCCCCCTTAACCCTGACACCTGACACCTAAAAAAAGGGCTTCGGAGCTACGGTTTGTCAATAGACAAGGATCAGCGTTTACCAACGGCCTTGATTTACACCATTATTCCATGTTCAGAATTTCCATCGACAAAAGTGGCAGATGTAATTCATAGAGACTGTTCAACACTCCCAGAAGCTCGGCTTGACCCCTTACATAACAGCTTAAGATCGTTTCCTTTATATCCCCTCGGGAGCTCGTTTTAATTTGCATACCGGCCAGACGGTCGGACCAGGTCTCATCCAAACGATCCTGGACTTTAATGCAGTAGGACGCAGGCTTTCCGAGTGTGAGGCGTTTCAAATAGGGCGATTTCTGCATAATTAAATATCCTTTCTCTTGTGAACATGGAGGTTGTCCCATAAAACCATGCACATTGAACATATTAGTTTCTCAGAATCTAAACATCCCCCGAAAAGGGGCAAAAATGGGGGGGAGGGAGAAATGGAGTGATGGAGTCATGGGGAGAATACAAAGGGTTCAGGGTTTGAGGTTGAAAAGAAATGGTGATATTAAACATTTCTTGACAAATATTTCGTCATATGTCATCTTATATGACGACTTACATGTCATAATGCCATTATGATTGAAAACATCCCATATATCAAGCGGTTGGTCGATTTAAATGTCTTATTGGATAAGAAGTCGCATTTTCTGTTCGGGCCTCGCCAGACAGGCAAAACATTTTTAATTCATCGTACACTGAAGAACGTTCGAGTCTATGATCTTCTGGACTCAGAGATCTATCTGGCATTAAGTCGAAACCCGGGGCGTATTTCTGAAGAACTACAGCCACAAGACCGCATTGTTGTAGTCGATGAAATTCAAAGACTTCCGGAGCTTCTAAATGAAGTTCACCGTCTCATCGAAACAAAAGGTGTTCGTTTTCTGCTGACCGGATCAAGTGCGCGTAAACTCAGACGCGGTGGAATCAATCTACTGGGCGGTCGGGCGCGAACCAAATACCTGCATCCTTTAACATATAAAGAACTGAACGAACATTTTGATTTATTCTTGGCAATAGAACGCGGACTGATTCCCTCGATCTACTTTTCAGATGATCCGCGTGCCGACCTGCAAGCATATGCCGGTGCTTATCTTCAGCAGGAAATCCTTGCTGAAGGGGCGACGCGTAATATACCGGCATTTAGCAGATTCCTTCGTGTCGCCGCACTCTGCAATGCCACGATAGTCAACTTTACCAATGTTGCCAATGACGCTCAGGTAGCAAGAACAACGGTTTACGAGTATTTTGAAATACTCAAAGATACCCTGATTCTCTATGAGTTACCGGCCTGGAGAAAATCAAAGAAAAGGAAGCCTCTGGCTTCTTCGAAATATTATTTTTTTGATGTAGGCCCAGTGGCTGTGCTGCAGGAACGGGAGTTCAGAGCCGGCACGCCGGAATTCGGTGAGGCATTCGAGACTTACCTAATGCATGAACTGAAAAGTTACAGCGACTATATATCCGGCGAGCAGTTGAGCTATTGGCGTTCCACCTCCGGTTTTGAAGTTGATTTTATCATTGGCGACCATACTGCCTTAGAAGTAAAAGCCAAAAAAAATCTCTCTCCCAAGGACATTAAATCATTGCGCATGCTGGCCGAGGAAGGAAAATTGAAACGATATATATGCGTCAGTATGGAACCGCGCAGAAGAAAAATTGGCAATATAGATATCCTACCATACAAGGAATTCTTGGAATTGCTGTGGAACGGAGCGTATACTTAGCCTGAATGTTTCATGCCTTTCAAATAAACCGCCTCGCACACGTGAAATATCCACGTTAGCGTGGCTATGGTGAGCATAAGCGTTGGAGACAGGAAGACGGAGAGAATGGGGAGCGCTGCATGTGCACATATGATGGGCTTTGAAAAAAGCTCCCCGACCATTCATCAAAGATTATGATGATGCGGTTGAAATGGTTCTGCAGGATCAAGTGCATGCCCTGGTTGCGGATTACCAGATTTGTCTGGTTTCTCTTTTCCGACATCCGGACCAAGATCTTGTTTCAATCATTACTCCCTTTACCGCTGGGCATTGCATTGCCTGCCGGCGATGGCCATTTGATTAACTGGGTAAACAACTTTCTGAATACCTTAAAAAAGTCTGGTGAACTGGACAAACTCAGAGCCCGTTGGATCGAGGACGGCTCGTGGTTAAACGAGTTGCCGTAACACGAATTAAAAAATCGCTCAATTTATTTAACATTCATTTTTTACCGGATTGCTCAATCAGGCAGTTTTACAATGGTTCTTCCTTTATGCTTTCTTTGAAGGATGAGATCGATTCGTTGGTTCAGTCTTTCCAAGGGTATTTCAGTAGTCAATAATTCCAGACGGTCCAGTTTCCAGTCACTGGCAATTTTATTCCATACTTTCAGGCGGGTGGGCATGGGACAGTTCTGGGAATCGATTCCCATCAGGGTAACCCCCCGCAAGATAAAGGGATAGACATTCAACGGCAGATCATGGGAGCCCACATTCCCGCAACAGGTGACGGCGCCGCCGTGTTGCGTTGATTTAATGATGGTCGCCAGTATGTCACCGCCAACTGCATCAATTCCGCCGGCCCAAAGCTCTTTAAGGAGCGGTTTGCCGCTGGAATCCGTAGCTTGTTCAATACTGATGACCTCTTTGGCTCCAATTTCCAACAAAAACTCTTTTTCATCCACGACCCCGTTTACCGCTACAACCTCATAGCCGGCCTTGGCAAGTATGGAGACAGCAATACTTCCGACACCTCCGGTTGCCCCGGAGACCAGTATTCGTCCCATATCCGGGGTGATGCCGTAATCAACCAGCCTGAAAACTGAAAGGGCTGCCGTGAAACCCGCTGTACCGAATATCATGCTTTCCCGAGGGGTGAGATTCTCGGGCATCTTGACCACCCATTCCGCGGGGACGCGTATATATTGTCCGAACCCCCCGGATGTATTCATTCCGAGGTCATAGCTGGTCACGATCACCTTATCTCCGGATTGAAAATCCTTGTTCAGACTGCTAACCACGGTTCCTGCAGCGTCAACTCCAGGGGTGTGCGGATATCTCTTTGTAACTCCTCTATTACCTGTGGCAGAAAGAACGTCTTTGTAATTTAAGGAAGAGTACTGAACGTTGACGAGCACATCTCCATCTGGAAGGCTATCAAGATTTCTGTCCTTGATTTCCCTAATAAACTGATTGTTTTCTCCTTCTGTGACAACCATTGCCTGGAATGTATTTTGACTCATAGAGCTATCCTCCTTTTTTTGTCGTTTTGCATGTATAGTTTTAATCATAATACCTTTTTGAAAAAAATCAATTTTAAGAATACAAGTGGCAACTTTTTGACGTCAAAAAAGAATTATTGAATTGGCAGAGCCGGCCATACTTGCTATCGTGAATTTGAAAGCGGGCCTTAGGACTTATAACGAGGATTTTTTTTAAAAATTAAGGTTACGATCTGGTTTCGTTGTACGCAAGAAGGTCAGTTAGTTAGTGTCCATCCATAAACGGCATCTTTCGGCCCCCGGCGGCGTTCTCTCTAGTTTTCAATCCTCGAAATAGCGCGCTATGCCTGCGGTTGAAAACTCGCTCGGGCCTTGCCGGAAACCAAAATCTACCATTTCTGGATGGACACTAGTTAGAGGACAATTCCCGATATGCCTCTTGAATTTCTTTAAAGCGTTCTTCCGCCAGTTTTTTGAATTCATCTCCCAAATGAAGCACTTTATCCGGATGGTATTTATTGGCGAGTTGCTTATAAGCTTTCTTAATTTCTTCCTGTGATGCATTCCTGGGGATATTCAATACCGTGTAAGGATCCTTTTGCGTATCGGCTTTTTTAAATCCCGAGTTCGTTCCAGAGGATTCTTTTTTGTTGGCTCCTTTATTTTGTTCGAAATATTGGCGGCGTTGTTGGTAAAAGTTCTGGGCGCCGGATTGTTTCTGCCTAAGATTTTGCAAAAATCGCCACCCAAAGTACAAAACAACCAGGTCATCGAGCAAACCCCGCCATCCTAAAAAAATTTCGGGGAGAAGGTCATAGGGACTTAACACATAAATCAAGCCTAAAATTATTAGCAGAATTTTCATTATCAGCACTCTTTAATTTAACCTGGATCTTGGCTCTATCTATCAGCGATTTCTATTTTTGTCCAACCCTAACTGAGCGAAAGTCAAGGATGCCCCAGATTTTAGGCATCAAGGGCGCAGCCGTAGTCGTCTACTGCAAGCTCTTGATAACGAAGAAGATGGGGTATCATCGGCTTTCCCAACGGGTAAACAAAATGGGATTTTTTAATTAATTTATATCCCATTTATAGAAGAGCTATAAGAATGCATCTGAATCTATGAAAATGCATAATAAATCAAGATAAAAAACATTTTTCCCATTTTGTTTACGATCAGTTAGGGTCCAATTGTTTTGTTGTGGCTTATGAGAAATGCCAGAAGGTACGCCGCGGCTGCACAAAGTATAATTATGGGAATTCCCAGACTGAGGGCAATTTGGGCGGATAAGACTGATGCGAGGACCGAAGAACATCCGTTGGCTGTCCATGCATATGCCCGCTGGGCAGGACGGTTTAACAGGTATCGCATACCCAGCGGAAAGGGAAGGCCTACCAGAAAGCAAGGTAGGATTAGAAGCAGGATTGCTAAGGCATACTGTAAAATTTTGGAAAATCCAAGTATTCCGCGGATCATCGGATCAAGACCCAAGAATACGAGGATAAGGACAGCGATTAAAGCGATCAGGACATTTCGGAGGCCTCCGGGACCTATTCGCTGGGAACAATACCCCCCAAATCCTGAGAAAATTAGGATTCCCGTGAGCACGACGGTGAAGCTGATAACCGGATCGCCGAAAATAAGGATGTATTTTTTGATGAAAAAGAGCTCTACAAACATGAAACCGGCGCCCACTGCCAAAAAATAGATAAGGTGGGAGATGTTCTGTTTTTTTTCTTTTTTTTTGATAGCTAAAACAGGGAGCATTAAAAGGAAAATGGCGATGACCAGTGCCTGGAGAAAGACCACGAAAACAACAAGTTCTCCCGACATAAACAGGGAATAAAATCTGCTTCCCGTCATTTTATAAAGCGCTTTCAATTTGGACCATTTGAGGAACCTGCCGGGAAAAGGGCGACTGTCTGACTGAGGCGCAACGTCCAGGGGGTAAGTTTCAAAGTACGCTTTCTCTGTTCCGGACCGGTAGGCTTCTGCAAGACGGTTAATTTCAAAAAAGTAATACGGTGCATCGAATATATTGAAGCGGTTTACCATTTCCTTTGTGATCCCCGGGAAAAAGACAAGATCAAAATTCATGTTTTGCGCGAAGTCTTTTAATGCGGCCATATCATTAAAGGGCTTCACAGAGACGATAAGGGTGAACGTGCTCCAGTTACGGAGAACCGCTATGTGCTGTTCGGGGTTTTTGAATTCAAGGGATCTTAGACTTTCGTATGCTTCGGCCCAGAGACGGACGGAGTCTGCCGGAGGGAGCAGAAGTTTGCGTGCCATAATGAGGATGCCGTTTTCCGTGAGGTGATTGAGGTATTCTGAAAATGATTCGGTGGTAAATAGATATCCCTGGGTCAGAGCGTCTGAACCGGGAAGCGAACTCCCCCAGTTTTCAATATGTATGATATCATAATGGGTGTCAGACCGGGCCAGAAATGCTTTTGGATTTTGATTGACAACAGGAATATTGTAGTGTTTTCGGACCATATGGGCGATTTGGGGGTTTTGTTCGACGATGGTAAGGTTACGAGCGCCGGATGCCATGGCACAGGGAATCGCCGATCCGCCGCCGTCCTGGATCAGAAGAATATGTTCAGGATTTCGGGCCAGCATGTATCCGGCGTAAGGCAGGGTGAATTTGGAGAACCATACATCCTTTTGAAAGTGTGGTTTGTAAATAAAAAAGGGGGTGTCTCCGTCTTTAAAAATTGCCTGTTGCTCGGGCAGTGTGCCTTTAAATTTAAGGCTTAATCCGGGTGCAAACCGGATATAAGGGCTTTGAACACTGTCGAATCTGCCCCTCAGACCGGTGACGGTTTCAAAGATTCGTGTATCGGGGAACTTGAGGACCCGGCTGAGGTCTTTATATGGCGAGGAGATTACTTTGATTCCTATGCCGTCTCCCATTGAGATGAGCAGACCTGTGATGAGAACGATTAAAAGAGCGGAGGCCCGAAGGGCGAATGGTTTTCCACGGGAAATGGTTTTTGTTTTCGTATGTATTTTGTTTGCCGGTAGCCTTTCAAACGGAATAATGATTAAGGGAATGAGGGCTGCGAGAATGATGAATCTCCCTTCGCCGAGCAAGGGAAGAAAAGGAACCGGGAGGATTGCTCCGCATGCCGAACCTGCCATACTCGCAAAATAAACAAAGCCGGTTTTTTCGGGGATAAACGCATAAGCAAGGGAGATGACGAGACCGGCAAAGAAGAACGGTAAGGCCAGAACAAGATAGGCCGTCAAAAGATAGAATATCTGGGTAGGTTCCAGAGGAAGTCTGAAGTAATCCAGTGGAATTCGATTCAAAACTATAAAAGAACCAATAGCGGTAACCGTATAGAGAAGGATGAAAATCTTGACCGGACCGCTGGCGGAAAGCCTTTGTTCCCAGTCTTTTTTGTGCGTATCGATAATGTTTAGAAACGTACCGGAGGCGGCGAATCCAAAGAGTGCGATGCTGATGACCATGAAGGACAGATGGTTCCACTGGCTGATGGAAAAGACCCGGGTAAGGAGGACTTCGAAGGCCAGAGAAGAAAGTGATAATAAGAAAACCGCAGGAAGTATCATGGGGAGCATTACCGATTTGTTAAAATGGTTTTCACACATTAACTTATTCATTTTTTGAGCGAAAGCCTTGCAATCAGGTTTCAGGTGTCAGGTTTCGGGTGTCAGGAATCGCCAGACCTGAAACCTGAACACTGAAACCTGAAACCTGCATGTCCCCTGACACCTGAAACCAAAAAGTCTTGGATAGCAATTAACAAACTGGTAATGCACCCGTATCATGGAATGTCGTCTGTAATCGTCCGATTTGGGTCAAGGGCACGGCCTGTCATGGGGACGAAAAGAACTCCGGTGATCTGCTTGACCGTGTATTGGTCGTCATTTTTTGTGACCAGGCTGAGATACTGATAGCTGAAGGGATTTCCGAGGGGAAGAATGAGTCGCCCGCCGTTTTTGAGCTGCTTTAAAAGTGGCGGAGGGATATGGTCGATGGACGCAGTGATCATGATACAGTCAAAGGGTGCTGCCTCAGGCCAGCCGAAGTAGCCGTCACCGAGACGGGTTTTTATTTTTGTAAATCCGATTGACCGGAGTAGATTACTTGCTTTTTTGTATAGTTTTTCTTTGATTTCCATGGTGTAGACTTCTTCGGCGATCTTGGCAAGAATTGCAGCCTGGTAGCCTGAACCGGTTCCGATTTCGAGAATACGTTCGTTTCCTTTAAGTTTCAGTGTTTCGGTCATCAGCGCCACTATATATGGCTGTGAAATGGTCTGGCCCTGGCCGATGGGAAGGGGGTGATCCGCGTAAGCCTGGGAAACGAGTTCTTCAGGTACGAAGCTGTGCCGGGGAACTTGGGTTATGGCGTTTAGTACTTTTTTATCTGATACGCCCCGTAAACGGATCTGCAATAAGACCATTTTTCCCCTGGCCTTCTGATATTTGGGGGAATCTACCAGTACTTGGGCCATGAGCAATGCCGGAAAGATGTTTAGAATAAAAAAAGGAAGGAGTAATTTTTTCATGGCGGCCGTGTTGATTGGCAGAAACAATCTTTGTTAATAAGGATAAAGAACTCTGTAAATGATGACGCCAAGAATTGCCGCTGCCAATACAATAGTGAAAACCATTTGGTCAATATCAAATTTTTTCATAAGAAACTCAGGGTGATCTGGATTAATCTTCTTCGTCCAACCCAAATGCGGTGTGAAGAACCCGAACCGCAAGCTCGGTATATTTTTCTTCGATGACACAGGAAATTCTGATTTCCGAAGTGCTGATCATTACTATATTGATGTTTTCCCGGGACAGAGTGTTAAACATTATTGATGCGACTCCGGAATGGTTTTTCATCCCAACGCCGATAACAGATACTTTTGCAATATTTTTATCGCCCAGGACGTCCGCTGCTCCGATTTCTTGGGCCACCTTTTGTTCGATTTCCATGGCCTCTTGAAAATCTTTTTTGGGGACCGTAAATGTGAGATCCGTTTGACCTTGGGCCCGTGTATTTTGAATAATCATATCCACAACAATACCCGCTTCGGCAATGGGTGAAAAAATTTTGGCCGCCACTCCGGGCTGGTCCTGAACCTTTTTAAGGGTGATGCGGGCTTGATCTTTGTCGTGCGTAACAGCGGAAACAATAAGACTTTCCATGCCGGCGTCTTCACTAACAACCATGGTTCCTTCCTCCTCACTGAAAGATGATCTTACATGAACCGGGACATTATATTTTTTAGCAAATCCCACGGACCGGATCTGCAGGACTTTGGCGCCAAGACTGGCCATGTTCAGCATTTCATCATAGGAAATTTTATCAATCTTCCTTGCTTTCTCGCAGATATTGGGATCGGCGGAGTAGATACCATCTACATCGGTATAGATTTCGCAGAGATCCGCCTTCAAAGCTGAGGCGATGGCTACAGCGGTCGTGTCTGACCCTCCCCGCCCGAGGGTTGTAATATTTCCTTTGATATCACACCCCTGAAATCCGGCCACTACGACGATATTCCGTTTTTTGATAAGGTCTATAAAATACTCGGTACCGATTTCAATAATTCGTGCATCACCAAAGGTGCAGTCTGTAACCACCTTGGC
>Ga0315535_1002637_pt1 | contig 11299 bp, 10 predicted proteins | sample SalMarSW160220MG_2_FD_203092 | JGI IMG/M metagenome (GOLD analysis project Ga0315535, IMG submission 203092) | Salt marsh sediment microbial communities from the Plum Island Ecosystem LTER, Massachusetts, United States - Salt Marsh Sediment SW1602-20 ...
CCTTTTTTTGTTTTAAAAACCGGCGCCACCTGACACGCAAAAACGGTGCGTGGATGAAAAAATGCTTCTTCACACGCAACTGCTTTCAACTGTTTCCTCTTAGGTGGTGGATTTGGGGATCTATATAGTGCTTGATATCAATTGCGAGATCGGTTAACCTGTCTGGATTCGATTTTGCACTGCCACTCAGGATGTGGGCACACAGCCATGAAGAACAAACTGCGACAGATACTCGATACGACACTCCGTACGTGCTTTGAGCAAGGCCTCTTGAAAAAAGCGCCCCTGCCGGATTATGTGGTAGAAGTCCCCAAAAACAGTAGCCATGGGCACTTTGCCACCAACCTGCCCATGACCCTGACTGCCGGGCAGGGAAAGAATCCAAGGGAGATTGCGGCAATCATCGTGCAACAGCTGCAGCAGGCAGAAAATGTATTTGAAGCGGTTCACATTGCAGGACCTGGTTTCATTAATTTTTTCCTAAAACGTGATCAGTGGCATCAGATACTCCGTGAGGTGATCGCCCAGGGCCGCGATTACGGCCGGAATGACCTTGGAAACGGCTCAAAGGTTATGGTTGAATTTGTGAGCGCCAACCCGACGGGCCCTCTCCACCTGGGGCATGGAAGAGGCGCCGCACTGGGCAATACTCTGAGCCGCATCCTTTCCTTTTGTGGATATCAGGTTACCAGTGAATTTTACATCAATGACGCCGGAGAGCAAATCAGGATGCTCGGCGAATCTATTTACAGCCGCTGGAGACAACTGGCCGACCCGGAATATCCTTTTCCCGATCCCGGTTACCGGGGTGATTATGTGGCGGAACTGGCAAGATCCATGGTGGAGCAGGTCGATCTTTCCAAAATGAGCCGGGAGGAAGCAGTCTCTACCTGTGCCGGGATCGGGAAAGAAATGATGCTCCGTGAAATCAAGGAGGATCTGGAGCTTTTCAGGGTTCCCTTTGACACGTGGTTCAGCGAGAGAAGGCTTCACACGGAGGGATTGATCGATGAAACTCTCAAGGAACTTGAGAACGGAGGACATCTTTATACGGAAGCGGGTGCGCTGTGGATCAGGACGAGTTCCTATGGAGATGACAAAGACAGGGTGTTAAGAAAAAGTGACGGCCAGCTTACCTACTTTGCATCGGATATCTCCTACCATCTCGATAAGAAGAGAAGGGGGTTTTCCTGGGTAATCAACCTTTGGGGTGCCGATCACCACGGCTATATTCCACGTATGAAGGCCGCCCTGAAAGCAAACGGCATTTCCGAAGAATGGCTCTCCGTGATGCTCATCCAGCTGGTAAAGCTCTGGAAGGGCAGCAAAGAACTTACCATGTCCAAACGCGCCGGTTCTTATGTTACCCTCAAAGAGCTCATCGACGAAGTGGGTGTTGACGCGGCACGTTTCGTGTTCTTGACGAAGCACCACGACTCGCCTCTGGATTTTGATATCGATCTCGTAAAAAAGCAGGACAGTGAAAATCCTGTCTATTATGTGCAATATGCCCACGCGCGCTCGTGCAGTATATTCAGGAAAGCGGAAGAGCAGGGACTTCATTTACCCCAGAACCCCGATGGTTTCCTTGCACTGTTGACCCTCCAAGAGGAAATTTCCCTCATGAGAATGATGGCGGAGTTTCCCGGTCTGCTCGCTGAGGTATCCAAGAGCCTGGAACCTCATCGGTTGACGTACTTTCTGACTGATTTTGCAGCCGTTTTTCATCGCTATTTCAATCTGGGAACCAAGATTCCCGGGCACCGGATTGTTTCGGGAAACAGGGACCTCAGCTCAGCGAGACTCTTCCTTGCGAAGGCAGTAAAGCAGATTATCGCAACGGGTCTCGATCTCATGGGTATCGAGGCGCCGGAAAAAATGTAATTATCCAGCTTGTAAGATTCACGGTTCTGAGTTTAAATACTCAAGTATAATCTCTCATCGAGGTTTTGACGTCGAGTCTGAGATGACATAACAGACGGAATTATGAATAAGCCAAAGAGATCATCCAAAAGCCACAAAAAAGGCCATGCGATTGAGCTCTCGGCAAAGGCGGCTCTTTTCTGGGGACTTTGCCTCTTCTTCCTCCTGGCATGGACATTTGTCCTCGGGATATTCGTGGGGCGCGGTTTTGTCCCTGACGGCGTGCAGAGCATTTCCATGCTGAAGGCCCAAATTGCAAAGCTCCAGGGATTGATCGGGCACGAGGATTCGCCAAGACCAGATGCTTCCGAGAAATCTTTTGAAGATCCCAAACTGGCGTTTTACGAAAATCTTTCCACAAAAAAGAAGGCCGTGGCCAGAAAACAACTCTCTCCCAGCCGGGAAGAAAAACCAAAGAAACCGGTCGCTCCCAGAGAGGCAAATGTGAAAAATGAGACGGGCCAAGAGCAAGCATCGGCCCATACGGACGGGAAATACACCGTACAACTCGCATCCCTGACCGTTCAGGAAAAAGCAAAGGGATTCGTCGATAGGCTGGCCGCCAAGGGTTACCCGGCATATTCCCATGAAGTCAACGTAAAGGGATCTCCCCGCTACCGGGTACTGTGCGGAAGCTTCAACACCGCTGAAGACGCAAAGGGATTTGCCCGGGAATTGTTCAAAGCTGAAAAGATAAAGGGATTCGTGCTGAGAGTGGAAAAATGAGTGCTGATAACGATGAAACACAAGAATATGAGGTGGTGCGGAAGGCCGTTATCTCTGATATACATGACATTCACGCGCTGCTCACCTATTATGGACAGAAAGGCGTGTTGCTTCCAAGGCCGCTCAGCGAGCTTTATGATCACATGAGAGATTACTTTGTTGCAGAAAATACCGGGAAGAGAAACAGGATTCAGGCGGTTTGCGGGCTGGGAATCTGCTGGGAAGATCTGGCTGAAATAAAATCATTGGCTGTTCTCGAGGGATCGCAGGGAAAAGGTCTCGGATCAAGACTGGTAAATGCCTGTTTGGAGGAAGCACATTATTTTGGGCTGAAAAAGATATTTGTATTGACCTACGTGCCTGACTTTTTTGGCAGGTTTGGATTTCAAGAAGTGGCAAAGTCTCTCCTTCCTCAAAAAATTTGGGCCGATTGCCTCAAGTGCACCAGGTTCCCAAACTGTGATGAGGTGGCTATGGTTCTCGCCTTCTGACCCGCGACATGTCGGAAGTGACCATTCTCGGCTTTCAGGAAGCCCCGGCACCATGAATTTACTTCTTCGAGCCCGGGAATGCATCAGAGGAGGTTTACATGTTTGGAATTGGTATGCCCGAACTCATCGTAATCCTGGTGATTGCTCTTATAGTCATCGGGCCGAGCAAACTCCCGGATCTGGCCAGGGCTCTTGGCAAAGGCATGGCCGAATTCAAGAAAGCGACACAGGAATTGAAAGACAGCCTGGACCTGGATGAAGATCTGAAACAGGCTAAGGATGACCTCGTTGATTCAATCAGTGGAATTGAAAAGTCAATCAAAGCTGAAATAGCCGAGCCTGTTGGGGAAAAGACCTCCAAAGACGGGGACGCTGAAACACCGGCCGAGGCTGCAATAGCCGAGCCTGTTGAGGAAACGACCCCCAAATACGAGGACACTGAAAAAACAGCCGAAACGGAGACAGCCGCGGCCGACAAGGAAAAGAAGCCTCAACACGAAGATGCTGAAAAGTCAACCGAGGCTGAAATGGCCGGGCCTCTCGAGGAAAAGACCCCCAAATACAGGGATTTTGATGAAATGATCCAGGAATACGAGAACAGCAAGGAATCCAAAAAAGGAGATGCGGCAGGCACTCAAGAGCCGCCCACGGAAAAGGAGAATCGAGAGGATGGATGAGGAAGAGAAACAGCCCTTCATGAGTCATCTCGAGGAATTGCGAAAACGGCTTGTGGCAATCTCGATTGGTATAGGAGTGGCCTTTGTAATCTGCTACATCTTCTCGGAAAGACTGTTTCAGTACCTTATCCTGCCGCTGAAAGCCGTCCTGCCCAAGGGGGATAGCCTCATCTACACCAACCTACCCGAAATGTTCATTACCTACCTCAAGGTAGCCCTGATCGCCGGCATCCTCTTATCCGCTCCATTCATCTTTTATGAACTCTGGCTCTTTATCGCGCCCGGCCTCTATCAGCGGGAGAAAAAATACGTCATTCCATTTGTCCTCTTCTCCACCATACTGTTCGTAGGCGGTGCCCTTTTCGGCTATTTCGTGGTATTCCCTTTTGGCTTCAAATTTTTTCTCGGATTCTCCAACGAATACGTAAAAGCCCTTCCCTCCGTCAAACAGTACTTTTCTTTTTCCATAAAACTGCTCCTTGCTTTCGGGCTTGTCTTCGAATTGCCCGTTGTGATTTTTTTCCTTACCAAGATAGGTCTTATCACCCCTGAATTACTGAAAAAAAAGCGTAAGTATGCTATATTATTAATTTTTGTAATTGCAGCCATCCTGACTCCACCAGATGCGGCCACTCAATGCATGATGGCTGTGCCCCTGATTGTGCTCTATGAGATCAGTATCCTTGTCTCCAAAATGGCCAGGAAGAAGAAGCAGGATGAGGAGACGCCGGAAGAAGAGAAAGAGTAAGATTTAGTGAAAGACCGCCATGTGCCGGCCTGATACGGTAAGGATAAGGGGTTCTTTTTCAACCTCGCCCTGTGCGTCGAATGAAATGCTCCCTGTTACCCCGTGATAGCGTGGAATCGTCAGAAAAGCCCTTTTGAGTTCTCTGCGTGTACGGATGTCGAACTCAGTCATGACGGCCTTCAAGATTCCGGCTGTGTCATATCCCGTGGCCGCCAGTGTCCCCGGTTCCGACGAAAAGTTCTCCTCGTACCGCCTGACAAAGGTCCTCACCTCGGGATCCTGCTGCCTTGCGAAAAATCCTGAAGGGAAAATAGCTCCCTGAACATATTTTCCTGCCATCTCTATCAATTTCGGTGACTGCCAGAGCGACGTACCGATAAGCTGCACGTCGGACACATCATAATACATGAGTTGCGGAGCAATCATGATTACTCTCTGATAGGTATCCGGTATGAAGACCGCATCAAAATCTATAATAGGCTGTGGTTTGTCAGACTCAATCTCGGTCTCTAATTCATACGGCGTCTTCATCTCACGGAGTTTCTTGACCAGAGACGCAGGTCTGGGATAGTAGAGCCCGGTCATCTTTTTTATCTGTTCGCCAAAGTCTGTCTGATCCGGCTTGTATGACTCTACGGCGGTGACTGCTGCGCCCGCCTTTTCCACCCCATCCCAGAATTTGTTCATGAAGAAACGCCCGTAGGGATTATCGGGATAAAGGATAGCAAAACGTTTCAGACCCAGCTCATCCACAGCGGTGCTGATAATCTTTTTGATCTCTGCTGAAGGCACGAGGAAATTCCTGAATACCATTTCTCCCTCGCCCGTTATTTCTTCCCGCTGCGTCAAGGTCATAATGGGGACCCCGAGTTTCTCGGCCATTCGCGCAGCAGCCAGTGAAGCCTTGCTTGAAAGGGGGCCGATAATGCCCATAACATGTTCCTGCTCCGCCAGGTTCTGCGTGGCCGCAGATGCTATCCCAGGGTCCCCCTCCGTGTCCTTGATCACCATCTCTATCCGAGGACCGTCTCCTTGCGCCTCGCCGAATACCCCTAATCCCAATTGAATTCCGTTGAGAACCTCCTCTCCGAACGGGGCAAAAGGACCGCTGAGCGGCAACAGGCACCCAAAGGTCCCCGCCTTGACAGACAGTTCCGCTTCGATACGCTCGAGGAGTTCCCTCCCGAGGTTCACCCACTTCTGTTCGGGTGTGGACCTGACCAGAGCCATGGCTGCCGTCCGGGCGTCCGTGAAGTCGTCTTCGTTCAGGTACAGCCCGGCAATCCGATAATAAATATGGGGAACGAACTCGCTCCCTGCCGCATATTCAAGCAATCGGGTGAGGACATCAATATCGCTGGTGTCAATGAGTTCACCCAGTCTTTCCCGAATCTCAGACTGCAACAGGGGCTCATTACCGGTTTCTTTCTCAGCCCGCAACCACCAGAAGAAAGCCTGCTCCCGGTTTTCCAGGGCCGCATAATCAAGTCCCAGTACATTACACACCTTTCCCATCAAGGGATTGGCCGGATAAGTCTTGACCCATTCCAGTGCCCGGTCTCGAGACGCCTGATATTGCTCGAGGCGGTAGTGAATGTTCAGGATCTCAAAGGTGATTTCAGGCAAGGACGTGAATTCCGGAAAATCTGCGGAAACTCTTTCATAGTATCTGAGAGCATCTTTGTATTGCCCGCCGTTGAAGTAGATATTCCCTATTCTCTGTAATGCCCTGGCGACATTTTCCCCTTCGGGGTATTTTTCCACATAGGTAAGATATAATTCCAGCGCCTTGTCCTGCAGCCCTTCCTGCATGGCGGATTCCGCCTGTTCGAAATAGTCTTTCTCGGCCGGAGCCGGCACTGCCGCTTCAAGCGTGGGCGCGGCCTTCTCCGCCTGCTTGACGGGCTTCACTGGGGCACAACTGTACAAAAAAAAGGCTACCCCCACCAGCATGATGGTGGAGATAGCCTGATACCGGGCCACCGCCTTCATAGCTACTTTTTCACTTCCTCAAAATCTGCATCCACGACATCTTCATCGGTCGAAGTTCCGGCTCCGGCCGTACCGGCTGAACCACCGGCATCCTGCGCCTGTCCTCGCTGGCCCGCCTGTGCATACATGGTCTCCGCCAGCCTGTGGGAGGCTTGTGTCAGCTCATCACTCAATCGCTTTATTTCCTCGACGTTCTCCCCCTCCATCGCCTTCTTTAAGCTCTCAGCGGCCTGGTTAATCTGCTCCTTTGTGGCCGCATCAACCTTATCGCCAACTTCCTTGAGCGACTTCTCGGTGGAATAAATGAGCGAGTCGGCCATATTCCGGGCATCCACCAGTTCCCGCTTTTTCTTGTCTTCCTCAGCATGCACTTCAGCGTCTTTCACGAGCTTCTTTATCTCATCTTCGCTTAAGCCGCTGGATGCCGTGATTTCTATGGACTGTTCTTTTCCTGTTCCCATATCCTTTGCGGAAACATGCACAATACCGTTTGCATCGATGTCAAAGGCAACTTCGATCTGCGGAATGCCGCGCGGTGCGGGAGGGATGCCCACCAACTGGAATCTTCCCAGCGTCTTGTTATTGGCGGCCATTTCTCGCTCACCCTGCAGCACATGAATCTCGACCGCAGGCTGGCTATCAGCAGCCGTAGAAAAGATCTGACTCTTCCGAGTCGGGATGGTGGTATTTTTCTCGATCAGCTTGGTGAAGACTCCACCCAGCGTCTCGATTCCCAGGGATAGCGGAGTCACATCCAGGAGGAGCACATCTTTCACGTCACCCCTTAAAACACCACCCTGGATTGCTGCCCCAATAGCGACCACCTCGTCGGGGTTGACTCCCTTGCTCGGCTCCTTCCCGAAAATTCCTTTCACTTTCTGCTGCACCATGGGCATCCTGGTCATCCCGCCCACCAGGATCACTTCATCCAGATCGCTGGCGCTTATTCCTGCGTCCCTCAGGGCCATGGTACAGGGTTTTACCACCTTTTCCACCAGATCGTCTACCAATGCCTCCAGTTTGGCACGGGTCAGCTTGATGTTGAGGTGCTTCGGTCCGCTTGCGTCGGCGGTGATGAATGGGAGATTAATATCCGTCTCCATGGAGCCGGAAAGCTCCATTTTCGCTTTTTCAGCCGCCTCCTTCAATCTCTGGAGGGCCATCTTGTCATTTCTCAGGTCAATACCCTGATCCTTCCTGAATTCATCGGCCAGATAATCCACTATCCGTAAATCAAAGTCTTCCCCGCCAAGGTGCGTATCACCATTGGTGGATTTGACCTCAAACACTCCCTCGCCAATCTCCAGGATGGAAATATCAAAGGTCCCACCGCCGAGGTCGAACACGGCTATTTTCTTGTCGCCCTTTTTGTCCACTCCAAACGCGAGAGATGCAGCGGTCGGCTCATTAATGATTCGCTCCACCTTGAGCCCGGCTACGCGGCCGGCGTCCTTGGTAGCCTGCCTCTGGCTGTCATTAAAGTATGCGGGGACGGTGATTACGGCCTCTTCCACCTTTTCTCCCAGGTAATCCTCTGCGGTCTGCCTCATTTTCTGGAGGATCATGGCGGAAATTTCGGCGGGGCTATAGTCTTTTCCTCTTATTTTCACATGAGCGTCGCCATTACTTGCCTGGCTGATCTCATAGGGGAGTACCTCCTTATCCTTCTGGACCTCGGGCGAACCATATTTGCGACCGATCAATCTCTTGACTCCAAACACGGTGTTCTGCGGATTGGTGACGGCCTGCCTTTTGGCCGTCTGACCAACAAGCCGTTCTCCACCATCGGTGAATGCCACCATTGATGGCGTAGTTCTGCTCCCTTCCGCATTGGCAATAACAACGGGGTCACCACCTTCCATGACAGCCACACATGAGTTTGTTGTGCCGAGATCAATGCCAATTATCTTTCCCATCTTATTGCCTCCTTAATACAGCAAATTATTTCAATTTAATCTTCAACTAAACAAAACGAGTAATGGTTGATTACTCGTCGTTTACATTTTGAGATGTCTGGTTTTTCCTGTTCACAACGACCATTGCCGGTCTTAGCAGCCTCTGATTCAGCAGGTATCCCTTTTGTAATTCGTGCAATATCGCCCCTGGTTCCGCGTTCCCGTCTTCCATCTCGCTTACTGCCTGGTGATAGTTGGGATCAAAGGCTTCACCATGGGCCTTTACCTCCTCGAGCCCGGCCTTTTGCAGGGCGTCCTTCAGCCCCTTCAACGTCAACTCCACCCCCTGCCTCAAGGCATCCACACAATCGTTACTCGTCGTAGTACAATGTGCGACAGCCTGCTCCAGTGCATCCAGAGCGGGGAGCAATTGCTTAATCAGGGATTCATTGGAAAATTTAACCCACTCTTCTTTTTCCCTTTGTCCCCGTTTCCTCATGTTCTCCATTTCAGCCTGGGATCGGAGATACAAGTCATAATTCTTTTCCGCGGCATCCGCGAGATCTGTGGCTCTCTGAATCAACTCCGTTTTTGTCATTTTTTCGAAGGGTTTTTCTTCAACTTCACCTTTAGCGGCGTCCGGTTCATTTGGCTCCGATTCTACGTTGGATCCTGCGGAAACTATTTCTTCGGCTCTTTTCCCGGCATCTGATTGATTCATTCCCCTCCAAACCTCACATCTCTCAGACTTTATCTCGTCGCAATGCTGCGATGCTCCGAGGAGCAGGCTCTCTCTTTAGACCTTAACACCTCCCGGACTGCAAAACCAGTTTTGCCATCCGCTGTACAAGAGATTGCGCAAGATCATTTGGGAAAATTTTAAGCATCGCACAGATTGTTGTCAAGGCAACCCGGACAAACTTTTTCTTATTCATTTGAGGCGCCTCAGCCTTCGGTTCAAACGCCGGATGTGGTGAGTCGCTCCAGGGCCTCTCTGTATTTTTCGCGGGTTTTCCTGATGATTTCAGGAGGCAGTTTGGGCGGTGGCGGCTTTTTCGGCCAGTTCAGGCTCAACAGATAGTCCCGCAAAAACTGCTTGTCGAAACTCTGCTGAGGCCCCCCGGGAGCGTAGAGATCCATGGGCCAAAAGCGCGAAGAATCCGGAGTCATAACCTCATCGATCAAGAGCAGACGATCATTTTGAAAACCGAATTCGAATTTTGTGTCCGCAATGATGATCCCCTTCTCGGCCGCAAGCTTGCGACCAAAGGAATAAATCTGAAGACTGAGGTCTCGCACTGCCTCCACGGTCTTCACTCCGATCAATTGTGCCGCCTCATCAAAGGAGATGTTGAGGTCATGCATCCCATCCTCGGCCTTCGTTGAAGGAGTGAACAATGGCTCCGGCAAGAGGCCCGACTCTCGCAACCCATCCGGCAGAGGAATACCGCAAATTTTCCCCTGAGCACGATACTCATTCCATCCCGATCCAGAAAGGTATCCTCTGACAATGCACTCTACCGGCAAAGGCTGCGCTCTCTTCACAAGCATGCTTCTCCCCTCCAGGGCCTCAGCATATTTCCTGCATGGCTCAGGATACCGGGTTGGATCAGTTGCGACCAAATGGTTTTCCACAATATGTTCCAAATGTCGAAACCAGAAAAGCGATATCTGGGTCAATATTTTCCCTTTATCGGGAATCGGGTCATCCATAACCACGTCAAAGGCAGAAATGCGATCACTCGCTACAATCAGCAGATAGTCATCTATTTCATAGATATCCCGCACCTTGCCTCTCTTGACGAGAGACAGGTCCGGGAAGGTGCTTTCCCTCATAATGGACTGGGGCATATGTTCCTCCCGTAGATCAATTCCGGTGATTGGCACATCAGTAGGAAAGGTCTTAGCTTTACAGGCCAATCGTACTCCCTGTCAAGTACCTTATGAAATGTCATCGCCGGAAAAGCGAACTCTCGAAAACACGATTCGTTTTCTCCAGTGTTACCGCGAAAAAATGGCGTTGCTATTTTCGGCAATTAGGGTATTAATATACGCAGCTGTATGTTTGAAAAGGCCATCCATGGGAATTCTAAGCGATCATACAAAATACAGAGAAGCCATCGTCCTTTTCGACAAGCAAATAGACCGGATGCACGCGGACTTCGACAAGTACCGGCGGGGGGAAACTCACAGGATGCCGGACTGGCAGCGCCTTGAAAGAGATCTCATATTTTTTTCACGGAGGAAAGCCTCTTCCCTGGAACTCTCGAAGCAGCTTGACCGGGTTCTGTACAAATTTCAGATCCGCAAGAGGGTGTGGCTGCGATGGGTTGAGTTGTTCCAGCGCAGTCCGTAGCCTTCAGTCATCCGTGCGCCCTTTCATGGCCGACCATCCCATTCTATTCAGATACTGCCTGTAATACCGCAGAACCCTGTTTCTATATGTCACTGTTTCCGGATAAGGAGGGAGTCCCCTGTATTTTTTCACAATGCGGGAACCAGCATTATAGGCTGCAAGAGCACGGCTGATATCTCCCCGCTGTTCCTTCATCAATTCTGAAAACAATTGATATCCTGCCTTGATAGCTTTTTTTGGATCCAGCCGTTCATCCTCTCCCTTGGAAAGGAGTTCGCGCTTATAGCGGTCATAGAGCTCCACTCGTTTCTTCTTGCACAAAAGCGCTTCCTGCATCATCCCGCGCGCCTTCCTGGCATCTGCCTCAAGACAGTATTCTTCCGGTTCCTGGACCAACTTCAGTGCCCTCGCCCTCAGCCTCCGTTCCTTCAGCATCCACTTCCGGGCTTCGTTGAAATAAGGGGGGCGAAAGATGGATGTCATGCCCAGCA
>Ga0315535_1002638_pt1 | contig 11295 bp, 14 predicted proteins | sample SalMarSW160220MG_2_FD_203092 | JGI IMG/M metagenome (GOLD analysis project Ga0315535, IMG submission 203092) | Salt marsh sediment microbial communities from the Plum Island Ecosystem LTER, Massachusetts, United States - Salt Marsh Sediment SW1602-20 ...
TAATACTAAAATGTTTTATTGAGATAAAAGTTCCCATATCTCTCCACTCCGGATCTCTTTATGAGGTTCTTGGAATCATCAATGAATAAGTGCACAGTAACAGGTAAATAGCGCCTGAACCACGCCAAGGTGTGGTTCAGGCACCACCTTAGAATTGCGAATCAAACAATGCAATAGCCTCAAGTTCCTGATTTAAGGGGGGAACCTGCTGTTGGTTCCTCACTTACCGAAATAACTTAAATGTATCTCGCCTATTAAGGGCCCAAGCAACCTCGTTATTTGCAGGATCTGCCGGCCTCAATTCCCCATAGCTGATAGTTTTGATCCGATCACCAGATATCCCTAAGGCAATAAGGTATTGTTTTGCGGAATCAGCCCTTCTCTCACCCAAAGCCAGGTTGTATTCTTCGGTGCCTCTATTATCACAATTGCCTGCAATGAGAAGTGAGAAAGAAGGATTATTACGGAGGAACGACGCCTTTTTCTTCAAGGTTTCTTGTGCTTCAGGCCCCAGATTTGACTTGTCGAAATCAAAATAGATATTCGAAGCTTCAAAAACCTCTATCTCCCTGACAAGCTCTGCCGGCAATTCCTTTTCTTCTATTACCTCCACTACAGTTTCTTCCTTTGGCGCCTTTTTTACAACTACAACCTCTTCTTCAACAGGTGGTTTAACCGCTTCAGAGATGTTAACCTGTTTTTTTGCGCACGACGTGACAAAAAACAGAACCGAGCAAACAAAAGTCATGGCAACTAAGCCAGTCATCACTTTCTTTCCCATACGCCCTTTACCTCCTGATTTCTATAGTTTATGCCAAATAAAATATCAAAAAATCGATCGTCCATAACCCATATTCGTAAGCAAGGACTACGGCCTCCCACAAAAGATTGAGCCTCTATATTTGTCAAAAATGGTTACCGATCGCAAAAATAACAGCTCAATAGATTTGTTATATAACATTTCCTTTTCCTTATTTCAAGTGTCTATGCACATATTTTTGTCTTTTTTGCATCGATTATGCAAATTGGGAAATCGATCATTCAGGTGCCCAGGAGGGCGCTGTTTGTTCCCCTTTCCCGGAGGTGATTCTCCGTTGGTTCTGTCCATTTGCATTCATGATATATATATGGTAACGGCCTTCCCTGTTCGAGCTGAACATTATATACCTTCCATCAGGGGACCAGCAAGGGTCTTCATTATTCCCCTCATTATCCGTCAGCCTTCTCAATCGACCCCCGATCGCGTCAATGGTACATATATCAAAACGCCCCTCTTTCATCGAGGCAAAGGCAATCTGGTTACGAGACGACCAGGAAGGAGAGGTGTTGTACCGCCCTTCATAGGTCAATCTCTCCACTCTTTCGCTTCCAATATCTAAGATATAAATCTGAGGAGATCCTGACCGGTTAGATACGAACGCTATCTTCTCCCCGTCCGGAGAGAAGGCCGGCGAAACGTCGATCCCCCAGTGTTTGACAAGCTGTTTTAGAATCTTGCCTTTAAGATTGATTGTAAAGATATCGGGATTACCCCTGTGGCTCATGGTCAACGCTATTTCCTTGCCATTGGGCGCCCAGCATGCCCCGATGTTCAGCCCGGATCTCCCGGACAGCCGCCTGACAGTTCCAGAGGCAATATTTTTCAGGTAAAGCATTGGCCCGCCATGTTTATACGAGTTGTACACTATTTCCTTCCCATCAGGAGCCCACCTGGGGAGTATGGCGATGCTCTTGTCCCGGGTAATGGGCCTCACATTATACCCGTCATAGTCGCAGACGTAGATCTCCCTCTTTCCGGTAGCATTTCCAACAAAGGCGAGCTTGGTAAGGAAGATACCGTTGTGACCGGTCAATTTCAGGATTATTTCGTTTGAAAGCCGGTGCATCAGGTGACGGTAAGCGCTAATCTCTCCGAGTGCCCTCCTTCCCAAGATCTGACGTCCCCAAAATACGTCGAACAGCCTGATCTCCACCTCTAAGCGACTCCCGATGCAGGTATACCCGCCTGTCAAGAGGAGTTCCGCTCCGATAACAGACCAGTCCTTGAAATTGATCCCTTCTGAGGTCAAGGCCCCACCCTTTTCATCTAAAAACGCCTCCTTATCCATAGGTTTGAAATAGCCGCTCAGGTCAAGGTCGTTAGATATTACTCCGGGCATCTTTGTTGACAAATCAGAATGCTTTTTATCGATACCCACATTCTTGAAGTCGGAGATGGCAATATTGAATTTTGGAATGGAGGGGGCATTGACATCTATATATATCCGGCCAGAGGCTACCCCCGGGAAGAAAAAGAAAATCAAAAACAACATCCAGATCCCGATAAATGAAAAATGGGCTATCCTTTTTCCTGAGAAACTCGCCAAGTTCATATTCATACTATTATTCACCTTAAAATAATCCTTTTCGCCTAAAAATCCTCTAATTCACTGAGATTAAATCTTATTTCAATCTCGTCATAGCTCTTTCTGTACCCTTCAGGAAAAGGAGGAAGAGGGTCTGATCTTTCAATCGCTTTGAGGACCGACCCATCGAAAATAGAATTGGATGATCGTTCCTTGAACCACGATTTCACTATTGCCCCATTTTCCTTGACTTTAACCAGCACTATCGCCTCAAGGTCTCTTCGCTTTTTGGGACTGATAAGGGCCACGGGATAGGACCAGTTGCTTTTTATCTGCTCTTCAACCGCCATCTGATACATCCTTATGGTGATGCCGCTCTCTGCATTACCTCTAACAGCCCCCGTTTCAGCCGCCCCATCCGCCTGGTCTTGGATCTTGGAAATCGCTTGGGCAAGGTGATCGCTTTTCTCCGCCTTGACCTTTTTTTCGATCTTCGACACTGCCCGGTCTATAAGCCTGGAAGGGGACACTCTCGGTTTCTTGGTCTTTTTTACCTCTTTCCTCTTCTCTTTTTTCCTCTTTACAACCCTTTTTCCGATTACAACCGGTTTTTCTTCCTTGCTCGGTCTGCTTATTCGCTTGGCAGTGGTAGACTGTTTTGAACTGATTACCGCTCTGCCCGTTTTTGCATTGGATCTCTTTGTAGGTATTGAACCGCTTTTGCCCGGCATCTCCACCAGATTGACCTCATAGATAGTAGCACCACTAATTCTCCTGGTAGGTATGGAATCAGGCACAAACAGGATAACAGAGAAGATGATTAGATGAAAAAGGAGGGATAAGATGATTACCCTGGACCATCTTGGCTCCTCTAATTCATCAGGGCTTGTTTTGACATGTAAGCCTTCCATAAGAAAGCAGTTGAGTCCTTCCTGAGGCGGGATCGGACGGTTAACGAGGTCTCGAATCAATCCAAAGGTTCGGTTACCATCCCCAATTTGCTGATGCCGGCATTTTTTACCCTTGCCATAACATCAATGACAAATCCATAGGGGACATCCTTGTCTGCCCTCAACAATACCTCTTTTTCTCTACGGTTTTCAAAGATCTTTTTGATCTTCAATTCCAATCTGTCTAATTTGACAGAATGATTTTCCAAGAAAATCTCCTTTTTCTTGTTGACCGTCAACATAAGAGGTTCATCCTTGGTTTTGATATTCTTGGTAGTGGTTTTAGGTAGATTGACGTCTACGCCCTGCATCATCATCGGTGCTGCTACCATGAAAATGATGAGAAGGACTAACATTACGTCCACGAGCGGCGTAACATTGATCTCTGACATAAAACGCCTGTTATTTCCACCGGAATTCATAGCCATCTTAAACGTGTGTCCTGTGAGATTAAGGGCTCTTGATGGACTGTCTTCCCACCATACTCAGAAAATCGGTTGTAAAAATATCCATCTCTGCCTGGAGAGATGAAACCCTTTGGCTAAAGTAGTTGAACGCGACAACTGCAGGAATTGCGGCGGCTAAACCTGCAGCGGTGGCAATAAGGGCTTCGGAGATCCCGGGGGCGACTACCGCAAGACTGGCTGAACCCTTCATCCCTATCCCCCTGAAAGACTCCATGATCCCCCATACCGTACCGAAAAGACCGATAAAGGGGGTGGTGTTTCCTGTAGTAGCCAAAAAACTCAGAGATCGCTCCAATCTCTTGTTTTGATCAATGAATGCCTTTCTGAGCGACCTCTCCAGATTGTCCATCAAGGCCTGCCGGGTCCTCAAAGGCTCTCTAACAGCCGCAGGTGCCCCATCTCTCGGATGACCGTCCTGGTGACCGGATTTGGCTTGCCCCTCATCCGAATAGGTGGACTCAAGTTTCCTGAAACGGGTAAATTCTGCATATCCCGCCCTGAAAAGGCGGGCCACAGGGCTGAAATTTAAGGCTTTGCTTTCCATATATACTTTTTTGAGATCTTTGCTTTCCCAGAAAAGGTGCAAAAAAGTAATTGTTTCATTTTTAGCCTTGATCAACAACCTATATTTCATGAAAATAATAGCCCAGGAGGTGACGGAAAAGAGAAAAAGAATCAACAATACAAATTTTACCATGGGACCGGCATGGACAATCATCTGGACAATATCATGGCTAAAGGTGCTTTCAAATGAAATACCGGCAGGAATCATATTAATAAAAGGGATGCTTATCATGGAATTTCCTCATGCAAACTATGAGTTAATAGGGCCGATCATCTTTGGCACGGGCGTCAATATACGCTTTTACGAAAAAAGTGTAAACCGGTGAATGAAAGATGTCTCTTTTTGCAACTGTTCGCGGGTTCAAATGTTCCCCCGCACTATGTGCGGGGATCTTCGACAGGGTTCAGAGGTCAAAGCTGCTTACCAAAAAGTCTGCCAATCCATCAATATCATCCAATGAAAATTGAGGCACACCCAAATCGATACTCGTGTCGCTGATTAGGGCTATTAAATGGTCATCATTTTTGCACAGCGGCTCTTCATGGATGTCATTCCGGAATATTTCCAGCTTTGGCTTGTTTCCCTGCTTATATCCCTCGGTGAGGATAATGTCCACATTCCTAAAGAATCCCTTTAACTCGTCAGGGTGATGGTCGTGATCCACATCCATCACCATCCCTATTTGAGAATGGGATGAGATAACGGTCGTAGAAGCGCCTGCATGTTTGTGCCTCCAGCTGTCTTTGCCGGGTTTATCCAATTCAAATCCGTGGACATCATGCTTTATACTTCCAACCCTGTAGCCCCGACCATTGAGTACGCGTATAAGTTTTTCCAAAAGCGTAGTTTTTCCTGCCCCGGAAAAGCCTACAACAGAGACTATGGGCGGATCGGACGGTTCCTTCACTCCTTTTCTCCTCCATGCGTCGGCCATTTATCACCAAACACGTTTTTGAAACAACGATTATCTGCTTTCAGGCATTGCTCTTTTAACACACTGTATTTTTTCAGAAGATCTTTCCCCTCCTTTGTGAGCCTGGTGCCCATTTTCCTGTCTGCATGAACAATATTCATGTTCAGATATTCTTCAGTCACCTTGATCTTGCTCCAGACACCTTTATAGGACATCTTCATGGCCTTGGAGGTCTGGTTTATGGACCCTGTCCTTTCAATGGTCTCCAGGATCTCCTTTCTCCCTTCACCCATGATGATACGATCATGTTCATCAACAACCCATTGCCGAGATCTCAGCTTGAGAAGCGCCATATTAATCCCCCTCCACCTCCATGAACAGTTCACCGCTTCTTGAGGGATCATACCCTCCTAAGGAGATGATCCGTTCCCTAAAATGCCCGGATTTTATCGTATTTAGAACCACCTGGATATTTGGCTCGTCCAACATATGGCTTGGGATAACGAGATCATACTGCTCCCTTGTAATCGGAACAAAGTCCAGATCCAAGGCCTTGGCAGCGGCATAAATCCCCATGCCGGCATCAGCAGCGCCGCTTAGAACATCCACGGCCACTGCCATATGGGTAAATTCCTCATGGTCGTATCCCTTCACAGCATCGGCATTAACCCCTGATTGATCCAACTGGTGATCGAAAAGGACGCGCGTTCCCGAACCCGCCTGACGATTCACAAAGGCGATATCGGTTCCGGTTAGATCTTCGATCCCTTTAATCCCCTTTGGATTCCCCTTGGCAACTATCAGACCCTGCTCTCGGAGGGTCAGATAAAAAACAGCGACACTCAATCCTTTTACGTATCTCTTTATATATGAGATATTGTATTCACCGGTCACGGTATCCAACAGGTGTGAACCCGCGATATGGCATCTCCCTTTTCTCAGGGCCAACAACCCTCCCAGACTCCCCACATTCCCCGATGAAATGCGGATATTGCGTCTTGTGCGTCTGACTTCATCGCCTAAGATATCAATGGTAATATCATGGCTGCCGATAATAACAACCGTATTCAGCAGCTCCTCTTCTCCTACAAGGAGTTCTGCCTCTGTTTCCTGGGTTTGGGTGACCCCTTCTGAAAGAACAGGGATACGGAGAATCCCCTCGGCCCTTGTCAGAGTGGTGATAGACCCTGCTGCCCTCGCTAATGGTGTGGCAACATACCTCTCCCCCACCTTCCCGATGTTGACCCGCAAGAATTCCTCTATCCCGACTTTTGATGGGATGTCCCTGGTGGGCTGGACCTTGACGGTCTGGGGTTTGGGACTGAGACAACCTTGAAGATTATAAAGCAGCGGTCTTACAAACTGATCAAAGGAGAGGGTTGCAGAAACAGCATAGCCGGGATTCCCCACAACAGGCTTATCCCTTACCATGCCTAAAATAGTCGGCTTACCCGGCATCATGGCAACGCCATGGACCAGAACCTCCCCCATCTCGCTGACCATATGTACGGTGTAGTCCTTGCTTCCTGCCGAGGACCCCGCATTGATAATGACCACATCGGCCTCTGACTCAACCGCCCGGGTCAGGGCGGCCCGGATCTCTTCCTCTGTGTCCGGAACAATATCATAAATCAAGGGGATAGCGTTGCACTCGCGAACCAGTCCTGCAAGGACCAGGGAATTATATTCAATGATCTGGCCCTTTTTTAACACTTCATCTTCCGTTAACTCCCCGTGACGCACAAGCTCTGAACCGGTTGGAATAATAGCCACCTTAGGCCTTTTCCAGGCCTTGACCGTGAAAACTCCGCCACTGATAAGCGCCCCCACATCATAGGGTCGGAGCTGGTGATTCTGGGGAAAGAGCAATTGGGTCGCAACAATATCTTCCCCTACCTTGCGCACATGTTGCCATGGATAGGCAGGAGAGCGAATCTCCACCCGGTCTTCATCGATCTGGTGAACCTTTTCCACCATGATAACGGCATCAAAAGGCTCCGGGAGCGGCTGACCGGTGTTTACCCAGACGGCATCCCGCCCCAATTCCAACGTCTTGGGCAATCTTTCTGTGGTGCCATAGGTCTGGTCCGCCCTCACCGCAATGCCGTCCATGGCTGAAGAATGGTAGGATGGGGCAGAGCGCGTTGCAAAAACCGGCTCTGCCGTAACACGACCTGAACTCTCCTCGGCCTTGATCACCTCAATCCCGGCCCTTAACCCGGGGTCAAACCGGGTCAAAAATATCTCCTTGGCCTCCTCAAGGGATTTCATTGAAAGATAGACCTGCCTCTTCATCGGAGGCCACCATCTGCAAAATTAAACAGCATTACCCTTACCCTCTCTCCCTGATAAAGCCCCTCGGTATTCATATCTATCCTGATCAGGCCGTCTGCCTCTACCAAGGTGGAAATAAGACCGGACTTCCCAAAGACCGGCCTGGCCATCAGGCCTCCTTCCTCTTCAATCAGTTTGACACGAATATAGTCTTCCCTGCCATTGGCAGACTCGATATTTTGACTCAGTTCGGCCTCCACATCGGTATGCAGATGGCCCGCATGAGCCGAAATTCCTGAAAGCCGTGAGATCATTCTCGTCATAAATACCTCTGCGACCACCAGGGCCGAGGCCACATGTCCGGGCAGCCCGATTACAGGTTTTGGGCCGGATTTACCGATGATGGTCGGTTTGCCCGGACTGATTGATATGCCATGGACAAGGAGTTCAAATTGCGGCAACGTTTCAAAGACCTGCAGGGTGAGATCCTTTGTTCCCACAGAACTCCCGCCGGATATCCAGAGTGAATCTGCCTCTATAAGGGCCTTCTCGGACATCGCTCTGAGAGTCTCAAAATCATCAGGACAGACCCCCATGCATATCGGTTCCGCCCCCACCCTTCGGCATAAGGCCCCAAGCGTGTAACGATTGATATCCCTGACCTGTCCGGGCAGAGATGGTTTATCAACGGGCACGATTTCGTCGCCTGTGGATATGATAGCGATCCTCGGTTTTCGAAAAACCGGCGCCTCAGTTAAGCCAAGCCCTGCCATAACGCCCAGATCCTGGGGGCGCAACCGGTGCCCCTTGTTCAGAAAAGTATCGCCCTGTCTGAAATCGTCCCCAGGCTGTATAACGTTTTCTAACGGGGATATGGTCCGGCTCACCTCAAGCGTTTCCTCGTCCAAGAGGCTGCAATACTCCTTCATCACCACCCCGTCGGCGCCATCAGGCAACATGCCGCCTGTGGGGATCTTTACTGCCTGACCTCCCTCCAAAACGATCCTCGCGGCCTCACCCATCAGTACCTCGCCCCCCACTTCAAACAGGGCGGGCAGTCCTTCATTTGCCCCAAAGGTGCTCTTTGCCTTCACTGCATAGCCGTCCATGGTCGACCTGAAAAACTGCGGCAGATCTTCTGGCGCAGTCAGATCCCCGCTTAACACACGGCCGGCGGCGTCTTCCAAGAGGACGACCTCTTCACCGACAGGACCGAATTGGTCAATGATATCAAAGACCTCATCCGGTTTTTTCAGCTCAAAAAAGGATTCCATTATCTACCGACACCTGTTTCCTCGTCTTTCCGATCTCTTCAGAAGCGTTCCGAGAGCCTATATGTTTCGGTTTTCGGAGAATATGTCATAAATGATATATCACTGCAATAAGAAAATTTCATAAAATCATCCGTTTCCTAAGCTCCACCAACCCCGTTTCCTTACACCTTACACAATGACCGCCCGCCAGTCAGGAGCCACCACCCCTGTCATTGCTAATTTTCACAGGCGCAAAAGGATAAAAGCACCATTAGTGAAGAAGGCCCCCTATGTCACAATGCATCTGTAGTTATGCTGGTATTTTCCTTGGGACAATCGATCGAGGAATAATGGGCGAGACAGTTTATGGGTGAGGAGTTATCGCAATAACCGTAATTTGATTTTCATCAGGACCATAATACCAAAAGATTCGATATGCTGCTGAAGTAGCCTGTTCAGCATAAGCTTCAAAGATTTTTTCTCCTTTGGGTCCTTTCAGGCTGGTGAACTCATGCGTCTTCAGACTGTTATGCCTCGGGTTTGAGGACAGAAAACGTATAGCCTTTTTGACAGCCTTATATCTCTTTTGAAGGCCCTTATCAACTTTTAGTTCATGCAAGTGGGCTTGCCCCTGATTTGTGAGAAATATGTCGAACAATTGGTGATCCTAAAGTTTATCGAGGTCGGCTTTTACTGTTTTACCTTCAGATGCCTCTTTTAACCCTATTTGAACAGACTTAAGCGCTTCTCTGTTTTGGAACAGCCAAAGCTCTGAGGCGGGGATTTCGACAGTGGGCTGTAAAAGGAGTTCCCCCCGGTCATTTTTGTATAATCGAACTCTTTTATATCCCCTAAAGAGATTGCCCAGGGTAAGTCTGTTTCGGTCATCAATTGTTTTTGTGCCGATTTCCTGGAACTCATCATCAATTCTGAGAATGGAATTTTGCATGTCAGATGCCTCCATGTTTTTGCTCTAACATACCATAATTCCCATATTGGGTCAATGGGAATTTGACGGTGGCCCCCTGTTTGAAGAAATCAAAGAGATATACGAATGCCAGTGCAAGCTGGCCAGCTTTCTTCAAGGGACAGTGCGAGGCAGCTACTTCTATTTTTTCTGATGTGGCTTGACATGGGGTGTCAAATGTACTAACATGAAATATCAGTCCAGAACAAGGAGATCAATCATGACAGCCACGCAACCGATTGCAAAAAGAACCGTTAAATCGTCTCGACTCGGTTTTCGTACAACCCCGGAACAGGAGGTCGTCCTGCGCCGTGCAGCAGAGGTGTGCCACAAGTCACTGACAGAGTTTATCATGGACAGTGCATATCAGGCCGCCGAAAACACGCTGCTGGATCAGCGGATGTTCATGGTCTCCGGCAACCGATATCAGAACCTGCTGGATCTACTGGATCGTCCTGATGAAGAAAACATCGGGTTGCAGGATTTGTTCTCCAGACCTGCGCCTTGGGATGAGTAATGTCCCTGATTCCCCCCGAAGCGCTGAATCCTGGGCATTGTGTTTTACCCTTCGACTGCGGCAAGCCGGTCCTGAATGACTGGCTGGTTCGTCATGCGCGCCAGGCACAGACTGGCGGCTCAGCCAAAACATTTGTAGTGGTTGATAGGGACCGAATTGTTGGATACTTCAGCCTGACCGTCGGACAGGTTGATACGCTGGAAGCTCCAGAGCGCATCCATAAGGGTATGGGGCAGTACCCTATTCCTGTTGTTCTACTCGCTCGGCTTGCCGTTTCTCTACACCATCAGGGACGTGGTATTGGCAGAGGTCTCCTTCAGGACGCTATTCGCCGCACTCTCGTGATGGCTGAACATGCCGGCATACGAGCCTTGCTTGCGCATCCGATCGATGAGGATGCAGCTCGATTCTATCTTCGTTTTGGTTTTGTTGCCTCACCGCTTTATGAACGACAACTTCTTCTTTTGTTAAAAGATGCACGTCGCCTGCTCCTTACGTTTAACAAATAAAACTGACAAAACTCCCCCCAGTCCACGAGAAATACAGTTGAGTAGCAACGTTATATACGATAACTTGCTGATATTGGTACATTTCAATTTCACTTTTTGTGAATTTTGCGTCTTGCGGCTTTATTATGACCCCCTCGCAAAGCCTTATCTATCCCAAAAGGAATCGTGTTAACGCCCAATAAATCCTGAAAATCTGTATTCATCTGCGTCCAAAAAAGCTTTCGGTCTTGACTTGACTATTTTATGTGACTATTATGCTTACAGTATAGAAAAGGGGGTGATTTCATGGAAACAATGGGTATAAGCCGGTTCAAGACACACGCATTGAAAGTATTGGATCAGGTCGCGAAGTCACAAGTGGGGATTATTGTGACGAAGCGAGGCAAACCACTTGCTCAGGTCATTCCATATCGCAGCTCGGAAACTGAACCCAAGCCAGGTAAGCTGGCAGAGTATCTTGTTTTCGAAAAAGACATTGTCTCACCTCTTGGTGAGGATATGTGGGATGCCTGCAAATGAAATATCTGCTCGATAC
>Ga0315535_1002639_pt1 | contig 11292 bp, 7 predicted proteins | sample SalMarSW160220MG_2_FD_203092 | JGI IMG/M metagenome (GOLD analysis project Ga0315535, IMG submission 203092) | Salt marsh sediment microbial communities from the Plum Island Ecosystem LTER, Massachusetts, United States - Salt Marsh Sediment SW1602-20 ...
GTGGAGAGCGAACAATCCCTGGAAGTCCACCGGGCAGATTCGGTTGTTTTAGTACTGAGTGCCGCAACAGATTACAAGCTGGAATATCCCGAATACAAGGGAATAGATCCTACTCTTACCTGCACTTCTCTCCTTGAGAAGGCCCAGGAACTGGGGTATGCAACACTGAAGCAAGTACATATTGATGATTACACCTCTCTTTACAGCAGGGTTGAGATCGATCTAAACAGTAATCCTGAGTTAAACGCCCTGCCCACGAATGAGCGTTGGGAAAGAATGAAAAAGGGCCAGGTGGATACGGGCTTAAAAGAACTCGCTTTCAACCTGGGACGCTACCTGATCATCAGTTCATCCCGTCCGGGGACCCTGCCTGCCAATTTGCAGGGAAAATGGAATACCATGCTGAATCCGCCGTGGACAGGTAACTACCAGGCCAATATCAATATTCAGGAGATTTACTGGCCCTGTGGCCCTGTGAACCTGATCGAGTGCCAGGAGCCCTATGTCGAGTGGACCAAAGACCTGGTAAAATCAGGCAGGGAGATGGCACGGCAGGTTTATGGAACCCATGGCTGGATCAGTCATACCATTGGCAACATCTGGGGCCATACGGCTCCGGTGGGAGGCATTCCCTGGGGGATATATCCGCTGGCACCGGTCTGGCACTGCCAGCATCTTTGGGAGCAATTCAATTTCACCATGGATACCTCCTATCTGGAGGAGACCGCCTATCCCATCATGAAAGAAGCTGCGGTGTTCTGGATGGAGAACCTGGTGGAATACCGGGGAACCCTGATTGCAGCCCCCTCCATATCTGCCGAGCATGGCGCAACCCTGCCTGGTAAGGATAGGGTGGTTTTTAACATTCCCGGGGCAACCCAGGATGCCCAGATGATCGGGGACCTTTTTAAGAATTGTATCAGGGCAGCTGAGATCCTTGATTTGGATCTTTCATTCAGGGACTCTGTGAGGCAGTACCGTGCCAGATTAATCCCTCCGAAAATTGGGAAATATGGTCAGCTGCAGGAATGGTTTGAGGATATCGACAGTCCCGATGACCACCACAGGCACATTTCGCACCTGTACGCGGTTTGTCCGGGATCCGGTATTCATCCGATCACCACTCCCAGGTTGGCTGAGGCTGCCATGATCTCTCTGAATATGAGGGGAGAAGGGAGGTTTATGGATAATGATCCGGCTTCAGGCGGCAACTGGTCCCTGGCCTGGAGGATCTGGTGCTGGACACGTTTGATGGATGGGGACCGTGCCAACAAGATCTTTACAGAAATGCTTACAGAGGAGGGTTTCGAAAATCTGACCACCTTTCAGCATGCTTCCTATGGTGAGGGAGGGGAGGATCTGGCTGTGGATCAGGACAGCCTGCACCTGCATTTTCAGCTGGACGCCACTGCATCCACCCCGGGATTCATGGCTGAAATGTTGCTTCAGTCACACCTGGGCGAAATCATCCTCCTTCCGGCCCTGCCTTCGGAATGGCCTACAGGGAGTGTAAAAGGATTAAAAGCCAGAGGGAATTATTCAGTTGATATTTCCTGGGAAAATGGGGAGTTGAAAAAAGCAACCATCAGGGGCAATTCGTCCAAAGCCCCTAAAATCAGGATAATTGACACCTATGTTTATCCGGGCAAAGATAGCAGGGTAGTGTATTTGGCAAATAATTAGGAAACATTGAAACACACAATATGTTTTTACAAAGCACTCGTATCGGACATATTTTCGGAGAACAGGTATCTGGCCTCCAAAAAATCAAGTGTTTGGATTTCCATCAGAAGACACAATGCGGGACTTAAGATGGGCACGGTACTTCTAACTTTCATGCTGTCGTTGTTTTCCTGCTCTCTTCTTTACGGTCAGGAAATGACCCCTGAACAGAAGCAGCAGATTGACGCTGCTCTCCCAAACAAAGCTCAGGTTTTTCAATTGCAGGAACCGCTCTTCCGCGACTATTTGCATGTATTGTTAAGCATTGATGTGGAGAAAACCGGTTTGGTTCCCGAACGCAGCATCCTGCCAGTTCGGGCTCAGGACCTTGAGGCTGATACAACACCCACTCCGAAACCAATTTTACAGAAATACAAAAAGAAATGAATGGTATGACCCGCAGTTTTGGATTATTCCTGGTCCTCACCGGGATGTTTTCAGCATGTAATACCCGGCAGCCCGGGGTGTGTTTACGCCTTATCGCTATGAATTATCCCTTGAGGAATTGAAAGAGGCTTATTCTCAGCAAATTATGGACCTTGCCGGCCATGAAATGAGGGAACTGGATTCTGTGAACAGAACGGGAACCTACCAGGGAACCCTTGCATCTATCGATCAGCATCCCACCCCAGCATGGTATGGTGATGCAAAACTCTGCATATTTTATGACTGGGGACCCTATTCCATTGCCGGCTATGGTGAAAAGGGATGGAGCAGGGCGAGGTATCCCGACTGGTACCTGAATCATATGTATCACTCTTATGCAGATTATCACCGGGAAACCTGGGGTGAGGATTTTCAAAGGGATGACTTCATTCCACTGTTCAATGCCGAAAATTTCGATGCGGAAGAGATCGTGCGGATGGTAAAAATGAGCGGGGCAAAATACCTGGTGCCTTTCAGCAAGCACCATGATGGTTTTTGCCTTTGGGATTCCAGGTTCACCAGGCGCGATGCAGTGGATATGAACCCTCACAGGGATCTTACCGCAGAGCTGATCGCTGCTTGTGAGAAGGAGGGGATCTACCACGGATTCTATTTCTCGGTGGATGAGTATGAATACCCCTTGATTGATGAAAACGATTCCCTGGTGATCAGGTACTGGTCCGACGGGATGGCACCGGATAATGCCGGAATGGTTGAGGAGATGTTGGGGGATCCATCGGCAAGACCTTGCAACCATGCATGGGTATTGAAATTCAAATATGACAAGGACAATGAATATGGAAGGTGAAAAAAGGAGATAAATATTTAAAATACTCTGCAATGAAAGCGATGAACTTTTTGAAACAGATTTTTTTATCCGGATTCTTGCTTGTAGCATGTAACTGTTTGGCTCAGGGAGAAATGAAAACCCTTGACAATGGTGACCAGCTTTCCTGGGATGGAACTTACTATGATTTCAGGGATGCCGATGGTGTAAAGATGATCAAGGTATGGGTACCGCCCCATACAAAGCCTGTGAAAGGGGTGTTTATCTCCGGTCATGGAGGCGGTGGAGGTGACAGCCGGAATTTTGCACGCGACGAGAACCTGCGGGCCCTGGCCATGCGCCTGGGATTTGCGGTGGCCGGAATGCACAACTTTCCCGGGAGAAGGGTGTATGAAGAGGGCGCAGAGGTCTTCTTTAATGCCATGGATGGATTTGCAGGAATGGGTCACCATCCGGAAATGGCCAACCTGCCCTTTGTCATGTATGGAAGCTCCAACGGCGGTTCCGCTACCTATGGCTTCATCAATTATGCACCGGAGAGAGCCATCTGTTTTGTGGCCAATGTTTCTGCAGGGGGAAATCCTGAGATTCCGGTGGATGAGGCACTCATGGTCCCCGGTATTTTTATCATGGGGAAGTTTGATGCCCTGATAGGCCAAAGGGGAATCGACCGGACAGAGCAAATGATTCAATATTCCAGGGAAAAGGGTGCCTTGTGGAGCTGGGCCCTGGAGCTAAAGGGGCATGAGGATGGTTATTCCTTTGACATTTACATGAAACTGGTGGAGCAGGCAGTGGCTCTGCGCTATCCCAAAAGAGGAGACCCATCAAAAGGTCCCGTTGAGCTGATTACCCTGAATGAAAGCGAGGGATGGTTGGTGGATCAGGAGAGCTGGGACAGCGGGCTCACCTACGTGGATAGTTATACCTCCTACAAAGGGAATAAACAAAAGGCAGGATGGGTGCCAAATAAGGATATGGCTTACGTGTATCGAAGCCTGGCTACCTACCATAATCCTTTGAAGATCGAAGTTCGGGAATTCGACCGCACATTCAATCCAAATACCGATCCGGGAACCATGTTTAGCCTGGGCGGTCCGGTGGCCAATCCTGGGGAACAGATCACAATCTCCTGTGATGCTTCGCTTTTTCCCGGATGGGAAAGAATTGAATTCTTTAATGGTGCTCAAAAACTGGGCGAAGTTGGGGCCGGATCCGATCCGTCCATCCAGGTAATCCTGGGTAAAGATGAAATGGTGTACTGTCTAACTGCTCTGACTACTGATAAAGAAGGAAATGAAAGAACCTGTGATCCCATGCACTTCTTTGTCAGGGATCCGGCACTAAGCTGGAAATCCGATCTGCCTGTAAACAGATACAATGTTGATAAAACCAACGCTGGTTCCATGAATGTGGGCAAAGAGATATTTGGCACCTTACCGGACCCGCAGGACAGCATACTTGTGGCCTATGGGCTTTCCAGCCAGATGGAGTCGCAATTCTCATCTTCCGATCAAAAGATATCGGCTTTTTGGGCACTGATAGACGATCAGCGGGATCAACTTCAGCTAAAACAGAGAACCAACGCTGCCAATGGAGCTGAATTCAACTTTGTATTGACCCATGACTGCAATATGGTGGTCAAAGCTGCATATGGGGCCGACGGCATATACCTTTTACTGGAAATCAATGATGACAATGACGTGGTCTGGCCCAATGAACTGGTGGGCACTGAAAACGAGCAGTTCTATCTCAATTTTGATGCAGTAGACCTGCTCACCGATAGCCGCTCCGTTGAGGAAATCAGTGATCCGGCAAACAAGAACCAGTTTGTATCCAGGAGTTTCGGCCTAACATTTACCTCCAGGCAATACCAGGTGGCCTGCGGGATTGAAGGCAATCGCCCTAACGGCTTCAAACGTGCCCTTTCCGATCCCTGGGATTTTTATGGAAAATATTACACCTTTGAAGAGGCTCAGTCCCAATTCGGTGTACAAATAGAGAATATAAAGACAGACTATTTCTATAAGGCACAGGAATGGTTCATTCCCTGGAGTGAATATGGCGGAGGTTTGCCGGGGGAACCGGCGGCAGGCACCCGATTGTCTTTTACAGCCGGGTTTAATGACCGGGATGAGGGTGAGCATTTCCCACCGGGAGTCACTTCCAGTGGCGGAAGTGTGAAAGCTTCCAACGCATTAAGGTGGATCGGGAAGACCGATCCCTGGGGATCAAACAAAACCCCTTTCGGCTGGGGCGAAATAGAATTGGGCGAGATGTTGAAATAGAGAAAGGATGATATGAAACGTTCACCCATATATGCGATCATAATAGCTTTGCTCCTCGCCGGTTCATATGGTGATGTAGTTGAATTTTTTGGAAACAACTTAGAATAGCAAGAGATGAGAAGAGTAAAAGTAAATATGGTAATCCTGCTCTTAGGGATCGGATTGATCCTGAGTCCATCAGTCCTGCTTGGTCAGCAGAAAGAATTGAAGGTATTGTTTGTGGGAAACAGCTATACCTACGGGTATAACCTGGCGCACATCGTATCCATCATGTCTGAGGCTACCTCCACCAAACTGATCACCCGGAAATCTGTGATTGGTGGAGCCCGGCTGTCAGAGCACTGGCATGGAAAGCGGGATTTAAAAACCAAAGCGCTCATCGCAGAAGGTGCATTCGATGTAGTGGTATTGCAGGATTTCAGCATGATGGGTGTTGATACTCCCGATAGTACTTTAAAATATATAAGACTGTTTGCCGAATACAACAAGAGTTATGGCGCAAAAACGGTCCTCTTCAATACATGGGCCCGGGAGCGTGTGCCTCAGTTTCAGGCCCAGATTGACGAAATGTATATCAAAGCTGCAGAAGAGACCGGAGCAACCCGGGTTCCGGTGGGACCGGCCTGGGAATTGGCCATGGACCTGCGGCCCACGGTGGATCTTTTTACCTCCGATGGCAGCCATCCCAATGAACTGGGGTGCCTTCTGACAGCTTCGGTATTTGTACTGGTACTGACAGGAGAGCTTCCTGAAAAGCTCCCTACGCTATACATGATTGAGGATACAGACGGAGAGACTGTCAGGCTGATGAACCACAACCCCGAAGATGCGGAGTTCTGCCGCAGGATTGCCCTGCAGGTGGTTGGTCAGAAGAGATAATCATCCAAAAGGGTATATTTGACGGTATGAAACGAAACCTTAAGCTTTCACTGGCAACAGGCATTTTGCTACTCTTAGCGAACCACAGCTTTGGACAAACCAGCGGCATCGGGGTATACGATGCAGATGGATGGACTGTCATCGACCCCAGTCCTGATTCCAGAATTATATATGTAAGCGATTCAGAAGGCGATGATACCCATGACGGATTGTCTCCCTCTGCATCAAAGAAAACCATTGAAGCAGGCGCGCTTCTCATGCGGGATGGATACCCCGATCAACTGCTCCTTAAAAGGGGTGATACCTGGATCATGGGCGAAGGGCTTGGTGCCTTTTATTCGGGACGTAGTGCCGCTGAACCCATGGTGGTTTCCTGGTATGGTGACCAGGGTAACAGGCCACTGATCAAAACTGAGAAACCTTTTGTATGGATTCAGGACCAAAAGCGTTCGAACCTGGCTTTTGTGGGTCTGGAGTTGTATGCTTATAAGCACGATCCCAATTCGGCTGACTATGAGAGTGAAAGCGGAGTATCCGGGATTTCAATGATTGCCGCCACGGGAGAAAACATACTGATCGAAGATTGCAAGTTTAACTATATGCAAATGGGTGCCTATACCACCGGCCATGGAGAATCCGGGACGCTCAAGAATCTGAATTTCAGAAGGAATATTTGCATCCACTCCTGGGCCGGAGAATCCTATGTAATCCATGAGTTGAGGACCCGTGTTCAGGGAATGTATATTTCTGGCGTTGATGGAATCCTGATTGAAGAAAACCTGTTCGATCACAACGGGTGGGATGAGCAGATCAAGAATGCCGGAGCCACCATGTTTAACCACAACATTTACATGTCAGAAGTCAATCCCAATTGCGATAAAATAATTGTCCGGGGAAATATCCTGGCCAGGGCATCGGCACATGGCCTCCAGTTGCGCTCGGGCGGTTTGGTGGAGGACAATCTCTTTGTTCAAAATGCCATCAACCTGAACGTAGGATATCATAAAAATGCATCTTTACCTGGAGCGCACGGGATTGTAAAGAACAATGTTTTCCAGGAAGTTAGGTTGATGGATTCAACCAATGTGGAATATCCCAGGACAGCATCGGTAAGAGGCATTGGGGAGATTACCATCCCCTCTGTGATTGAAAACAATATCTTTTCACACTGCCTTAATGAAGCCCAGTTTGCTATTGATACATATGATGATAAATGGGGATGTGGAGGAGAATTGATCCGGCAAAACAACGTGGTCTATAAATGGACAATGAAAAGTGAAAAACCAGATCCTGCCTGGCCCGATCCGGAGCGAAGGATTGGAGATTATCACAAGTCACTTGGAAAGGAATCGACAACGGTTGGCTTCCTGCGTGAAGCCAGGAAACGCCCGCTGAAAACATGGTGGCCGGAGTATTCGGCTGCGAAGGTGAATGGTTTTATTCGAAACGGTTTCATCCAAAATTCAATCCAGGAGAAAAAAAGCCTATGAGAAAATATCTTATAATCTGTGTCATTACCGCCTTGCTGGGTTGTTCCCAAAAGGAATCCTATCGAAAAATATCCATTGACGAGTACAGGGATAAAATGAAGGGTGCCTGGGTTGGTCAGATGGCGGGTGTGGGATGGGGGCTTCCCACTGAATTCGATTTCGTGGATGTGAAGATACCGGCAGACAAGGTTCCTGCCTGGGAAACAGGCATGATCAATCAGCAGGGCAATGATGATTTGTTTGTGGAGATGACTTTTCTCTCTTCCATGGAAAAATATGGAGTCGATGTGAATTACAAACAGGCTGGAATTGACTTTGCCAATACAGGCTATGGCCTCTGGGCGGCAAACAGAATGGGACGTGAAAATCTCAGAAGCGGAATGGCCCCTCCCGAAACGGGACACCCGCTCCACAATCCCAACTGCGAGGACATCGATTATCAGATCGAAGCCGATTACAGTGGGATCATCGCCCCGGGGATGCCCAATGTGGCCATCAGACTGGGGGAGAAGTTCGGACGAATCATGAACTATGGCGATGGTGTGTATGGCGGACAATTTGTGGGGGGAATGTATGCCGCTGCCTATTTCACCAACGACGTAGAAGAAATCATCCGGGAAGGATTAAAGTGTATCCCGCAGGAATGCAACTATGCAAAGTGCGTCAAAGATGTGGTCAGCTGGCACAGTGAATTCCCCGATGATTGGGAGAAGTGCTGGGAAAGGATCATGGATAAATATTTCCGGACATTGGAGAACCAACCCTTCCATCAGCAAAACAGGGATGCATGGGTAGGTATTGATGCCAAGATCAATGGAGCCTTTATTGTGCTGGGCTTGCTCTATGGTGAAGGTGATATGGACCAAACCATCATCTATTCCATGCGTTGCGGATTAGACTCAGACTGCAATCCTTCCAACGCTGCCGGCATCCTGGCTACCACCATGGGTTACAACAAGCTTCCGGATAAGTTCAAGTCCGGTTTGGATGCTTCTAAAAAGTTTTCCTATTCCGACTATGACTTCAACGATTTGTTGAGGGTATCTGAGTTTTTTACCCGTGAATTTGTCATCAGGGAAGGCGGGAAAATTGTGAAAGACGCTGAGGGGACAGAGATATTCAAAATTAATACCAATAAGGTTCTGCCGTCCAAATTTGAGCCGGCCTATGATCCCGGACCATTTGACGAGACAAACCGGTATGACAGTGCTGCGTATTCCAGAATTGTGGCCTATTCTTTCAAGGATTTTGCTTCTCATTTGGATCTGATTGCACCAGGTTGGAAATTATTCAGTGCTGGGAAACAGAGCAAAACTGAATTGGTCCGCCTCGATGGCCGGGAAGATGTCCTGGTCATCTCACCCATGTCGGCTGAACGGAGTGCGTATCTTGAATATACTTTGCAAAAGATCAATGTGAATGATGACGGGGTTGAGCAAACAGCAGAGGAGCTTGGTTCAGGACTGGTTACCTTCTTCCTGAATGCGGAGGAGGGCCATCCCTGGGATTTTTCATTCACAGTCAGAGGGAGGGAAGGGAGTAAGATAATCAAAGGGACCATTGACAGGTCGGAGGTTAAACATTGGAAAAAAGTCGAAGTTCCCTTCGAAATTACTGATGGTCAGCTTCCTAAAATCAAGCTTGATATCCAGGCGCATCACGGCAAGCTGAACAATGCATATATATCCGGACTCTCGGTTTCATTAAAATAGATTGAAATCCATGAAAAGGCTTTTCACTACATTGTTCCTGTTCCTGTTCATTTCTTTTATCCCTCGGTTACCTGGGCAAGGAGCCTTTTGTTAAAATTAAATAGACGGTAATGCGTAAACATTGTGTGATGTTATGGGTGGCAGGGTTTCTTATAGCAACCCTGGTCCAGGCACAGGATTTTCAGACCTGTATTTATTTTGAGAATGATTCCCTCAGTTTGGATCTGGATATATTGCTGCCGGATACTATTGGAGGAAACACTCCCCTGGTTATCTATGTGCATGGAGGTGGATTTTCACAGGGGGATAAGGGTGGAGGGTACGAACTGGCAAAGTACCTTTCAGGTCAGGGCATTGCCTGTGCTTCGATTACCTATACGCTCTACATGGAGGGAAGGAGTTTCGGTTGTGACGGGATTCTGTCCGAGAAAATCAGGGCCATCCAAATTGCTGCCAGTCAGCTTTGGCATGCCACCTCCTTCCTGATCGGGCAGAGTGACAGGTTCCATTTAGACACAACCCGTATATTTATTGCAGGGAGCAGTGCCGGGGCTGAAACAGTGTTGCATGCTGCATACTGGGACCGGGATCAGATGCAGCTGTTTGGCAGGGCCCTTTCTCCAGGCTTCAGATATACGGGTGTCATATCGGGCGCAGGTGCCATCATGGATCTCAATCTGATCAAACCCGGGAACATGATACCCACCATGCTTTTTCATGGGGATGCCGATCCCCTGGTTCCCTACGATGTTGCGTCCCATCACTTCTGTCCGCCCAATTCACCGGGGTGGCTCATGCTGTTTGGCTCCCATTCCATAGCAGAACACATGAAGCAACTTGGCGGGAGCTGTCAGCTGATCACCTTTCCCGGGGGCAATCATTCCTATGCAGGGGCTTATTTTTATCAGGATCAGCAAGCGGTTGGGGATTTTATCAAAAGAGTATTGTCAGGAGAGAAGTTCAATTTTTATCAATCCATCGAAACCGTTGATGGTGATCCGGCCTCAAAATAAAGAACCCCAAATGAATGGTTATTTTGTATTATTGTAACAATAAATCATCCTACACTTATGAGAAGAGATGCAACGAAGTACTTAATTTTCCTGCTTACGGGAATCCTATTCATTGTGTCCTGCAATTCGTCCCGGCCTGAAGTGCAGAAACCCAACATCATCTTTATCATGGCCGATGATATGGGGTATGGCGACCTGGGCTGCTATGGCCAGGAGATCATTCAGACACCCAATATAGATCAGCTGGCAGCCCGGGGGATGCGTTTCACCCAGCACTATGCCGGCAATACGGTCTGTGCGCCTTCCCGATGTGCACTCATGACCGGCTACCACATGGGTCATGCCGAGATCCGTGGAAACAAGCAGGCGGAGCCCTCAGGTCAATGGCCTATTTCTGACCAAACCATTACCATCGCTGAAATTCTGAAGGAGGCGGGTTATAAAACAGGGATGATCGGGAAATGGGGCTTGGGCACAGATGCCAATTCGGGCGATCCGCTCAGGCAGGGGTTTGATTTTTATTACGGCTACCTGGACCAGGTGTTGGCCCATAACTACTTTCCCGAATACCTTTTGAGGAATGGCGAGAAGGAATACCTGGATAACGAGGTTCAATACCTGGACTCAGCGCTCTGGCACAAGGGACTGGGAAGTTACTCCACAAAAAAGAGTAGCTATTCACACGATCTGATGGCTGCAGAGGCCCTCAAATTTATCAGGGAAAACAGGGGGCAACCCTTCTTCCTTTACCTGCCGTTTACCATTCCCCATGACAATGGCGAAGAGCCCGTTGGTGAGCGCCAGGAGGTGCCCGACTTCGGCATATATAAAGGGGAAGATTGGCCTAAGGAGAGCAAAGGATACGCTGCCATGATTTCCCGAATGGACAGAGATATCGGGCATATACTGGATCTGCTTTCCGAACTGGACCTGGCTTCTAATACCATCGTATTTTTCACCAGCGACAATGGTCCG
>Ga0315535_1002641_pt1 | contig 11289 bp, 12 predicted proteins | sample SalMarSW160220MG_2_FD_203092 | JGI IMG/M metagenome (GOLD analysis project Ga0315535, IMG submission 203092) | Salt marsh sediment microbial communities from the Plum Island Ecosystem LTER, Massachusetts, United States - Salt Marsh Sediment SW1602-20 ...
GGAGCGCCGTCCATCTGCTGGCCGACGTACCCGAGCGGGTTGAACTGCTGCTCGACTCCATCTACCGGGCGCTGGGCAGCGTGCCCCAGTTCGTAGAGCGGTTCGAGGCTGCGGATGCGATCCGGCATGCTGTTGAAGCGGTTCCGGAGGGCGCAGGGGTGGAGGACGCTCCGGTCATCCAAGTCGTGAACCTGCTCATCACACAGGCACTCCGAGATCGTGCATCTGACATTCACATTGAGCCGCTCGACACTCATGTCAGGTTGCGATTTCGGATCGACGGCGTGCTGCACGACGTTCTCGAGTTGCCCGCGTCCATGGCCCTGGCTCTCGTGAGCCGGCTGAAGATCATGTCAGGCCTCAACATCGTCGAGCGGCGAAGGCCACAGGACGGGCAGATGTCGCTGATGGTCGAAGGCCATGACCTCAACATCCGAATCGCGATTGCCCCGACGATCTTCGGCGAGAAGGTGGTGCTGCGCCTCCTCGACAAGTCCCGTCCGCTCTTCCACTACACGGAGTTGGGCATGTCCGAAGATACGGCGAAACGGTACGTCGAGATCGTCCAGTCACCGTTCGGGATGGTCGCTTGTGCGGGCCCGACAGGCAGCGGGAAGACCACCACTCTGTACGCTACGTTGCTCGCCCTCAACGATCCTGGGCTGAACATCACCACGATCGAAGATCCGATCGAGTATGTGCTGCCTGCGATCAACCAGATCCAGATCAATCCGTCGGCGGACGTGACGTTCGTCACCGGGCTGCGATCCATCTTGCGTCAGGATCCTGATGTGATCCTCGTTGGAGAGATCCGGGATGCGGACACGGCGCACATCGCCGTACGGTCCGCGCTCACCGGACATCTGGTCCTGTCGTCCATCCACGCGACCGACGCCTCCAGTGCCGTCCAGCGATTCGTCGACATGGGCATCGAGCCGTTTCTCCTCACCTCGTCGTTGGCAGCGGTGATGGCCCAGCGGCTGGTTCGACGAGTCTGTGTGCACTGCAAGACGACGTACACGCCGAGCGCGGAGGAGTTGGCCTTCTACCGGAAGGCCGGCGGGCCGGATGAAGCAGAGTTCGTGTTCGGGACTGGCTGCACGTTCTGCGCCCACACGGGATACCTGGAGCGCATCGGGGTTTATGAGCTTCTGGAGCTGACCGACGACATCAGAGCGATGGTGATCGCCGGCGGCGGCCGTGACAAGATACGCGAACGGGCGATCGAGCATGGCATGCGGACGCTGCGCGAGGAGGGACTGCATCTGGTTGCAGACGGCGTGACGACCATCTCTGAGATCGTGCGGCACATCTGGACGATGTGATCGAGCGCACGGCGGACGAACGATACGTCGACCCGGCGGTCTCCCAACTCCACGCACATCCCCTTCTTGCGTGAGCTGGGTGGACATGGTGCACTTGTTTCACGCAAGAACCGTTGGCAGCAGGCGGAAGGTTCCTAGGTGATCGAAGCTTCGTAGATCGACTCGATCGACATGCCGAGCGTCGCGTCGAATTCCTCGTCGCTCTGCTGGGCGAACAACCCCTCGGCGAGTGCGCGACTGAAGCTGGCGATCAGACCATGGTTGCGGGCGAGGCGCTCGTTCGCTTCAGCCCTGCTGTACCCGCCGGAGAGCGCCACAACGCGCAGCACCTTCGGATGGGCGATCAGGTCGGCGTAGAAGTCGACCTCGACGGGGATGCTGAGCTTGAGCATGATCTGCTCGTCCATATCCTCGAGGTGAGCGAGGATCCCTGCCTTGAGGTACCGCTCGGCCTCTGCTCGATTCTCCATGAAGATGTCCGCTTCGGGTTCGAGAATCGGCACCAGACCGGCAGCGAGAATCTGTCGTCCAACATCGAACTGCTGATCGACGATCTCCTTGATTCCGGTGGGATTCGGTCGCTTGATGACCGAACGCATCTTCGTGCCGAACACACCCTTGGAAACCGCCCGAGCGAGGACATCGTCGAGGCCGGGCATGGGCTTCATGAGCTGCACGCCGTCCGCCTCGGCGGCCAAGCCCTTGTCGACCTTCAGGAACGGGACGATCTGCTTGACGGTCCAGAGGTACTCGGCGGACCCCTTGCCTTCGATCTCGCGATCCATCGTCTGTTCGAACAGGATCGCGCCGATCAGCCGATCACCGGTGAACACAGGGCTGGTGATGATACGGGAACGCATCTCGTGGATGAGGTCGAACATCTCGTCCTCGTTCGAGTAGGCGCTCTCGTCGATCCCGTATGCTCTCAAGGCTTTCGGGGTGCTGCCGCCGCTCTGGTCGAGGGCTGCGATGAATCCCTGCCCGCGGCCTGCTTTGTCCATCTGGTTCATTCGTCCTCCTTCAGTATCACAAGGCTAGGCGGACGCGCGGGTCTGAGAAAGACCAGCGTGCGCGCGGATGGTGGCCGAGACGGCGCGCGATAGAAGTGGCTTCGGGAGCTTCGGTGGCCGTGAGGAGCGGAGGGAGGCTCACTCACCGGTGGTGCCGGGGTCGACCCGCACCAAGGGGGCCCCCTTCGCCCAGATGTCGCGCTCCTCGTCGGCAACCGCCGGGTCCACATTCCAGCTCTGTATGCGTGCCTGCTCGATGATCGGCGCCTTCGCGGCCGGATCCCAGATCACCGTGCCAATTGCCGCTACGTCCGCCTGGATGCCGCGCTTGAGGTGTACGGTCATCGCCGGGTGCGCCGAGATGTTGGCCACCCAGTCGCGTGGCCTGCCGGGACGTCCCGTCAGGTACAGGACGCCTCCGAGATTGTGCAGGTAGATCTCGATGCGTCGAGGTTTGCCACTGTGGCGGCCCGTGGTCGTGATGTCGACGATGCCGCCCTTCGTCAGTGCTGATTCGATGGTCTCCATGGTGCGCCCTTTCCAGAAGGCAACTTACCGTGCTTTCGGGGAAAGCCGTCCGGCAGCGTCTGGATCAGAGCGTAGAGATCTGGGGCGCAAGCCCCATCGCGGTGAGATCGCTCGTGATCTCGTCCTCGTAGATGGGGTTCATGATGATGACGTGGTCGACGCCCGTATCGGCGAGCACCTCCGGCGAGTCGACCATGACCCGTGTCCCCGGCAGCCACTTGCCCTGTTTGTGGGGGTTGATGTCCACGACCGCCACATCCGGCCAAACGCCGAGTGTCGTGAGAAACGCGACCGCCTTCGATCCGCCACCCCACAGCGCGACCTTCCGGTTTGCGCTCTGGTCGGCGAGGGTGCGCCACCCGTCGAGCCTTCTCGCCGCTTCGACGGCGAACGAGCCCACGAGCGAGGCCGTTTCGGCGACGGATTCCTCCATAGGGTGGGGAGATGCGTTGCCATCGAGCACCGACTCGACCAGCAAGTACTGGTCTCCGAAGCCGTACTCCATCTCGGTCTGGGTGAGCGAGAAGGAGCGGAACAACCGGCCGAGAGAACCCATCGTGAAGTACGAGCAATGCTCGTAGTAGATGTCCCAGAAAGCGACCTCCTCGAAGACTCGCTTCGCGTCTGGCAGCTCCGTGAACAGCACCGAGCCGGGCGTTGACTCCATAGCGTTCACGATCGAGCGGGTCATCGGCCGTATCTCGTCCAGATGCTCGTAGAGGTGTCTCGTGAGCAGCATCGAGCCGGTCAGCTCGGCGTAGCGATCGTCGTACCAGTCCTTGATGAAGCGCAGACCGGCGGTTGCGGATTCCTCTCGGTTGGGCAGGAACCCCGGGTCGATGCCGATCCCGGAGTGGATTCCCTGGTCGGCGAGCAGGAAGAGGAAGTCTCCTTTTCCACACCCGATCTCGAGAACGTCGCCGTTGATGAGATCGTGCCGCTGGTGGAGCCGTTCGGCGAGACCGCGTGCGAACGATTGAAACGTCGCCGAGTATGCCTGGCTTTCCTCCGTTGGCTTCGAATAGTCGACGAGATGCCGATCGAAGCGGATGTTCTCGATGAATCCGCAGTGCACACAGAAGCCGAGGAGGAGGTCGCCCGTGGGGTAGGCGGCTGCCTCGTCGACGGTATCGAGGAGTACGCAGCTCTGGGTCGGGATGGCGTCGGCGGAGTAGAACGGCACGAGGCCAACGCCACCGCATGCCCAGCACGTGGCCCCGGCAGCCTCGTCCACGGCGGCTTCACCGACGAGCGGGGCGAACGATCGAGGGTCGATCATTGCACGGTCGGACGTGGGATGGGGATCACGAACCTGCCGCCGGCCTCGGCGTACTTCTGCTGCTGATCGATGATCTCATCTTTGAAATTCCACGCGAGGATGAGCGTGTACTCGGGGCGATCCGTGAGCAGCACCGCCGGGTCGTGGATGGGCAGGTCGACACCCGGCATGTACCAGTCCTGCTTGTGGACGTTGCGGTCAACGACATACTCGAGATAGTCCGCGCCGACACCCGTGTAGTTGAGCAGAGTGGTTCCCTTGGCCGCCGCTCCGTAGGCCGCGATGCGCGCACCCTCCGACTTGAGACCGTCAAGGAGTGCTCGAAGCTCGGCCTTCACGTTCTTGACCTTGCCCGCGAAGGCCTCGTAGTACGCGAAGTCGGTGAGGCCGATTCGGCGCTCCTCGGCGAGGTATTCCTCGACGGATGGATCGGCAGTGCCACCACGACCGAACGTCACACGAAGCGATCCACCGTGGATGGGCAGGTGCTCGACCTTGATGAGCGGCAGTCCATGGCTGGCGTAGAGGTCTTTGACGGCGTGCACCGAGAAGTAGCAGGCGTGCTCGTGATAGATGGTGTCGAACTCCACGTGATCGACCAGGTCGCGCACATACGGGAACTCGTGTACCGCGATCCCATCATCCGCGAGCAGGCGGGCGATTCCCGCGACAAACCGGTTCTGGTTCGGGACGTGGGCGAGAACGTTGTTGCCGATGATGACGTCGGCAACCACACCCTCCGATCGGAGCCGATCGGCCATGTCGTCGTCGAAGAACTCGACGAGTGTCGGGATGCCTTTCTCGATCGCGGCTTCGGCGGGTCCTGGTGCAGGATCGATGCCGAGAACCCGAACGCCGGCCTTCTGGAACCATTGCAGCAGATAGCCATCGTTGCTCGCGAGTTCGACGGCGAGGTGATCCGGACCGAGTTTCTGATCGTCGATGATCGTCTCGACATTGCGACGTGAGTGTTCGACCAGGTACGGGCTGAACGAGGAGTAGTACGGGTACTCCTCGCCGAAGAGCGTGGTCGCCGGAACCGTCTCTCTGATCTGCACCAGCGAACAGCTAGGGCAGAAGGCGACGGTCAGGGGATAGCGGGCTTCGTCGATGCCGCGGCGTTCTTCCGGCACGAGCGCGTCGGCGAGCGGAACCTGCCCGAGGTCGAGGAAGGTGCGAAGCCCCTGGGTTCCACATCCTCTGCATCGATCAATGATTTCAAACCTGGGCTTACTCATTGCCAACCACCCTCAGATCCTCTGTGACCTCTCCGCGAGCCTGCTTTGCCTTGATCGTCTTGATCCGCAGCAGGCGCTCGCCAAACAGATCGTCGTCGAGTCCATACCGCAGATAGGCGTCGTACACCTCTTCTGCACCCTTGCGCACCGTCCAAATGGGCGAGAACTCCGGCACCATGCCTGCAACCTTGGAACAATCGACCCTGTAGTCGCGAATGTCCGGACCGGCGGTGTCCGCAAGGCGGATCTCGCTGTCCGGTACGGTCTCCTGCACGATGTGGGCGACGTCACGAATCTGGTAGTTCTCGTCGGTGGCGCCGATGTTGAAGGCCTGGTCGTGGACGCGTTCTCTACCGGCTTCGAGCATCGCTACGAAGGCTCTCGCGATGTCCTCGATGTGGACCAGCGGTCGCCACGGGGAGCCGTCGCTCTTCATCAACACCGTTCCCTGAACGACCGCGTACCCGACGAGGTTGTTGACGACGAGGTCGGCTCGAAGCCTGGGCGAGAATCCGTAGGCGGTGGCGTTGCGCAAGTAGGTTGGCGAGAAGTCGTCGTCGGCCAGCTTTGCGAGGTCCTGTTCGACGTAGAGCTTGGACCAGCCGTACGGCGTCACCGGGTTGAACGGGGACTCCTCGTCGACGATGCCACCGGGTGACGATCCGTAGATCGAGCACGACGACGAGAACACGAAGCGTTCGACGCCCGCCTGTTTGGACAGCGTCGCCAGGCGGGTCGATGCGCGGTGGTTGATCTCGTAGGTGGCCTCCGGGTTGAGGTCACCCACAGGGTCGTTTGAGATGCCTGCGAGGTGACAGACGGCGTCGAAGCCTTCGAGGTCGTCGAGCGTGACGTCACGAACGTCCTTGCGAATCGCGGGGATGTCGGGAACCTCCGGACCGATCGTGCAGTCGCCGAACAGGTAGTGGTCCAGCCCGACGACATCGTGGCCGGCAGCCTGCAATCGGGGCGCGAGGATCGTCCCGATGTATCCGTTGTGTCCAGTGAGTAGTACCCGCATCCTTACTCCCAAATCCGCCACGGCGCGCCGTCGCTGTCCCAGAGTCGCTCGAGAAGCACCTTGTCTCGAATGGTGTCCATGGGTTGCCAGAACCCGTCGTGTCTGTAGGCCATCAGCTGACCGTCCTTGGCGAGGTGCTCCATCGGTTCCTTTTCGAACTGCGTGTCGTCGCCGGCGATGTAGTCGAAGACACCCGGCTCGGCGACGAAGAACGCCCCGTTGATCCAACCTGAATCGATCGGCTTCTCCGTGAAATCGATTACCTGATCGCCGTCCAGCACCAGCTGCCCGAAGCGGGGTGGTGGATGCACCGCCGTGACCGTCAACAGCTTCCCATGAGCGCGGTGAAACGCCAATAGGTCGGCGAGATCAACATCCGAAACGCCATCGCCCCACGTCAGAAAGAAGGTGCCGCCACCAAGGAAGGGGGCGAGCCGCTTGATCCGGCCTCCGGTGTTCGTCCAACGACCCGTCTCGATCAGATCCACGAGCCACTTCTCCACATCACCGTCGTCGTGTACCTCGGTCCTCCCCGAGCGAAGATCGACTCGAAGACTGTTGGCGTTCGAGTGGTATTCGGAGAAGTAGCGGCGGATGTAGTCGCCCTTGTATCCGAGGGCAATGACGAACTCGTCAAAGCCGAAATGCGAGTAGTGGCGCATGATGTGCCACATGATCGGCAGTCCGCCGATCTCAACCATCGGCTTGGGCCGGATCTCGGTCTCCTCGGCGAGCCTGGTTCCCAGTCCGCCCGCGAGAATACCAACCTTCATCGATGCCTCCCCGGTCTTTTTCCTGCTGGCTCAGACTAGCTGCCGGCCTGAACACAAGGCACGGGTTGGTCCGAAGCGACTCGAACCGACTAGTCCGAAGCCCCTTCCTCATTCTGCCCGGTTGAGCGTGCTCACACCAGACTCTCAGGAACTCGAATGCCGCTCGTACAACATGTCCGATTTCGACCTCACACACCTCCGCGACGAACTCCAGAAGCACAACCCTGGACAGGGCGTGACCGGCACCATCGTTTCGGCGCTCGAACCGTGACAGCAGACCTCAAGGCGATCGATCCCCTGCGGAGGGGTCTGCTGCCCTCTCCGCGTTGGGGGTTGTGGGGACGATTTCGGAACTGGCCACTCTGCGACACTGGAACACCACGTCGGAGGGGCTCCCGTGGATCGTTTTGGTACTGGCCGGCGTGGCGACGGCAGTCGTTGCGTTCCGACCTTCCCGAGTGAGCGTCCGAACGGCGACGGTGCTTGGGCTGCCGCTGGCGGCGACCGGCGTGCTGGGTCTGGTCGTTCATATCGTCGTCGACATGCAGTCGGCCCCCTTGGATGGGTCGGTCGGCCCCACGTGGGACACGCTCGGCCTGTTCAGACAGCTGTGGCTCGCATCCATCGGTGGCGTTGGGCCGGCGCTGCCTCTGTCTGCCGGTTCCCTGACTCCGAGAGGTTTGGCACTCGCCCTCGCCACATATCGCCACCCCGTCATGGGGAGTCGCGGATAGGATCGCAGCATGTCTGGGACCTCCCTCGTGCCGATCGCAGGAGACGTCCTGTCGCGGGTTCCGGACCGAATGGCGTGACGATGCCACGTCGGTATCGGCGCGTTCTCGACCATGTGACATCCGCTGTCGAAGGACGTATCGGTGGGGGCCGCCTCACGGTAGGGATCGACGGTATCGACGCCTCGGGCAAGACAACGTTCGCGGATCTCGTTGCCGGGTCGCTCCGAGACGACGGTGTGCCGGTGATCAGAGCATCGATCGATGGGTTTCACAACCCTGCTTCGATACGACACCACAGCGCGAAGGCGGACCCCGGTCTCAGCTACTACGAGGACTCGTTCGACTACACCGCTATGCGAGAGGTGCTGTTCGTTCCTTTCGTCGAGGGACGACCGGTCCGCACCGCGGTGTTCGACTACCGGACGGACGTCCCTGTCGATGTGTTGCCGGTCGATGTACCTTCCGGTTCGGTGCTCGTGTTCGACGGGGTGTTCCTCCAGAGGCCGGAGCTGGTGTCGTTGTGGGATATGGTGGTCTTCCTTCGTATCGATCCCGAGGAGGCGCTACGGCGGGCGGTCGTCAGAGACGGAACCGGGCGCGGCGATGAGATCGAGCGTCGATACCGCGAGCGCTACGTGCCCGGTCAGGAGCGCTACATGCGCTCGGTTGCGCCGGAGACTCACGCGGACATCGTCATCGACACCAATGGTGTCCCGTTCATCGGGCGCTCGTTCAGTCGATGAAGGTCTCCAGCCACTCCCTGGCCGCGTTCTCATCGGTGAAGGTGTGCGTTTCGACCTCTGGGTTGTGCAGGTTCTCGAACAACTGCGCGATCACCTTCGATGCCGCGTCTCTCACCAGGATCGCTCTCGCCTTGGCGTAGTGGGCCGACGCGATCTGATCGCGCGCGCCGCGATCGACCCACGCGATGCCCGTGATGTCCGCCAGAAACGGCGCCGGCGTGGGAATGTACGCATCCAGTGCCGCGACCAGGTCAGATGCCTCCTCGGCGTTCAGCCGCGTGTCCGGGTCGATGCGGAGATGAACGATGCCGGACGCCTCTCGGCATAGCGAGCCCGATGGGATCTTGACCCAATCCACTCGCTCCTCCTCACCAGAGAACACCTCTCGTCAAGCTACCACTGGTTCACTCGACCGTGGGGATGTGCCAGGGCACGGCCTCGCCGGTCTGCACCTTCCAGAGGGAGGCGTAGATTCCGTCGAGTTCCACCAGTTGCTCGTGCGAGCCTTCCTCAACGACTCGACCCCGATCGATCACGTATGTCTTGTCGGCATGGCGAACGGTCGAGAGCCGATGGGCTATCGCAATCGTGGTGCGGTCCCTCGTGATCACCTCCAGCGATCGCTGGATCGCGGCCTCTGTTTCGTTGTCGACCGACGATGTCGCCTCATCCAGGATCAGTACGGAAGGGTCGGCGAGGACGGCTCGAGCGATGGAGATCCGTTGACGCTGACCACCCGACAGCTTCTGCCCCCGTTCACCGACGATCGACTGGTACCCGTCGGGGAGCTCGATGATGAAGTCGTGTGCCTCTGCCACCCTTGCAGCAGCAACCACCTCTTCGAGCGAAGCGTCCGGCCTCCCGTAGGCGATGTTGTCGCGCACGGTCCCATGGAACAAGTACACGTCTTGGCTGACCAGGCCTACCGTCCTGCGCAGGGAAGCGAGCGTGAGGGTCCTGACATCATGGCCCTCGATCGTGATGGAGCCTTCGGTGACATCGTAGAAGCGGAGGAGAAGTTTGATGAGTGTGGTCTTGCCCGATCCGGTTGCTCCGACGATCGCGGTCGTCTGACCGGCGGGAATGCTGAGCGTCACATCCTCGATGACGGGGAAGCCAGGTGTGTAGGCGAAATCGACATGGCTGAACTCGATGTGCCCGTCGATGCAGTCCAGTTCGTCGGGGCCGTCGACGATGGATGCCTCTGTGTCGAGGAGGTCGAGGATCCGGTTCGTGGACGCCATCGCTCGCTGGTACAGGTCGAAGGTCTGACCGAGTCGGGTCAGGGGCCACAGAAGGCGCTGCGTGAGAAAGACCATGACGCTGTAGGCGCCGACGTCGATTCGCCCTTCAAGCGCGAGGAAGCCGCCTGCGACCAGCGTGGCCGTGAACCCGGTGAGGATGACGATGCGGATCAGCGGTGAGAACGCTGAGCTGAGCGTGATGGCCCGCCGGTTTGCGTCTTGGTACTGGCGGCTCCCGACCTCGATGCGTTGTCGCTCACGTTGCTCGGTCGTGAAGCTCTTGATCGTCGTGATCCCGCTCAGGTTGTTCGAAAGCAGCTGGTTCACGACCGCCGCCTGTTCTCTGACATCGGCGTAGCGCGGCGCGATCCTGCGCTGGAATCGAAACGATCCCAACAGAATGAACGGGATCGGCATGAACGACATCCACGCCACGGTTGGCGCCAGCATGAAGAACATCACGCCCACAAGAACGACGGTCGTGAGCACCTGGAGCATGTCGTTGGCGCCACCGTCGAGGAACCGTTCCAGCTGGTTCACGTCGTTGTTGAGGACGGCCATCAGCCCGCCGGTCGAGCGCCGCTCAAAGTAGGCGAGGTCGAGCGTCTGGAGATGGTCGTAGCCGTCGACCCGAAGATCGTGTTGGATCGCCTGCGCCAGATTGCGCCAGGAGACGCCGTACGCGTACTCGAAGATCGACTCGAGTACCCAGATCACGAATGTGATGATGGCCAAGAAGACGAGCTGCCGGCGGGGTTCGGTGAAGCCCAGGTGGGCGAGGAAGGAGTCCTGCTGTTGCACGATGACGTCGACGGCAACACCAATGAGGACGGGAGGGGCCAGATCGAACGCTTTGTTCAGAACCGAGTAGGCGGTTGCAGCAACGATACGGCCGCGGTAGGCCGTCGCGTAGCCCCACAGGCGGGTGAGGGGCCGCTTGTCTGCAGTCAAAGCTCGTCACCTTCTGGGTGTGCCGGCGACTGGGCGGCGGCGACTGCAGTGAAGAGCGCTGCGAGCAGGAACAGCATGCCGATCGTCAGGAACCCCAGGATCCCGATGATGGCGAACGCGATCGTAGAACCGGTGAGGAGCCTTCGCGCCCGGTACGGTTCGTCGACCGACCGCATCGCTGCGACGACACCGGCCAGGATGATCGTGACGAACAAGAGCGACCCCCACGGGAAGTCCCCCTGACCGATGAGCAGACCGATGTAGAGGCCGAGGGATGCCGCGCCGATCGCGGCTCCCACTCGTGCGAGCGTTCGGGTTCTGCGAAGCGTGAGGCCGAACTTCTTCGGTGGTGTGCTACCCGGGTCCATGCGAGCAGTCATGCGAACAGGAGGCCGATGCGGTACACGACGAACGCTGCGGACCATGCGAGCCCAAGTCCCAGG
>Ga0315535_1002642_pt1 | contig 11288 bp, 9 predicted proteins | sample SalMarSW160220MG_2_FD_203092 | JGI IMG/M metagenome (GOLD analysis project Ga0315535, IMG submission 203092) | Salt marsh sediment microbial communities from the Plum Island Ecosystem LTER, Massachusetts, United States - Salt Marsh Sediment SW1602-20 ...
ACGAGGCTTGATCCTAACTGAGTGGCCAATCTAATCCTTTCAGCTTCTCCTACTGAAAGCGTATGAGAACGCCGACTTAAATTTATGTAATCGAGACCCACGTTATCTAAAAAGGAGAGTCGATCATTGATTTCTTTCAATACATCTTTTACAATTACCATTTCAGTTTCATCAAGCGTGAGTTCTTTAAAAAATACTATTGAATCTTTAACGGATAGAGTAGATAAATCTGCGATATTCATGTCTTTAATAGTCACTGATAAACTTTCAGGTTTCAATCTCTGACCATTACATTGCGGGCATTCAATTTGATTCATAAAACTCTCATACACGTCTCTGGCCCATTCTGAAGATGTCTCCATGTATCTTCTGTGGAGCATTGGAATTATCCCTTCAAAGGTCCTTGAATATTGCCACATGACTCCGTTATTACTATTATCATATTTGGAATTCTCATTATCTTTTTCAAAATGAAATTCGATTTGTTCATCATCAGATCCATAAAGCAATTTCTGAATTTTTTCAGGATCGATCTCATTGATGGGGGTTATGTCAGTATCAAATCCATAATGTTTAGCCACTTGTTCCAACATCTGCCAGGAATATGCTGTCAATGTACCAAATCCAGGGATATTCCTAATTGGTGTTTCTTGGATTGGAACATTCATATCATTCCCCAAAACTAAACTAGAATCAAATTCCATTACTGTACCCAATCCACTGCAGTATTTACAACTCCCATGCGGTATGTTGAAGGAGAACATTTTATGGTCCAATTGAGGAAAAGATATCCCACAATCAACACAAGCAAGATGTTCTGAATAAATACTTTCCTCTCCGTTTAATATCTCAACTGATACGATACCTTCTGTTAAATCAAGTGCTTTTTCTATTGAATCCGCTAAACGAGTACGAATGTCTTCTTTCGACATTACCAACCTATCAACGATTACACTAATGGTGTGTTTCACGTTTTTATCCATGGTGATATCTTCATCAAGGGTATATTGAATTCCATCAACTTCTACACGCAAAAATCCTTTCTTTTTAAGATCTTGAAGTAAATCTTTATATTCTCCCTTTCTATCTCGTATTACAGGAGCTTTAATGAGGAATTTTTCATTTTCTGGGATTATTTCCATTAATTGATTGATAATCTGTTGAGGAGTTTGTGGTTTAATTTGTTTCCCACAATTAGGACAATGGGGTATGCCTATATTAGCAAATAGTAAACGATAATAATCATAAATCTCAGTAACAGTACCCACAGTACTTCGTGGATTTTTTGATAGAGCTTTTTGCTCAATTGCTATAGCAGGTGATAATCCTTCTATCGAATCTACATCTGGTTTATCCATCTCCCCTAAGAATTGGCGAGCATAACTTGAAAGGGATTCTAAGAACCTTCGCTGACCCTCTGCGTAGAGCGTATTTATAACTAATGAGGATTTTCCACTCCCACTTATTCCAGTTACGACAGTAAGCTTATTACGAGGTATCTTTACATCGATATCTTTTAAATTATTTTCTCGGGCTCCCTTAACTACAATGAATTCATTCATATTCTACATATTTTTCTAATGTTTCAAATCAGAAAAGTTTTCCTACAATACTTTAAAAGCTTATACTTGTATAAACAATTAAAAAAAATATACAGAATATGGGTAATTGATTTTTGAATTATTCATCCAAATCATTTTTATCGTCATTATCAATAATATTTTGAAGGAAAAATACTGTTTTCTCAATATCTTCCAAAAGATCTGTCCTTTTTTCCCCTTTGGAAAAAGGTAAACTTTTCAAATTCTTCTCTCTAAGTGAATTAGCATATCGAAATTTTTTGAATTTGAGATCGGAGCTATCATCTATCCAATTCACATTTCACTTTTAATTGTCGTCAAAATATGAATCGTTAGAAAATGCTATTTTAAATTTAATTGAAAATAGTGCAGGAAAGTTGATTCTATGTACCTACGGGATTCAAGATAATACAAAAATATTCTAAAAGTTAATCCAAGAGTTAGAAAAAGGACGCGAATTAACCATTTTAACTAGACCACGGAATAAAAATATGAACGCTTTAATACAACTTGTTAAATTAGGAACAAAAGTGTACGGACAAGACGATATTCACGTAAAAGTTATTCTTATTGAAAATAAGAATGATATAAAAGGCATAATTATGACCGCTAATATTGAAAAGATTAGTTTTACTAATAGTTTTGAATCCGGAAAATATTTGAAATTGGAACGAAACTATTTAGTTTTAATGATTTTAAACAATTAGATTTCAGATTTCCCTTTAGAATTAAAATTGGGATTAGAAAAAGGGAAAGTAAAGGATCAAGTAAGAATCTTGAATAACAATAAACAAGAAATAGAGATAAATAGTGTTATTGAAGAAGAATTAATCGATTTACCCATGTAATTCTGGAAATCAAAAAAGTTTTTCTACCATGTAATAAAAGTTAGTAACAAGAATTACAATTAAAAAATAATATACCTAATCGGGGTATGCAATTTATGAATTATCCCCACCAATTCATGGTTTTACCATTCTTTTATAACATTAAGAAGGAAGAGCCCATTTTTTTTTCTCTGTTGTGAACAGAGAATTCAATTTAAAGGGTTGTGAACAGTGATTAACTCTACCTTTTCAAATCCTTTATCATTTGTAATGATGTCTTTAACTTTATGGCGATTCATGGAATAGATAATTGTTGAGTCTCTCCCACCAATCGAACTATTCTTCCCATACTCATATAAAATTTGTAATACACTATTTAAATCAGAAATATGTAGTAAATCATACTTAAATTCTATAAATGGATATCTTTCATTTAATAGCAATGCTGCTATTTTAAAACCTTCATTCCCTTTTTTTTTAATAAGTAAATGAAACAATTCAATCATGACAAATTCATTTATTATAAAAGAATTTTGAGCATCTAAGATAAGTTTATCCAGATATGATTTTATTGGTTGGTGGTTTTTAGAATTCTTGACGAAATACCACCATAATATATTAGTATCGAGAAAAAATTTTGTCATGCTAATCCTCTACTTCTTTCTCCCATATTGATTTTGGATTTATTTCATCAGGCTTTGAAACAGAAAGGGATCCCGAGAACTGGTTAATGAATTGAGCCCTCAGATCTTTTGAATCAGATTTCTCCATATTATTTATCTTATTAAGCAAAGCATGATAGTCCTGAATTCCTAACTCAAAAATAATTTCCAAGAGTTCTTTTTTTGTGAATTTTTTATTTGTATCTAAGTAGATACGTGCAATAATCTCATCTAATTCATCTTGTCTGTCAAATTTAATTGTTGCCATGATCACCTAGTGACTTAGTAACTTAAAAACCTATCTCATGTTGTTGATATTGAACTAGGACAAGCTCTTATTTATGGTTATTTTACAAATAAAAAAAAAATTAGAATTTGGTAGGCATTATCGAATTCACCATCATTAAATAGCTGTTCTACCATTGTGAAATGGTTGAGTTTAGAAGATTTCATATTAAAAGTATAGTTTTATTTGACTTAATAAACAGATTATAAGCTACTTTTAAAATTAAATCTAATTGTTTTTAAGATAGTTCTATAGGAAATGTCTCTTTTATGAATGATTCTAAATGAGGTATATCCCTCATCTCAATTTCTCTGTTCGCTTCATAAAACTTTTTAAAACTATTCCATGTATCTTCATTATCTCTGATTTTGTCCTGATTTTGTCTAAAAATGATCATATTCGCTTTTGAGCAGATATGATTAAGAGAATGATCGGTTTTTCATCTAAGATATCTGGAATCTCGCCTAATCCCTTTTTCTTCATAATCTCCATTTGTTCATTTTTATAGTCAAAAAGATTGTTAACTATTATGCTTTATAAGACGAAAGTATAATAATTTAAGTTAGAGTATTTTCTTTATGACTGAAGATAGTAGCGAGATTGTAGGAAATTGGCAAGGTAATCTCACAGTAGGAACTGTAAAAGTGCCTTTGACGTTTATTATTAAAAAAGAGAATAAGGAAAATCTTGGTGTAAGCCTATCTAGTCAAGAGCGAAAAATAGCTGCAAACATCATGGAATTTAGAGATAATCACCTTCAAATTGAATTTAGTAGTATAGGAGGAAAATTTGAGGGAGAATATCAAAAATCCTCTAAAACAATTCCCGGTAAGTGGTATCAAGGAGGACAAGTATTTGATGTTATTTTAGAAAAGAGATCAAAAGAAGTTGAAATAAAACGCCCTCAAGAACCTCATAAACCTTATCCCTATAATGAAGAGCAAGTAACTTATAAAAATGAAAAAGCGAATATTACTTTGGCTGGTACCTTAACTTATCCCAAGGAAGGGAATAGCTTTCCAGTTGTCATCCTCATTTCGGGCTCTGGTGCTTTAGATCGAGATGAAACTGTATTTGGACATCGTCCTTTCCTTATCATAGCGGATTATCTTACTAGGCGCGGAATTGAGGTTTTAAGAGTGGATGATAGAGGGATTGGAGGGACTTCTGGTAATTATCTAGAATCCACAATTAATGATTTTGCTAGTGATGTTATATCTGGAATAAACTTTTTAAAGAAACGTAAAGAAATTAATGAAAGAATGATTGGATTAATAGGTCATAGTGAAGGAGGAATTATTGCTCCTTTAGTTGCTTCTTTAACTTCTGATGTTGCGTTTCTTGTATTAATGGCAGGACCCGGTGTGCTATTAGAAGAAATATTATATAAACAAGCTGAATTAATTGGTAGAGCTGAGAAATTAAGCGAAGAATTAATATCTCAAGAAACTTCTTTACAAAAGGAGCTATTTTCTATCATAAAAGAAGAGAAGAATAACGATAAAGCAAAATTAAAGTTAGAAAAGGTTGTTTCTGGAGCGTTAGAAAAAATGAAGAGTCAAAATTTACCAATATTTTCACAAGGATCTATTGATGCTCAAATCAATTTCATGATATCCCCTTGGTTCCGTGATTTTCTATCGTATGATCCGCGAGAGGCATTAAGAAATGTAAAATGCCCTATATTAGCGATCAATGGAGAAAAAGATCTTCAAGTTCCATTTAAAGAGAATTTAGAAACAATTGAAAAAGAACTGAAAGAAAGAGGTAATAAGAACTATAAGGTCAGAGAATTACCAAATTTAAATCATTTATTTCAGACGACTCAAACGGGTGCAATAAGTGAATATTCCAATATAGAAGAAACTATTTCTCCTGTTGCATTAAAACTCATCGGAGATTGGATTTTAGAACAGTGTAGCTGAAAAATAAACTAAAGTTAATTGTAATGCTTTTTTTTTTTAGCTTATAATCTAAAAAAAATTGAATTAATATTTCTTTTGAAAGAAATTATGACCGAATATAATATAAAAACAATAGTATTTGATCTAGGTGGTGTATTTTTCACTTCGGGTACTATTTTAGCAATAGAAAAGATTAAAGAACTTTATAATATTGAAGATGAAACATTACTTCGGGAAATTTTTAGCGATAGACCGAATACAGAGGGGTATTTAATACGAAAGGGATTAATAACCATTGATGAATTTGAAGAACGATTATTTTCAAAGTTGGGGATTAATAAAAAGGAGAAAAAGCATGCTCGTTATATTTGGTTTGGTTCTTATTGTATTCATTATGGAATAGAAGAACTTCTAAAAATTTTAAAAAAAAACTATAGATTACTGATTTTTAGTGGAAATGTTAGAGAACGTGTTGAATATTTGGAAGAAAAGTGCGGTTTTTTGAGATACTTTGATGACACCGTGTTTAGTTTTGATTATCAAGAAAACAAAAACGATATAGAATTTTACGAGGAATTACTCAAACATCTCGAATGTGAACCGTCCGAGGCAATACTAATTGATGATGTGAAGAAAAATGTATTAATTGCGCGATCTCTGGGTATTAATGGAATACATTTTTATTATACTGAAAAACTTATTGATGATTTAAAGAAATATGATGTTATTATAAAATGAATATAATTTCCTGTTTGGAATGATGGTAATGTACTGCTAGTAACGTTTATAAAATAATTGAGAGGATCTGAGTATTCAATTAATAAATTCAAAAAATAGATAGTAAAATCAAGAAAAAATCATTTCTCAAATTTTAAAATTATTAATCATAAAATTAAATACTGTTAAACAGAGTTTAGTATTAACATGAATAATTTTTTTAAAAAAACAAAACAGATCATCGCATCCAAATTCACTCGGGGTAATGATTCTTATCATTTCTTCTTAATAGCGATTATTTTTGGCGTGATATGTGGTGCAATTATAATTTTATTCAATTTTCTTTTAGAGCTTTTTAAATTTGGTTTTTCATACGTGCCTTATTTTTTAGCGCCAATTATAGCTGGTCTTTCAACAAGTTTATTAGTAAAGTATGGTAAATATGATAGAATAATGGGCACGGGCTCTGATCAATTCATAAAGGAAGTTACCTTATCGAATCCAGAATATAAGAAAATAGCAAATTTACTTGCCAAGGCTTTCGCAACATCTTGGACATTTGGTTCAGGAATGATCTGCGGAAGAGAAGGTCCAGGTCTTTTAATTGGAGCAAATTTAGGGTCATTATTATCAAAAAAGAAAAGGTCAGATAGACATATATATTCTTTTATCGGTGCAAGCGCTTGTACTGCAGCTTTATTAAAAGCCCCTATAAGCGGCGCATTATTTTGCTCTGAACTTCCTTATTATAACCACATTCATTATAAATCACTGATACCTTCAATTATTTCATCAACGATCGCCTACATTATTTTTTGTTTAGTTTTTGGATTTACTCCTCTAATAGAAACGCAACTTTTTTCTGCATCGCCAGAGAGTATCAATTATGTCTTTCTATTTCCAATATTGATTGTGTTCGGAGTATTTGTTGGAATTTTCGTTATACTTTACATAGGAGTATTAAATATCATCACTCATCATTTAAAAAACCGATTTGAAAAAAAGATTGGATTATGGATTCTTCCTTTATTGGGAGGATTTGGATATGGGATTTTTTTACTTGTAATCATTCCTTTCATGAATTTTAATTATAGCAATGAATTGATCCATCCAGATTTATCATTTTTAAGCGTGCTCACTAATTTTGTTCATGTTATTCCTTGGAATCATATACTTGTCTTTCTAATGGTAATTTTGATTGCGATCATTCTTTCGATTGGAACAATGAATAGTGCTGGAATTATCATGCCATTATTAATTGTTGGGGCACTTAATGGCGGTTTATTTGGCATATTAGTTTATCCGGAATATGCTGAATTATTTGTAATGTTAGGAGTTTCTGCCACTTTAGGGGCAGCAACAAAAAATCCCATCGCCGCTATCTTCATAATTGTAGAGATGACTTGGGTACCAATGTTATTTATTCCTGCTGGAATAACAACCGTAATAGCTTATACCATTAGCGGAACGACCTCAATCATCCCAGGACAATTGGATGTTGAAAAGAATTAAGTTTTTCAAACACCTTTTTATAACCAATATTTTTAATTATTATAAGGGAGGGGTATCATATATCTATATCGTGGTCCTTTTTAATTTCCTTGATTTTATCCCTTAAGTAAGCTGCATCTTCAAATCGGAGTTCTTTAGCAGCCAAAAACATTTTATTTTCAAGATATTGGATTACTACCTCCATATCTCCTTCCTTTTCTAACTCTTGAATTTTTTCTTTGACCGATTTCTTTAATCGCTTTACTTCTTTCTCTTTCATTTCGATTTCTTCAGAGAGAGAATCTAAGATGTTCTTCTTTATCGTTTGGGGAGTTATGCTATTTGCTAAATTATAATCTTCTTGTTTTTTTCTCCTACGATTTGTTTCTTCAATTGCAGCTTGCATGGCTGGAGATATTTTTTCTGCATATAATATAGCCCTCCCTTCAACATTTCTTGAAGCTCTCCCAATTGTTTGAATTAACGACTTGGTATCTCGTAAGAATCCTAACTTATCAGCATCAAGAATTGCAACTAATTTTACTTCAGGTAAGTCTAATCCTTCCCGCAATAAATTTATTCCAACGACAGCGTCATAGGTTCCATCTCTTAATTTTCTCAAGATATCAAATCTCTCAACAGTATCCACTTCTGAATGTAGGTAGGCAATCTTAATACCCAATTCAGAATAATATTCAGAGATATCTTCCGACATCCGCTTTGTAAGAGTAGTAATTAAAGCCCTCCCTTGGTTGGTTATGACTTTGCGAAGTTCGTTGAGTAAATCATCAATTTGATCTTTTGCAGGTCGTACTTCTACTTGAGGATCTACCAATCCAGTAGGACGAATTATTTGCTCTGCTGAAATTCCATTGCTCTTATCTAGCTCCCATTCTCCTGGTGTAGCACTCATCATTATGATGTATTTTATTTTTTTTTCCCATTCCTCAAAGGTAAGGGGTCGATTATCATAAGCGCTGGGAAGCCTCCACCCATATTCCACGAGGTTTTTCTTGCGAGAACGATCACCGCCTATCATCCCATGGATTTGAGGTATGGTGATGTGTGACTCATCAACTACTATTAAAAAATCATCGGGAAAGTAATCTATCAAGCACATTGGAGGCGTTCCCGGTAATCTTCCATCAAGATGACGGGAATAATTTTCAATACCTTTACAATATCCCATCTCTCTCATCATTTCAAGGTCAAACTTGGTCCTTTTCTCAATCCATTGAGCTTCAGCATATTTTTTTTCTGCTAAGAATTTAGCTACCTGCATTTTCATTTCTTCTTCAATAGATTCTAAGGCCTTGATTTTATTCTCTTCGGGTATTATGAAATGAGTTGCAGGAAATATGCGAACATTAGATAATTCCTCGATAACATCATTAGATATTGGATGAATTTCTTGAATAGATTCGATCTCATTCCCAAATAAAGAGATTCTAATTGCCGTATCGAGATAAGCAGGATACACATCCAAAATATCGCCATTTACTCGTACAACACCACGCTTGAATTCAACGTTTTTTCTTTCATAGTTCATTTTAATTAAACCCTTGATAATCTCCGATCTATCGATCGTTTGACCGACTTCTAAATTTATCGAGACCGCAACCCACTGTTCTGGGGATCCAATTCCATATATGCATGAAACTGTTGCAACAATGATGACATCGTTTCTGGTTTTTATGGCATGAGTTGCCGCTAATCGGAGTTTCTCAATCTCTTCATTCACGCTGAAATCCTTTTCAATATACATTTGAGTAATTGGCATGAAAGCTTCGGGTTGATAATAATCATAATAAGATACGAAATAATGGACGCTATTATGAGGAAATAATTCTTTCAACTCATTATATAATTGAGCTGCTAATGTCTTGTTTGGAGCCATTACGAGCGTGGGTTTTTGAATCTGTTGAATAATGTGGGCGATCGAAAAAGTTTTGCCCGTGCCCGTGGCCCCTAATAATGTCTGGAATTTTTTTCCGTTTCTAATATTCTCAGCTAATATTTGAATTGCTTCGGGTTGATCTCCTCGAGGAACAAAATCAGATTCGATTTGAAATTGATTAGTAGGCATTTCTAAACCACAAAATTTGGGATAATTAAGAATAGGGATGATATAAATTTAAAAATAACAAGAGTACAAAAATTGTAATGAACTATACTTTTTGATTTTTATGAAAAAATAAAATTGGAAGAATTAAGTAGCAACAGTTACTATCTGTATATCTTCTGCACCTTCCTTGGTTCGAACTGTAATTACCAATTCATCGCCACTATTAATCGTTCCAATATAACTGTCGAGACCGTTAATTGTTAATTGGAGAGAATCAAGATATGGGATTATTTCTCCAATTTCCAATACATTAATATAAGTACCATTGATATTCACTGAATCAAGAGTAACATTCAATTCACCCAGATTATCAATTGTTAATATCAACCTATTAAGAGAACTACTTGCTGTTGTAGTTGCAGGATTTATATTTATATCATAAAGATCTGAATCAACAGTGGCAATAAGATCTTTGTTTGCTAAAGCCGTTGTGTTTGTAGTAATACTAACTTGTACGGTGTCTGTATTATTGATATTCAGGCCCGTGATGTTAAAGGAAACATAAGCACACTCTTGCATGCTTAAGGTTTTATCTCCACTAAGAAATTCCACATCTGAATCAAAATTTAAAACTGAAGTACCATTGAGCGTGATCTCATCAAGAAGAATGTCTTCATCACCAGTATTTTTGATTAGTAATCTACCCGTTTCATTTGCTGCAATGTATGAAGCTAATGAACCGCCCACACTTTCAATGATTTGAATGTCAGGATCATCGTTAATTGTATGCAAATACCCGATATCTGAAGCTTTAGTAGAACTATCGAAAAGTGGCGTGACAATTAAACCAATTTCATCATTCACGTCTAGATCTAAATAATCCGAAGCTTTCACAGTAACATATTTTTCTTCTCCTGATTTGATATTAAATGACGTAGATAAAGATACAGGAGTCCAAGCACCAGTTTCTCGTAATAAAATCGAATCCAATGCGAGAATGATATTACCCGTATTTTTTATTCTTATAGTTAGAAAAGTTGTTCCATTGTCATACGTATAGGAATGGGTACCACTGAGATCAATTGGAATATTATCTCTATAATCGGTACTTTGAATAATTGCAACCTCTGGAGAAACTATTCGCGATTCGGGAAGAAGAGAAATCTTATAATTTTCATAATTTGACGTCAATTGGATCTCATCTTTTACTCCATTTGGGGTGATAACTCCAATTTTATGTTCGGTACCTACGGGATAAAATGAGGCAACTGAATTTGTGATATGCACGGTTGCTTTTTCATCTGGTTCAAGTATTGAGGAACCTGATATATAGTTCACGGTGGTGAAAACATTGTCGATAGTATCGTAATAAAAGTCATCTAACACGACAATATTATCTCCAGTATTTTCAATTTCAAGATAGAGATCTGCTTGAGCAGCATCGACTTGAACTACTTGACTGTTTTCCCTATTTATGCGGATATCTTCTTCTCCTGCTTCCTTTACAAAAAGGTTACTCGTGTAATTAGAGAAAACGTATGGTTTTCCTTCTAACGCTACGGATTCTGCTTGAACCTCAATGTTAACGATATCATCCTTTTTAAATGTCGTTCCTCCATCTTTAATATTGACCCATACCAAATCATCATCCTTTGCTTCCACTACGTTGTCGCTTATACCTTTTCCAAGAGAATAGCTATAACTCTGCCCATTAACTTTTACATCGGTAATCGTTAAATTTCTCGTCCCAGTGTTT
>Ga0315535_1002643_pt1 | contig 11287 bp, 7 predicted proteins | sample SalMarSW160220MG_2_FD_203092 | JGI IMG/M metagenome (GOLD analysis project Ga0315535, IMG submission 203092) | Salt marsh sediment microbial communities from the Plum Island Ecosystem LTER, Massachusetts, United States - Salt Marsh Sediment SW1602-20 ...
GGCTCAAACGTGACGGGTCGACCCCGGCCTGCCTCCCCGCTTCCAGGTAGCTCTGTCCGAACCGATTCTTCAACGAGCCAAGGAGGTCGGATCCGATCACTCCGGCCCACGCTCGGCTGCCGAGCAGGCCGAGCTCGAACGTCGTTCCCTCCTCCTCGGCGAAGATCACGAGCTCCAGCGGTAGATCGGGTCGGCATCTGATGATCTCCAAAGGAACGACGACCCCCATCACTCCGTCGTACTTCCCCCCGGAGGGAACCGAGTCGATGTGCGAACCGGAGAGCCAAACACGCCGTGTCCATCCGAGCGACGCGTGGCGGATGTGGACGTTTCCGGCCGAGTCGATCCGATGCTCCGCCCCGGCCTTCTCCGCCTGAGCGATCACATAGTCTCGAGCGCGGCGCCACGGCTCGGAGAAGGTCGGTCGGCTGTAGCCGACCTCAGGCGGGCTTTCGGAGAAGGCCGCGATCGCCTCGATGTCGGCGGCAATTCTCCCTTCGTCGATCATTCCGGTTTCTTGTGAGGTCGTCATTTACCGAGCTGCTCCCGCCATTCCCTGCCGGTCCGTTCCATTACACTGTCGGCCTCGTGACGCCTCCGGCTGCCTTCGTCGAGCTTGAGAAGGTACTCGACGAGCTCCGCTCCGAGGGCCGGCGAGGCGAGCACCTTCTCTGCGGGCCACTCAGACAGACGCGAACGAGGAATGCACTCGAGAGGGAGCAGCGCGCAACGCTCCTTCCCCCAATCCCCCCAAGTTAGGCTCCCCAAAAGCTTTGTCTGCTGTCTCATCTGTCCCTTCTCCTATTCGAATTGGCGACGTCGGCGCCGCGAGCAGGAGCCGGCAGCGGTGATTGTCGCAGCTACGTTGAGAGCTCAGCCTCTGCGATGCCCCGCTTTCAGGATGCCCTCGAGGATCCCGGCAGGCTCCTTCATGCGCGAAAGGAGGATCATGGCGGCGATGATGTAGGGTTTGTAGCCGGCCTCCTGGTAGGTGTCGACGCGGAAGCGGTCGAAGACGCTCGCCGCGACCTCCCCGTCCTTGCAGGAGACCCCCGAGATGTCCGCGGGAAGGCAATGCATGTAGAGACCCTCCGCCCCGCGCGTCAGCTTCATCATCTCTTCGGAACACTCCCAGTCGCGAAACTGCGCATTGTTCGCGAGGCACCGCTTCTCGAGCTCGTTGAGGCCGGCTTCGTCTCCCGCCGCGAGAAGCTCACTGCGTTCCTGCATCACCGAGAAGGGGGCCCAGCTTTTCGGATATACGATATCGGCGTCGGCGAATGCCTCCTGCATCGAGTTGACGACCGAGAAGCTTCCTCCGGTCGACTCGGCGTTCCGTTTCGCCACGTCGAGCGTGTCCGGGAGGAGCGAATATCCCTCCGGATGAGCCAGCGTCACCTGCATTCCGAACCGTGTCATGAGCCCGATGACCCCCTGCGGTACGGATAGCGGCTTGCCGTAGGACGGCGAGTAGGCCCAGGACATCGCAAGTTTCTTTCCCTTGAGCTTGTCGATACCTCCGAAACGGTCGACGAGGTGGAGCATGTCGGCCATCGTCTGGGTCGGATGATCGATGTCACTCTGGAGATTGACCACCGCCGGACGAGAAGGAAGCACCCCGGCTTGCACTGCATCGTCGAGCGCCTCGCCGATCTCGCGCTGGAATCGGTCGCCCTCTCCGAGGAAGATGTCGTCGCGGATTCCAATCACCTCTGTCAAGAAGCTGATCATCGTCGCGGTCTCGCGCACCGTCTCGCCGTGGGCAACCTGGCTCCTCTTCTCGTCGAAGTCCTGAACGGCCAGTCCGAGCAGATTGCAGGCGCTCGCAAAGGAAAATCGGGTTCGAGTCGAGTTGTCCTTGAAGATCGAAACCGCCAGTCCGGAGTCCCATAGTCTCGGCGAGATGCCGTTTTCTCTCAGTCCGCGAAGAATCTCCGCAACGAGAAAGGTCGCCTGAATCTCTTCGCCGCTCTTCTCCCACGTGAGCAGAAAGTCCTTTCCGTACATGTTCGTCTTCGTCGCGCCGAGTTGCTCGATGCGCGTAGTGATATCCTTCGTCGTCATTCTATGAATCCTCCATGCGACCCGCAGTGTGCGGATCAGCCGCTCACTTTCCGGTTGAACTCTTCGATCAGCGAATCTATCGCGGAGACCTGTTCGTGGAGCTCGCCCCAGTAGCTGCGATGGTCGCTCCACTGCCTGCGCAGCTCCTCGATGTCCTTTCCGAGCTGCTCGATCCAGGTGAAGTACTTCAAATTGTGCACCCGCCGCCTATCGATGTGGGAGAGCTCGAGCAGGTGATCGGTCGAAAGGCTCGTAAGGCGTTCGTAATCGCGGTCGGCCTGTCGCCGCTCGTAGGTGCCGCGCCCGACACTGAGCTCGGCGAGTCTGCTGCCGTAGAGTGCGAGAGAATCGGTAAAGACGGTGAAGACCACGTCGTGCTCGCCGAGCTCATAGTAGCGGGCGAACTTCACCGCGGCCACGAGGTTCCCGATCCCCGAGATGCCGATCCAATCCAACCGATCGAGGAGATCCCGCTTCACACCCGCCTCGGCGAGCACCTTGCGACCCTCCGGCTCATTGAAGAGCCGCAGAAAGCGCATCGGAAGCTCATCGTCCACCGCGATCGCAACATCGGTCTCGCGCGCGTTGTGGATCCACGGTATGTGCTTGTCGCCGATGCCCTCGATGCGGTGCGCTCCGTATCCGTTCTCGAGTATGGTCGGGCATTGGAGCGCCTCGGCCACTCCGAGCTTGGCTGCGGGAAAGATCTCCTTGAGGTAGGAGGCCGAGCCGAGGGTGCCGGCTGAGCCCGAGGAGAGGACCGCACCGGCGAGAACATCGTCGTCGTGCGCGATTTCGGAGAAGACCTCCTCCATCGCCGGCCCTGTGATCGCGTAGTGCCAGAGATGGTTCCCGAGCTGATCGAACTGGTTGAAGATAACGACATCGTCACGGGTCTCTTCGAGCTCGATGCACTTGTCGAAGATCTCCTTGACGTTGCTCTCCGATCCCGGGGTCGCGATGACCTCCTCGGCCATCGTGGCGAGCCATTTGAAGCGCTCCTTCGACATACCCTCGGGAAGTATCGCCACCGACGGGCAGGCGAGGAGGCGGGAGATGTACGCTCCCCCGCGGCAGTAGTTGCCGGTACTCGGCCAGACCGCTTTCTTTTCGACGGGATCGAATCGACCGGTGACGAGCTCGGGGACGAGACAGCTGTAGGCCGCCCCTACTTTGTGTGCACCAGTGGGAAACCACTTGCCGACGAGCGCGACGATGCGCGCCTTGACCCCCGTGAGCTCAGGGGGAAGCTCGATGTAGTTCACCCCACCGAATCCACCGCCTCGCTCTGTCGGCTCGTTCTTCCACGTGACGCGGAAGAGGTTTCGGGGATGCACGTCCCAAAGACCGATGCTCGAAAGCTCATGTTTCGTCTCCTCGGGGATCAGTTGGGGATCGCGCATCTGTGCGAAGGTCGGCAGCAGGATCCCTCGCTCGCGGCAGCGCGCCGCGTTTCTTGCACGGTGATGTTCGTTGAGTTGCAGATCGATCATATGCTCTCCTCGAGACCGCGCGCGGCGCCGTCGGTGTCTTTGAGTCCGGATCCGGTGATGAGCAGCACCACCCGGCTCTCCGGGTCGATGGTGAGGCGCATCTTGAGAAAGCCGGCATAGGCGGCGCTCGACGAGGGCTCCGCGAAGAGGCCGGTTCGAGAAGCGAGCTGCTTCTGTGCGACGAGGATTTCCCCATCGCCGACTATCACTCCTCGTCCTCCATGGGCTTTCAGCTTGGAAAGGGCGTGGGTTCCGTTTCTCGGCACGTCGACTGAGATGGAATCGGCAATCGTCGCCGAGCGGACCGGCTCCCCGAACCCTCCCGATTCCAGTGCCCTGACGATCGCGCTCGAGCCTTCCGCCTGGCACGCCCACACGACCGGCATCTTCGCGATGCGTCCGAGCCTCAGCAGGTTTTCGAATCCACGATAAACCCCCGCAAGAATAACGCCGTCGCCGGCCGGCACGAAAATGTGGTCGGGCGCGGTGCCGAGCTGCTCGACGATCTCGAAGGAGACGGTCTTCTTGCCCTCGATCGTGAGCGGGTTGTAGGCGGTATTGCGCGAGAGCGCACCTCCCGACGTCGTGTATTCCAGCGAGCGGTCGTAGGCGTCGTCGTAGGTTCCGTCGACAGCCCTGAGCTCCGCGCCGTACTGGAGCACCTGGATTCTCTTTGCTGCGGGGGCCGTATTCGGAAGGAATACTGTCACCTTGATCCCGGCCGCCGCCCCGACTCCGGCCATCGACGAAGCGGCGTTGCCGGTGCTTGCCAGGGCGATCTCACCGATTCCGTGGCGGGCTGCAAAGGCCGCGACGAGAAAGGAGGCTCGGTCCTTGAAGGAGCCGGTCGGATTACAGGTATCGTCCTTCAGGTAGAGCCCGGGGAACCCGAGCTCGCGCCTGAGCCGAGCGGGTTCCCAAAGGGGAGTATTGCCCACGGGTATCGGCGGAAACCACTCGGGCTCCACCGGCAGAGGAACGGCGCCGAGCTCTCCCTCGTCGCCCTCCCACTCGACTTCGAGCACCCCCGAGAGAGGCCGCGACGGCTCCTGCTCGGCCGAGCAGGCGTCGCACACGTAGCGTCCGGGCACGACCTCGTACTCCGCGCCGCAGGTCGGGCAGCGATAGAACCATCTCATCCTTCGCTCATCCCTCGGCGCCGATGCTGTCCAAGGCGTAGGGAAGCGCGGTATAGAAGGCGGCCGCCTTCCAGAGATCGTCGACTCGGGTCACCTCATTCGGAGCGTGGGCCTGGTTTTCGTCACCGGGGCCGAAGCCGATGACCGGAATGCCGTGACGTCCGCAGATGGACACCCCGTTCGTCGAGAAGGTCCACTTATCCACCACCGGTTCGCTCCCAAAGAGAGCCCGGTACGCCTCGACGCCACCCTCGACAAGAGGGTGATCGGAGTCGATTTTCCAGGTGGGGAAGTAGAGCTCCTGCTCATAGTGCGTTCCCTTCCAACTCGGCTTCGCGTAGCTGGGCATCCGCACGTCGGCGAGGTCTTCACCCAGCGCCTTCCGCACCTGTTCGATGGCCGTCTCTTTCGTCTCGCCCCAGGTGAGCCTGCGGTCGAGATAGAGCATTGCCTGGTCGGGCACCGCGCAGAGCGAGGGCCCGTGAGCCTCGAGCTTCGAGACCGTTACCGTACCCTTACCGAGGAAGCCGTCGTCGTCGGGAGCGAGCTCTTCGTTCAGCTTCTCGATGGCGAGCGCTGAGCGTGCCGCCTTGTACGCCGCGCTCACACCGCGCTCCGGGGCGGAGCCGTGGCATGAGACCCCGCTGAAGTGACATTCGATCTCCATGCGGCCACGGTGACCGCGGTAGAGGCGAAGGCTGGTCGGCTCGGTCGACACCGCGAAATCCGGAACGAGCTTTTCCTCCTCGATCAGGTACTTCCAGCACATACCGTCACAGTCCTCTTCCATTACGGTGAAGGTGAACCAGACAGTGTGGTCGCCGCTGTAGTCGAGCTCCTTCAGGAGCTTCGCCGCCGTGATCATCCCCGCGGCGCCGCCGAGCTGGTCGGAAGTCCCCCGTCCGTGGACCAATCCTTCCCCAATACGTCCCGAGAAGGGGTCCTCCTTCCATTGCGACCGGTCGCCGACGTCCACCGTATCGATGTGGGCGTCGATTGCGAGGATCTTCTTACCAGACCCTACCCGCGCGAGCAGGTTCCCCAGACCGTCGATCTTGACTTCGTCCGCCCCGGCGGAGCTGCACATCTCTTCGAGGAGCCTGATCCGGTCCCCCTCGGTACCGCTCAGTGCCGGAACCTGTACAATCCGTGAAAGTAGCTCGGCAGTTGCGTCTCGCTCCTTTTTTGCTGAATCCATTATCGTTTCGTATTGAGCTTTCATTCTATTTCCTTTCTTCCATGCGCTTCCACAGCCGTCGGGTCTGCTCGCGCGATTTTGCATGAATCTCCTGTGCATCGAACTGCGGCTCGCGGTTCCGTACGACGAACTTGCCGTCTATCATGACCGAGTGAACCGAACGGCTCGACATTCCGAACATCACGTGTCCACCGAGGTTCCCGTCCACCAGGGGTGTCGGAGGATCGTAGTCCCAGAAGACAAGGTCGGCCGCGTAGCCGGCCTCCACGCGCCCGAAGCGGAGCGTGTCGGGGGAAAGGTAACGGTCCAGTATCCGGTTGCCTCGATCGAGCATCTCGAGAAGAGTAGGCGGCCAGAGCGGCCCCCCGGCATCACGATGCTTGAAGAACGCGAAGGCGACCTCCTGCATCATGTCTGAACCGATCCCGTCGGTTCCGAGCACGGAGTTCCTGTAGCGTGGAAGCAGAGTGTTGTACCCCACGAAGTTGTTCATGTTCGAGCGCGCGTTGTGAGCGAGAAAGGTATCGCGCTCGTTGATGAGCTCCACCTCCTCCGCGGTGAGATAGAGCCCGTGCGCAATGATTGACTTCGGGCCGAGGCAGCCGGCCCGATCCAGCCTGACGGCGAGATCGGCCCCGAAGCGGTGCCTCGAGTCGGACGCGTCGTAGCGGTCCTCCGCGGCATGGGTGTGCAGGCCCCGGCCACTCGAGCGCACCGCTTCTCCGAGCTCTTCGAGGGTGTCTTCATCGAGTGTGAATCCGGCGTGAGCCCCCATCGCGGACTCGACCAAGGGCGCCCGGCCGCCGCCACGAATGGCATCGACCTCCTTCGCAAACCGCAGGTTCTCTCGAATACCGGCACGGGCGCCCTCCTTGCCGTTCCGATCGGTTGTTTCGTAGCAGATCACGCCTCGCAGCCCGACCTGCTCGAATCCCTCCCGTACTACACTCAGGGAGCCGTCGATGAACTCCGGGCTCGCGTGGTGGTCCACTACCGAGGTGACACCGACCATGACGGCGTCCGCCGCCCCGGCCAGGGCGCTCGAGCGGGTAATCTCTTCGTCCAGCGCCCGGTCGAGTCGCCACCAGAGGTTGGCGAGCTGCTGCGCGAAGTCTTTGCTCGGGGCGATGTCCACCATGAGCCCGCGGGCGAGCGCCGAGTAGAAGTGGTTGTGAGAGCAGACGAGACCGGCGCTGACGTAGCCGGGAACATCCTCCCGCTTGGCTTCCGGGAACTTCGAGGCGAGCCCCTTGCCGACCTCGAGGATCCGGTTCTCCTCGACTGCTATGTCGAGCGGATCGGAGACTGTCTCCGGTGCAAGACCGATTATCCGCAACCCTTCGAATATCGTCATTCCGATTCCACCAGATATGAATGAGATGAGGCCACCGTTTCAGCGAGGGAGTACATCCGACGGAAATCGCGAATCGCCTCCGCCGACATGCCCGCGGCAGACGCCGCACTTTCGACCGGATCGTCGGAGCCCGGCGAGACCCGAAGTTGAGCCCCGTCTACCCGAAGCAGAACCGTGCGCTCTGCCTCGCTCGGCGCTCCCGTGTCGTCCGAATCGTCGTCGGGAGCGAGGATGAGGAATCCGGGATTGCTCGATGCGGCGAAGGCTTCTTCGGACGAGAAGAGGGTCGGTTTGTCCTTGTAGGGCTTTGCGTCCGTCTCGTAGGGGCAGAGAAACCCGCATGCACCGCAATCGTTGCAGAGATCGTCGATATGAAGGATCTGGAGGCTTTGCGTGAAGGCCGGGCCGTGCTTCACAGGTATCGCTATGTTTGCGCGGTTGGGACACACCTCGACGCAGCGCAGACAGGCAGCATCGCAGGAGAGGCAGCGGTCGGCCTCCCTTTGCACCTCTTCGGGAGTAACTCGACGGTTCGCCTCGTTTCCTCCCTCTTGGATTGGAAGCGAGGGAATGATCCGCCCCCGTTCGGCGAGACGAATGCCGCCCACGTGGGCGGGAAGAAGCGAAGCGCTCCCTCTCGGTATGAGCGGCTCGACCCCGGCCGAGCGCAATATGGCGTCGGCGACCCGGCGGCCGTCGGCGACGGCCTTGATGATGGAGGCCGGTCCGCGTGCGACGTCCCCTGCGACGTAGACGGACTTTCTTTTGGTCTCGAGCGTCGCTTGATCGAATTTCGGAAGTCCCCGTTCGTCGACCTCTACCCCGAGTCCCTCGAGCAGCGATCGCTCAGGTTCTTCGCCGACCGCCTCGATCAGGAGGTCGCAATCGAGGGTCTCGGTACGCTCGGTCGGTACCGGAGAGCGGCGCCCCGAGGCGTCGACCTCTCCGAGCTCCATCACACGGACGTGGACCTTGCCCGACTCGAGTCGAAATGGAAGCATGAGCTCGCAGAGCTCGACCCCTTCCTCGAGAGCAGCCTCGATCTCGCTTTGCTCCGCCGGCATCTGCACCCGTGTTCGCCGATAGACCAGCCGCACCTTCGGGTTGTTCGCGAGTCGGATGGAGACCCGCACGGCGTCAAGGCTGGTGAATCCGCCGCCCACGACGACGATGCTCTCGAATTTCTCATACCTGCTCGGATCCTTTCCGGCCTCGGAGAGGAACTCGAGCGCACCGATGACCTCCACTCCGCTTCCCTCGAGCCTGACGTGCCGCTCTACCGGCGCCCCCGACGCGATAAGGAACGAGGTGAAGCCGTCCTTCTGCAATGCATCGATGTCGATCCGTTCCGGGAAGGCGACCCTGAACTCGGCCCCCAGTTTCTTTATCCGTTCCGCGTCCCGTGCGGAATCTTGGCCGGCGATCCGGAACTTCGGAACGATCTCTGATACGACGCCTCCTGTCTGCCGCGACTTCTCGAACACGACGACTGGGTACCCGTTGGAGGCAAGGTAGTGTGCGCAGGAAAGCCCTGCCGGCCCGGCACCGAAAACCGCTGTCTTTCCGATTCCCTCCCGCCGCTTTACCGGCTCTGGAGGGATGTCTGCCGAGCGAACGCAGCCAAGCTTGACGCCTCGAATATCGACGGGTCCTTCGTAGTCGTCGCGGCAACACACCTTCGTGCAGGCGTGGTCGCAGATCAGCCCCGTGATGGTTGGAAGCGGGTTGTCCGCGAGAACGATCTCGAGTGCCTCCTTCGGTCTTCCCTCCGCGAGCGCACGAATGTAGGCGGGAACGTTCTGTTTGACCGGGCAGGCCTCAACGCAGGGCGCAGCGAAACAATCGAAGAGCGGGAGCTTCTTCGCGATCGTAGAGACGCCCTCCTTCCAGTCCGATCTGTATTCGCGGCGTTCGAGCGCAGCCGAGGCGAGCGCGTCGAGTGCCGTCGGATCGGGATGGCTCGCATAACCTTCATCAAGGGCTTCCACCGCCTTCTCGGCGATCTGAGACAGACGAAGGTAGCCGCCCGGCTTCAAGAGGTCGGTCGCGACGGTGAGCGGCCCGAGCCCTGCCCGGATGCTCTCTTCGGCATTAAAGGAGGTGACGCCCCCGCAGTAGGAGAACGGGAGCGGGGTATCCACGAGTGCCGCCGCAAGCTCTGCCGCGAGTCTCGAAGTAATCGGGAAGAGCGGTCGCCCGGAGAGGTACATCTCCTCTCCCGGAAGCCTGTCCTTTTCGTTGCGGTTCGCGAGGGTGTTCGAAAGCTTGAGCCCGAACTGGAGCCCGGTGTCTACGGCGGTCGAGCTCAAGGAGGCAATGAGCGAGAGGGCATCATCGAACTGCAGATCCTTTTCGAACGCCTCTCGTTCGATGTGGACATCCTCCCACCCCGTCTCGTCGAGAATCTGACGTACCCGATCGTAGCCGAGCAGAGTCGGGTTGAGCTTCACGTAGGTGGAGAGCCCCTTCTTCTCCATCAGGTAGCGGGCTATTCGCTCGATTTCGTCGGGGGGGCAGCCGTGCATGGTCGAAAGCGTTACCGAATGGACCGGACGAACCGGCACGCTCATCAGTGCTTCACCCATCCGCTCCGTCACCTCGTGACCGAAGGCCTCAAGAAAATAGGTCGACCCGATCGCCGACTGGGCCTCGCGCATCGTCTGCGCCCACACCTCGGTGGCGCCCGGGCTCATGAGGTCGTCGATGAAACGGTCGACCCGCTCGCTCTGGATTCCCTCGAGGGTGTATCCGACAGACATGTTGAAGACAAACTCGCCCCTGCGACCCTTCGAGAAGGCTTCCTGAAGCAGATGGATAGCGATCCAGGCACGCAGATACTCCGCGAGCGCATCCTCGAGTGAAAGCTCCGTCGACCACTCGACGTTGTACCCCTCGTCGAGAGTCTCAATGCAGGGCTTGTCGATCTCCAGCCGGTCGAGTATCTGCACCGTCTTGAGCTCGAATACCCGAGCGCCGGTCACATAGGCCGTCACCAGGCTCTGGGCGATCTGCGTATTCGGGCCGGCGGCGGGGCCGACCGGGAGGGAGATCCGCGTCCCCATCACATCGTAACCGGGAGAGCGCTCCTCGAGCTCGAAGACTTTCTCGATGGCCTCCCCGGGAATCTCGAATATCTGTCGCTTCCGGGCCCAGTCGCCGGCTATCGTCGCAAGCAGCCTGAACATCGGAGTCGGCGTCATCACCTTGCTCATTGGCACCCCCATTGCAGATAGTTTCCTGTCCCCGGCTCCACCAGAATACCTTCATCGGAATCCCAAACCGGAATTCCGCGGACCCAGGTTCTTTTCACCGCACCGCGCAGCCGCATCCCTTCGAACGGCGTAATCGAGCCCTTGGACAGAAGCTCCACACCCTTCACCTCGTAGGTGCCATTCGGGTCGACGAAGATGATGTCGGCGTCCTTGCCGACCTCGAGGGAGCCCTTACGTCCGAAGAGCCCGAAGCGACGCGCCGCCGCCGCGGAGACGGCTTCGAGGAACCGGGGAAGTCCCAGCCGCCCGGTCCGATACCCCTCGGAGTACACATAGGGAAACAGCGTTCCCGTGCCCGGGATTCCGCCGTAGTCGGTCCAAACCGAGCCGGTATGCTTCTCTTCCTGCGGCGCCGGGGCGTGGTCGCTCGTCACGAATGAGATCCTTCCCTCCGCGAGCAGGTCCCAGAGCCGCCCTGCCTGACCCGGGGACTTCACCGGAGGCGCCGTCTTCAGCGCAGAGCCGAGGCGGTCGAAGTCGGCCGAGGAGAAGGCGAGGTAGTGCGGGCAGGTCTCGCAAGTCGCGCCGCCGGCCCACAACAGCTCGGCTGCTTCGGCTGTACCCACGTGCACGACGTGTAGAGTTGCCTCCCTGCCTCGTGATAGGGCGAGGGCGGAAGCAGTGGCGACTCGCTCCGCGGCCTCCGGCCTTGCCGCCACGTAGTCCGCCCAGCTGCCCGGCCCCGCCCCTCCCGCGGCGCCGTAGCCCGCAATGGCACTCGGTTCGCGAACCCGGGCTTGGTCCCCTTTCGGCGCTCGGGCAGCCGC
>Ga0315535_1002644_pt1 | contig 11280 bp, 13 predicted proteins | sample SalMarSW160220MG_2_FD_203092 | JGI IMG/M metagenome (GOLD analysis project Ga0315535, IMG submission 203092) | Salt marsh sediment microbial communities from the Plum Island Ecosystem LTER, Massachusetts, United States - Salt Marsh Sediment SW1602-20 ...
TCCGGTAATCCAGAAAAAAGAAAATTGCTCAATAAGAGTATTGTAATTCGCCAAAAGTTATACAGAATAACCAGAGACCCATTTCAGCTTTATAGAGAGGGGCAGCTTCATCTGGCCCTGGGGGAAAAAGAACAGGCAAGATCATGCTTTGAAAAGGTATGCAAGCACAGTCATGATTACTACACAAAGCCCGCTTGTAAATTGTCCCAGAAATTGCTAGAAGACCAATAGCAGGGTCGCATCCTGTCTATCCTGTTATCCTGTCTAACGAGGAAGGAGCCGATAAGTGCGTTCGATCCTGGCATTCGCTGTTACCACATTAAAGGGCGGAGTACGCGACAGGCTCCTGCAAGGACTCGTTTTAGTCGGGTTTTTGCTCATTGTCTCAACTGCCGTCTTCAGCAGCTTTTCCATGCGGCAACCCCTTGAGGTGGCTATAAATTACAGCCTGTCCGTAATCCACATCCTTTCCATCATTATGACGCTGTTCTTTGGCCTGAATCTTATTGCCAGGGAGCTTGATTCTAAAGAAAATCATTTTATTCTGTCCCAGCCGATCCCACGATCTTCTTATCTCATTGGAAAGTACGGCGGTTTCCTCTTGAACATCTTTGCCATCGTCACCATTCTCGGGCTCTTCTCAATAATGGGACTTTTGCTGATGATTTCCGGGGCAAAGGGTAGTGTCTCTTTCCCGCTGATGAAATTTGTTTCAGCTCTTCTCGGGATTTTTTTTTCCTGCTCGATTCTCGGAGCGATCATCGTGCTCTTTACCAGTGTTGCCACGTCAAGCATATTTCCCTTTCTCATGAGTTGCGCTGTCTATGCGATCGGCGAAAATACACAGACGGTAAGACGGTATATCGCTTCCGGCATGGTAGGGAAAGAATTTCCTCCTGTTTTTCGGCTGTTGACAGATATCATCTATTGCATTTTCCCGAATTTCGCCCTCTTTGATTTTAAGGCTTATGCCATCTATGGCCTGCCCTTCTCCGGCAGACTTCTTCTAGTCTCTGTTGCCTACGGCGTCACCTATGTGGCCGTCTGCCTTTTCTTTGCTGTTGTCCTTTTTGAGAAAAGGGATATCTGATGAAAAGAATCGGCCTGGGGATCTTGCTTCTCTTGCTTGTTGCGTTAACGACTTACTATTACCCAAAACTTCAAAGAGCTTATGAACCTTCGTTGCGATTGCACAGGCTTCCCCCCGCGTTTGCTCTCAAGATTTCTTCATTCGGGAACAAGGAACTCATGGCAACGCTCATCTTTTACAATACCGAATTTTATTTTGGTGAAAAGGCCGGGTTCAGAAAAGAGACCCCGGAATTAAAGCTCATTTATGATGCCTTGAACAAAGCCACCGATCTTGACCCTCGCAATATGGATTGCTACTATTTCGCGCAGGGGACTCTTTCCTGGATAAAGCCAGCCATCCCGGTGCTGAATAAGCTCCTGGAAAAGGGTTTCAAACACCGCCCATGGGATTGGTATCTCCCTTTCTTTATCGGGGTGAATTACTATTTTCAATTGAAAGATCCAGTTCATGCAGCGAAGTATATGAAGAAAGCGGCGAGACTGAATCCACGGAGCCCTGTTCTGGCCACGTTGGCGGCACGAATGCTTTACCAGGGGAACCAAACCCAGGCGGGAATCATCTACCTGAAATCTCTCATCAGGGAAACCACAAATCCGCTCTTTCGAAAGAAATTTGAAAAACGGCTTCATGCATTGGAAGCGATATATTTTCTGGAAAGAGGGATCAAACGATATGAAGAAAAATTCGGGAAGTCTCCTTTGGAGATTCATGACCTCATGAGGACCGGCATAATCAGAAAAACCCCGGTTGATCCGTACGGGGGTATGTTTTATATCGGGAAGGACGGACGGGTTTATACGACGAGCAAACTGGCCGAAGGTTGGAGCAAAGATGAACGTCATAAGGATAGAAAAATTAGGAAAAGTGTACCAAAAAGGGGTTCGTAAGAAGCGGGTAGAATCACTGAAAGGTATCGATCTAGAGGTGGAAAAGGGCGTCATCTTCGGGTTCGTTGGCCCCAACGGAGCAGGGAAGAGCACCACCATCAGGATCCTCACCGGGCTCCTGAAACCCACGGAGGGGATGGCCTGGATAAATGAAAAGCCAGCGGGGACCCCTGCCTCCAGGCAGGGAGTGGGCTATCTCCCTGAAAACCCTTCTTTTTATGGGTACCTTTCGCTACGGGACCTGCTGTCTCTTGTGGCAGACATCCGCAATATCCCCCCTGAGAAAAAAGAGAGGTCCATAGGGGAACTGACGGATATGGTGGGATTGCGGGAGGCCGGCAAGAGGCAGATCAAGACCTTCTCCAAGGGCATGGTGCAAAGGGCGGGAATTGCCGCGGCACTTATGGGAGAACCGGAACTGCTCATATTCGATGAACCCATGAGCGGTCTTGACCCTTTCGGCAGGGAACTGGTTGCCCGTCTTTTCAGACAACTCCAGGCACGGGGCAAGACCATTTTTTTCAGCACCCATATCCTTCCTGACATAGAGGCCCTTTGCGACAGGGTGGGAATACTTGTGGAAGGCCGGCTGAAATACACGGGTTCTGTGCAGGATACGCTCTTTTCGGAGGAGAAAATCGTCGAAATGACGATTCGCCTTCCTTTAGGCACGGAAATTGAAGAGGTTTCATTCAGAGGCAGTCCTACGATCTTGTGGGAGAAGGATTGCTTCTATAAGGTGGAGGTGAACGAGGAAGATCTCCCTTCCAATATCGAAGGCATTTCCCGTTCAAGGGGTAGCATCATTAAAATCGAGCGGAAGAGAAAGAGTTTTGAAGAGCTATACAAGGAGCTTGCATCTGAACCCCCAAGGTAGCAGAAGCGAGGCATTGTCCGAGACCGTCAAAATACCAAAGGCAGGGGCCTACTTGGCCGTTATTCGGCCCTATCAGTGGATCAAAAACGTCCTCGTCTTTGCCCCTGTGTTTTTTGGGGGGAAACTGGCTGATATGGGTCTGTTGATGTATGCAGCGGGTGCAGCATTCATGTTTTGTATTGCTGCGAGCACCGGGTATGTTTTCAATGACTGGATGGATAGAAAGGATGACCGGAACCATCCAACGAAACGCATGCGCCCTTTTGCATCAGGAATCCTCACCGGCAAAGATGCGATCCTCCTTGGCCTGATACTCTTGGCTATCCTGATTGGTATGTCTCTCCTTCTGTTGCCTCATTACCTCCTTTTAACCTGTGTTTACGCCTATTTCTTGATGAGTTTGCTTTACAGCTTTTATTTTAAGAGGATAGTCCTCTTAGAGATCTATCTTGTGTCTTTTTTCTTTGTTTTGCGGGTACTGGCCGGAGGTCTGGCTACGGATATATACATATCCAACTGGCTTTTCTCAACCGTTTTTTTCCTATCCCTCTTGATTACCGTTGCAAAAAGGAAAACAGAAATCATGGTTATTGGAAAAGATGTCATGAATCATCGCGTAAGCCTTCAGCATTATCCGGTTTCCTATCTGGATCATCTGTTATGGACCGCGGGTGGAGTCAGCATTGTGACGTATGCACTCTACACGGTGGAAAAAGGCCAACTCCTGGTATTTTCATTAATCCCGGCAACGTACGGTATCACAAGATTCATCATGCTGACAAACAAAGGTGACGGCGGTGACCCCATATTGGCCCTCGTGAAAGACTCCCATCTCATCATCGCAACACTGATATTTCTGACAATAATCTGCAGCAATATATATCTATGAATCTTTCCATTCGCTCATTGAAAAAGATAGACGGTGTTCTCGGGCCGCTGTTATTGAGGCTGGCAACATCCCGGAGGCCTAAATCACGATTATCCGACCTCAAACAGGAAATCAATCGCATCCTCATTATTCGTCCCGGCGGCATAGGAGATGCCGTTCTATTGATACCGACATTGAAGATTTTGAGAGGGAAATTGCCAAATGGTAAGATCCACATCCTGTGTGAACCACGGAACATGGGTATTTTTTCCACAAGTCCATTTGTTGACAGGATTTTCAACTACAGAGATTTCAAAGACCTGATCTCTGTGCAAAAGAATCAGTATGAAATGGTGATTGATACCGAACAATCCCATTTTTTCTCAACTATCTTGGCGTCAAAATTTCGACGGAGCGTGAAAGTCGGGTTTGCCACAAATGGGCGAGATGCCGTCTATGACGTAGGAATAAGATACTCTCAAGAGCAATACGAGATGAACAGTTTTTCGAGACTTTTCGAAGGTGTCATAGAGGGATGGTCAAGTCAACATTCCTGGGACCCGCCTTATCTCTACCCTTTGCCGGAGGAAAGGAGAAAGGTGTCTGAGCTGCTTCTTGGAAAAGAAAGGCCAATCGTCTGTCTTTTTCCAGGAGCGAGCATTGAACAGCGGCGGTGGCCTGCTGGGCGGTGGAGAAGTGTTGCAGGACGTCTGTGGAGAGACGGCTTCCAGCCCGTTCTGCTGGGTGGAGCAAATGAGCGGGGACTGACTCATGAGATTACAACACGGGCGGATTGCTCCATCGTGAATCTTTGTGGGATGCTTACGCTCAGTGAAACAGCCGCCCTGTTTGAAAGGAGTAGAATATTGGTAAGCACCGATTCCGGCATTCTTCACCTGGGAGTCATAGCGGGACTGCCAACAGTGTCTCTCTTCGGTCCGGGAATTGAAAAAAAATGGGGGCCAAAAGGAGAAAGGCACATTATTCTCAATAAAGAACTCGCATGTAGCCCCTGCACACGATTTGGGGAGACACCGCCATGTCCCATCGGTGTCCAGTGCATGAAGGCGATAACAGTGGATGATGTAATGAAAGCAGCATCCGAATTTATTGGAAAATGATAGTAATATATACAAGGCTGAAGGACTATAGAGACCTCCTGCTCGTCTTTATCTGGCGGGAGTTTACCATCCGCTACAAGCAGTCTTTTATCGGAATCCTGTGGGCTATATTACAGCCTTTAAGCATGATGCTGCTCTTTACTTTTGTTTTTACGTATATAAAGCCGGTAAAATTTTCAAACTATCCCTATGTTCTGTTTTTATATTCTGCTTTATTACCCTGGAGTTTTTTCTCATCATCGGTTAATTATGCTGTTCCGAGCCTTACCAATCATTATAACTTGATTACGAAGATCTATTTTCCAAGAGAAATACTGCCCTTATCAGGAGTCTTTGTTGCAGTTATTGATTTTTTTATAGCTTCTTTGGTCTACATAGTTTTGTTGATTGTCTTTAAGGCAGAGATAACCTGGAATGTATTTTGGTTCATTCCTTTATTCCTGGTCCTCGTCATTTTTGTCTCCTCTATTTGCCTTATATTTTCAGCTCTTAATGTGTATTATCGCGATGTGAAATTGGCAACAGGGTTTGTCATTCAACTTTGGTTTTTTGCAACGCCGATATTTTATTCCATTGATAAAATTTCTTTGAAGCTAAAGCTAATCTTATTTTTGAATCCTCTTACATTTATTATTGAAAATATGCGGCGTTGTGTTGTTGAAGGTCGTGGCGTGATATGGTGGCAGTTTTTGCTCGTACTATCACTCGTTGTCTTGTTGTTCATTTTGGCTTATCGTTTCTTCCTTATTACAGAAAAGAAGTTTGCCGATGTCATCTAACAACGTAGCCATAAAATTAGAAAATCTCTGGAAAAAGTATTATCGTCAGAATGTTTTCCACAGGTCATTGCGAGAAGATGTAATGAACGTCATGCGTCTTCGGAGGAACAATTCGAATTTGAAGAAGAATGAATTTTGGGCTCTGAAGGGCATCAATATTGAGGTGAAGAAAGGGGAGAGTATAGGGTTTTACGGTCCAAATGGAGCAGGGAAAAGCACCATCTTGAAACTGATAGCAAATGTCACCTACCCCACAAAAGGAAGTGTTACAGTCAATGGGAGGGTTGCCCCTTTGATTGAAATAGGCGCAGGTTTTCATAAGGACCTGACAGGACGCGAGAATATATTTATGAATGGCACTATCTTGGGCATGAAAATTGCTGAGATAAAGGAAAAGATGGATTCAATTATTTCCTTTTCAGAAATAGAAGAATTCATAGATATGTCGGTGAAGAAATATTCCTCCGGGATGTACCTTCGACTTGGATTTGCGATCGCTATCCACAGCGACGCCGACATCCTCCTTATTGACGAGATCTTGGCAGTGGGTGACGAGGCTTTCCGGGAAAAATGCCTGAACAAGGCAATCGAGTTAAAAAAGGATGGAAAAACAATGGTAATTGTCACCCACAACCGAGATTTGATAGAAAAGGTGGCTGACAGGGTGATTTGTATAGAGAGAGGCAGGTGCATGAGCATCCGGAAAGGATGAGCAAGGAAATATCGGGCTAAAGAATAAATTTAAACAAAATCACAAACAGAAAGCATCTATTGCTATTTGACTCTATGGGTATTTGTAACTTTAGAAGCATCAAAGAGAAAAACTTCATTTTTCTCCATTCGCTTTTTCGTACAGGTTCTACTTATATTTGGTCGAAATTTCGAAAACAGAAATACATTACGTGTTATTATGAACCTTTAAATGAGCAACTATTAGAGGAAGAGCGAGCTTTTGAGTATAAAACGGCAGAAAGTTTGAAGCACCCTTTTGTCGAACAAAACTATTTTTTGGAATATTCTAATAAAGCTAAATGTACTAGAATTATGAAAAGCAAACTTGTTATAGATGAGTTCGCTCATGTTAACTCTGGCAGGCGGTTAAAAAAATATATTGATTGCTTGGCTAAATCAACAGAGAGTCAATATATTATATTTCAATTCAATCGTACTGCATTGAGAGTGGGATGGTTTAAACAAATATATCAAAATAATACCACTAATATATATCTATATAGAAATCATAGGGATCAATGGAAATCAATTTTTGAACAGTTTAGAAAGGGAAATCCTTATTTCTTGATTATAAGTCTTATGATTGTTTCAAGAAATCTTTGGCATGGTTACATTAAACCGATAGACTCATTGGTGCATATCCCACGTTTAGCAGGTATCAAAGGAAAAACAGAAAAAGAAAAATTTGGTCTTATCTATAATTGGTTTTATGAGTATATTCATTATTTATCCATTGAAGAGCATTATTTAATATATTATTATTTATGGTTGATTTGTTTGCAATATAATAATAAAATAGTAGATATTTGTATTGATATGACAAAGTTGAATAAGGAATCATCTTATAGAGAAGATATTCGAGGGTTGATTAGAAGTGAAACAGAATTGGATGTTGATTTTTCCGATATAGATTTGCCTGAGTATGACAATTATGGGATAGAAATTAAATCCATGCAGTGTATCGAGCGTGAGGTTGAGCGTAGATTAGTGTCATTGAATATTTAGGAACGATTATTATTCTGGAGTTTTTCAGATTCTATGAGATCAGGGATTTACTCTCGGAAACCCAGTTCGTTTAGGGAACTGATCATGAAGTTTGAAAAAAAATTTGCCTACAATAAGATCATTGCCAGTCATGAAAACTTGGAACGGCCCTGTAAAAGAGCTGGCAGAGAAGCTTTCAAAGGTAGCATTCGAAGAAGCATGATTGAAATGTTATGAAAATTTGGTGCGGCGGAAGAAGGAAAAAGCTAGTAAAGATCTACGGTGAAAGGAACACAGGTACAAACTACTTGAGTCAACTGATTCGACTTAACCTAGAAGTGGAAGAGTTGCCTGGAATTGTACCAAATTACATAATGGATATTCAAAGATTATTACTTGGAGAGGAAGTTGTTCGAGATATTTATTTCACCATTACATGCAGATACAACCTTGGTTGGAAACACACTTGTGTGAAATCTGACGAAGTTATCAAGACATATGGGGTTGCGAAGAAACATAATTTGTCATTTGTAACAGTCACCAAGAACCCATATTCATGGTTACTGTCGCTATATAGAAGACCATATCATCAATATTGGAGAGAAAAACCCAATTTCGAAAAATTCTTACGCACTCCATGGAAAACGGTTGGTCGAGATGGTGTAAGAAAAATGCTTCCGAGTCCAGTCGAGCTATGGAATATTAAGAATTCTTCGTATCTTAAATTAGAAAATAGTTTCCCTTGCCTCAATTTAAGGTATGAAGACGTCCTCTATGATCCCGAGAGCGCAATTCAACTTATAGCGGAAACATTTTTCTACGAAATGAGGTCAGCTCGATTTCAGAATCTTGAAAGCTCTACAAAAGAAGGAGATAAAGATTATGGTTTTTACCTTGACTATTACTTAAGTGAAGAGTGGAAAAATGAATTGTCTCCGCGGGCGATTTCAATTATCAATGAACGGCTAAGCAGTGATCTTATGAATTTTTTTGGTTATTATCTGCTTTGCCCATGAGTTAGAGGAAGGAAGTGCACCATTACCTTCAAAGACAATTTAGATTTCAAAACAAAAAGGAAGATAAAAAAGGGGCTTTGGCATCAAGGAGCATCGGGAGGCAATCTGCACGACTTGGCCAGATTGCAAGTATACGAAGATGTCTAAGCAGTAATGTCCGTTACGGATACTGATGAGCTTATGAATGCCGAGATATTTCATGTTTTATTTATTCAATGGTACTATTTTATGCCTTCTTTACTCATTAAGCGGATGAACCGACATACTACAACAGAGAGTTATTCATGAGAGTTCTGATCAATTCTAGACCTTTGTGGGAAAGAAAAGCTGGGATTGGTTACTATGTGCAAAACTTAATAGGTCAATTGGAGAAAAAGGATCTTGATCTGGTTTATAGTCATCTTCATGAAGGCGCTGTGATAGCATCGCGGATTAAGGTAATTTCTAAGAGGCTGAAAAACTACATGGGAAGTTTTTATCCTAAACCTCTGGCTGCCATGATTTATAATTGCTTCATGCATAAGTATGACATTCTAGATAGTAAATCCATGGGAATAGAGAAAAGTTTTGATATTTATCATGAAACTTCTCACTGTGTTCTTCCAAATATTTTCGATAAAGTAAAAATTAACAATTTTATCGCTGATATACATGATCTTTCTCCAATTCGCTACCCAGAGTTACATCTTGATTCTCTAGTAAAAAAAGTCAGGAAGACTTTGGATCAACTCCTAAGTGCCGATCTTTTCATAACAAAGTCCCAATTTATTCGTTATGAAGTAGCTGATTATTTTGGCATTTCTGTCGATCGAATTGAGGTTGTACCAAACGCTCCCTCTTTTAATTATCGATTTCTTGGCCGACAGCGTGAAGAAGTCCGTACAGAGTTATGTCGACAGCTTGCAGGCTTTCCTGACCGTCCTTTCATACTTTATACTGGCACCATAGAGCCTAGGAAAAATCTAGATACTTTGATTCGTGCTTTTGCTCGTTCTCGTTACCACACTGAGTTCGTTTTAGTGCTCGCTGGAGGGTTCGGTTGGAAATACGAAACATTGAAGAGGCTTCCACAGGAACTCGGTATCAGAAAGCAAGTCCTTTTCCTTGGTTACCAGCCCAGTGATGTCTTTGAACTTCTGTATAATGCGGCCGAGGTGTTTGTTTATCCGTCTCTTTATGAGGGATTCGGGATGCCCAATGTTGAGGCGATGCAATGTGGAACTCCTATTGTTACATCCAATGCTTCATGTTTGCCTGAGGTTGTTGGGGATGCGGCCCTATTATTCGATCCCATGCAACCTGATGACCTTACTGCGCAGATGGAACAACTAATTGAATCTGATGATTTGAAAAAAGATCTCCGGCAAAAAGGACTCTTACGTGCTGCTCAATATTCTTGGGATCTGATAGGGGAGCAGGTTTTTCAAATTTACAGAAAAGTAGCGTCATGACATAGCTGGGCGTGGCCTAGTTATCTTTTAAGGAATACTTGATGTTGCGTTTTTCACTAGAGGATGTTGAATCTTGCTTGCAGCGAAAATCTTGGTGGGCTGTAATTTTCATCCTACCTGCAGCAAGGCGTTTGGCACTTTTTATCGTCAACCACACCAAGCTGACACCTAATCAGATAACTCTGGGTTCATTTGTACTTGTCTTTCCTGCAGCTGCTCTTTATGCAGATGGTAGTTACTTGACAATTTTGTTTGCGGTAGTCTTGTTTGAGCTCAATTATCTATTTGATTGTGTCGATGGCACGCTTGCTCGTCTCAAAGAGTGCTCCTCCCCTGTAGGCGGCTATCTCGACGCGATTCTTGATCGGGTGCGTGTTCTAATATTATGTTTGGCATTTGGGTTCGGACAGTTAAGGGCTGGGGGGTCTGTTACTCTGGTGTTCTGGTTGTTACTTTATCTCGGGGTGAACAACCTGATCATCATTACTCGGGCTTATCAAGAGCGTTCTCTGGCGAAGGCCGGCTTTGGTAGTCGACTTGGTGTCGATTTGGTCAAAGGAGACGAAGGGCGGCTGTTGACTCGCTGGCTGGATTTTACACGTGCCCACAATCTGATGCCCTATTATCACGATGTTGAGCTGGACGCGCTTGTTTTTGTTGTAGGTCCGGTGCTAAATCGCACTTTAGGATTAGTTCAGCTGGCTGTAATTTCAGGGTCTATTGTAGTTATAATCTTGAATGTTTTTTTTATTTATGGGCTTGCAAGGAGAGCAAATGCAAGAGGATAGTTTGGGACTTACTGGCGTAGCAATCCTCCTCTAGGGTTCCGGGTACCCTTTTGATGGGCAGGAGCATCGTAGGTTATGAAGTTTGCCTAGATGCCTTTTCCAGCGCACACGATTAACGGACAGATGGCCATGGCGATATTCTTGCAATAGATTACATGATCAGGCGAGTTGATGGAATTGCAATAATAAATTATTTGAAAGTGATAAGTGATGGTAAAAGCAGTTATTCTTGCATCCGGTATCTCAGAAAGGTTTTCGAGTGAGAAGCCAAAACAGTTTACGAAATTGGCAGGTTTGCCTCTTTTAGTACACACATTAAAAATATTTCAGCACAGTAAGTACGTTGATGAAATTATTGTGACAACGAATAAAGATAATATCGAATTAGTTTGGAACTATATAAATCTTTATTCATTAAGTAAAACAATTAAAGTAGTCGTGGGAGGTAAATCTCGGCAGGAATCGTCATATATCGGTTTATCTTGCTGTGGGAATAATACAGAATATGTCTTGATTCATGACGGCGTAAGACCCTTTGTTACGGAAAGAATAATTGAAGATCTTGTTGATTCCGTGAAAATCCATAAGGCGGTTGATACCGTTATTCCCTCTGCTGATACCATAGTTGAGATTGATTCAAAGGGATTTATTAGAGAGATCCCTGACAGGTCATTTTTGAGACGC
>Ga0315535_1002646_pt1 | contig 11279 bp, 12 predicted proteins | sample SalMarSW160220MG_2_FD_203092 | JGI IMG/M metagenome (GOLD analysis project Ga0315535, IMG submission 203092) | Salt marsh sediment microbial communities from the Plum Island Ecosystem LTER, Massachusetts, United States - Salt Marsh Sediment SW1602-20 ...
TGGGATCTGGAAATGAAGATACATGTAGCTTCAAAGACATCACCCTTGATTTTCTTTTGCAACCATCCTACAAGACTTGGCATCGAGCTTGTAGTTAATTTGTGACGGCCTGCAAGGAAAGTATCCAGGGCTTGTCCATCTCTGTAGAAGATAGCTGCTTGATTTTCCATTACAATCAGTTGTGAGCCCCATTCAATTCGGTTATCTGGAAATCTCCAGACTATGTGGTCAGGACTGGCGTTAGTCCATTCAATTGCATCTGCCATAAGAACACCCGTTTATAATCGAGTTCTGTTTGGTTACAGTTTTCATAAGTTAAAAACATTGACATGGTAAAGTCTGAGAAGGGTTCTGTGCAGAAACCAACGCTATATTCTCGTTAAGACGACTTGTATACCTAGATATCGGTCATATGATTGCCTACAAGCAGTCAATTATTAGCAATGAAACTTCAATACATCCATGCGAACCTTGACAGATGATACTCCATCAACTGAAGAGAAGCCTAAATCAACGAGCGAGCGTCCACCAATTCGTGCATTCAATCCATTGGTGAACTATCTATTTTACGCAGTAGCTGTTCTCGCGGCTTACATTCTCTACTGGGCAATAGGATATCCAGCAGTCATTGCAATGATGATGTTTTTTGTCATCCAACTAATCCGTGACACCATACATGTCAATAAAACATACGAATACAAATTTGCGCGTCAGGCATCCGTTATCAATCTGATATATTCAATGACATTCTTTATCATCCTTGTAATCAATGGGCTAGCTTTGTCACAACAACTCGTTCCATTGATTCTCCCTGATTTTCAAGAACTAACTGCATGGACTCCTCTCTTCATAATGGGTGGAGTATTCGGAATGGCAAATATAAAGAAGATGTGGGGTCCACGATAAACATTCTACTAGAGTTCAAAGGTCATCAAGTCCTCTCCTAAGTCTATCTCTACATTTGTCTGTCGACGAACAATCTCAAGAACCCTGTCTTTTTGGTTGACAACATCCGGTGAAACATGAGTCAGTATCACCATCTTCGGAGCGACTTCTTCAACAATCTGAGCTAATTGGCTTGGTGTTGTATGAACTCCTTCTGGATTTGGACCATCTAGCCAGTTGCATTCATGAATAAGAACATCCGCACCCCTTGCGAGATTGATGACATCACGACAAGGTGCAGTGTCGGATGAATATACAAGTGAGTAACCTCTCCACTCAATTCGCAATGCTCGTGTTTCCATAGTACCATGAACAGTAGGGGCATTGGAAATAGATGCTTCTCCTACTTGAACAGCTTCATGTTCCTTTAAAACTCTAACATTAATTGCGAGTCGATTTTGAGCATAAGGATATGCAATGTCAAAGAGGCCTCTATACCATTGCTTGATTGCAGGTGGCCCATAGATATTCAGTGGTTCATCATGCCCACCTAACCATAGATTTTGACACAGCATTAGAAAATCTGAGCAGTGGTCGATATGAAAATGAGTTATGAAAATAGAAGATATGGACTCCAAATTAATACCGGTTTGAATTAACCGATGATAGACACCTGCTCCAATGTCAAAAAGTATGCTCTCATCGTTCAGTTCAATGAGTATGCCCGATTGCATTCTGTCAGGATCTGGATAGGATGTTCCAGTACCAAGCATTGTGACTTTCATATCAATCAACTTGGAGGATTACAAAATAGTGAATGAGTCTTTCCCTTAGGTATCAAATTAATTCCGGTTTGATGACATACTCGAAGGTGTTAATCAATAGACGCAGGTCTCGCACTACTCTTGCGTGATCAATATTTGGGCTCTTGAGTCTGTTTGCAATCTCTGGGCAACAAACATTCTTAGCAGCTCTTAGAACCGCAATTGACTGCACATGAACACTGCCATCTTCTACTTCTTTCCAGAGTTTCTCTAACGCATCAGCCATCGATTTTTGTTGAGATAGTATCTCTACTCTATCAATCTGATTGCTTGCATCTTGAAGAAGCAGACCAGTCATATACTTAGCTTCATTCAGAAATCGTGCGCTCGGGCAAGCTCCTGAATGCTCCCGGTCTTCAGGTTTTTGGATAGAGTATTTCAGATACACGCATGTGCACCATAATTTCTCTCTGCAAAGGTCTATTTAATCGCACCTATTTTTTTTATTGACGACAGTCTTGAAAAAAGAAAGAAATCAGAGGCTGCTGTAAGTTGTTAGTCTACTTTCAGAAGGTTCGACTCTCTCATCTTTAACATTGGTCTTGCATAAACCTCCATCTATGCTCCTCAATACACAAGATGAATAACATTCAAGGAGTAATCAATTTCTATAATCTGTAAACTTGGATTGGATTCTAATCTTTGAACAAACCGTTCTATTATTTAAACAGCGGCAAAAGTAGATTCGGTATTCTCATTAACCGGTTAAAAATCGACTTTTGACGAATTAAAAATCACAAAAACAACATCAATTTATACTGCTTCACCGTAGTCTAAGCCAATGCGTGGGCTTTCGAGCCGAGGAGAAGAAAAAATTGAGTGAACAATTCGAATACAAGACATTGATTCAGTATATGTCAGCAATTGCATTGGCACTTTTCTATTTGGTTTATCTGCCATGGACATACCTGTCCGCAAATGTGCTTGCTAACGCTGCGCTGACTTGGATCTATTACTTTACGTTGGTACTCGGGCTTTTGTTTCCGATGTATTATGCAATCGAAAAAGAAACAATGGCATGGCTTTGCCTTGGTCTTTCTCTATTATTGAATTCCGCGATTTGGATGGCGTTGGAACCGCTAATGGCAATCCCCGCAGTCCTAGTCCTCATAGTTGGCCTTCTATTCTTCATTGGGCCTTTCCTTGAGGGCAGAGTTGGAAACTGGGACTTTATCAAGAATCTATTCCATGTATTGAAAGGATTGTTTCTATTCATCGCGATTCTCCTCTATGCTGGACCACTAGGCATAGATGGTATGATTGGCCTAACAAGTATGAACCATATCATGCCTCAGTTCATCTTCATAGGTGGAGGTATTATGGTCGCCTTTGCCACTTGTCTTATGATGTACGGTCTTTTCAATCTCTTCAAGATGTTCTTGCCTGAGAAGATTGGTGACTGGTTTGGAGATCTTTCCAAGATTTTTTACATGCTCATGGTGTTGAGCTTCCTTATTGGAATTACATACAACGTGATAACGTACGCACCAGGTGCAGGTAACGTGGCCATTATTTCGACATACAATCCATGGGCCGCAATTTTACCATTTACATCAGGCTCTCTTGACTTCTTTGCTGGTATGTATGCCTTTGGTACAAGTAATCTGGGAGCGATTCTGTTGATCATTCTATTCCTTTACGGAATGGCTAAGATTGCCAAGAAGTTCGAGCCAGTAGAATCAATTTAATTGGAAAGGGAGGTTATCCTCCTTTTCCTTTCTCTTTCTTTTCAATAATGAAGAGAATACGATTTCACGTATTGCTCAATCTTATACCTATTACAGAGAAGATTGAACCACGGAGATATCCTCAATATGAAAGACATCAAATTCAAATCCTTAGGAAACCACACTTCTCAAGATGAGATTTCACCAGAAACTGGAAGAAAGAAATTTCAATCCGTTACTCGGATATTTCTAGCCTCTGAAAAGAGTAAGACAATTTCTTGTCCGTATTGTGGAAATGCATTGAATTTTGATGAAGAGATTGAATGGATGGGACCTGACGCTTTTCTTTGTGGGTCTTGTGATAAACTCCTACAAATATCACTGATTCACCGGGCATTGAGAGACCTCGGTGTCGAATGATTTTCCCATGAAATAGGAAATATAGCACACTAATAATAATCTCCATTATTTGAGGTATTATTCTGTTGAAATTCATTCTAGGTCAAGATGACTGAATGGTGATTCTTCTCTATCTGCATCCAGTATCACTTGGTTTGTGATATCAATGAAGGGATTCCTAGACCAAATAACAAATCCCGCTATGGCAGGAATCAGGTTGACTAGCATTAGTGTTAATGAGAATGATATAATGCGAACTGGTCCAAAACCTAAAGGTGTAAGCATGAAGAGCAGTACACCTTCTCTTAGTCCAAGACCTTGAATAGTTACAGGTATTGCAGTCAATAGTGATGTTAGCCCAAGTGTAACTGCTAGGTACAACCAATCGATTGACATTTCCAATGATATTGCAAGAATATAGGCTTGTGTGACATATAGCCCAAAAAGTAGTAATGAAAGACCCAGACTTATAGCTATTCTTGTTTTGCCTATTGATGCGAGTATTGATGGAAATGTAAAGAAGGACCTCCCTCGTAGACCGTCTCTCATCAATCGTCGCATCCGAGCTTGCATAAGTCTTGGCCAAAGTGTTACATGAATAACTCGATATACAAAGTATCCTCCTACTATCCAAACGAAGCATAGTAGAAAAAGTTCGAGTGTTATGTTAATTTCAAGAATTATTGTTATAGCAAAAACTCCTGCTGTGAATGGAACAATTGATCCGAGAACTGCATCAACTAGGATACTAATTATCGACTTGTCCACTCGATTACCCAGATGCTTCATATATGGAACTCTGACCAAATCACCGAGGCTTCCTGGTATGACTAGGTTTGCAAGATGAGACAAGCATAATGCTCCTGTTGCCTGAATGACACTCAGATTCAAATCTAACCCATCCGTAACCACTTTCCATCTTGCCCCTCTCACAAGCATAATCGGTAAGACAAAAATAATCAGAATGATGGTATATACTAGGGGTATCCCAAATGTGGTAACAAGTAGGTTTTGAATATCTATACCCATTAAAATGTAAATGAAAATAGCAATCCCACATAACCTAGCGGCTAATTTTAATTGCCATGAATATTTCAATTAGTATCACTACCTGCTCAGATTCTCTATGTTGCTCGGATGTGATGTGATCAATATACCCTTATACCATGAAATCTGCTGTATTTCAATTAATCCCATTGATATGTTATTCAAGGCAACTCTTTTAGGTTCACAATACGTTTTGATGCTTGGAATGATTCTAAGTTTCTATGATGTAATCGACAAATGGACCACAGATTGGAATAGGCCATCTATTGAAATTATTTTGGATCAAGTATCTACCCAATTCTATGAGCATAAATTTTTGTTCTTTCTCCTTGAAAAAATCTGGGATGCCTTGGAACTCATCGATGATCCTCTAGAGTTTATGACTGAAGAACGAAAGGTCCAGCAAATTGAGAATATCCTTAGTAACGAAAGAAATGAGCGAGCTGCAAAATTCGTTAAGATTGAAATAGTCGAATCACCCGAGCTTCAAATTACAATTCTCAATACTGAGGAAACGATAGCACAACATCCTGGTTGGTTTGAACCCTTGGAAAGAGATACCCTAGATGAAGTTGTTGATACGAATTCAGAGCTGGATGAAACATAGATTCTTCCAATTGTTTGATGATATCTACACTTCCACTTGAGATGATCTAGCTTGTTTCTTAGCTTTTAGAGTATCATCCACTAGCAGATAGAGTCCGAGGACATCTGCAAAAGACAACGCGAAGGCTATGCCAACATCAATAATTGGCATTCTGGAAAATACTAGTGCTAATGAACCAATAAGTCCGAACGTGAGAATACCAATGAGCCCTGTAATCCACTGCATGAGTGAAATTCTGTCATCTCCTGTTGGGTATGTTCTAAAGATTACAAAGAACAAATACCCAAATATTAAGAATAATTGAAAACCGATTGTAATGTTAAGAAATACACTTTGCATATTAACTATAATAAAAATTTAGCAATAATACTTGCTATATGACGAATATAAAAGAAGTAGAATTCCGGAGCTAATGCCCCGGAATGTATTATATTCTATTCTTGGTACCCTTTCATGTAGCCTTCTCTCTGGTTCCACTTCTCTTCGAGTCGCTGCATGATGGACCACATTCGATAGGTGTAATTCCAGGCTTCGTCGAACTTTCCTTGGTTCATATCACCCAGAAATTCTTCAGCAACATCATTGACACTACCGATGTCATCAAGAATCGTTGCATCAAACTCGTACACTTGGTCGAGTTCTTTCTCATTGATCTTTTCCTTGCTTCCCCAAGCCGCATAGCCGTAATCGGCATAACGAATTGCGGATTCAATTTTATCACAAAGATTAAGCATCCTATCAAAAGTTTCCCAAGTCTTACTAAGATTGTAATCGACAACCATCATCTGCAGCTTCTCTAGGTCTTGCTTCACAAGACGTAGTTGGTCGGCAATGAACTCACGAAGGACTTTATCAGCGGCGCGCCTCTCGTTTTTCTCCTGGTACCCATGCCATCCTGGGATGTAGTGGGTGATCTTTCCGAAGAAGCCTCCTTTAATGTCCTTGGCTGCCTTCTTTCTGATTCGCTTTGCAATTGGGTCTGTTACCTTTCCCATGCTGTTAATTCTCCTAAATAATTCACAACCCTTTGGCATGTCACTTAGGGTTGACCTGACAGGAATCTGTACTTGAGCCCTTAAAAAACATGCCACAAGGAACTCCGCCATTTGATTTCTGCTTATTTTCATCGGAAACAAGAACGAATCGCGGGTAAGGTCGGTCTTAAATACAATTATTCCTGTTTTGCAAACTATGACAGACAATGGGATAATCCGCAAGTTGGATTGGACAATTGAACCATCAATGATACGATCAATTACAGATGAATCGATTGATGCTACAAGAAAGGCAATGGACCAGATTGCCAATACTCCACCTGGTAAAGAGACTCTTGCAACTCTGCAAGAGTTAGAGGAAGGTAGTGGTGCCATCTCAGAAAGACTCGGACCATTGAGGTTTCTGAAATACGTTTCCACTGATAAGAATCAGAGAGATGCATGTGATTATGTGGAGAAGCAATTGCTGAAATTTGCGAATGAGACTTTGGGTAGAAGAGACCTCTTCGAAGTGATTGCTCGGCTTGAACCTCATATTGATACATTTGAACCTGAAGAACAAGCTCTCCTCAAGAAAACATTAGATGACTTCAAACATCAAGGTGCTGGGTTACCTGATGCAGAACGAAAGGAGTTTCTTGAGATCTCTAATAATCTCACAGTGCTTGAGGCAGACTTTAGTACAGTACTAAATGAGATTACAACAACTGTTCCCTGTACTGCAGAAGAGCTTGATGGAGTACCTCCGCAAATCTATGAAGACTTGGAGAAAGAGGGTGATACTTACTTGGTCCCTCTTGACTATCCAATCCTTATTCCTGTGCTGAATTATGCACATAATCCTGAAACAAGAAAACGGATGCAGACAGCTCAGTGGCAGAGGGGCGGAAAGGAAAATAGTGAACGTCTCTCTGATGCTCTTGCGTTACGCGATCGTTTGGCAAAATTAGCTGGATTCAATAATTTTGCCGAATATGAAATTAGTATCAAGATGGCAAAGACTCCTAAACGGATTTTCGACTTCATGAATGATTTGAAAGAGAAGCTTGCTCCACTTTTTGAGAAGGAACTTGAAGTCTTTAAAGAACTCAAAGCAAAACATACGGGGACTCCAATTGAAGACGTCAAGTTTGAGATCTGGGACCTCTTCTATTATCATGAATTACTCAGGAAAGAGAAGTACTCGGTTGATCAGAATGAAGTGAAAGAATACTTCCCAATGGAACGAGTGGTCACTGGTGTATTGGAGGTATACCAGACTGTCCTGAATCTCGAATTCGTCGAAATAAAGAATCCAAATGTCTGGTATGAAGATGTTCAGGAATTCAAGGTGATTGATAAAGTTACAGGGAATACAATGGGCCATTTCTATCTGGACTTGTATCCCCGAGAAGGAAAGTACAAGCACTATGCTGTCTTTAACATCCTTGACCGACGCGTTAAGGATGGGAAAGTATTACTCCCCATCACATCTATGGTAGCGAATTTCCAAAAGCCCACAAAGGATATACCCTCTCTACTTAGACATGGCGAAGTAGAAACCTTCTTCCATGAGTTTGGACATCTCATGCATGTCATCACCAACCACGCTAGCTATGCTGCATTCGGTCTTGATGGTGTATTACCTGATTTCATTGAAACACCGAGTAAGATGTTCGAGAACTGGGCTTGGAAAGAGGATGTGCTTAATTTACTCTCAGGTCATTACAAAGATCCAGCGAAGAAACTACCCTCTGAACTATTGGATCGAATGTTGAAAGCAAAACTGCTTGATGTTGGTGTTTTCACATTACGTCAAGTCTTCTATTCTTTGATTGATATGTACTATCACACTACACCCGTAGAAGATACAACTGCTAAATGGTTTGAGATATATCCTGAGATAACGGGATTTGAATTGATACCTGAGACACACCCTGATGCATCTTTTGATCATCTCATGGGTGGGTATCAAGCAGGGTACTATGGATACCAATGGTCTAAGGTCTATGCTGAGGATATCTTCACTAAGTTCGAAAAGAATGGTTATCTTGATGAGAAGACCGGACTTGAATACCGTGAGAAGATATTGTCACCCGGCGGTAGTCGAGACCCTGATGATATGGTTCGCGATTTTCTAGGCAGAGAATCAAATAACAAAGCATACTTGAAATCTCTTGGAATTGATAACTAATAATACAAATTTGGGGTGCACTTGTGTGCCCCTAGTCCTTTTTTTCTTGTGAACTATTTTCCTATTAATCGGAGGAAATATATAATCTATATTCACTGAATAGGTGGGTGTTATGATTTGGGTATATCTGGAAGTCATACAGATGCTAAGCCATTGGTTTGGCCGACAATTTGTGTCGGATGTGGTACAACTGAAAACCTCGAAACAGTACCATATCATTTTGAGCGAAAGTTCCATGATGAAGAATACAAAAGGGTCGGCGTCAAACGGTATCAAACTAAACACACCTATTACCATGTTCAAGCAGGTGGGTCATTAGAAATATGTCCTGAATGTGCGGCGTATGCAAAAAAGGAACAAAAACGTGAGGTTCTATCAATAATTCTTACTGCCATTGTATCTGCAGTTCTTCTGTATGCTATTTACATCTATCTTGATGAAGTGTACATGCCACTTTCAATGACAGGTCCTACTTTCTTTGCTATAGGTGGATTCCTTGGATGGGCGATCACTGCATCGAAAATTGTTGATTACTGGAGAAAGCCTATCACTGATAGTTACTTTGGTGCTGCCCCTACAGAAGGTTTCTCATCAATTAGATTCTTAGTCAGAAATAGTGCCTTTCGTGACGCATTCAAAGCAGCAAATCCTGGAGTTGAAATAAAACACAATCCAAAACATCGCATGGCTATGGCGTCAGGAAATGATGTTCCAACATGGGCTTTTGGATTCGGCTTTCTCTTGATTCTCTTAGGACTCGGGCTTTGGGGTTATGTTCCAACACTGATTTATATCGGGTACGGTGCAGTAGCAATCCTTATTCTTTCTTGGTTGTTGAAAGTTCTATTTAGATCACTTCAAAGGAATATTGGACACTGGCCTGGTAAAGAAACCAATGAGGAATAGAGGAAAAAGAAAGAGCGATGTAGGGTACCATCATAAGTACCCTACTCGTTTCATTGTTTTTGAGATTCTTACCATAGCTGGTATTGCCTCTTAACGAAGCCTTCCCAGACGCGAGGTAGTTTGGCTATTACTTCTTCAGTGATGGATTCAACAGATTTCCTCACCAAATCAAGGTCACAATCTCCGTAGAGTTCAACATTGACAGCCTGTGGCTGAGTGATAGGTGCACCAATCTGGCTTACGAGATAGCAATAGACCTGTGAAAGATCGGGATGCTCTTCGTAGACTCGTTCGGTTATCTCTCTAGCCGCTACATTGTATGTCTTACCAACATGCGATACTGGGTTCTTTCCAGCAGCTGCTTCAAGAGTCATTGGTCGGTAAGGTGTAATCAATCCGTTAGCACGATTACCTCTACCTACTTGACCATCGTCCCCATGTTCTGCAGAAGTTCCAGTAACTGTCAGGTAAAACAGATCATCGTCTGGACTATCAGCAGTGTTCACGCCAACTTCCACTTCCATATCTGTGATTTTCACTGCATGATCTAAAACAAGATCTCTGATACCTTCCATCACATTTGCATACTCGTTCTTATCCTTGGTTTCAGAGGATATGATGGCTGCTGCTACTTGTACATGAATTCTATCATCGACTCGTGTCGCCATTATTTTGATATCTTCACCTATCTGAGGCCATTGCTTCTTCACTTTTGGACTGTTCAGCAGTTCTTCTGATTCCAAAGTGATCAATTCGGTGGGTGACATTGGAGAATACCCTACTCCAAAGCTTGTGTCATTTGCTCGTGGAATTCCTGTTTCAAGATCGAAGTTTCCAACGAGGTCTGTGCTTCCTGCACGAATCTTGTAATCAATGATAACGTCGCTATTCACATCAAGATGCGGGAGATCCTTGCTCAGCCACTGTCTTGTGTGTTCAACAGCAAACTTTCCTACTGGTACTTGACGTTCGTAATCCTTGTCAACCACATCAACTGCTCGACCACTCATAAGTATGTAAATTGGTTCGATGACATCTCCGCCTCCAAACTTGGCATTTGATTGACCACCAACTAGAAGGACTTTGTCAACATTGTGATGCTGGACTTGATCAAAGGTTTCCATGTAATATTCACTAAGGCGTACACTCAATTCTTCTGCTGCTTTATCGCACAGTGTATCTGGATGCCCCTTACCTTTGCGTTCAACAATCTCTACAGGGAGCTTGTCGACGGATGGTCCAGCTCCGCGTGTGACTTTCAAATTTTTCATAATAATCAACTCATCTTTCCATCGTGCGCGCGGAAAATTGTATATAAATTCATTTATGGGTCATTCGCATGAGTAATATTCCCAAGCATTTTTATTACTATTAAGTATATGTTCACATGACAAAAAATGATGTCTGTTGAAAGTCTTCAGAATCTTAGACGAGAGGTCAAGATGACTCAGTCTGAGTTAGCAATTGAGGTAGGTGTGTCTCAATCATACATTGCGAGACTTGAGAGAGGATCATTGGATCCTAAACTCTCTATTGTGAATAAAATTGTTGAAGTGTTGACGAGTCGCCAGAGTAAGACCTGTTATGACATCATGACAGTTGATCCAATGACCATAGAAGCAAGGGATCCTGCCTCATTAGCAGTTGGATTGATGCAGAAACATAACTATTCTCAGATTCCAGTTCTTCGGGGAACTCAAATGGTGGGCATCATCACAGAGAGAGATATAATACGGAATCTTCAACATGATATGAGTGAGTTATCAGTTCAAGCAG
>Ga0315535_1002649_pt1 | contig 11273 bp, 14 predicted proteins | sample SalMarSW160220MG_2_FD_203092 | JGI IMG/M metagenome (GOLD analysis project Ga0315535, IMG submission 203092) | Salt marsh sediment microbial communities from the Plum Island Ecosystem LTER, Massachusetts, United States - Salt Marsh Sediment SW1602-20 ...
GCAATACAAGCTGAAAAAGCTGATTTTGGATTGAAGACCTCTTTCTATGCTCAACCCGGAACTGAAAGTTTGAAGGTTGCAGGAGCATCTATGATTCAATTTGCCTTGGCAAATCTGATGAGAAATGCAGCACAATATGCCGGCGAACATCCAGTTGCTGATATCAAGATATTCAGAAGATCAAATGATCTTGTTGTCACGATAAGTGATGGTGGACCTGGTATTTCTGATGAAGTCAAGAAGATTATCTTTCAGCGTGGTAGGTCTAACCCAGAACATGGACTTGGCCTATATCTTACAAGACAAATTATCGCTGCGTGTAGGGGAACAATCGATTTAGAAGACTCCCCAGTGGGAGCAACATTTACTATAGTTCTACCAATTGCTGAATGAGTTTACTCAAATATGATGATTAGCTGGATGGTATACCAACTCCACTGTAGTCCAACCATTGATTAGCTATCTTTCGTGTTTTCTTTCCAAGAGCCTGTTCTGAGAATTCAAGAAACATTTCTGTTGTGATTGCTTTGTGTTTGGCACAGACTTGCGCAAATTCCCCTACCATCTTACGAAATTCACTTCTTCCAGTTTTTTCAGATATTTCATGTAGAAGCAGGAATCCTCTGTAATAGTATGCTGCGTATGCCTCTCTTTGTTCTCGAGTTAAATTTCTGATTGCAGGAATGTTCCCCTGTTTCTCAAGGATTTGTTTCGTTTTTTCAATACGCGATTCCAAGAATCCTTCATCGAGATAATCATCAGTAATCATAATGGAGCAATATTCCGCTAATGCTTCATCGAGCCAATTATCATAAGTTCTGACACTCGCCTTACAAAACCAGTCATGACATATCTCATGGCACATTGCTTGTAATACTGGCTTACGAAGGCTTGCATCAGTTGAATAACCTCCGCCGACAACAATAAGGCCCGATCGAGCGTATGCTCCACCGTCTTTTCTGGGTGTTATTGCGAAACGAACAGAATCTCTGGTATCTCTTGGTCCGAGCCAGTCCTCCAGTGACTTCGTCATCTCTTTTGCACTGTTGTCTAATACTTTATGTGATCCTACTAAGTTTCTAGGTCCCCAAAATAAACTCTCTTCATCAAGATGGGCTTCTCTCTTTGGTAATCCCACCACCACGATATCATTAACGGGTCTGGTTTGTTTCCATTTCCATACTGTAGAACCGTTGTTATTCTCTACATACTCCAACTTTCCATTAGATTCCCAGGTCCAATCATCAGGTCCTTCAAGTTCAAGTTCAAATGACATATTCGTTTCCATATTGAACGGAACTGGATACCATGCACTATAGCAAGCAAGTTCAACGAAATCACGCTTAATATAGCCCATAGTTGGGGTACCGGAATCTTTAGAGGGCGGATGTATCTGTCCACTGTATTCGACCTCAAGAACAAATTCATCTTGTCGAGAACTTTGAACATCAAACGTCCAAAGATCACCATTGTAGAATTTTGGAACTTCAACGATATCTGTTTTTGATGTTGTAAGATTCTGATATCCAGATGCTGTACGCCTTATTGTCTTAGTCCATCTTAGACCTCGATTAAAGATAAAGTATGCACTCTCTTCCGTAGCTGGAATGATGATAGTGCCACTGACCTTTATCTGTCCTTTTTGAGGATTAATATGACATTTGAGTGCGTACTCGTTAGATACAGAAATCATATCGCAATTGGGTTCGTGTCTTCCTTATTGTTTTTATTGAATTACCAAGATTTTTAATCTGATGTGATTTTTTCATCAGATTTCTTTGCTAAGGCTTTTGTGTATAATTGAAAACGCCTCCACGCGTTAATAACACGAAATCCAACATACAAGAACGAAACTAATAGACCACTAACTGCTGCAGTAAATGGATTCATCGTAATATAACCTGTTACAGCAAGTGCCGCGGCAGTAAGTGGTGTAAGCACAAATGTGGCAAACATCCATGCATAATCTCTCTGTTCGAAAAAGGGTTGTTTTTCGTAAGTTCGTGTGACATTTTCTTGACTAGTCATTGATGCTCCCTGCATCAAATTGCTATTGAGAGTACTAAAGCAAAGATATCAACGCAACAAATCTACCTTTTCGGCCACCGAAAGCTTTCAACTATCCCTTCGTTAATTGAGATAAAAGATGCCTTATCTTCAATCCAACAGCCTGTATCTGCCATCCTATTTTCATGATCAACATAGCTATTGTGTCCATGACCATGAATGAGAAATTCGTTATGTTGTAAATCTGTAGAGAACATCGAGGCTATCCTTTGAATTTGTTTCATCCATATCAGCTGTTCTTCTCTTTCTGCTTCATTGATCTCTATGTTCACTTTGCGGACGATGTCAATCCATACATTGAGAAAAATACCCGTTAACACTTCAAAGGAGCTCTCAGAGGTTATTTTCGCTAGTTCTTCCAAACTCTCAATATTTATCAATTTTTTTGACTCTAAGGTAAGTGTGAGTATTTCTTTAAGAATAGAATTTCTCCTTTTGTATTGGTTTCCTATGAATTCTGTGAGATTCCGCAGTAAATTATAGTCTTCAATAATTGACTCTTCTCTAGTAGTCACATGTCCAATAAGTGGTCCGGCTAATTTTCTGTCAATCTGAGATTTTTGGTCATCTGACAATTTCATAATCTTTTCAGAGGTGACGGAAGAGAGGTCTCCAGGATTTTTCTGTAGAATTGTCCACACATTCGCTAGTTCTTCCACTTCTCCATTAACCTCGCACATCGCTCGTGAAAATGCTTCATAGAATGGAAGTGTATACCAGTAATTCATCTGGTGTCCATGAATGAACCGGAAACTTTCTCCTCCATTATTCAAGAGTAGGTTATCACTGACAGTCATATTATTTGGGCTCTGGGCAAATTCTTCAGGTAGATTAATACTGTTATCTCGTTGACTAAATTCTTTCATTATGAAATCGTGATTTCCAATAATATAGTGAACAGTAAAACCAAGACTGCAGATATCATTTAGAATATCTAAGTTATCAAAAATGACTGATACGGAGTCTCTTCTCCATAGGTCAAGTATATCACCCAGTAAAACAAGATCCGTTATCTCATCACATTTTGGCTTCAAGAATTCTTCAATGAATGATAAGAATCCTGCTTTATTTGAAGAGGGGTCTCCCAAATGCAAATCTGAAACGGATATAATCATAGTAATGCATCCATGTTCAAACTAAGTTAAGTATCTTCTACCTTCATTAATGGTGATGTGAATAGTTCATCTCTGCATCATCTGGTAGTGCAAATGTGAATAATTTTGCATAATCAATTCCAGAGATTCCTGTAATTTTGTTTGACAGCTTAATGACTGAATCTTTTGACCCCTTGAGTGTGATGACTTCCAGACAATGTGATTGTGACATATGAACATGAACAGTAGATATCACATGTGCTTCAGAAGTATGTTGAGCCTTGATGAGATCTGCCATAATCTTTGGTTTGTGACAGTAGACTATGTTCAAACTTGCCATAATCAAATCGTTTCCACCTTCCCACTTGGACTCAGAGATAAACAACCGAAGAGCATCTCTGATTGCTTCGGACCTTCCTACGTATTCCTTCTCCTCCACAAGCTTATCGAATTGTTCAAGCAAATCCTCTGGTATTGAAACACCAAATCTCTTTAGAGTCATGACACGAACCTCATCTGATAGTAACACGATTTCATAAGAAGTAACACATTTATACCTTTAGAAATGTGTTCTCTATAGGAGTTTAGAATATGCACGTTCCTGATGGTGTCTTTCCACTTTGGCTGCAAATCATCATGTACATAATAAGTGGCTTAATGCTTTTTGTATCTGTTAAGATGATCAATAGGAAATTTGACGACAAACTTGTGCCATACATGGGTGTTCTTGCAGCTGTTATATTTGCTGCTCAGCTTGTAAATTTTCCGGTCCCACCATCAAGCGGTCATCTTGTCGGAGCAACTCTTCTTGCTGTAATGCTTGGTCCTTGGGGTGGAATGCTAATCATTGGGATGGTCCTGTTTGTTCAAGCTCTTTCTGGTGACGGTGGTTTACTAACATATGGTGTGAATTTCTTCAATATGGGTATCTTCTCATGTCTTGTTGGATGGGCATTAGCACTCATTCTATTCAAGGGATTGAAGAAAATTACAGATGAGAAAAAATCTGTCCTAATATCAACATCAGTTGCATCTTTCATCGTTACGGTATCAGCTGCTTTTGTACTCGGCCTTGAACTATTAACAGTAACTGGATTTGGTATTTCTGCACTATATGCTATCACACTAGTTCATGTCTTCATAGGCATTGGAGAAGCTTTACTAACATTTGTTATACTCCTCTACTTCGTCAAAGCCAAACCACAAGTGATTTCCTTCCTAAAAGAGAGTGAGGTTTCAGAGATGGCTAGAGTGCCGATTGCACCTTTTCCAACCCAAGAGATTGAGAGGTGATATGAATGAATAGGAAAGAATCACTCAAGTTTACAATACCACTAGTTCTAGTAATTATCATTGTTACCTCGCTTATATTATTGGGTGTGGCATCACAGAACCCAGATGGATTTGAGTGGGCTCTGTTTGATTTTGCTGGATTAACTGAGCCCGAAGGTGGGTTTGCAGGAATCTGGGCATTCTTGGGTGACGGTGTTTTCGTTAATGTATTTACTGGTATTGTTGGAATTATCGCAGTTCTTATAATTGGATATGGCTTCTTCAGATTAACTTCGAGAAAGACAGAATAAATGGAGTATATAATTTGGGTACGTTTCTGCTACCATTCATTGAAGGAAGAACATCCAATGGAAGATTCTCACCTACTTCCATTTTTGTATCATCCTTTATCGTAGCAATCATACTGTCCATTCAAACATCATTACTTACCCTGTTTGGATTGATAGGTATGATCTTGCTCGTTGGGACTATTGCACGAACAAGATGGAGAGCTGTAATCTCTCTTGCGGCACGATTTGAATTTGTAATTCTGTTTTGGGTTATTCTTCTCCCCTTCTTTTATGGAACTACACCACTCCTTACAATTTCTACTCCTTTGGGCCAGCTTGTCGCATACCAAGAAGGGCTTGATCTTGGTCTTGTTATCGGAACTCGGATTTTCGGAATAGTCACACTATTTCTCGCTGCTCTTTCTCATATGTCTCTATCTGAGTTTATTGGAGCACTTAGGACTCTTAGAATTCCCACTTCTGTTCTAGGATCTCTCCTGATTATGCTTCGCTATATTCCATTATTTCTAGAAGAACGGAATCGAATGCAAGAAGCTCAGCAACTGAGAGGATTTCAGGGAGGCAAGCGACAGGAGCAGATCAAATCTCTGGGTTACCTTATTGGCTCGATTATCGACCGAGCTATGGATAGAAGTGTTGCAGTCTATGAATCAATGACTCTACGGGGATTTGGTCACGGAATGTTTATTGTTGGAGTGGGACCACGACGAAGTGATCTCTTACTCTTTCTTGGCTTGTCCTTACTGATATTTACTCTATTTCAACAACAGATTTTGGAGGTACTTCTTGGATGACCTGTGCAATCGAAATCAATAACCTGTATTTTAGCTACAATGAATTTTCATTACAAGATGTGACCATGAATCTTCATCTTGGAGAGCAAAAAGCGCTTGTTGGACTAAATGGATCAGGGAAGACAACACTCTTCAAACTGATTCTTGGTCTATTAGAACCAAGATCAGGAAGTATCCATGTTTTCGAGAGGAAAGTTGAACGTGAGAACCTTTGGACGATACGGAAAGATGTTGGTTTTCTCTTTCAAAATCCAGATGATCAACTCTTTGCGCCTACAGTATGGGAAGATGTAGCATTCGGACCCAGAAATCTTGGAATGACTGATGAGGAAGTTGAACGACGAGTCAATTGGTCGCTTGACGTTGTCGGGATGTCCGATTTCTTCAATCGTTCTGTAAATCAGATGAGCCACGGACAAGCAAAACGTGTTGCACTTGCTGGAATCATTGCGATGCGACCAAAGATATTGATTCTAGATGAGCCATTTGCTGGATTAGATTTTCCAATGGTCTCTACGATGGTCGATATCATTCATAACTTACGAAACGAAGGCATCAGTGTTCTATATACTACTCACAATCGATTCTTTCTTGAAAATTGGGCTGATTCTATCGCTGTTTTACATAAAGGTAGGGTGATATATGATGGTCCAACAGAACACGCTCTTGCAGATTCTTCCATTAATCAACAGACTGGTAATTGGGAGGAGTTGGGTCTTCGAATGAGGCGTTATCGTGGTCTTGCGTAAAACTGCGATACGGTTACATGAGATAACATAGCAAAGGCATAATATTACGCGGAGGTTGCCCAGCCAGGTTAAAGGCGCAGGGCTCAGATTTCGCGAGTTTTTATATTGACTAGTGTAAGTATTTTCGAAATTTGAAGAAGAATTCAGAAAAGCAATAAGCCCTTTTGAATTTTCTAAATGTGAACAATCTGGGACTATTAATTCGAGGGAAAGTAATGGTTGATTTGACATCAAACAACTCTAGTATTCTATATAAAATAAGCTACAATACTGATAGTTTTTTCATCTTGCAATGTGGATATCAAGCTAGGAGCAATGTTTACAATTTCATTGATTGATTTGGAGGAAGAAAAGATTGTAGCAAAACCATTATATCACATCCTCTTTCAGCAACTCTAACAATGCGGAGGTTGCCCAGCCAGGTTAAAGGCGCAAGGCTCAGATCCTTGTCTTCGTGATACTTCTTCACGAAGGGGGAATCTCGTAGGAGTTCGCGAGTTCAAATCTCGCCCTCCGCACCAATTTCTTGACAATATTCGTACTCTATTCATCCTGTGGAAGTACAAACATCGTTTCGATTCTCTCAATACCATTTAGCTTCTCGAGTTCGCTAGTAATGAATTTTGTAAGTTCACTGATATTCCTGACACGAACCATACAGATGAAATTCGCAGGTCCTGATGTTCGATGAACCTCACATATCTCATCATATTTTGATAAGGTCTTACACAGTACGTCCGACTCAGAAGGTTTTGATGTGATGAGTGCAAGCACCTGAATGTCGTATCCAATCTTCCTATAATCCACATCAACTGTGTACTTCTTGATTATACCAAGGCTAACAAGTCGCTCCATTCTATTTCTGATAGAACTTGGGCTGAGGTCAACTTTCTTCTTGATGTCTCTCAAAGAAGTTCTGGCATTAACGGACAGAATCTCGATAATCTTACGATCGTTCTCATCAATTTTGTCCATCGTGACCATTTGGAACATCCCTTATTTCGACTTATGAGATTGCAACTCAAATGATGGATATATTACGCAGTCCTGATTCTGGTGATAACTTTGGTTCCCATAACATCCCAGACCTCGACCGATGAATTCAGATCAATACTAGATGCAATCTCTGGGTCGGTCGGTTTCTTTACTTCAAAGGTTTCGAAAGTTTCGCTATCCATCAGACTGTAATTATCACCCAGGTCTGCAATGATTGTCGCAGCGGTTTTGTCAATGAGTGGAACATCCACCATACGGTCTGCGGGCATAATGACGTTTCGCTTTCTGTTGTCGAAAAAGCCTATAGCGACAATATTCGCTTTTGCCGCACCATGCTTTCCTGGTTTCGACTTATCCATTGATACGACTTTACATGGTTCGCCTTCAATAAGGAAGTAGCTTCCAGGTTTCAGGCTTTTAGCTTCAGTTTTCTTGATACTCATGGTGTTACACCAACTCTGTCTTTCAGACCTATCCTGAACACACTCTGATTGTCTTTATATATTTGGGGGAGCGATTCCGAGTGATATATCCTCTGTAACAACAGTAAAATGGGAACCGTCAGAGCAAAAGATGGATGTGTTCAACCGTGATTCACCAGAATCCACAAATCCTGAGCGATAAAAGAACTGTAGGTTTAGTGTGCAAACCTGGCCGTATGGAGATTGAACGTATTGCAGATCGCATTGCTCAACTCCTGATTTCTCATAATATCAATATACAGATTGATCCAGGCTCTTGTCACGTTGAACAGGATAATATTGTACCTACACCCATTGAGGATATGGATGTAGATTTTGTTGTTACTATTGGTGGGGATGGAACAATTCTCTACACTCTGTCGCGACTCAAAGATCGTACAACACCTATCTTCTGTGTTAATCGCGGAACTGTTGGATTTCTTACAGAAACTGGTACAACTACTGCATTCAATGCTCTAGAGAAGATTATAGCAGGAGAATGCATCATAGAAACAAACGTCAACATCAGCTCTGGTGTTGGGGATAAAATTTTTCCGGATGCACTAAACGAAGTGTACGTTGTTTCAAAGATACCCGGGCGACTACTTACAATGCAAATATTCCTTGATGACGTTCGAATTGATTATGGGAGAGCAGATGGTGCAATGCTAGCTACTCCTTCTGGTTCTACAGCTTATGCATTAGCTGCTGGAGGATCGATTCTTGCGCCAGATGTGAATGGCCTAATTTTCGTTCCAGTATGTCCTCCTCGGTTCGAACTCAAGTCCATTGTAATTCCGGACCACGCCACTCTTGAAATTGAACTTGTCAAAAAAGAAACTTCAGGTCTTGCAGTCATTGATGGTCAAACTCGTTGGGATATTGAGCCACATGATAAAATTTGGTTGAAGAAATCTGAGGCTGTTACAAAATTCATTCGTCTCTATGATAACTACTATGACCGCTTGAATACTAGATTGATCCCTCGAACACTGTAGGTGGTTTTAATGTCACAAATCTATGTCCTAGATGCTGGTGTTCTTTTCTCTGACTGGACATCTAAAATTCCAGACGGATTGTTTGTTACTACTTCTAGTGTTTTGGAAGAGGTTCGGAATAGACCAAGCAAGATTCGAGCTGAAATGTTAACGCTTTTAGACCGACTTCAAGAAGATTTTCCAACTCCTGAATCGCTCAAAGTAGTAAGACTTGCTGCAGATAAAACTGGTGACAAGTCTGTACTTTCTGAAGTTGATATTGAGATTATCGCCCTTGCACATTCAAAGAAATCGCTTGGTGCGACAACTATGCTAGTCTCAACAGATTTGGCTGTACTTAACACAGCGCGCCATTTGGGGCTGTCAGTTCTTGATCCAAATCGTAGATTCAAACAGGAAATCGTTTGGGCTTTGAAATGCCCTGCCTGTAAGCACAAATCCCGGTTTAGAACTACGAACTTGGAATGTCCCGTCTGTGGTACTATCATGCGTCGATATGTTCATAAAAAACATAAATCCCGCTGAATATTTGGTAATACCCAAGTCTTACATCATATGAAATGGTAATTTCTTCATCTTTCGAGATAGAGAGATGTCAATAGATGACTGAAAGACCTTCCTTAACCATTCAACGAGACCTTGACGATATCAAGCTCCAAGTCAAGAAAGAACTCGCTACGATTAGAGACTTGATGGATACTGTTGGATATCGAAATCCATCAACAACTTGGAGCGCACCATTTCAGATACATCGCCTACGAAGAGCTCTTAGAATTCACTATCTCGCTCTGAAGATACGCGATGCAAAACCAGTCAACCCTAGTGCTCGTGAGCTAGCCTGGGAATCTCCAACCGAATATAAACTCCCGTAATCACTCACCGATGATAACAATCTCAAGATTCCTACTTCGTGGTCTGTTATCATAGTCTACAAAGATTACTTGTTGCCATGTTCCAAGAGTGAGTTTCCTATTTACAAAGGGTACTGTGAGACTGGAACCAACAATTGATGCTCTTATATGTGCGTGGCCATTTCCATCACCCCAGCGCTGATTATGTGCATACTCTATATTCTTAGGGGCAATTCTTTCCATAGCATCTGGAAAATCTCTTAGCAATCCATTTTCATATTCGATGGTTGTCAATGCTCCAGTAGACCCAGAACAGAATACCGTACAAATGCCAGTAACTAGTTTACTCTCTTTCACTATTGCATCTACTTTCTGTGTGATATCAATTATATCACAGTCCCCTTGTGTTTGGAATGAAATTCTATTATGATACGTACTCAAACAAGTGCACCTAGATTGTTTGAGATAAATGAATCACTTCTATCTTCCGAAACAAAGGAAAATCTATTTTGTTAGTCTGACTATTTTGGACTGAGCAATCAATTTCCGAATACGGTCTTCTTTTGCGAGGAGGTCTTCTTCGTTCTCCTGCAGCATAAGAAGTGCACCAATGTGATTTCCTTCATTCGTAGCTCGAACGATTGAAAGTAACGCTGATAGGGAATCATCTTGAAGCATCATGGAAATTTCTGCCATCTGTTTGATAGTATCTTTGATTTGTTGGCGTCTATCTGGATAATACAAGAACCTAGCTTCAAACACTGAGAACAAGTCTTCAAAAGCTTCGTTGAGTTCATTAGCTACCATGAAACCTTCTGCAGATTTTGTGAGTAGATCAACACCCTTTTCTACCATTTTCTGTGAATTTGTTTGGAGCGCTTCAAGACCTGCAGTGCGAGTCCAGATTGTAGCTAATTCTGGGACTTCCAACTCTTTATAGAACTCAGCTGCTTTCTCAGCCTTTTCACTTGCCATCCAATGGAATGATTCGTTTCTCTCAGTATCTTCAAGTTTTACAGCACAATCTGCTGCTTTACTATAAAGTTTGGAAGATGTTTCTGAATCTTCAGAAACTGCAGCAGCATCTGCGAGTTCGATATAGCGTTCTACTGATTGTTCAATGAGTTTTTTACTCTCATCTTGTTGCCCAGATTCAGCAAATACTTCAGCAGCTTCTTCGAGTGCCAACGCTTCAAGCTCCTTATCTCCACTTTCACTCTGTTTTCTGGCTTGATCAAGATAATACTCTCTGACTTCATTGTAGATTCGTTCAGCTCTTTCCCCATGCCCCCAATTTCTAAGGCACATTGCTTGGAATCTCAAATACTTTTTTTCTGATTCCACATCATTATCTGATTTTGCTTTATTGGCCAGTTCTTCAAACATCTCGCTGGCACGCTTGAAGGCCCATTTTTCCTTCATTACACGGCCCAGCTCATGGAACATATTTCCGCTCTTGACGAGTAAGGGTGCTATCGCTTCAGGTTTGCCTTCCATTTTCATATACGCTTCTGCAGCCTTTGACAGTGCTTGATTTCTAGCAGAAGTAAGTCGTTGAAGTTTGTATGCTTCTTGAGCAGCATCATAAATATTACCTGCTTTTTCGAATAGATTTGCAGCTTCGTACAATTCTCCTGCTTCCATCAACGTACGCGTTGCTTCAGGAGATTCACCTTGTGA
>Ga0315535_1002650_pt1 | contig 11270 bp, 9 predicted proteins | sample SalMarSW160220MG_2_FD_203092 | JGI IMG/M metagenome (GOLD analysis project Ga0315535, IMG submission 203092) | Salt marsh sediment microbial communities from the Plum Island Ecosystem LTER, Massachusetts, United States - Salt Marsh Sediment SW1602-20 ...
CGTCCAAATGACCGCAACCATCAGAAGCACAAGGAGGGAGCCTGCTTCTCCTTGGGCCAACTTGCGCATCAGCTCCTTGAGCATCGCACCGATCCCGCCGTTGGCCTCGGGTGCTTGCGGCTCAGCACTCATGCGTTCTCCTCGGGGATGTCTGCCCCAACACGCCCGTACTCGGCTCCCGTAATGGCAGCCACTACATCTTCACGGCTGACGCCCCGAACGTCGAACGTGGCCGCCCTGCGACCGAGGCGCAGCACGATGATGCGATCCGCGACCTCGAAGACGTTCTCCAGGTTGTGACTGATTACCACGACCGCCAGCCCACGCTTGCGCAGCGTCTTGATGAGGTTCAGCACCTGCTCGGTCTGCGAAACACCCAGCGCTGCGGTCGGCTCATCAAGCAGGACCACTCGTGGCTCGCCAAGAAGCGAGCGAGCGATCGCAACAGCCTGTCGCTGCCCGCCAGAAAGTGACCCGACGTGCACGCGAACGTCTTGGATCGTCGTCACGGCCAACGAATCCAGCAGATCGAGCGAACTCTGCTCCATCGCCGTCTCGTCAAGCAGCGCCGCAACCTTTGCAATTCCTTTGACGAACACCTCGCGACCCAGATAGAGGTTGGCAACAACGTCAAGGTTGTCGCACAGGGCGAGGTCCTGGTAGACGGTCGCAATCCCAAGGGACGTCGCATCCTGCGGGCTCGTGACCTTCACGACTTTCCCGTCGAAGTGGCACTCACCTTCGTCGGCAAGTTGTACGCCCGCAATGGCTTTGATCAGGGTCGATTTCCCAGCGCCGTTGTCCCCGACGAGGGCAACGACCTCTCCGGCGTCGACCTCAAAGTCGACGCCGGAGAGCGCTTGGTTCGCACCGAAAGCCTTGCTAATTCCCTTTAGCGCGAGTAGGGGCTCAGCCATGCTTGTCGCACCCATCTCCGTGTGGACTGCCGCTACTGCAATCCTACGGTCTGGCCAGCTGCCTTGAGCTCAGGAGTGGTCAGTATCTGCGCGGTAGTCCAGAAGCCATCCGCGACGACAGTCGTCTTGATGTTGTCCTTGGTCACGGCCACGGGAGCCAGCAGCACTGATGGAACATCCTTCGTCCCGTTGTTCACCTTGCTCAATGTCATTGAGGTCGGAACACCCGTGCCCTTGCCGACAGAAACAGCGAGTTCCGCAGCAGCCGCAGCCTCAAGCTTGATCGCCTTGTACACGGTCATGTACTGCTCGCCGAGAAGAATCCGCTGAATGCCTGCGAGCTCAGCGTCCTGGCCAGTGGTCGGCCGGGTCTTGGGGTCGATGCCCGCGCCCTTCATGGCCGCAATTGCGCCGCCAGCCGTACCATCGTTGGCGCAATACACGCCGACAAACCCCTTCTTGCCGAGCTTCGTGATGGCACCATCCATCTCAGTCTGGGCCTTGTCGGGACTCCAGTCTGGGGTGTCATACTCGGCGCCGATCTTGACCTTGCCATCCAGGATGCTATGGGCACCCTGCTTGAAAAGCTTGGCGTTGTTGTCAGTCGGTGCACCATTGATCATCACGATCGTCTTGCCGGCATCGCCCATCGACGTCAACTTGTCGAGCAACGCCGTACCCTGAAGCTTGCCGACCTGCTCGTTGTCAAACGACACGTAGTAGTCAACGTCGGCGTTCAGAATCAGACGGTCGTAGCTGATCACCGGCACCTTCTGAGCGGCGGCTTTCGCAACGATCGAAGCCGCGGACGCAGAGTCGACCGGATCGAGCACCAGAACATTCGCACCGTTGGTCAGCGCCGCGTCGGCCTGCGACTGCTGCTGAGCTGCATCCTGGTTTGCGTTGCTGTACAGAATCGTCGCTCCGGGCGCAAGTTCCTTGACCTTGGCCTCGAAGAGCGGCTTGTCCTGCGTCTCATAGCGAGTCGTCTTTGTCTCAGGCAGCAAGAGAGCGATCTTGAGGCTTGACGCCGTGCCCGAGGCCGAGGTGCTGCCACTCGTGGCACCACCCGTTCCGGCTCCGCCGCTACAACCCGAGAGCGCAACCACCACTCCCATGACGAGCGCGGCGATCCCCAACAAGACCAGTGCCTTCTTTGCGCGCACTACCTCTTTCTGGCGCATACGTGCCCCCAATCACTCAGTCAATCATGACTACTCGGCGACAACTTCGGTGGCTGTCACAGGGATGATTCCCAAGCAGCGGCTCCCGAGTTGCATGATTGTTACGGCAGTCCGAAGAAATTTCCATTTCTCAGCTGCGCACGAGAGTTGATGGGTGAATCTGCGACGCGAACCGAGTTCGCCCGGGCGCCGAGGCGCCACGAGAAACGCTACGGCTTGATCGCCGTCAAGGCATTCCAATCGCTGCCCGATGTGCCAGGCCAGCTGTACAGACTCCCCCCGAAACAATGCTGGCCGACCACAGCCCGCACGAACGCTTGGACCTCGGCAGTTGACGATTTCTCGGCAATCCCGCCAATCAAGTGAATCGGCACCTTGGAGCAGCCCTTCTGCTTGCGCAGAATCGTGACGTTGGACTTCGCATCCGAGTAGGCGGCTGACGCGCCCTTGCCGTGATACGTGTAGTAAGCCATCGGCAGGACTACGTCATAGCGCTGCGCCACATCCGAATAAGGGAACGCGTCCCAGTACCCTGCCTTCTTGGCCAGACCCACCGGCGATGGAATGATCGCCCCCAAAGGATACGAACAGCCGACGAGCGAGCGAATCTTGGTCGACAACGAAGCGAGGGCCTTGTTGCGTACACTCTCTGACTTGATCGCGCTTGACTCTATGTCGAGCGCGAAGGAATCGAATTTCTGGCCGCCTGACGTCTTGAAGTTGATGGCCTTTTCAATGCGGCCGTAGTCTTTGGAGGCCTTCGTCATGTCCGGCAGGTACCACGCCACGACCTTCATATGGTGAGAATGCGCTGCCTCGATGAACGTACTGATCTTCGACGAGTCCTTCAGGTCGAACGACGACCGGGAGTTGGATGTCTCGAGGTAGAGTGTCCGCACGCCATGTTGCGACATGTTCGCCACAGCGGCACTCGGATTCGCCCACGCCTTGTCGTCGTAGATGTCGACCCAGCTGCCCAGACCCTTGTATGCGTCAAGCGAAGGACCGTCAGATGGGGCGGGGGCAACGGTTCTGCTCGCGAGTGGAATTGCCGTCACCGTCGGTGAGGTCGCCGGTGGAGTCGAGGTTGGGTCAGTGGCAATCGGAGCATTCGTTGTCTCAGTCGCCGCCTGTGACGATGTGGTTTCACGAGCAGGATCGACCGACCGCGTGGGAAGGTTACTCCCAAGCACCGTCGGTTCAGCTGGTTTACCGGTACTCGCGATGATCGCTTGCACAACGAAAGGTGCAGCGATCAGCAGCACCCCCGCGCCAAGCAGGAGCGCGGCGAGACTGAGAAGGAACCTCTTGCTACGCCAATCCATGTCCAATCAAGACCCCGTCAATGAGTAGCATCTCCTATGCTTCCTGCGAGGGGCTTGCCAACCATGCGGCGAGTACCGGCATGCCCACGGCGTTGCACGCCGGATGTGCACCGATTCCACGTTCGCTCGCGAAGCACTCAACCCGCGCGAACCAACCAGCCTGCCTGCCTAGTGCGCATCACGAACGAGGCGAACGTAGTTGTTGATTCGTACGGCGTCGCCCTGCGGACCACGGCCACGGGGAAACTGACGCGGATCACCCGTCTTCGGGTCACTCCGCTGCGCCCCAGCGCCATGAACGTCCATCCAACGCCCGCCCATGTTGCCCGTAGCCCGACCAAATGCGATGTAGACCGCCTCAAAGCCCGGGTCTTTGCGCGCCGCAGCCAGATGCGTGGTGGATGTCCAATACCACGGGTAATCGTCTTGTCCGGCCTCGTTCTGGATCCTTGTCGCCGCGAACACGGAGTCAATCGCCGCAGAGTGTGTCACTGCGGGAGCCCGGCCGTAATCGACCACGCTTTGCAGTTCCTTGGCATTTGGGAGACGCCAGTCTTGATGCCCAAGATAGGATTGCGCGTTCTTCTTGGTGACCCACGCCAGAGCCGACGGCCAATCCATGCCTGCCCCGCTGTCAGCCTGAGACCACATGAGTCCCGTGGCCGCATCGGTCACAGTACCATCATGATTGTCGGCGAAATGGTTCGTGCCGTACGCCGGGTTACCCCGCACGTACAGCACGTAGAATCCTTTGCCTTTCGGCTGCCTTGGAGTTGGCTGAATCGGGTAGCCCTTGATGCGACCGTCGGCGAAGTTCACGCCAAACATGGTTGGGGCGTTTTGCATGGTGGCTGCAACGTACTTCGTGGACGTGGCAAATTGGGCGTCGATAATCCGGTCACCTGCGCTGATGTCTCCGTATCCGAACGCGAAGTAGCGCGTGTCAATGAACGGGGTGAGCCCAGACGTGTCGACCTGATTCTCGTTCGGAGACGTGCCAGCGAAACTGATGAGTGAGTACAGCTCCTTGATCGTCGGCAATCTCCAGTCGTGGTAGCCCCCGATTGTGACCTTGCTGGCACTGGCCACCGCCTGATCATAGGTGAGCTTGTCGGCGGCATTGATCGTTGCGTTGCCATCGAGATCGGGAGTCTGCGTCCACGTGAGTCCGGTGACGTTGTCTCGCACGGTGCCGTCGCCGTTGTCGACATAGCTCGGCCGATTTCCTGCGTGCTGAGCGTCTTGACCGAAAAGGAAGGTGCCTCTGGCGGGAGCGGAGATTGTCGCGCCGGCGGCGTCGAAGCATTCGCGCTGTGCAGTGCCGACAACCGTGTACATCCCACTTCCGGAGGTAGCGTGAGGCTCCGACATGGTCGTCGACGTTGAATCGCGCGTCGAGAGAGTGCATCCCGCGACCACAGCGCTTGCAAGCAGACCTCCGACAGCGGCCCCCACCAGCCATCGATGCACCCTTGTCATCGCACCCACCCCTGAGCCGGATCGTCTCGACGTCTCGACTATGTACCCCTCCGCCCAGATGCGAGCCTCTGCCACAATCCGAGCGGCGAGTCGTACTCGGCGCGCCTCACTACTCCAACAGTCGCGAAACCGAAACCGTCTGCGAGCCTGCCTCATGCGCGCGTCTTGGGTACAATCCGCCGATATCGGCAACCAGATCAAGGAGCACCTCATGGTTCGCGCGTCTGCCCGACACATCCTGGTTCCCACGGTCCAGCAGGCCGAGGACCTCAAGCAGAAGATCGCCGGCGGGGCTGATTTCGCTGATTTGGCCCGGGTGCATTCACAGTGCCCCTCGGGCGCTCGCGGAGGCGACCTCGGCGAGTTCGGACCCGGTCAGATGGTGCCCGAGTTCAACGACGTCTGTTTCAACGAGGAAGTCGGCGTCGTACACGGCCCAGTGCGAACGCAGTTCGGCTATCACCTGGTCGAGGTCATCCGCCGCAAGGAGTAAGTTCCGAGGCGTATCCGCCCCAGCGTGCGACCGGGCGCGTGAGTGACTAGAATGGACCGAATACCGCAGCGGCCACACCGATCTGCTTCATTCGTGGCCGCATCATCACGCGAGGAGCACGCATGTTCTATCGCAAGACCGTTCTCGACAATGGCATCACCGTCATCTCTGAGCCGATGGATTCAGTGCGTTCGATTACTCTGGGCATTTGGTTTGCCGTCGGCAGTCGCGACGAATCCGCACCTGAGGCCGGCATGTCCCACTTCATGGAGCACATGATGTTTAAGGGCACGCCAACTCGCTCAGCGCGCGATATCTCCGAGGAATTCGACCGCCTCGGCGCCGAGCTGAACGCTTTCACCAGCAAGGAATACACCGCGTACTACAGCCGGTTCGTCGACGAGCACCTTCGGCAAGCGTTCGAGATCCTTGCCGACATGGTCGTGAACGCGAATCTCGATGATCCAAGCTGCGCCTCCGAGCGCAAGGTCGTCATCGAAGAGATAGCTCGCATGGAAGACTCGCCCGACGACCAGATCCACGAACTGTTCAGTCATGCATTGTGGCCGGACCATCCTCTTGGCCTGCCGATCCTTGGTGGGCGCGAGACCGTGGGTGGCTTCGACCATGTACAGTCGGTCGCCTTCCGGTCGCGGCACTACGTCACGGGCAACGCCGTCGTAGCCGCCGCGGGCAATGTCGACCACGACGCTTTGGTGGCGCTCGCCGAAGAGCATCTCGGCGGGCTGCCGGCGGCCGCACGTTCGATTCGACCAGTTGCGCACACCTCCGGGAGCTCGCGCCTGACGGTGTTGCCCAAGGAAACCGAGCAGGCTCACATCTGCTACGGCGTTGCTACGATGAACGCGCATCACCCCGATCGTTTCGCGCTTTCGCTGCTTGACGGAGTCCTTGGCGGCGGAATGGCAAGCAGGCTGTTCCAAGAGATTCGCGAGAAGCGCGGCTTGGCCTACGCGGTGTATAGCTACTCGGCGCTGTACCAAGACACCGGCGAGTTCGCGGTGTACGCGGGTACCCGACCGTCGAATGCCGAGGAGGTCGTGGGGCTCATCCGCTCCGAGCTCGATCGTGTGGCGAGCGACGGCGTCACCACCGACGAACTCGATCGCGTTCGGCAGGCGGCAACGGGCCAACTCGTGTTGGGCATGGAGTCCACGCGCAATCGCATGCATCGTCTCGGCAGGGACGAAGTCACCGAAGGCGAGATACTCTCCGCAGACGAGATCTTGGCGCGCTTCGCCGCCGTGAGCATGGACGATCTGCGGCGGGTCTCGGCAGAAGTGCTTTCCGCCGAGAAGGCGCTTGCCGTCATCGGCCCCTTCACCGCCGAGAAGCTTGAGCACCTCGTTCAGTAGCCCCAACGCACGCCAGACCTCACGGCGCGTGCCCAACCTAAGGACCCCTCGCATGATCCGAGTACTTGTTTCAGGCGCTGCTGGCAAGATGGGCGGCGAAGTCGTGCGTGCCGTTTCCGCCGCCGACGGCATGGAGGTCGTCGCGGGCGTCGACCCTGGAGCGCTCGGTGCAGCCGTGCTCACGGGCACCGGCAACGACATCATCTGCCGAGATGACCTCGCCAAAGCAATCGCCGAGACGACGCCGGACGTCATGGTCGACTTCACGCATCCCGCGGCCGTCGAAGCGAACCTGCGCGTTGCTTTGCCGTCGGGCGTAGACTGCGTGGTCGGCACGACCGGCCTCAGCGAGGAGCGTCTCGGCGAGCTTGCCTCGCTCGCTCCTGCGGGTACCACGCTGTTCTTCGCGCCGAACTTCGCGATCGGGGCGGTGCTCATGATGCAATTTGCCGAGCAGGCCGCGCGCTTCATGCCACACGTCGAGATCACCGAGTTGCACCACGACAAGAAAGCCGATGCGCCATCGGGCACCGCGATCCGAACCGCCCGCATGATTGCAGCCGGCCGCCGCGAGACGCCAAGCGCGCCAGGGCGCGAGACCGAACTGCCGGGAATGGAGGGTGCACGTGGTGCGCTCGTCGACGGCATCAGCGTGCACTCGATTCGTCTGCCCGGCCTGGTCGCGCACCAGGAGGTGCTCTTCGGAGGACAGGGCCAGACGCTCACGATCCGTCACGACTCCATCGATCGCACGAGCTTCATGCCTGGCGTGGTGCTCGCCGTACGCGAGGTAGGCTCAAGGAGCGGACTTGTTGTGGGCCTTGAGCAGCTCATGGGCGAGTAGCCTGCGCTGTCCCGACTACGAAAGGTATCCGCATAGTGAGTGAGCGCAAGCCAATCGTCGTCATGAAGTTCGGCGGCACTTCAGTCGCCGATGAGAAGGGGCGCGCCGCCATCGCCGCCCGGGTGCAGGCCACCTTCGAGATGGATCTGACGCCCGTGCTGGTCGTCTCGGCAATGGGCCGAAATGGAGCACCGTACGCCACGGACACACTGCTCTCGCTCGTGGAGGCGATGCCGACCGACGTTCGCGAGCGCGACATGCTCGCCAGTGTGGGCGAGGTCGTCTCGGCGGTTCTGGTCGCACACGAGCTGCGCGCGGCAGGCATCGACGCGATCGCATTCAGTGGCGCCGAGGCGGGCATCCTCACCGACGGAGTGCAAGGCAATGCCTCCGTCACCGAGATTCACCCCACCGCGCTGTTCGCTGCCATCGACGCCGGCAAGGTGCCGGTGATCGCGGGCTTCCAGGGTGTGGCCGAGGACGGCCGCATCACGACCCTCGGCCGAGGAGGAAGCGACACGACGGCGTGCGCTATCGGAGTGGCACTCAACGCAGCCGAAGTCGGCATCTATACCGACGTCGACGGTGTGATGAGCGCGGACCCGCGCGCATGCGATGACGCGGAGGTGCTCACGGTCATCTCGGCGGAGGAGCTGTACCAGATGGCGCGATCGGGAGCGCGCGTCGTGCACACGCCCGCCGCCGAACTCGCGCTCTCCAGCGGTCTGCCCGTGCGCGTGCGCAGCACATTCAACGATCACGAGGGCACGCTGGTCACCGACATCGCCAGCTACCGCCCGCACGCCGTGGCGACGTCGGTCAGCCACGTCGACGGTGTCGCGCGCATGCGCGTATCGCTCGGCGCAACCGAAGGTACGCTGGGACACATGGCGGCCCAAACCCGCGTATACCGGGCCATGGCGGACGCAGGCGTTTCTCTCGACATGTTCACGCCGTTTGGAGACTGGCTGGTCTTCTCGATCGCCGAAAACGTGCTTGACCGCGCAGCCGAGGTCATCCATGGACTGGGCCTGCTCCACCAGTCGCACCGTGGACTCTCCAAGGTCACCCTGGTCGGAGCGGGGATGCACGGCGTGCCGGGCGTCATGGCGCACGTCGCGGAGTGCCTGGTCGCGGCAGGTGTCGACATCTATCAAGTCGCGGACTCCCACACCACTATTTCGGTCCTCGTTCCGGCCGAACAGTCCGCAACCACGATCTCAGCCCTGCACGCTGGCTTCGATCTCGGCGACGGAGGCCTGAAGCCAGGCGAAGAGACCACGTCGGTTGCCGAAAGTGCTTCGGCCGAGTCGGCAGGACAAGCGCAGGGTGCCGCGGATAGATCCGAGGGCCTCGAAGACTCTCCGGCACGCGACATTCGCGATCGGGTCAAAGAGCGCTTTGGCGAACGCACGGCAGAATACCGCGCAAGCGCGGTGCACTCCTCTGGCGAGGACCTTGAGTTGCTGGTGTCGCTGGTGCAGGCCGGGCCTGGCGTTCGAGCCCTCGACATAGCCACGGGAGCGGGACACACCGCGCTGGCGCTTGCTGAGGCAGGTGCACACGTCATAGCAAGTGATCTCACCGAGCAGATGCTTGCCGAGGCGTCCGACCTGTTCGCCTCGCACGGTTTCGAAGCCCGCACGCAGCTCGCTGATGCACTTGACCTGCCGTTTGAGGACGAGAGCTTCGATATCGTCACAGCCCGCATGGCGCCACATCATTTCCCCGACCCAGCCCGATTCGTGCGCGAAGTTGCGCGCGTTCTTGCGCCGGGAGGCCGGTTCGGGCTCGAAGATCAGGTCGCACCCGAAGATGCGGCTGGTGCTGAGACAATCGATGAGTTCGAGAAGGTGCGCGATCCGAGCCACAACCGGCAGCTTCCCGTTTCGGAGTGGCAGCGCATCGCAACTGAGGCTCGGCTCAAGGTCCAGCGAGCGGAGATCTTCTTCAAACCCGTCGAGTTCGATTGGTGGACGTCAATTCAGAACCTCGACGCCGAAGGGAAGGCGCGGATATCGGCTCTTCTAGCATCCGGCCCGGAGTCAGCGCTCGAGTGGTATCAGCCGTCATTTGGCGAGGACGGCCTCGTCCAACGCTTCCGCAGTCCGCATCTGATCCTGCTCGCCACGAAAACAAAGTGATGTCAGGCGCCACTGCGGTGTCAGACCTGTGTGTCACAATGATGCGCACGCACGAATCAATCGCTGGCACACCAGGCTGGGTACTTGGGATAGGGGACTGACATGACCACGCCGCGCTTCGGCCGCATGATCACGGCCATGGTTACGCCGTTCACGGCTGACCTTGAGCTTGACCTTGCGCGCGCGCAGGAACTTGCTCTCAGACTCATAGACGACGGAAGTGACGCGCTCGTTGTGTGCGGCACGACTGGCGAATCACCCACGGTGTTCTATCCGCAGAAGATCGACCTGTTCAAGGCAGTCGTAGAGGCCGTTGATGGTCGCGTTCCGGTCATTGCAAACGCCGGCGACAACTGCACTGCGGACTCGGTCGATTTCGCACGCGAGGTCGAGCGACTCGGCGTCGACGCGATCATGGCGGTGGTGCCGTACTACAACAAACCGCCACAGGAGGGGCTCTATCGGCACTTCTGCACAATCGCCAACGCTGTCGACCTGCCCATGCTCATCTACAACATCCCGGGGCGGTGCGTGATCAACGCCGAGCCAGCCACGATCCTGCGCGTAGCTCGCGAGTGCGACAACGTGGTGGGTCTAAAGCAAGCGAATCCTGACCTGTCGCAAACTGGCATGATTCTCGCCGAGGCACCCGAGGGTTTTGAGGTGTTCGCTGGTGACGACGAGCTCACGTTGCCGCTGATGGACCTCGGTGGAACCGGTGTCATCTCGGTAGTCAGTCACATCGCTGGACCGCGATTCAAAGAGATGATCGAGGCGCAAGCTGCGGGCAATCACACGCATGCCCTGCGGATCCACCTTGAGCTTCTCCCACTCATGAAGGCGCTGTTCATCACGAGCAATCCAATCATGGTCAAGAAAGGCCTTGAGCTGCAGTCCTTCCCGGTTGGGGGTGTACGTCTCCCGCTCATTCCCGCGACCGAAGAGCAGACCGCTGAACTGGCTCGCGTAATGCGACACGTAGGCGTGTAGACGTGAGAACCCGCACTTCGGCGGGCGGCGAATTCGCCGCCCGTTTCCGTGACCGACAACGATCCACACAGTTGCAGTGAGGACGCAACGATAGCGCACTACCCCCGCAGCCTTTGAGCTGCTTCCAGATGCGCCGCGTCACGCGGCCGAGAGGAGAACAGCCGTACACCATGGCTGAGAATAATCCAAGCCTTCGCGTCATACCGCTCGGCGGACTTGACGGGATCGGCAAGAACATGACCGTTTTCGAATACGGCAACGACATGATTCTGATTGACGCTGGAATCATGTTCCCTGACGACGACCATCCCGGAGTGGACCTGATCCTCCCGGACTACTCCTACGTTGTGAAGCGTAAGGACCGCCTTCGAGGCATCGTCATCACCCACGGGCACGAGGATCACACCGGAGCGCTGCCGTACCTCCTCAAGGATCTTGGCTCGCAGGTACCGGTCCTAGGAACGAAGCTCACGCTCGGCTTGATCCAGGGCAAACTCGACGAACACAAGCTCAAGAAG
>Ga0315535_1002651_pt1 | contig 11265 bp, 11 predicted proteins | sample SalMarSW160220MG_2_FD_203092 | JGI IMG/M metagenome (GOLD analysis project Ga0315535, IMG submission 203092) | Salt marsh sediment microbial communities from the Plum Island Ecosystem LTER, Massachusetts, United States - Salt Marsh Sediment SW1602-20 ...
CTTCGGGTGGTCCAGGTCTTTGCCGGGCATAAGAAGATCAGCACCACAGAGAAGTACCGCCAGAGCGGTCTGGAGGAGTTGCAGGCGGCCATAGAGAAACATCATCCCTTGGGATAAAACATAAATGGAGATAAATCGTTAAATTTGTAAAAAACAGCGTCATGGGAACAGTAGAGTTAAGAAAAGAGGTGCAGAGCTTCATTGATAAGGCAGACGAAAGGTTCCTGCGGATGGTCAATGCTTTAGCTAAAAGCTACGAAGAGGAAGAAGAGGACTACACCCTTCCCGGACCCCCGATGGATGTTGAAACCTACCGAAAAAGGATCAAGGAAGCTAGCGCACGCGTAAAGGCTGGTGAATACATCACCCAGGAGGATCTTGAAAAGGAGATGGAGCAGTGGTAAAAAGACATTACAAAGTCGTCTGGGATAAAAAAGCCAGGACGTCACTGCGCAAAATCTACAACTACATCAAGAAACGTGAATCTGAACAGCAGGCATCCAAGGTCAGAACTGAGATCAGGGATCTGGCCAGAAGCCTTGGTTTTATGCCTCATAAATACGCCAGAGATCCGTTTACGGAAGAAGAGACTGACGATATCCGATACAAGGTGATCTGGAGTTACCGCTTGGTATATGAGGTAACTAAAGAAGCTATAACCATCCTTGATGTTGTCCACACCAGTCGGAATCCGGAAAACATGAAATTAGTCAAGTAGATCTCTTCCCCACAAAACAAAATCCCCGCCTCTCGCTTCTCTCAAGGCTCGCCCGGTATTTTGTTTTGCTCCGCACCCCGCCCTGCTGGCGCTTTGCCTTGCTGGCCCTGGTTGCAGCCCATTGTAAAGTCACACAGGCTAACGCCACAATCAAATACTTTACAAAGAGCTGCAAGCTCTCCCGCCGGCAAAGGCGCCCCAAAGACTATGTTAACATAATAGCTTCTTATAGGTGCACGCTTCTATTAGCGCGCTTTTACGATGAATATTATGGGGGATCTATCCAATGAAATACTTGCTGAAAACTTGGGCGCGACCTATAAGTCAATTATGTTAAATAGCCGCGCAGCCAGTGCGCCGGTGTTCCTTGCCAGGTTGATGGATCTTACCACTTTGTCTACGGCCAAGATAGTCCTCCGCCAACCCACAGTCAAGGCCATGCAATAGTCCGCCTCCGGCGGAGCCTTGACACTGGCCTCCCGCACGGCTTCTTGTGGCCTAAGACAAAGCAGTAAGCCCTGAAGTAAAGTGGTATGGTTTTCAAGTGAAATGTTGCTACTGGCTACATCGAGGCTTAATCATATCTCTTAGGCACCAGGAAAGGACAGTATTGCTTTTAAACAAAAGGAAACGGAATAAAGGGCTGGTGGGCCGGGATCCCTAGGTTATGCCGTAGTCTTTTGAGCAAAAGCAATACGGAGCCTATCTTAGGCCAAGAGATAGGATGGCAAGCAGGGTTTTCCAGCGGGTCAGCGCAGGGGCTATTTTGCATAATGACGTATTATAGGCCGACCCTGCAAGGAACCTGGCACACCAACCCAGGATCCTCCAGGAACAGATGGCCCACTCCGGGTCATGCGTTGCGACTATAATATCCCATTATGTAAACATAGTCTTTGGGTTGTTCTGGCCAGGGCGATCAGTCCTGGACGAACAACGAAGCGCAGGCGTGGGGAGCAGCTGCCGGCGAAGGGCCGGAATCGGGCCGGCAGCTGCGGGGGGAAAGTTGAACTGATACAAGAAATTTGTAAATTTACTTCTGGGTGAGTTGACCACTGATCTAAGTACCGGGAATGAGACTTTTATCCTGGGGCATCAAGATTAGGAAAACATAAGAAACCTGTAAATCCCATTATCGGGAGTGCCTGTCTCTTTTGTGGCAACTCACCTTTTTTTCTTCAATTGAAATCTTCATTTGAAAAGAAAAATGGATATCTTTAAAATGCGTTCTTTGAATATGCGGCACCAGCTTGAGAAGGTGTAAGGAGTTGATAGAGGGGGTAAAATGATGCCCAGTGAGAATAAGTACCTCTACAACGGAAAAGAACTGCAAGACGAGCAGCTCGGGGGCGTGAATCTGGACTGGTACGACTATGGGGCACGGTTTTATGATCCCGCGCTGGGGAGGTGGCACGTGCCGGATCCACTAGCCGAATATCACTTCAATATGACCCCCTATCATTATGTCTACAATAATCCAATGAGGTTTATTGATCCCTTTGGATTAGATGGAGAGGATCCTGTTTACGATGGAGGAGAAATACCCGAAGTTGAAATAGTTTACACTCCTCCAGACCCTCCAGCCAATTCTTGGTACAATGATTTTGTCCAGTTTATGTGGCGGGTTGATAACGGCATGTATGGGAATCATGATTATTATAAGAATCGTGATGCATGGAGGGGTGAAGAATGGATAATTAGGCATGTTGACCCAAGTGAGGTAAAGAATATTGGAGAAGCCGTGGGAGACAGCAACAAAACTGGTGGACAGAATAGAAATACCGTCAATACTGATGCAAGTTATGAGGGCAAAAGCGATGAAGATGTATATAAGGAGAATACAGGAAACTCACCACAAGCAGATCCAAAGGAAAAGACTATTGTAAAGAGATTTCAAGATGAAAGAACTGGAAGATATCCAGCACCTGATAGTCAACGGGTTATCTCTCATACTAGAAAGAGGGATACTGTGTATTATTATTTCGGAGGTGATTCAGCAAAATTCGTCCTTGAAAGAGGAAATGGAACTGTTACTACACAAGAAATTGGCGAATAAAAATCTACATTTATGAGACTTTTAGTTTTTTCAATATTAGTTATTCCACTCAGTTGCAATACTTCTTCCAATACCCAAACTTCAGTTAAGAGTGGACTCGAATTTGTTCTTGATAGTCTAATCTCCAAGCATTATGAAGGAAAGTATTCTATAGACAAGGTATTTACTGTCGAGATAGATGAAAGCTTTCTAAAGCAGGACCTTGAGGAAATGAGTTTCTTGGACACTATGAATTTCAATATTCAAAACATTATCGAACAAAATAATAAACTAACCGGCTTACCAATAACAGATTACATTGATGATCATTATTACGATAAAATCGCAAGCGGCAATGATGTTTTCAATAGCGAGTTACATTTCAATCTAGGTGTACCACTGTTCAATGAAAGCAGAACTTTGTTTATACAGTACCAATTGATCGAAAACTATTCTACTCCAGAGAATGAATCATGGAATCATCAATATATTATCTGTAAACTGAGCCAACAAAGGTGGGAATTGCAAGGTATTGTAAAGATCAAGAGAAATGAGTTAGTTCATACGATTGATTGATATAATAAATTTGGAAATCCTGACATCCTGTTACTTTGCTAAGGTTGGAGGTAAAGTGGACCTGGCCCTGCACTGGATTTTTCTCTTCAATTGAAATAAGTATCTTTCATCTATCGTTCTTTGAAACATTTTCCAAGGCTGGGAACGCAAGATATATAACATCCTGATATAGTACCGAAGACAGTGCTAAGTGCAAACAAGTACCTGTATAATGGCAAAGAAATCCAGGATGAACAATTGGGTGGTGTGAATCTCGATTGGTACGACTACGGAGCGAGGTACTACGACCCCCAGTTAGGACGCTGGCACGTTATAGACAACAAGGCTGAAAAATACTCCTTTATTACCCCATATGCATACGCTCTTAATAATCCAATTATCTTCCTGGATCCTGACGGAAATGAAGTTTGGAAAGTCACTAAAGACAATAATGACGGTACAAGAAATGTAACAGTAGTTGTCAATATTAAGGTAAACAACTCAGGAGGATATGCAGCCAGTGATGTGAAACGTTGGAGTGGAGGTATTGCTAAGCAGATTGAGTCATCATTTTCCGGCTATAGCAGCCAATCTAAAACACATTACAACACTGTTGTTAACATGGACTTTAATGGAGAAGCAAACTCCGGCAGCTATACAATGGATTTCACACCATGGGTAAGGAACAGTGGAAATACAAGAACCAATGCTGTAGGGAGAGTAGATAAAATTGGAGACTCTAAATCCAACAGAATACAGATTAAGGCCCCTGGTGCAGATAATGGTATCTATGAAGAACAAACTGAAGGAACTGTAGGGCCAGCCGGAGGGCATGAATTTGGGCATACAGTAGGTCTCTTTCACCCGAACAGCAAAAAGAACAATCTAAAAGGTGTTGATGGTTCTGGAAACTTAATGTATCAGCTCTCCAATGATAAGGCTGGCCCAGACATTGTCCCAATACAGCTTGACGAAGCTGTTAAAAACATACAAGAGGTTAATCCCCAAGCAACAAATCCAAGTGAAGAGGAGAAACGGGTTATTGATGAATATTACAATAAGTAAGATTATGAAATACTCAATTATTTTTCTAGCATTTGCATTGACTGCTTGTTCACAGCAAAGCTCAATAAGCGATCGCCTATCATATGATATTCAGATTGATTATATGGATATCCCAAACTCTGATACTCGAGAATTAACAAACGATACGCTTTTCGTACTTTTTGATGGGAATCTCTTTGAAGATACAATTGATGTGATGATCAACAACCGTCATTTCAAGCAAACCATCTTATCCACTGATGAAATTGAAGGTAATGCCGGCCACCTGGCTACAATACCTTATATGAGAATAGAAAACATTGGTTTTAGAATCAATAAAGGAAAGCTAATATATATTGAACCGGAAAAAGATCACTATAACATCAGATTGACTTATCTTAATAACAGAGCAACAGTTAGGTTTTATAAGTTCTTTCCAAGCTATAGGTGAATCGATGTATATACCTAAAAACCCGGCTCCGTGCCGGGTTTTTCTCTTCAACTGAAATAAGTATCTTACAGAATCGTTCTTTGAAACAATATTAAACCAGAAGGCTTGATTAGGATATATATAACTTCCTGATATAGTGTCAAAAATAACGCCTAAGTGAGAACAAGTACCTCTACAATGGAAAAGAACTCCAGGACGAGCAACTCGGCGGAATTAACTTAGACCTATACGATTTCCATGCACGTCAATATGACCCGGCTCTGGGACGCTTTACTACCATGGATCCCCATACAGAAAACTACTTCGAATGGACTCCTTATAACTTCGTTGGGAACAACCCGATTATTCTGACAGACCCTACCGGGATGGACTGGTATTACGATGAGAATGGAAATGTTGTTCATGTACCAGATTCTGAAGGAGAAATTAAAGGAACAAATCTGACATGGATGGCACCAGAGGGTGCTACAGTTGCTGATCCAACGGTAATTGTTGCAAATAGTGAAGGAGAAACCCAAGGAGTTGGTTTTCAGGAAAACAAGGAGATGTCCCTGGGTGAGGTAGGAGGAAGCCTTCAATACAATGAATTAATTCAAGGTATCCACGAAGCAACTGAAAAATTTGGAGAGCCAATAGCCTTGGCCATGGCTGCTGAAATGGGGGGGATAGTTGCAGGAGGAGCAATAGAAGGACTACTCGCATTACGTGCAACTTCCCAAGCAGCTAGTAAAAGTGTCTTAAGGACAACTATACATGGTGCTGAACGAATTGCGGGTCCTACTGCAACACGAGGTGGTGTATTAACAGAAATCGAGATTGCATCTGTGCGCGCAGCTGGTACAACATTCAAACAGGCTAATGGAGCTATTGTAAAAGTACAAGAAGTTGCAGGGCGATACAATGTAGTTGTACAGGGAGATAGAGGAGTAATAACTACGTTTAAAAACCTCTCGGATAAATCATTAAGTCGTTTAAGTAAAAACTATGGTTGGACAAGAGCAAAATAACCAGCAAAACAATTATGTTACATGCTGTTTCTGTGGAGAAGAAATAAGTTTGGCAGAATCAGTTCAAATAGTTGTTTATCCTAATCAGGATAGTGAATCTCAAAGTATTTATGCACATAAGAAATGTATAAATAACACATTGCACTCATCAATACCGAGACATCCAGATCTTTTACCTGATGACTAAAAATTAAAGAGCCCGGCCCTACGCCGGGTTTTTGCTTACAGGGCTGCGATGTTTTTGTTGAAGAAGTCTTTGAATTTTTTCTTGGTCAGAAACGTCTCAATCATTTTATAGACCATGCTTTTTTCTTCCTGGTCCAGTTCCTGAATAAGCCTTACCTGCTCTACAGTAGTCTTATCTTCCAAGCTGATCTCTTTGGGGATATCCTGCCCTAAATGAATCAGCTCATCGATTGAAATATTAAAGAAGTCAGCAATTTTATCTACAGCGGCCAGAGAAATCTCTCTTTGGCCGTTTTCAATCTTACTGTAGTTAGATCGGTGCATACCGACTAGGTCTGCAATCTCAGATTGCTTGATACCCCTGTCTTCCCTTAATCTCTTAATATTAGCTCCAATATCCATTTTACTGGTGATTTATACCAAAAATAGTCAATAAAGCTACATAATCTATTGTTTGTTACGTGTTGATAACTTAAAATTGTCATAAAGGAACATATTTTCTAATTTTGGGTATTATCAAATTGGCACATACCTTTTTTAACATGGAGATATCCGAAATTAAATCCCGCCTGAGCATCGAAAAAGTCTTGAGCCACTACAATCTCACCCCAGACCACAACAATAGCCTGAAATGCCCTTTCCACGATGACAAGACCCCAAGCATGCAGGTATACCCGAAGACCGGTACCTGGACCTGCTTCTCAAGCAACTGTAGTGCAGGTAGCGGTGACCAGATCGATTTTATCATGAAACGGGAGGGCTGTACGAAACATGAAGCAATCCTAAAGGCCAAGGATCTGCTTGGAGTGGCTACCACTCCACCCGATGCTGAATCCTTCTTTCGGATAGCAGTGCTCACCAAGATCTTCACCTCGTTCCGGAACGGCATGCAGCGCAGCGTTGTGGGCAGGCAATATATGGAGGGCCGAGGCCTGGATCCGGATCGATTGGAGGTGGGATACAACAGCGGGCAGTATCATCACAATGGGAAGGTGAACGACAGGCTGATCAAAAGCTACGTGAAATACGGCCTATTGAAACCCGGCGTAAAGGGCGGCCACCAGGTCTTTGGTAAGGGCTGTATCTGCTTTGCTTTAAAGAACCAGGCTGGCCAGGTAGCGGGTCTGTACTTCAGATCTACGATGGAGACCAATGGTAATGGCAACCAGGCCAGGCACTTTTACTTGAAGGATCGGCAGGGACTGTATCCTGGATATCCGGATCCTGGCATTAAAAAACTGATCCTAACCGAGGCGGTGATCGATGCGGCCACCCTGCTACAGGAAGAAGAGATAGAGAAGGAATATGGGATCCTGGCCCTGTACGGCACCAATGGGATGACAGAGGAGCACAAGGCGGCTATCCGTGATCTGACCAGCTTAGAAGAGGTCGTTTTATTCTTTGATGGCGATGCAGCCGGAAAAGAAGCTTTAAAGAAACACTCCGAGATCCTACACCAGTTAAAACCAGGGATCCGGATCAGTTATGTGGATACTCCCGAGGGAGAAGATGTAAATAGCCTCGCTACCAGCCACGAGTCGGAGATCTTCTCCCACTTATTAAAAACCCGCCAGGTATTTTCTTTTTCTTCTTCAACTGAATCTTCCATTAAAAAGAGTTCAATTGAAAAGAAAAACGAAGCAGGTCCGGAGCGGCCTACCGCTCCTGTAGCTGGCAAGCTGGATGCATCTAACCCCTACAACCTCCGCTACAAAGGCGAGATCGCCCGCTATAGTATCCGCGGAGGCCTTCGCAGTGATATGGATAGTCTTAAGGTCAGTATCGTGATCGAGAGCCTGCAGCAGGCTGGAGCGTATCAGAAGTACCGGAACAAGGTGGATCTGTATGAGAACCGCCAGGTGGAAAGGGTGGCCAGGGAGGCCTCCGATAAGCTGGATGTGAGGGCTGATCTGGTGGATCTGGATCTGCACCGGCTGACTGACCACTTGGAAGAGTACCGGGACAGACTCTATGCAAAAGGAAAAGAGCAGGCTGGTCCACCGGTAATCAAAATCGATCCGGCGATGGTGGCCCGCTGTCGTGACCTCTTATCCGGTCCGGATCTTATCAAGCAGCTTAATCAGTTGATAGGTCAGTCGGGTGTTGTGGGTGAAAAGACCAATCGGCTGTTCCTGTTTATTATCGCCACCAGCTTTAAGATGCCTGATACCTTGCATGCCCTGATCCAGGGATCCACCGGTAGTGGAAAGACCCACCTGCTGGAGCGGATCAGTCGGTTAATCCCCCAGGAGGATGTCAAGCGCTTTACCCGGGTTACGGATAGCAGCTTTTATAACTACGGAGCGTATGATCTGCAGAACAAGCTGATCTGCCTGGAGGACCTGGACGGGATGAAGGAAGAGGCGCAGCTGGCCTTTAGGGAGCTGCAGAGCCGTGAGATGCTCTCCACCAGTACCACCGGCCAGGATGACAAGGGCAACCTCCGTTCGTATGAGAAGGTGGTCTATGGCCCAATTGCTTCACTGGCCTGTACCACCCGTGGGGAAATCTACGAGGATAACATGAGCCGCTGTTTTGTGATCGCCGTGGATGAGACCATGGAACAAACCGGACGGGTGATCACCTATCAGAACCGCAAGGCATCCGGTAAGATCGATACGGGACGTGAGCAGGAGACTGCCCTGCTACTGCAAAGCTGCATCCGCTTACTGAAACCCTACCCGGTGATCAATCCTTATGCCGATAAGGTGCACCTGCCGCAAGAGGCGCATAAGATCCGCAGGCTGAATGAGCTCTATCAGAGCTTTGTTCGCCAGGTCACCCTGGTGCACCAGTACAAGCGGCAGAAAGACAGCCGTGGGCGGCTGATCTCCCGTAAGGAGGATCTGCTGGTGGCCGCCGATATCATGTTCGAGAGTATCCTTCTAAAGATCGATGAGCTGGATGGCAGCCTGCGGCAGTTCTATGAAAGGCTGAAGGAGTACATCAAAGGGATGGGCGGGGATCATTACGATACCTATACCTTCGGCCAGCGGGAGGTGCGACAGGCTCTGAATGTAAGCAAGAGCCAACTGCAGCGCTATATCTACGATCTGATAAGCCTGGAGTACATCGCCGTGAGTGGTGGCCATATCAACCGGGGATACCGCTATCGGATCATCTACTGGGATGATATCACCCGAATCCGCAGCAGGTTAAAACGGCACCTGGAAGGGCAGCTGGCACAGCTGGAACTGATGGAGGTTCCCGGGTGATGTTGATGGTTACCTGTGTCGATATTAACAAGCTGGCGACCCACTGGCGACCCATCGGTTTTGGGTCACTTAAAATCCTGAGAAACATATGCTTTATGACTGGCGACCCGTGACCCAGGGAAAGTGCCAGGCCCCCCTCCCTAAAAAACCTTCTTTATTATAAGTAAAAATGAAGCATTTACCTCTTAAAAGTCAATACTATCAAGACTTACAAAAGAAATACTCTCTTTATCTGGAAAGGGTCGGTTATAACCAAAACACCTGCAAGATGCTCCCTTCTATGACCAGGGAGTTTTTTTATTATCTGGAGCAAATATCCATTAAGAATCTAAGGGAGGTTACTCCAAAAGAAATCACTGCTTATTACGATTACTTAAAAACCAGGCCACGATACCGGGGACCGGGAACCCTTAGCCAGAGCATGCAGCACATGCACCTGTGGGGTCTTCGGACCCTGTTCTCGTTTTTACTGGCCGAAGGCCGTATCGATGCGGATCCGATGAGCATACTGAACTTCCCCAAACCACAAAAGAAAGAGCGGGAGGTATTATCCCGATCTGAGATCAAGAAACTTTACAATGCCTGTGAGTGTAACCGGGATAAGGCCCTGATGGGGCTGTTCTACGGATGTGGCCTTAGAAAGAGCGAGGTAGAGGCCCTGAATGTAAAGGATATCAGCTTTAAGGGGAAGCTGGTGTATGTACGCTCCGGAAAAGGAAAACGGCGAAGGGTGGTACCCATGCCGGAGCGGGTGATAGAGGATCTAAGGGAGTACTACTACCAGGAAAGGGTTCATGTCTTGCACAAACAAAGGGCCACTGCACAGGAATCCCAACCCGCCTTTTTGCTGAATGTCAATGGAAGCAGGATGATGGGACAAAGTCTTTGGAGAAGGCTACGCTGCCTGGTACTGAAAGCTGAGATCAAGAATCCGGAGCGGGTAACACTTCATAACCTCCGCCACTCAATAGCCACCCACCTGCTGGATAGCGGGGTAAGTATCGAACAGGTGCGGGACTTCCTTGGCCATACCCACCTGGAGAGCACCCAGGTCTATACCCGGGTTGGAAGAAAACACCTGGACCGAAAACTTTAATCTTAAAGCAAATGGATCTGGATCTGAAAAGCTACTTGTATGGAAAATACTCTCCACAAACCGTGAAGGTCTACCTGTTGGATATAAGCCGGTATCTACAGTATATGGGCACAGAAAGAGCCGAGAAGGCCACCTACCAGGATGTGATGGAGTATGTGGATGATCTCAGAAAGGGGTACCACAATCCAGGGACCACAAATAGGATGTTATATGCAGTTAAAGCCTGGTACTTTTATTTGATTACATCCGGAAAGAGAAAAGACCATCCCTGTAGGAATCTAAAGCTTAAAGATGCCCGGGCGGGTGATCCCCAGCTACAAGATTTTTTTTCTTCAATTGAAATGGAAAAGCTGATGCAGCGAAAAGAACGCTATGAGATGGCCACCCAAAGAAACCAGGTACTGATCAGCCTATTGATTTACCAGGGACTGCGACAAACCGAAATCACCCGGATCCGTCTGCAGGATATCGATCTGGAAAGTGGATCTATTTACGTCAGGGCAATGATAAGAGCTGCAGCCAGGACATTAACCCTAAAACCCAACCAGGTGATGCTGCTGCATAAATACATCCAGAAGGTAAGGCCTGAGTTATTGAAAACCGATACCGACAGACTGGTGCTGACCCTTCGGGGAACCCCTGAAAGCGGAACAGGCATCAACTACCTGGTTGAAACCTTCAAACCTTTGTTCCCTGATCGGAACCTAAATCCCCGTACCATCCGCCAGAGCGTGATCACGAACCTACTCAAAGAGGGCAAGGATCTTCGGGTGGTCCAGGTCTTTGCCGGGCATAAGAAGATCAGCACCACAGAGAAGTACCGCCAGAGCGGTCTGGAGGAGTTGCAGGCGGCCATAGAGAAACATCATCCCTTGGGATAAAACATAAATGAAGATAAATCGTTAAATTTGTAAAAAACAGCGTCATGGGAACAGTAGAGTTAAGAAAAGAGGTGCAG
>Ga0315535_1002653_pt1 | contig 11261 bp, 3 predicted proteins | sample SalMarSW160220MG_2_FD_203092 | JGI IMG/M metagenome (GOLD analysis project Ga0315535, IMG submission 203092) | Salt marsh sediment microbial communities from the Plum Island Ecosystem LTER, Massachusetts, United States - Salt Marsh Sediment SW1602-20 ...
GGCGGCGCCGCGCCCGTCCGGCGCCGCCGCCTCCAGCTCCATGACGCTGAGGTTGAAGCGGGCGATGAGCGCGCCGCGCACGTCGTTGGCCGCCTGCCGGACCCGCATCGCCTCGCCCAGGGCGTCGCGGGCGGGGGCTGGGCGGCCCAGCCGCCGCAGGGCGTAGCCGTGCACGAAGTGGGCCATCGCCACCGAGCGATCGAATCCGAGCGGCCGAGCCGCCTGCAGCGCACGCTCGGCCGACCGCAAGGCGCTGGCGAGGTCGCCGAGCTCGGTGTGGGTCAGGCCGGCGTTCGACAGGGCGATGGCGGCGGTGCGGCGGTCGCCGATGCGAGCTGCCACCTCGGCTGCCCGGGCGAAGGCCTCCGTCGCCTCGGGGAAGGCTCCCATCCGTTCGCTGTCCGCGCCGACGCTGTTGAGCAGGGTGGCCACCAGGGGGAGGTCGTTGAGCTTGCGGGCGAGCGCCAGCGCCTGCTGGTGGTGCTCGGCGGCGGCGCTGACGTCGCCGCGGATGCCCTCGAGCGCTCCGAGCCGCTGGAAGGCGCGCAGCCGACGGTCGTCGCGGCCCGCCTGGGTGGCTTCGAGGAAGCGCGCCTGCGCCTCGGCGTAACGGCCGCCGAGGTAGGCGAGATCGCCCAGCGTCAGGCGGGCGCGTTCGGCTAGCTCGCCGTCGTCCAGGCGGCCGGCATCGGTCAGCGCCTCGTTCGCCAGGCGCGTCGCCATGACATGGTCGCCTTTGCGGGTGAGCCAGCGGGCACGCCTGAGCGCCGCCTCCACCAGCAGCACCGGCTCCTGCAACGCCACGGCCAGGCGCTGGATCTCGTTCAGGACTCCCTCGGCCTGCTCCAGGCTGAGATGCTGGCCGCCGGCGTCGTCCAGCCGCAGCAGGGCGTCGGCCTGCTGCCGCTCGCCTGGAGCCGCCCACAGGGCCCGCAGGTACCAGCTGCGGGCGTCCTCCAAGGCGTGAACCGCCTGGGCATCGGCCCCGGCGCGCAGCAGGAAGGGGTAGGCGGCGGCGGGCTCCCAGGCGGCGAGGTACTGGCGCGCGACCGCGGCGGCCCCCGCTCCGAACGCCTCCAGGTGCACCGCCACCCGCCTGTGCCACAGCCGGCTGGCTTCGGGCGGGGTGCGCCGCGTCACCGCCTCGTAGACCAGCTCGTGGGCCTCGTGGTCGTCGCTCAGCAGGCGTTGGCGGTGGAGCTCGGTGAGCGCGTCCCGCACCGCCGCCGCCGGCAGCTCCAGCACCGCACCCGCCAGCTCCAGCGAGAAGAAGGTGCCGCTGAACGCTCGCACCCGCAGCAGATCGTGCGCGGTTCCCGACAGGCGCCGGAGCCGGGCCTCGAGGACGCCGGCCCCGCTGTCGGCCACGCCGCTGTCGTCGCCCTCGATCGCCGCCGCCCAGCGGTTCCGCAGGAACTCCAGCGCGTAGAAGGGGTTGCCGCCCGACAGCTGGAAGACCTCGCCGGGTGGCGGCCCGTCACCGCCGCCCACATCGTCGATGAGCTCGCCCAGCTGATCGGCGTCGAGCGGCGCCAGCTCGATGATCTCCGCCAGCCCCGCGTCGGCGGCGCGCTCCACCTCGCGCAGGTGCTCCGGCGCCAGCTCGTCCGGCCGCGCCGTGCTCAACGAGCGCGCATGCGAGTCCGCGAAGCGCGAGATGAAGTACGCCCCGAGCTCGAAGCTGGCGGCGTCCCACAGGTGGAGATCGTCGTTGAGCAGGGCCACCCGCGTCTGGAGCGCGCGGTCCACCACGGTGGCGATGGCCTCGAACAGGCGCAGCTTCTGGGGCTCGCCGGCGATCGGCTCCTGGCCGGCGGGCGGCTCGAACTGGCCGGGAAGGATGCGCGCGAGCTCGGTGCGCACCCACGGCTCCGCAGCGAGCTCGGGCTGCGCGTGGAGGATGTCGCCCAGGCGGCGTGCGATGGCGGCATAGGGCACGTTGCGCTCGCCCGGCAGCCCCTTCGACATGATGACGTCGCCCTTGCTGCGGAGGAAGTCCTGCAGCAATCGCGTCTTGCCGACGCCGGGCTCGCCCGTCACCACGATGGTGCGCACCCGGTCCCAGGCAAGCTCAAGCCGCTCCCAGGCCGCCGCGCGACCGACCAGCCGCGGCGGGCGCCGCAGGGTCACCGGCAGGGCACGCGGCTCGCTGGCGGGAACGCGCTCCACGGTGCCCGCGTCGATCGCCCGGGCCAGCTCCACTGTGTCGGGCAGCGGGTCGACCGCGAAGGTATCGTGCAGCACCGCCTGGCAGCGGTGGTAGGTGTCCAGTGCCTGGGCGCGATCGCCGGCCAGGTAGTGCAGTCGCATCGCCCGCCGGTAGGCGCTCTCCGACAGAGGGTCGAGCGTCAGCAGGCGCTGCGCCTGCTCCAGGGCGCGGCCGACGTCGCCGGTGGCCTCGAACCGCTCAGCCTCGGCCTCCACGGCCCGCGTCACCGCCTCGGAGAGGCGCGCCCGCTCGGCCTCCAACCACTCGGCCATATCGGGGCAATCGTCGAGCTCCTGGCCGCGCAGCAGAACCGGGGCCTCGCTGCCCCAGCGCTCCGCGATAGCGTGGCTGTCGCCGGCATCCTGGAGGCTCCGCAGCTCCGTCACGTCGGCGTCGGCGTCTCCCAACCGCACCTCGTTGGCTGCCGCCAGCAGGTCGTGGAAGCGGCGCAGGCGGTGGAGCAGCTGCCGCAGGTTGTTCCGCGCACGCGACTCGACGACGGCGGGCCACAGCAATCCGGCCAGGGTGGCGCGCGGCGTCGGCCCCTCCAGCGCCACGTACGCCAGCAGCGCCGCCGCCTTCCGCTCGAGCGCTTGCTCAGGTCTCTCGCCCAGGCGCACGGCTGGTGCGCCGAGGAGCACGATCCCCCACCGATCCGCCACTGCCGGGCCATTGTGAGGCCGTAGCCGCTGAGGATGATGAAGGCCCGGCGGCATCAGTAGCGCTTGAAGAGCTTCAGCGCCTCGCCTTCGCTGGTCGCCTCTGCGAGCCGCTCGAGCAGTGGCCGGTAGGCGCTGGCCGCGGCGGGCTCGCCGTTGACGGCCTTGACCGTGAGGTGGCGCCGTGGGCGGCGGGCGCGCTCCAGCAGGTGCGGGAGGAAACCGAGGAGCTGCGGCAGGTCGGCGTCGTCCGGCGGCGTCGCCACCGTGAGCTCGGCGCCGTTCCTGCGCGACACCACCAGCAGGGCGCCGCCGCGAAAGGCCAGGTGGGTCGAGGGGACGCGCGCCGGCAGCCGGCCCCGCAGCCCCTCCAGCCCGAGGCCGGTGACGGCGGCCGGATCGGCGGCGTTGAGCCAGTAGACCCGCTCCGAGGGTCCCGCCCTGAGAGCGGCCAGGGCCCGCGCGTCGGCGAACTGCAGGCCGCTGACCCCCTCGAAGAAGTGGCCGCCCACCACCTCGCCGGCGAGCTCCATGAGGCGCAAGGCACGGAACAGGAGGCCCCAGCGCAGGGGCGCGCACTCGCGCTCGAGTAGCTCGCGGAAGAGCACGCCGTAGCGCTCGAGCAGCAGCCGCACGCGCTCCTTGTCAGCGTCCAGCGCGGCCAACGGGTCCTCCTCCTGCGGCGGCGCGTCCAGCAGGCGCCAGCTGCCGGCGAACGGCCGCGAGCTGCGCCAGCGTGCGAAGGCGGCCCGGCCGCGCCCGGCGCGCGGCGCCCCGCCGCCGGCGGCGTCCACCGCGGCGGGCTCGAATCGGCTCGTGACCCCCTGCCGGAGCGTCGCCAGCGCGTCGTTGGCCACGACCCCGGCCCACACGCCCCGCCACAGCCGGCGGGTGAGCTCGCCGCTGCCGATGCCGGCGCGGCGCTGAAGCGTCTCCAGGTCGTAGCGTCCCAGCGGGTCGGGGAAGAGCGGCTCCAGCTGCTCGCGCGCCGCGGTCTCCGCCGGGCCCCCTCCGTCGGCCAGGAGCTGCAGCTCGTCGGGCAGCGAGAAGGTCACGGCGCGCTCGCCGGCGCCCAACCACGTCAGCTGCGTCTCCTCGCAGAGCGCGTCGAGCTGGTGGGGGGCATAGCCGGGCACCCGCGCCGGCAGGATCTCCTCCTCCCACAGCTCGGCGGCCGCCGGGAAGCCGAGGAGCGGCTCCAGAGCCTCGGCCACCGTGGCGGCCGCGCAGATGCGCTGGCGGTCGGCCAGGAAGGGTTGCAACGCGTCGATGGGCAGCGCCTGCACGGTGGGTGCGGCGTGGCGACGCAGCAACCTGAGCAGCGCCTGGAGGTTCTCGAGGTCGCACACCTCGTCCGCGCCCGGCGCGCTGATGGCGCCGCGCTGCACGCTGCCCGCCTCGGCGAGCGCGTCGACGGCGCCGTCGAGCTCGGCGGGAGCGAGGCCCCAGACGGCGGCGATATGGTCTGCGGGCAGCGGCCCGTACGCTTGCAGCCACTGCGCCAGCAGGTCCTCGAGGCGGCCCGGCTCGACCCCGTCCGGCGCCAGGCCGAGCGCCCGCCTGAGCGCGTCCTCATCTTCCAGGGCGACCACCGACGCCTGCGCGGCGCCGGGGGGCTCGAGCCAGGCCAGCGGTCCCGCCAGCGCCTCTTGCGGGTCGAAGGGCAGCGAGGCGGTGAGCTCCCGCCATTCGGGCTCGGGGATCATCACTCGCTCCTTGACCCAGTCGAACAGCTCGCGCGGCGTCTCCGGTCGGTAGCCCGGCTCGAGCCGCTGGCGCTTGCGCTCGAAGGCAGCGATCAGCTCGGGCGGCACCAGCGGCCGCAGCTCCGGCGAGCGCGCCACCTCGGCCAGCAGGTCCTGGCGCAGCCCGCTGGCGCCGCCGGCGAAGGTGCCGGGGGTGTCGTCCCTGTACATGTAGTCGTTGGTCTGGTTCCAAACCAGGCCGGCGGCGAACGGGCTGGCCTCCAGGGTGGCGGCGTACGACACGGTGATGCGGCCAGCGGCCAGCTCGCTCAGGCGCTCCCGCAGCCCGTCGAGGTCGAAGGCGTCCTGCAGGCAGGTGCGCCACGCCTCGAGCAGGATGGGGAAGTCCGGCAGCCTCCACACCGCGTCGAGCAGCTTCTGGGCGCGCAAACGCGTGACCCACAAGGGCAGCCGCTGCTGAGGGCCGGAGCGCGTCACCAGCAGCGCGCGACCGGCGGCCTCGCGGAAGCGCGCGCCGAAGAAGCCGCTCCGCCCCAGCCCCAGGCGCAGCAGCTCGTCCAGGTTGCCCGCGTCGACCAGCGTCAGCAGCGCTTGCGGATCGGCGTCCGCAGGGAGCATCACGCCGACCGCGTCGTTCGCCGGCACGACCTCCAGATGATGGCCGTGCCGCTGCTCCCAGGCGGCGGCGAGCGCCAGCGCGAAGGGCCGGTTGACCCGCCCGCCCCACTGCGTGTGGAGGATCACCTGCAGGGCCTCGTCCTCGCCCCAGCCGGCTTCCACCCGCTCCACCAGGAGATGGTGGCGGTGGGGGAGCGGCGCACCGGTGACGGCGCGCTGGCGCTCCAGATGGGACGCGAGCGCCTCGGCCGTGGCGCGCTCGAGCGGCAGTGCCTGGGCCAGCCTGGCGGCCGCCCGCCCGCTCGCGAGCCAGCCGTCGGCGCGCTCCAGCAGCCCGGCGATCGCCTCGGCGAGGTGAGCGTCTCGGTCGAGCGCCTCGCCCTTCCAGAAGGGGGCCGCCGAGGCGCGGCCGGTGGGCAGCACCAGCACGTCGTTGTGGGTGATCGACTCGATGCGCCAGGTCTGGCTCCCCAGGGTGAAGGCGTCGCCCACGCGCGCCTCCCACACGAACTCCTCGTCGAGCTCGCCGATGCGGGCGCGGCTGCCGGCATGCCGGAGCTGGTAGTAGCCGCGGTTGGGGATGGTGCCGCCGGAGGCGTAGAGCACCTGCAACGCCCCGCGGCGCGCTTCGACGCTGTTCTCCAACCGGTCGATCGAGAGGCGTGGCCGCAGCTCGCGCACGCGGGTGTCCTGGTAGCGGCCGGCGAGCATCTCCAGGACGAGGTCGAACTCGCCGCGTGGGAGCTCGTGGTAGGGCCAGCTCTCGCGCACGGCGGCGTAGAGCTCGTCGATATCCCAGGCGCGCAGGCCCGTCATGGACACCAGCACCTGGGCGAGCACGTCGAGGGCGCCGCGCACCGGCCGCACCCCCGCGATGGCGCCTTCCTGCACCAGCTCCGCCAGCACCGCTCCGCCGAGGGCGTCCTGGCCGTAGGTGGCGAGCAGCAGCCCGCGGCTGGTCTCGCCGACCCGGTGGCCGGCACGGCCGAGGCGCTGCAGGGCGGCCGCCACCGAGGGCGGCGTCTGCACCAGCACCACCTGCTCCACCGCGCCCACGTCGATGCCGAGCTCCAGGCTCGCGGTGGCGACGATCGCCTTCAGCTCGCCGGCCTTGAGCCTCGCCTCCACCTCGTGGCGCAGCTCGCGCGACAGCGCCCCGTGGTGGGCGTAGGCCAGCGGGGAGGGCTCGTCCTGGTTGAGCATGAAGGTGAGGCGCTCGGTGAGCCCGCGGTTGTTGCAGAACACCAGCGTCGATCGCGCCCCGGCGATGCGGCGCTTGAGGTCGCGAACGGCGGCCGGCCAGATGGAGCTCTCCAGGGGCTCGTCGGGGAGCCGCTGCGGGAAGGCGACACGCAGCTCGTAGCGCTTGGGCATGGCTGCCTCGACGATGCGGACCGGCCGCGGCAGGTAGCTCGAGCCGGCGCCCGTCCCCTGGCGCCGGTAGCCGCCGACGAAGGCCGCCACGGTATCGAGCGGTCGCACCGTTGCCGACAGTGCGATGCGTTGCACCTCGCCGGCGTGCATGGTGAGGCGCTCCACCGCCGTCATCAGGTGAGTGCCGCGCTTGCTGCCGGCCACGGCGTGGATCTCGTCGAGGATGACCGTTCGAAGCGCGGTCAAGAGGCCCTCGCCGCCGCGGCTGGAGAGCAGCAGGTTGAGGCTCTCGGGGGTGGTGATGAGGATCTCCGGCGGGTGCCGCAGCATGCGGCGGCGCTCCGACTGCGGCGTGTCGCCGCTGCGGGTGAGCACCTGAAGCCGAGGGAACGGCCGGCCGGCGGCCTCGAAGGTGCGCCTGAGCCCGGCCAGGGGGGCCAGCAGGTTGCGCCGGACGTCGTTGTTGAGCGCCCTCAGCGGCGACACGTAGAGCACCCGCGTGGCTCCCGGCTCCCAGGCGCCGGTCACCAGGCGGTCGAGCGCGAAGAGGAACGCGGCGAGGGTCTTGCCACCGCCGGTGGGCGCCGTGACGAGCGCGCTCTCGCCTGCCGCAACCACCGGCCAGGCGGCGGCCTGGACGGCGGTCGGCTCGCCCACCTCGGCCTCGAACCAGCGCTGCACCAGCGGGTGGAAGTGCGAGAGCGCAGAGGCCACGTCCACGAGTCTAGCGCCGGCGCCGGCGCCGGCGAGGCGCCCGTGCGCCGGTGGCGCCGTCGGGCGTCACGCCGGCGGGACCTCGGCGAGAACGCGTCGGCGTCAGCCGAAGACGGCTCCCAGGAGCTCCAACGCGGCCACGGCCGCCAGGTACGCGGTCGCGCCGCCGGGGTCCACCATCGGATTGACCTCGGTCACGTCGAAGCCGACGATGTGGGTGGCGCCGGCGGCCTCCCTGAGTAGCTGCCGCACCTCGGGATAGTCGAACCCGCCCGGCTCGGGGCTCGACACGCCCGGCGCTACGGCCGGGTCGAAGGCGTCCATGTCGAGCGTGAGGTAGCAGCGTTCCAGGCCGGCGACGGCCTCCAGCAGCGCATCCCGGTTGGCGCGCGCGCGCATCTGCTCGCGGGTCAGCACCAGGTTGCCTCGCGCCGTTGCCTCGCGAACCCCGGCTTCGGCGGTGCGCGGCCCGCGAATGCCGACCTGCAGGATGCGCACGACGCCGGGCGTGTCGGCGGCGCGGCGCATGGGGCTGCTGCTGGTGTCCCGGCTTCCCATGATCTCGTCGGCGACGTCGAGATGCGCGTCGAGCTGCAGCACGCCCAAGCGACCGTGAGCGGCGTGCGCGCGGATCGCGGGCCCGGTGATCGAGTGGTCGCCGCCGATCACCACGGGGAAGGCGCCGACGCCGAGCAGAGCGCTCACGTCGCGCTCCACCGCCTCGAGGGTGGCGGCGGGCCGGCTCCGAAGGGCATCGACGTCGCCGGCGTCGACGATGCGGCGGCCGGCCAACACCCTGCGCCGGCGTTCGACGTCGAAGATTCCCCGGTCGCCGAGCGGCCCCAGGCGCGTCGACGCCTCGCGCACGGCGCGCGGCCCGAAGCGCGCGCCGGGCCGGTAGCCCACCCCCAGGTCGTGGGGCACGCCGAGGAACGCCACCGTCCCGGCGCAGGCGCGGAGGTCCTCGACCAGCGGCGCCTTGAAGAAGGTGGCGATGCCGGTGGGGGAGAGGCCGGCCGGGTAGCGCTCCGTCACGGTGAGCTCACCCGCTCCCAGGCGACGCGCCCGCCGGCGACCACCACGGCCGCCAGGTTGGTGCCGTAGTGGTAGGGCAGGTAGCCGTAGCCCGGCGCGTCATAGAGCACCAGGTCGGCGCGCTTGCCGACCTCCAGGGAGCCGACCTCGCGCCCCAGGTCGAGGGCGTGGGCCGCGTTGACGGTCGCCGCCATGATGGCCTCCTCGGGGCTCAGGCGCAGTTGCAGGCAGGCCAGGGTGAGGATGATCTGCATCGACTCGGTCGGGCTCGAGCCGGGATTGGCGTCGGTCGCCAGGGCCACCGCCACGCCCGCATCGACCAGGCGCCGGGCGGGCGCGTAGGCGCTGCCCATGAGCGCGAAGGTGGTGCCGGGCAGCAGCACGGCAACCACGCCCGCGTCCGCCATGGCGCCGATGCCGGCCGCGGTGGCGTGGACCAGATGGTCCGCGGAGACGGCAGCGAGCTCGGCCGCCAGCTCCGCGCCGCCCGAGGCGGCCAGCTCGTCGGCATGGACCTTCGGCCTCAGGCCCCGGGCCAGCCCCGCTTCGAGCACGCGCCGGGACTGCTGCCGGGTGAAGACGCCTTCCTCGCAGAAGACATCGCAGAAGGTCGCGAGCCCCGCCTCGGCCACCGCCGGCACCATCTCCTCGGCGACCAGCTCGACGAAGCGCTGTGGCTCCTGCCGGTGCTCTGGCGGTACTGCGTGCGCGCCCATGAAGGTGCGCACGGTGGTGACGGGGTGCGCCCGTGCGGCGCGGGCGGCGGCGCGGAGCTGCTTGAGCTCGGCGGCGGTGTCGAGCCCGTAGCCGCTCTTGATCTCCAGGGTGGTGGTGCCGTGGCGCAGCGCCGTGTCCAGCCGCGCGCGGGTGCCTGCCGCGAGGGCCTCCTCGCTGGCCTCGCGGGTGGCGGCGACGGTGCTGAGGATGCCCCCGCCCGAGCGCAGGATGTCGAGGTACCCCGCGCCGCGCAGGCGCAGCGGGAGGTCGGCGGAGCGCTCGCCCGCGAACACCAGGTGCGTGTGCGGGTCCACGAAGCCCGGGAGCACCGTGCGGCCGCTGGCGTTCAGCACGCGTGCGCCGCTGGCCAGGCGAACCGACCGTTCTAGCTGCTCGGTCGTGCCCACCGCCACGATGCGGTCGCCCGCGACCGCCACGGCGCCGTCCTCGATCGTCGCCAGGCGCGCCAGGTCGTTGCCGGTGGCGGGCGAGGCCGAGAAGCCGGCGGCGGTGACGAGCTGGTCGGCGTGGGTGACGAGCAGCGTGGCGCCGCCCGCCGGTTCCGCGGCCTGGCGGCCTGGTGGCGGGGCGGAGGCGGTCACCTGCTTTCGGGTCCGCTGTCGAGCATGGGCAGATCGATGCCCTTGGCGCGGGCCGTGGCGATGGCTGCGGGATAGCCCGCGTCGGCGTGGCGCATGACGCCGCTGCCGGGGTCGCTGGTGAGCACCCGGTCGAGCCGCTCGGCGGCCTGGTCGGTGCCGTCGGCCACCACCACCATCCCGGCATGGATGGCGTAGCCGATGCCTACCCCGCCGCCGTGATGCACCGAGACCCAGCTCGCTCCGGCCGCGGTGTTCAGCAGCGCGTTGAGGATCGGCCAGTCGGCGATGGCGTCGCTGCCGTCGCGCATGGCCTCGGTCTCACGGTTGGGGGAGGCGACCGAGCCGCTGTCGAGGTGGTCGCGCCCGATGACGATCGGCGCGCGCACCTCGCCGGAGGCCACCAGCTGGTTGATGATCCCTCCCAGCTTGGCGCGGTCGCCGTACCCGAGCCAGCAGATCCGTGCGGGCAGCCCCTGGAAGGCGACCCGCTCGCCCGCCAGGCGGATCCACCTGATGAGCCGCGTGTCGTCGGGGAAGGCCTCGAGAATAGCGCGGTCGATGCGGGTGATGTCGGCGGGGTCGCCCGATAGCGCAGCCCAGCGGAAGGGCCCCTTGCCTTCGCAGAACAGCGGCCGCACGAAGGCGGGCACGAAGCCGGGGAAGTCGAAGGCGTCGTCCACGCCGGCATCCTTGGCCTGCTGCCGCAGGTTGTTGCCGTAGTCGAACACCACCGAGCCCTGACGCTGCAGCTCGAGCATCGCCCGCACGTGCGCCGCCATGCTCGCCTTGGCGCGCGCGACGTACCCCGCGGGGTCGCGGGCGCGCAGCTCGGCGGCCTGGGCCAGCGTGACACCGCTGGGGACGTAGCCGTTCAGGGCGTCGTGGGCCGAGGTCTGGTCCGTGGTGAGGTCGGGCGTGCGGCCGCGGCGGGCGAGCTCCGGGACGACGTCGGCGGCGTTGCCCACGAGCCCTACGGAGCGGGCCTGCCCGGCGGCGAGGTAGCGGTCGACGCGCGCCAGGGCGTCCTCCAGGTCGTTCGCGACCTCGTCCAGGTAGCGCGTCTCGAGCCGGCGCTGCACCCGCTCCGGGTCGACCTCGACGATGAGGCAGACGCCGCCATTCATGGTGACCGCCAGCGGCTGGGCGCCGCCCATGCCGCCGCAGCCGGCGGTGAGCGTCCAGCGGCCGGACAGGCTACCGCCGAAGTGCTGGCTGGCCGCCTCGGCGAAGGTCTCGAAGGTCCCTTGCAGGATGCCCTGGGTTCCGATGTAGATCCACGAGCCCGCGGTCATCTGGCCGAACATGGTGAGGCCTGCAGCCTCGAGGCGTCGGAACTCGTCCCAGTTGGCCCAGGCGGGCACCAGCAGGCTGTTGGCGATGAGCACCCGCGGTGCCATCTCGTGCGTGCGGAACACGCCCACCGGCTTGCCGGACTGCACCAGCAGCGTCTCGTCGTTCTCGAGCCGCTGCAGCGTCGCCACGATGGCGTCGAACGCCTCCCAGCTGCGCGCCGCCCGGCCGCTGCCGCCGTAGACGATGAGCTCGTCGGGCTTCTCGGCGACCTCGGGGTCGAGGTTGTTCATGAGCATCCGCAGGGCCGCCTCCTGCTGCCAGCCCTTGCAGCTGC
>Ga0315535_1002654_pt1 | contig 11261 bp, 8 predicted proteins | sample SalMarSW160220MG_2_FD_203092 | JGI IMG/M metagenome (GOLD analysis project Ga0315535, IMG submission 203092) | Salt marsh sediment microbial communities from the Plum Island Ecosystem LTER, Massachusetts, United States - Salt Marsh Sediment SW1602-20 ...
AAGCGTGGGATGTCGTCGGGGTGGACCACCTGGATGTGTGAGATGTGATGCCGGTGGTCGTTCCAGCCGTTGGCGCGGCGGGCCGACTCGACTGCGTCGAGCGCGCTTCTGACTGCACCATCGCCAATGGCGTGGAAGTGGACTTGAAAGCCCTCGGCGTCCAGGATCGTCACGTACCGTCGAAGCATCTCGCGATCGATGAAGTCGATGCCGGTGTTGCCACTAGAGGCACCGGCTGCGTCGAGATAAGGGTCGATCATCGAAGCCGTGAAGTTCTCGAACACGCCGTCGAGCATCATCTTGACGCTTGTCGGTCGAAACCCGGGAGCGAACCCCTCTGAGCGGCGCTCGATGAGTCTCTCGATCTGCTCCTCGCCTTCGGAACGTTCCCACCAGAGGGCGCCGACCACGTGTGCGTGGAGCTCGCCCTCGCCGGCGAGCCGCCGATACGCGATCTCGGTGTGGGGAGTCACCTCGGCGTCCTGCCATGCCGTGATCCCGAGCGACAGGAGATGCTCCTGCGCCACCTTCAGGCCTCGCAGGTACGTTTCCTCGGTGTCTCCGGGAAGGACTCGATGCACCAGCTCCATCGCTCCCTCTTGGAGGGTGCCGGCCGGCTCACCCAACGCATCGCGTTCGATCCGTCCGTCGACCGGATCGGGGGTGGACCGGTCCACTCCCGCGAGCTTGAGTGCGACCGAGTTCACCCACGCTCCGTGCCCATCCCTGTTGACGAGGAACACGGGCCGATCGGGGATGATGGCGTCGAGTTCTTCGCGTGTTGGTGTGCCGCCGGGAAACGCGTCCATCGCCCAGCCGCCGCCGAGAATCCACGCCTCCTCGGGATGCGCGGCGGCGTAGCGTCTGATCGTCTCGAGATGCTCCTCACTCGTCTTGTCGTCGTGCATGTTGCAGCGCATGAGTCCCAGACCACCCGATGGTGGGTGAATGTGGGCGTCCTGGAAACCCGGCACGACGAATCGTCCGTGGAGGTCTATCACCTCGGTGGAGGGGCCTTGGCCGAACGCGTCACGATGGCCGATGGCGTGGATTCGCCCATCACGAATCAGTACGGACGTCCCCCGACTCCGCGCTGCGTCCATCGTGTAGATGGTTCCGCCTCGCAGTATCAGATCCGCCATTCGGTCCTCCCAATTGCACGTTAGTCAGCGACCGACGGCCTGGTCGGTGCGGTGCGAGGAAATTGAGTAGCGTTCCGGCCATGGACGTTCGCACCGTTCCTTTCTGGACCGACGACTACTCCGAAACCCTCCCGACGACCGACCCTCCGGCCTCGGTTGACGTTGCCGTGATCGGTGCCGGGATAACGGGTCTCAATGCTGCAAGGGTCCTGGCTCGTGCCGGGCTCACGACCGCCGTTCTCGACGCTCAGACCGTTGGCGATGGGGCGAGCGGGATGAATGCCGGCATGACCATCCACGGGGTCAAGCCCCCGGTCGGGCCGCTTCTCCGCCAGTACGGCGACCTGGGTCTCAGGCTCTGGCAGGCTTCGATCGATGCCATCCAGAGAGTCGAGGACGTCGTCCGATCCGAAGACATCGATTGTGCCTTCGCGAGGTACGGTGCAGCCGAGCTCGGATTCACCCGACGTGATATCGAGCACCTGTCCGCTGACGCTCGATGGAGCACCGAGCATCTCGGCTTCCCAATGGAGGTATCGACCGGCACGGACGTCCGGAAGGTGGTGAGCAGTGACCTGTTCTCGATTGCCCTCACCGACGCGGTGAGCGGAGGTCTGCACCCCGCCCGCTACACGTTCGGGCTGGCCCGCGCCGCGATACGCGCAGGAGCAACCATCACGGAGCACGCGGAGGTGACCGGCGTTCACAAAGCCGGCTCCGGCTATCGAATCGTCACCAGTCGAGACTCTCTCGAAGCGGGGCTGGTGCTGGTGGCGACCAACGGCTACACCGGGTCGCTGTTCCCGAACATCCGCCGTGGCGTGGTCCCGATCGGCAGCTACTCGATCGTCACCGAGCCACTTCCGGGACATCTCGCGAAGGAGCTGATCCCTGGGGGTCACATGCTGTGGACGGCCCGCCGGTTCCTCAACTACATCCGCCGTACACCGGACGATCGGATCCTCATCGGGGGACGGCGCAACCTCAGGCCGGATCTCGACCTCCATGACAGCGGACGGGATCTCCATCGCAGACTGCTCGAGATCTTCCCCCGGCTCGAGCCCTACGGGATCACGCACAGCTGGGGCGGGAAGCTCGCCGCCACCTTCGATCTGCTTCCTCACATCGGGAGGAATGACGGCATCTGGTACGCAATGGGCTACGGCGGCCACGGCGTGGCGCTCGGCACCTACCTCGGCATCGACGTCGCGGCGATGATGACCGGTGACCTGGCGTCGAGTCCGTTCGCCGAGATACCCCATCCGACACGGTGGTACTACCGGAGTCGTCCGTGGTTCTTGCCGCTCGCGGCCTGGGGGTTCCGTCTACTCGACCGGTTCGGTCGGTGAATAGTCTGGAGCGAAACGGAGGAACACGGTGATCACACATTGGATCGGTGGCAAACCGCACGAGAGACACCCCGTGTCCGCCGGGAGCATCTATGACCCATCCACCGGACAGGTGGTCGACCAGGTCGGTTTCGCGACCGTCGAAGATGTCGACGATGCTGTCGCAAACTCGTTGGAGGCATTCGACGAGTGGCACGATTCTTCGCTCACGACGAGAACACGCATCTTGTTCGCGTATCGGGAGCTCCTCTCCCGCCACGCGGACGATCTCGCACGGACGGTCTCCCGACAGCATGGCAAGACGTTCGCCGATGCACAGGGTGAGGTGGCTCGGGGCCTGGAGGTCGTTGAGTTCGCGTGCGGTGTTCCCCACCTCCTCAAGGGCGACTTCTCGGAAAACGTATCCCGCAACGTCGACACGTTGACTGTCCGCCAACCACTCGGCGTCGTCGCAGGCATCACCCCGTTCAATTTCCCGGCGATGGTCCCCATGTGGATGTACCCGGTGGCCGTCGCCACGGGCAACACATTCGTCCTCAAACCGTCGGAGAAGGATCCGTCGGTCTCGCTCATGCTCGCCGAGTTCTTCACCGAGGCAGGGTTGCCGCCGGGAGTGTTCAATGTGGTCCATGGCGACAAGATCGCGGTGGACCGCTTGCTCACACACCCCGATGTCAGAGCAGTCAGCTTCGTCGGTTCTACCCCGATAGCGCGCTACGTTCATCAGACCGCCACGGCCTCAGGCAAGCGTGTGCAGGCGCTGGCGGGCGCCAAGAACCACATGGTCGTCTTGCCCGACGCCGATATGGACCTCGCTGCCGACGCCGCCGTCTCAGCCGGGTTCGGATCGGCCGGTGAGCGCTGCATGGCGATCTCGGTTCTCGTACTGGTCGGGGATGCAGCGGACGAGGTGCTGCCGAGGATTCAGGCGCGCATTGCGGGCCTGAAGGTAGGTCCGGGTCTCGATCCCGAGTCGGATATGGGGCCGCTGGTCACACCCCAGCACCGGGACCGGGTGGTCGGCTACATCGACACGGGCGTCGAGGAAGGTGCGACCTTGCTCGCCGACGGCCGCGGGATCCACGTCGCCGACCACGAGGAAGGCTTTTTCGTCGGGCCCACCCTCTTTGATCACGTGAGCCCCGACATGACGATCTACCAAGACGAGATCTTCGGTCCCGTGCTGTCGGTCGTACGTACCGAGACGTTCGAAGATGCGATCCGTCTCGTGAACGACAACCCGTGGGGCAACGGCACCGCCGTGTTCACCAACGATGGTGGTGCTGCCCGCACCTTCCAGACGGAGATCCAGGTCGGCATGGTCGGTGTGAACGTGCCGATTCCGGTGCCGCTGAGCTTCTACTCGTTCGGTGGTTGGAAGGAATCCTTGTTCGGGGACCATGCGATCTACGGCCCGGAGGGCATTCACTTCTACACGCGTCCGAAGGTCGTGATCACCCGGTGGAGTGACCCGATCAATCGTGGCGTCGATCTGGGGTTTCCCCAGAACACGTAGGGCGGCCATTTCCTCCCCTCGCGAGGCTGAAGGCCGACGCCGGAGGGGGCTGTTCCCACCGACGCAGCCGATGTAGCCGTGGAACGGACCCTACGTCTTGATCATCACGTGCTTCGACACCGTGTAGTCGAGCACCGCCTCCTCGCTGAGGTCCTTCCCGAAGCCCGACTCCTTGAACCCGCCATGCGGGAACTCCGAGGTGACCGGGAGATGGTCGTTGATCCAGACGGTGCCGAAGTCGAGTGCGGCTGACACGCGCATCGCTCTCGCGATGTCCTTTGTCCACACGGACGCGGCGAGCCCATAGGTGACGTCGTTGCTCAGCCGGATCGCCTCTTCCTCGGTGTCGAAGGGCAGCACGACGAGCACCGGTCCGAAGATCTCGCTCTGGACGATCTCCGAGTGTTGATCCGCGTCGGTGATGACGGTGGGAGAGAAGAAGTAGCCCCGGTCGAGACCGGCGGGTACATCACCGCCGAGCACCACCCGAGCTCCCGCGGCCACCGCTCGCCGAACGAACCCGGCCACACGTACACGCTGCGCGTGTGAAATGAGCGGCCCCATGGCGACGTCAGCGTCGTACGGGTCGCCCACTTTCACGCCGCTCATTGCCTCGACGATCATCTCGACTGCGGCGTCGTACTGGCTGCGCTCGACGTAGACGCGCGTCGCCGCTGTGCAGTCCTGGCCCGAGTTGGCGGTTGCCCCTTCGGTTGCGCCGGCTGCGAGACCGTCCAGGTCGGCATCATCGAACACCACCAAGGGCGCTTTGCCGCCGAGCTCGAGGTGGACTCGCTTGAGCGTCTTGGCGGCGGTTTCCATCACCTTTCTGCCGGTCGCTGTCGACCCTGTGAGTGACACCATCCGAATACCCGGATGCTCAACGATCGCCTGTCCGGCAGCCGCTCCCCCGGTCACGACGTTGAGCACACCATCCGGGAACCCTGCCTCCTTGGACAATTCGGCGAGCATGAGCGTGGTACGGGGCGTCGTCGGCGCCGGTTTCAACACGATCGTGCAGCCTGCCGCGAGCGCGGGACCGATCTTCCAAACGCCCATGTTGAGGGGGTAGTTCCATGGTGTGATCTGTCCGACCACGCCGACAGGCTCGCGTCGCAGCAACGATGTGTAGCCCTCCATGAAGTCCCCGGCGGCGGTGCCCACCCAGCTTCGGGCGGCACCGGCGAAGAACTTCAGGTTGTCGACAGAGAACGCCACGTCACCTTCGAGACTCATCGAGGGGTATGGCTTGCCGGTGTCTTCGGTCTCGACGCGTGCGAACTCGTCGGCGCGTTGGTCGAGGAGCTGCGCGAGCCGGTAGATCATCTCCGATCGCTCCGCGGGACTCAGCCGCCTCCAGCTCGAAAATGCGCGCGACGCCGCGCTTACCGCCTTGTCCACGTCCACCTGGCCCGCTTCGACCACTTCCTCCGTGGCTTCTCCAGTCGCCGGGTTCTCCAGCCGGCTGGTCGCTGCATCGGCACCCTTCTCCCAGCGGCCATCAATCCACATACCCCAGTTCATCAGGTCTCCTTTGCGGTCTCGGCGAGGGCCTCCTCGAAGAGCCCCAATGCATGGTCGATCTGCTCGCTCGTCACAATGAGAGGTGGAATCCACCGGATCACATTGCCGAGCGGCCCACATGTCAGCATCAGAAGGCCCCGCTGTTCCACGGCCTTCTGTACCTGCTTCGCGCGGCTCGAGTCGGGTTCGCCGCCGGTCGAGAACTCCGTGGCCACCATCAGCCCCTTGCCTCGCACGTCACCGATCACCGGGTAGCGTTGCTGGAGCCCGCCGAGCGCCGTCATGAGGTGCGCTCCGAGAGTGTCGGCGTTCTCGACCAGTCCCTCCTTCTGGATGACGTCGAGGGTCGCGACAGCCGCCGCACAGGCGACGGCGTTTCCTCCGTACGTGCCGCCCTGCGAGCCGGCCCACGCACGCTCCATCAGCTCTGTGGATGCGGCGATCGCGGACAGCGGGAATCCGGAAGCCAGTCCCTTGGCCGTAACCAGCACGTCGGGGCGGACGTCGTAGTGCTCGTGACCCCAGAAGCGTCCGGTGCGGCCAAAGCCGCTCTGGACCTCGTCGATCACGAGCAGGATGCCGTGACGGTCACAGCGCTCCCGAAGACCTTCCAGGAAGCCCGGCGTCGCCGGCACATAGCCCCCTTCGCCGAGGACGGGCTCGACGAATATGGCTGCTGTCTCTCGCGGCGCCGACTGGGTGGCAAACAGGTAGTCGAGTTCCCTGAGCGTGAACGCGGTGGTCGTCTCCTCGTCCCAGCCGTACCGGTACGCGTAGGGGAATGGCGCAACGAATACCCCCGCCATGAGTGGCTGGAGGCCTGCCCGGTAGGCCGCCTTGGAGGTGGTCATCGACAGGGCGGCAGTGGTCCGTCCATGAAAGGAACCCTGAAAGACGATGAGATTCGTTCGTCCCGTCGTCTGCTTGGCGAGTCTGGTCGCCGCCTCAACGGCTTCGGTTCCCGCCGACGTGAAGAACAGAGAGTCGAGCTCGGCCGGGAGGACGTCCCCCAGACGTTCCGTCAGCTCGAGGAGCGCAGGGTGCAGCACGGTTGTGTACTGCCCATGGATCAGCTCCCCTGCCTGACGTTGGGCGGCCTCGACCACCGCTGGATGGCAATGACCGGTATTGGTCACCCCAATCCCTGAAGTGAAGTCGAGATATCGCCTGCCATCGGCGTCGTACAGGTAGACGCCCTCACCTCTGACCGCCGTCACCCCGGTCGCCTGGGTGAGGAGTGGGGAGAGTCGTGTACTCATCGCGCTGCCTCCTAGCCGAGATGGATGAAGCGGAGTTGCGTCATCTCGTGTACTGCGTAGGCCGGTCCTTCTCGAGTGTTCCCCGAGTCCTTGACACCTCCGTACGGTTGCTGGTCGGCTCGATAGGTGGGCACCTCGTTGATCAGGACGCCACCGAAGTGGAGCGTCCGTGCGGCTTTGAGCGCCTTATGCAGGTCCGTTGTGAAGATCCCTGCGTGGAGGCCGTAGTCGCCCATGTCGGCGATCTCGAGGGCCTCGTCGAACGTCGAGTAGGAAAGTATCGCCACGACGGGGCCGAACACCTCCTTTGCGCAGAGGTCGACATCGAGGGGGACGTTGTCCACGAGCGTGGGCATGAGCAGGCCGTCCTCCAGTACGCCGCCGGCCACGACGGTGGCACCGTCGGCGACCGCCGCGTCGATCCAGCCGAGGACCCGCTGTGTCTCTTCGGGCGAGATCAGTGGTCCCACGTCGGTCGTCTCGTCGAGGGGGTCACCGACAACGAGTGTTCCGATCGCTTCGGCGAGCATCTCGACGAACCGGTCATGGACGGACTCGTGCACGAGGACCCGTTGGGTCGAGATGCAGCTCTGACCTGCGTACGAGAATCCCGCAACCCGCACCTTCGAGGCGACGAGATCCAGATCTGCATCCGGTTCGACGATCAGTGGCGAGTTCGAGCCGAGTTCGAGTGAGATCTTCTTGCGTGGGGCCTGTGCCGGGATGTGCCATCCCACGGCGGGGCTTCCCGTGAATGTGACCAGCGCCGGAATCGGGTTGGTGATCAGCGGCTCACCGACTTCCTTGCCGGAACCGGTCACGATCGATATCCAGTCGGCCGGCATACCGGCTTCGATCAGCAACTCGACCAGCATGATCGACGAGAACGGTGTCGACGATGCAGGCTTGAGGACGACGGGACAGCCGGCGGCGATCGCAGGCGCGAGTTTGTGGGCGACCAGGTTCAAGGGGAAATTGAACGGTGTGATCGCCGCGACCACGCCGATCGGTACCCGTAGCGCGAACGCGAGACGCCCGTACCCTGACCGGGAGGCGTCCATCGGGATCATCTCGCCGGTGAGCTTCCTTGCTTCCGCAGCCGAAAACGTGAGCGTGTCGACGCAACGGGCCGCCTCGGCACGGGCGGTGCGAATCGGTTTGCCGGCCTCGAGTGCAATTGTGCGACCGAACTCGTCGATTCGTTCGGAGACGAGTCGGGCTGCATTCTCGAGGACTTCCGCTCTCCGATACTGAGGGAAGTCGTCGCGTGCGAGTGTCATCGCGGCCGCTTCGCAGGCGGTTGTCACGGTGGCGGCGCCACATGCTGGAACGAGCCCGATGACCTCGTGCGAGTAGGGATTCCGGACCTCGATGGACTGATCGGTAGTGATTCGTGTGCCGGCGACACGCACCGGTGTCTGCTCCATTCCGCCTCCTTGTCGTCTTCGAGGATATCCGCCCATGTGGGTCCCTTGCCCGGGAGACACGGCTCGGTCGCCAAACACGCCGTCGGAACAGCGCACGCGCCGTCGCACTGGCGGTGGCACCTCGATCATCGGTCAAGACAAGGAACGGCGATGAATACACGGCAGCAGGTGTTCTCATGGTGTTGTCGTTCACTCTCGGATCATGTAGCCCGTCAGCGAGAGGGATACGATTGGCTCATGCGACCGGCAGTGCGACTCGCTCTGGCAACGACTCTGTTCCTCGCGTCGTGCACGCCATCGACGGCCGACACGACGACGAACAGCCCGTCGACAACCGTTCTTCCGACAACCAGCGCCTCCACGACGACCAACGCCCCCGCGACAACCAGCACCACGGCTGCTGCCCCGTGCGGCATCCCGGAGTCGATCAAAGACGAAGTCCGCTCGTATGTCGATATAGAGGCGAACGTGGGCATCGTCATGGGTGTCGTCGGTCCCTGCGGACAAGACGTCTTCGCGTACGGCGCCTCGAGCTTGGAAGGGGGTCGTCCACTCGACGAGGATACGGTCTTCGAGATCGGCTCCACTGGCAAATCGTTCACGGGAATCCTTCTCGCCGACATGGTGCAGCACAACGAGTTGGCGCTCTCCGATCCGATCGAGGAGTATCTCCCCGCCGACGTCGACGTGCCCACGTACGAGGGTCGCTCGATCACGCTCGTGGATCTCGCCACGCACACGTCTGGGTTGCCGAACCTGCCCAGCAACCTGAACCCCGCCGATGAGCTGAGGCCGTACGCCGACTACACGTTCGATCAGATGTACGAGGAGCTCGGAACCGTGGAGCTGTCGACCGCACCCGGGTCGGAGTACCAGTACTCGAACTTCGGGATGGGCGTGCTGGGACACATCCTCGAGCTGCACAGCGGGATGAGCTACGAGGATCTCGTGATCTCCAGAATTACCGATGTGCTCGGAATGCCGGACACACGGGCGACCCTGACTTCAGACATGGAGAGCCGCCTCGCACTCGGGTATCGCGACAAGGTGGTCTTTCCGCTGTGGGACAACCCGACGCTCGCAGGGGCGGGCGAGCTGAGGAGCACGGTGCGCGATCTCCTCACCTACCTGGCGGCGAATCTCGGCCTCCAGGAGTCGGACCTCTTCGACGCGATGCAGCTCACTCACCAGCGCTTCCACCAAGCGGACGACATCTACGGTGTCGGCCTTGGCTGGCACATCCACCATCGAAGCTACGGGGAGGTCGTCGAGGACCACGGTGCCACCGGCGGGTACTGGTGCTACGTGGGGTTCCTCCAGGACAAACAGGTCGGAGTCGTTGTTCTCACCAACACCTTTCACAGCGTCGATCAGATCGGCCTCGACCTGCTCGCGAAGTCGTAGCTCGAGATTGAGCTATCCGTTCTCCGTCTGATGCCGAGTCGCGGCAAATGCGATTCGGGCAACGATCCAGGCGACGGCGATCGACATCAGGACCAAGAGCCAGGGGTTGATGTTGCGTGACTCCATGTGTGTCCTCCTGACACGAACCTACTCGTTGGAGCGTGCCGGCTGTTCAGGGCCGAACGTGCAGGTGCATTGCGGCGAGCGTGACCGTTTCGACGAATCCGAGCGACAGTGCGAGACGGCGTGAACCCGAGTTCTCCCAATTGCAGCGGTACAGCGGCAGCCGACCTCGGTCGAAGATCTGTTCGCACAGTGTCGACACGGCGGCGCTCCCCCACCCTTGCGCGCGCATCTCCGGACGGGTGAGAACGGCAATGTCGGCGAAGCTCTCTCCGTACTCGAAGGGCCGTTCGCTGGCGTAGGCACCGATCCTGCCCTGTTGATCGACGAGCGCCAGGATGAACGGGTCGAGGTTGTCGAGATTCACATCCGCCTCGTCCGCGTCGTCGGGTCCGACTGCATCCACCAAGTCGGCGATGAGCGCCCGGTCGTCGGGATCGTCAGCGTCGAGCACAATCGGGGTCGTGCCCTCAGGAAGGTCTGGTGGCCTCATCATCGACGCGTCTACAAGGTGGATCCAGCCGCCGCCTTCGAATTCGTAGCCGTGCCCTGTCGCCCAGCCTCTGAGCTCCGACGGTGGCAACGACCTGGCGGGATCCGCCAGCAACCGGACGGTGTCGGCGACCGCGGAATCGCAGTAGATGATGGTGTGAGCACCGACCAGGTAGGCCGACGCTCGGCTGGTTCTCTCCCTGTCTTCGACCGGGGCGATCGTCGTACCCGGACTGTCGAAGAGCGTGGCCTCGACGCGCCCGTACCTGGCCAGACCCTCCCGAAGGTGTCGGTCGATCTCACGGAATCGCATCCGGCGAGGCTAGCCGCCCTCCAGATCCGGGATTCGTCCGGAGGATCGAAGGTGGACCGCCGCTCCTGCGTCTGCAGGACTCGCCTGGCTGGAGCGTTGCAGGCAGTTCCAGCCGGAAGACACTCCATCCACTCACGGATCATGGATGACCATTCACCAGAGGTCCCCTTGACTACTCCCCCACCTGAACCGCAGCATCTCAACGCACAACGTCCCAGGTGATCTGACCAGCCGACACGCGTGAGTAGTCCCGCGGGCGATCAGCGCTCGGAGTCCCGGACTGCGTCGATCAGCTCGGCCACGTCGTGCCCCTGGTACTCCTCGAGCGGCCTGTCGCCTGACAGGTCGGTGCCAGATGACAGACGTAGCGTCCCCGCGACTGTGATTTCAGCGACCCCGAGGGGTCCGGCGGTGGGCACCCAGAAGCCGGTTTCTCCGACTCGAGCGAGGAACAGCACGAAGCGCTGCCCAACGTCGAAGGCCGGGTAGCTGTCGAGGCTGAAACGAGACATGGTCTCGCCGCTCTCGGCATCACGTACAGCGGAGGGAAGGACCATCACGATCTCGTCGTCACCGCCTCCCTTGACCCATTCGACCGGGCGAAACACCCAACCGTCGTACTCGGTCACTGGACCCGATTGATCCTCGGCGTCCGTAGGTTCCACCCAGACGTCGCTCTCGACCCGTTCGAACACGCCAACCACCACCGCGG
>Ga0315535_1002657_pt1 | contig 11251 bp, 11 predicted proteins | sample SalMarSW160220MG_2_FD_203092 | JGI IMG/M metagenome (GOLD analysis project Ga0315535, IMG submission 203092) | Salt marsh sediment microbial communities from the Plum Island Ecosystem LTER, Massachusetts, United States - Salt Marsh Sediment SW1602-20 ...
GGGGGCTCGACAACAGGGCATCGACCAGCCGCAGTCGCTGCTCCGCCGGCAGTGCGAGGGCTTGCTCTAAGACGCTCGTCTCGTCGGCATGCCGACCTTCGGGGGTACTCCGGAGGGGCTCAACACGTATTCGTACGAGGACAACAAGCACCTCGTCAGGCTGGTCGAGGACGCCGCCTCCTTGATCGAAGCCAGGGGAGCCGAAGCCTTTGAAACCTTTGCGGTCAAAGGCTCGAGGTGGTTCAATGGCGAACGCTATCTGTTTGTCTACGACGACCAGGGCACCGTCGCCTTCCACCCGGTCGAGCATCAGTTGGAAGGCCAGAGTCTTTCCCATTTCGAGGACATAGCGGGGCGGCCGGTGGTCGCCCGGATGATGGAGATCGGACGGAGGCCGAAGCCGGATGCCAGTGGCTGGGTCTCCTACCTCTGGGAGGACCCCTGGCATACCCGCCCGCAATTGAGGAAGGAAGCGTCCTCGTGGATCCGCTCTTCCCGAACCTGGAGAAGACGCGTAACGTCTGCGACCTGGTGGATTTGGGCGGCGGGAAGGTCTTTCAGGACCATGAGGTGCGAGAGAACTCCGGCCCTTGCGACAGTTTCGATAACGACAACGACAACGACAACGACAACGACAAGGAACAGACTCGTCCGGCTTGGAAGTGAACTGTTCCTAAGGGATACAAGGAATACGGATTCGGGCGATGTCAATGCCGGCCTGGGCCTGCCACGCCAGGCGGGTGATCACGTGGTGTCCCTGAATCCACCGGGGCTCCGGGGAGGCATTCCCCGATCGCCGCCGGCCGCCTACTCGTCTTGCCCGCTGGTAATCTTGATGATCAGATCGCGGAGGCGACTGATCTTGAAGGGCTTAGCGATGAAATCCACTGCGCCGCCCTTCAGCGCTTTGGTGGCCGTCTCCACGGTGGCGAAGCCCGTCACGATGATAACCTTCGTCGATGGTGAGTGCTCCTTGACGAAGCTCATGACTTCGAGCCCATCGGGCTTGCGCATCTTCAGGTCGGTGACGAGCACATCGAACTTGTGTTCCCGGATGCGATCGATGACTTGCTGACTCTGCTCGTAGGTCTCAACGTAGAACCCGCTTTTCTCCAGCGCCGCCTTGAGCCGCTCGCAGACGATCGCCTCGTCGTCGAGGATGATGACTCTCCTCTTCGCTTTCATTGGTCCACGTGCTTCCTGAGCCTAGCGGCTTTCTTGGCAGCTTTCTTCACTGCGGCGCCCAGCTGGTCGAGGTGAAATGGTTTGTGGATGAAGTCGACGACCTCACAGTACTGGGCGTCGCGGGCCGCTTCCATCGTGGCGTAGCCCGTGATGATGATCATCTGGGTATGCTGGTCCTGCTGCCGGATGAAGTGCACGATGTCCAGACCCGTCGGGCCCTTCATCTTCAGATCCGTAATCACGACGTCGAAGCGCTTCTGCCTCAGGCGGTCGATCGCCTGCTGGCTATCGCCCAAGGTCTCCACGAGGTACCCCTCGTTCTCCAGATAGTCACTGAGCCGCTCGCACACGATGCTCTCGTCGTCAAGGACCAGTATTTCCGCGCGGGCTTGCATCTCGGTTCTCCTTGAAAGCGGACTGTACTCGCCTCTCATGAAGCTGTTGATCAGCTGCTCGACTCGGCCATCGTCCCGCAGAGAGATATCGAGCTGCCGGGTGTAGCCGATCAGCCGCCCGATCATCTGCATCCGCTCGACCATCGCGTCTTGAGAGATCTTCTTCACGCTGCCAATGACCAGATCCCCCTTGCGCTCGACGAGGAAGCCGTGCTGCTCCAAGATTCGCTGCAGGACCTCGGCCCGTCGTTCGCGGCGTGTCATCTCGGTGACCCCGCCGGCAAAGCGGAAGTGGATGAAGTTGGCGTTGCGCTGTTCGGCCATGTAACAGTCCACGGTGTTGAAGTGGTAGCCGAGCTTCAGGTTGAGATTGAGGTAGTTGGCCGAGACAAGGGCCAGGTTGAGCTGCGGGCGTGCCGCCAATGGACCGGTCAGGTCCCCTGAACGGGTCGCGCTGGACATGAAGCCGTCGAGGTCCATGTCCGCCGGTCCTCTGCTCCAGATCCCCTCCGCCGTGAGGCCGTCGAGAAGCGCCCGCAGCGGGGCCGAGACGACCTGCCGGACCACGACCGACTGGTCCGCCACGCCCTCGACCAGTCCATCTCCGAGATCGATCAGCAGCAGGTCGAGAGGAACTGGTAGCTCGAGCCGAAACGCACTCCGGCCGAGCCCAGGCGCCTTGAGCGCGTAGTTCTCCGTCAGCGCCTCGACCGCCTTTTCGTGCGCGAAACGGATCACGTCGTGGTACGTCGAGCAGTTGTTCGCGCTGAAGTGGGACGAAGCGGGGTCCTTGAGGTGCAAGGGAGCGATCTTCCGCAGCATCCGCTGCAGCAGCCGGAACTCCGGCGTGTCCCGATAGGAACGGTCGTTGAGGAGGTTGTAGTGGATCAGCTCGTCGACGTGGCCCTGATAGATGATGTTCTCTTCGGCATCGACGGTGATCTCGTCACCGTCACGAAGCACCTGCGTGGCGATCTCCGTGTCCATGAGCGCGGGCACGCACAGCTCCCGGGCAATGGTCGCCAGATGGCCGGTTGCCGTGCCGACATCCGTGATGACGGCGCGGGCACTGGTCATCGCCGCTGCCAGCACGGGCCTGGAGTACCGGGCGACCAGTATCGCGTCGTCGGGCAGTTTGTCCAGTTGCGGTCGTTGGTCGACCAGGCAGACGTGGCCGTGGGCGATGCCACGACAGGCCACTTCCCCGCGGCCGCTCAGAAGCACCGGGTAGCGATCCGCGATCCCGCTGAGGTCCCGCTCGCCCAAGGTATCCCGGGGAGCGATCCGCAGAGGACGGGCCTGCAGAACGTAGAGCTCCCCTTGTTCGTCCAGTGCCCACTCGATGTCCTGGGCGCGCTTCATGTGCTTTTCGATCCGCAACGCTGTTGCGGCGAGCTCGGCCAGCTTCGCATCACCGATTGACGGCGCGCCGACTCGGTCCGGCGGCACCCGCACCTTATGCACGCCCCCGCCGGGTCGGGGGGCGTACATCCATTCCTTGCGGCCCAGCGACCGCGAGACCACCTCGTGTGGTTGCCGGCGCCCCAGCACGAAGCGGTCGGTCCCGCCCGTGCCTTCGACGACGATCTTGCCCAGCCCGTGGCTGGCCGTCACCAGCATGACATCGTTCTGAGGCTGTCCCGGATCGAGGGTATACAGGACGCCGGCGGCCCGGGCCTCCACCATGCAGAGACAGCCGACGGCCATCAAGCCCCCCGCGGGAGGCATATTGTTGTTCCTGCGGTACCTCATTGCTTCCACCGAATACAGGCTGGCCAGCACTTCGAGGTAGGCCCGCGCCGCTCGATCCGGCGTGACCCCGAGGAGCGAGCGGTGCTGTCCGGCGAAGCTGAGCTCTCCGTCTTCATCCAGAGCGCTGGATCTCACCGCGAGAGTCACGCCCTCGTGCTCTTTCCCGAGGGTCGCCACCGCCGCGTGAATGGCCCGGGCGACCTCCTCGGGCAACCGTGCCCGGGACCGTGCCCGGGCAAGATACTCCTTCAGGCCGGCGGCGGCCTGCTCGAGAGCCGATTCCTCGCAATCGGGCGGCAGGTCCAGCCATCGCTGCAGATCGGCGGCCTCTGCCAGCTGGTCCAGGAATCGCTGGCATGCAGCTGCGGAAACGACGAATCCTTCTGGCGTGCGGCAGCCGGCCTTGTTGCGAAGCTCTCCCAGCCGGGCCATCTTCTGGCCGACGACATCGGCCAGGTCGCCGTTCGTCTCCTGCAGGGGGAGAATCAACTTGGCGCCGGGAGCGGACCTTCTCTCGCCCAGGATCACCTGGACTTCGGCGCCGATGGCCTCCAGCCCGTTGACGAGCTCGGGGTACCGGTTGTCCGCGATCGCATTGAGACCGTAGACGACACTGCGAGTCGACTGGGCCAGCTTGTCGGCCAGGGACTTGAGGTATTGCCGACCGAAGATGTATTCGCCGCTGAGCTTCTCTTCGGCGTCGGCGATCAGCTCCAGCACGCGGTTGTTCTCATCGATCACCTCGCGAAACCGCTGGTGCTTTTCCTGAAGCAGCCGGAGCGCATCCGCGCCGCGATACCGGCCGACTATTCGCCCCACGAAGGTCACGTTGCCCTCGTCTCCCGGCAGTGGTTCATTCTAGTGGCCCCCCTTCGCACCGCGGCCGAAGGCCATTCCCGTGAGCAGCCCGACCGCCACGGCGATCAACACCGCTCCAACACCGTAGAGAAGGCCCCACTTCCGAGCAAAGGCGTGAATGGCTGCCACCGCACCGACCTGACGGACGTTCAGGAGCCGGCTGTCCAAGAGCTCACCGTCACCCGCTCGGAAGCCGTACAGCCTGACCTCGTAATCTCCGGGCAGGAGCTTGGCGGGTAATCGGATGTCGGCCGACCAGTCGACGAGCTTCACCGTTCGTTCCTGAAGTCGCACGCCGTGCTGGTGCACGGCGTAGAGCTTCTCGCTCTCCTTCAGTTTCACGAGCTCTGCGAACAGCTCGCTGGCTTGCCGGTCCCGCGGCGTTTCGTCGGTGGCGTCGGCCTCCAGGGAGGAATACCCGACTCCCAAGCGGTCTAGGGTCGTCTGTGGCGCCAGCTGTTCCATCTCCGCCGAGGTGTCGACGATGTACAGGGAGGGCACCCTCGCGAACGTCACCTCGCCACGGCTCACCCAGAACAGCCCCAGGACCCGCTCCTTCCGTTTCAGCTTCAGCTTTCCCGTTGGCCCCGTGCAGACGACGGCAAGTTGGTATCCCGCTGGCACCGTGCCGTCCGCGTGAACGGTCGAGCCGTGGAAGAACATCCCGAGCGGCACCGTTTGGCTTCCGAGTCGCAACGGGGGTTCCGCTCTCACCAACGCGGCCGGCATCATCCAGCACAGGCAAGCCAGCGGAAGGATCAACTTCTTCGCCGCATCCACCCTCTCAATGCCCTCCCGCGTAGCTGACCGGGATGTCGGGGGCAATCAGGAACCCCATCAGCATCTTCGCCATGACCACCAGCACGATGATCGCCATCAGGATCTTCAGCTGCTCGGCCTTCAGCCGTTTGTTGACCTTGGTGCCCAGCTGGGCACCGATCACCGAGCCGATCAGCAGCACCAGGGCCAGTACGAAATCTACCGTGTGGTTGACTGCGGCCTGCAACACCGTGACGTTGGCGCAGGTGAACAGGATCTGGAACAGGCTGGTGCCCACCACCACGTGCATGGGCATCCGCAGGAGATAGACCATCACCGGCACCATGATGAAGCCGCCGCCCACGCCCATGATCGCGGAGAGCATGCCGACCAGAACCCCCAGGCCCAGGGGCATAAGGACGGAATGCTCGACCCTGCTGCGGGGGAAGTCCGTGCGCCAGGGCAGGCCATTGACCAACCGCGCCCAGACCGACGGACGCGCCTCGGCGACCTGCACGCGCACCTTGCCTCGAATCTCCTTCAGGCTGTCGACGAGCATGTAGGAGCCGATGGCGCCGAGCATGATCACGTAGGTGGCGCTGATGAGCAAATCGGCTTGGCCGAGCCCGCGCAGGACCCTGATCAGCAGCACGCCCACCGATCCGCCGGCAAGCCCGCCCAGCAGCAAGAGGAAGCCCATCTTGAAGTCCACCGAGCCGGCCCGGGCGTGGGCATAGGTCCCCGAGGCCGACGCGGCCACGATCTGGTTGGCGTCCGAGGCGGCGGCGATCGTCGGTGCAATGCCCATCATGATCAGCAAGGGGGTCATCAGAAAGCCCCCGCCCACGCCGAACAGGCCGGACAGGAACCCCACCAGTCCGCCCAGGCCGAGCAGCATCAGCAGGCTCACCGAGTTGCCGGCCACCGGCAGATAGATCCAGAGGCTCATGACCGATTCCTCGCGACAGGCAGATAGACCGAGAAGGTCGTCCCCTTCCCGAGCTCGCTCTCCACGGTGATCCTACCGCCGTGCTTCTCGACGATCCCGTAGCTCACCGAAAGCCCCAGCCCCGTTCCTTCGCCGTTCTCCTTGGTGGTGAAGAAAGGGTCGAAGACCTTGTCGAGGCGCTCCCTGGGGATGCCGCACCCGTTGTCGGTGACGTCCATCCGCACGAAGTCGTTCTCCACGGTGCCTCTCACCGTGATCCGGCCGCCATCGGGCATCGCCTGGATCGCGTTGAGGATCAGGTTCAGGAAGACCTGCTCCAGGTTGCGCGGATTGCCCATCACCTGCGGCAGGTCGTCGTCCAGCTCCAGCTCGAGATCGACTCCCGCCAACGCCAGCTCGTTGCCCGCGAGCCCGGCCGTGTGCCGTATCTCCTTGGCGAGAGAGATGGCGGCGAACGCCGGCACCTCCCGCCGGGTGAAGTCGAGCAGATTGCGCACGGTGGAGCTGGCCCTCTCGACCTGAGTGTAGATCTGCTCGAGCATCCGCACCTTCTGCTTGTCGCCCAGCTCGGAGAAGCCGTCGAGGAGCGATTCGGTGTTCAGGGCGATGTTGTTCAGGGGGTTGTTCAGCTCGTGGGCGATCCCGGATGTCAAGGTCCCGACGGCAGCCATCTTCACCGACTGCCTCAGCTCATCCTCACGGGCCTGCAGCTCGTGGAGCATCTGATTGATGGCTATGGCCAGGTAGGAATACTCGTCGCGGTACTTGCGCCCCAGCACGATGGGCGAGTAATCCCCCTTGCCGATACGAGCGGCGTAGCCCATGAAGCGCTCCAGCGGACGCAGCACGGAGTGAATGAGGAGGCTGGCCGTGTAGGCCGTGACGAGCAGCATGAACACCAGGAACCCGAGGGCCAACAGCCGTGAGCTGTGCAGCATCGTATGCATCAGCCGTCGTTCGCGCTTGACGCTCTCCTCGGCGTCCTCGAGAAGGCGGGTGCCGTTCCTGCGCAGGGCGCTCTCGATTTGAGCGCGATCCTGCTTTCCCGACCCCTCGCCTCCGGCCGAGCCTGCGAGACTCTCGAGCAGCTGCTCGTAGGCCCCCAGCGTCTCCTTCATCGAAGTGAGCTTCTGTTCGCCCACCACCGATTCGAAAGCACCGGCGTTTCGATCGAGGTTGTAGCGCGCCGTCGCCGTGTGCGCGAGCGCGTCGTCCAAGTTCGTTCCGTAGAAGAAGTAATTCTTCTCGAACCGCCGGGCCTGCTCAATCTCGAAGGCGTAATTGGTCATCGCTTCCAGGAACACCGACTTGGTCTTGAATTCGGCCAAGAACATGATCACGCCAACGGTGACGGTCGACATCAAGATGGCGAGCAGGATAAAAACCGCGGCGATCCGCCCCCGAATGCTGAACCAGTGGCGACCGACCAGGGGCTGCCGCGCTTGTTCGGCTTGGTCGATCCGTTCGCCGCCGCCCGGAATCCCGTTGTCCGTCCGCTCAGCAGCCAGGTTCATTCCCACTCGTCGACTGTCTTGATGTTCGGTGGTCTAACTCCTCTCAGACCATGAACCTCGGGGCATCCAAGCCAGCGCGGTTGATGCTCTCGACTCCCTCCACCGTCACCGCAGTCTTCAACCCCGCCTCGACCTGCGAGCCGTTGACCAGCTTGCCGCGGAGAAGCAGCGTTTCGGCTTCGGCCTGGACCGCCACGTTGGCCGAGGCGGTCTCTTTCTCCGCCGCCAGCACGGCCTTCACCTGCTGGCCAGGAGCAGGTCGGCCATGGCGCTGCGTCCCTCCTCGGTCGTGGCAAACCTGCCATGCTTCAGCGCCTCCACCACCAGGCCTGCGGCCGTCGGCTCGTCGGAAATTGATCGCCAGGTCATACAGGGACGGATCCAGCGGACTCACTGCGTACACGAAACGGCACCATGTCTTCCTCGCGCGGTCCACATTCGCGATCTGCTTCAACGCCTGCTCGCGACCGATCTGTTGCCGCTGCGTGACCTGCTCGACGCCGAAAGCCAACCAACGATAGCAGATCCAACCAACTAAAGATAAGAGATAAAGGCAGGAGATCCAAACGAAGGATAGAAGGAGCCACCGTTTACGGAACGGCCGGCGGCAAGGACGGGGTGCCCGCCTGGCGCTTCGGCGCCGGCTACATCTCGAAGATCAAGTACGTCAACTCCGATCAATTCGTGTGGATGTCGCAGCGGTCCGGCGCACCCGCGGGCGTCGACCGGGGCGTTTACGGCGCGGGCGCCAACGACGCGCACAACGCCATCTCGAGGCGGTTAGCGTCGTGGCTCAGCTGAAAACTAAGGCGGGGGTCGGGTGCGGGGCGGCGGGACCCTCGGCGCCAGGGAGGGCGCCGGGGAGCCTGCAAGGATCGCATTTACGGGCGTGTCTCGACGACCCGTACCCGACCCCCTGGCCCGCAGCTGAGGTACGGCGCTAATCGCCCCAATCAAAAAGCGGCGCATTACGAGTTGCAATGCGCCGCTGTTCGGGGGTCACTCGCTCGTCGCGATCGCCTGGATTAGGTCTCCGTGACTGCCAACACTCCGTCCGTGATGGCGGTGCTGCTGATCAGGACAATTGCACCCAGCACCAGCAAGGCCACGAGGCTCAGGACGGCCCAGTGGTAGCCGGCCAAGGCGACGATGCCGAGAATGATGGCGGTCAACCCGATCAACGCCTGAGGCCCGCCACCCATGGAGAACGACTGTCGTGCCAGTTGCTGAAACGTCTCATCGGTTGTGGCCTGCTCGACTTTCAGCATGTTCACCCGCGATACGTCGCCGCTGGTAAAGATGAGTGCCCCGCCGAATACGATCGCCGCAACGGGTAACAACACGTCCGGAAAGACCGATACGAGTGAGAGAATACCAAGAATGATACCCGCAAAGCCGGCTAGGATCTCGGCGTTTACGCTGTTACCAACGGCCGACTGCCCCACGCGACGTGCGGACTGTTTCGGCAGGAGGTTGGCGAATTCCAGGAACGTATTGCCACCCTGGAGGATCAGGGCAGCACCGACCACGAGTACGGCGATCGCAAGCACGTACTGGGGTTCCACGTGAGCTAGCCCTACGATGGCTAGAACGATAGCAGCCAAGCCGGCAAGTAACTGTGCGACCGAGCTTCCGATTGCGGTCGTGTCAAAACGCTTCTCTTCGCTTGGTACGGGCGAAGTGTTCATAGGCTTCTCCTGCCCCCAATCGAGGGCGTTAGAGGTTGTTACATTCGTTTCGTCCGAATGGGTCTCCATTAGCAATACCTTTCAGCTCGTTGAAGCTTGGGATTGCGATACCGGGCATCAATTCCGACGGAGCATCTAGATTCACCCGATAAGAAGGGGTCGATGCTCAGACCCACAAATGGGCAGGCAGAAGCCGTGCCAGGGCGTCCGCTGTAAGTGCTTTTCGCCACCTCGAAGCCCGCTTTCTGTCCGCTCGCCACAAGAAGACGTGGAAGAATGGCTGACGAGGCAACACGGCGGACCATCGCAATAGATAACTCTCTGATATAAGGTATTTTCTGCGCTGCGTTCGGCAATGTGCTCGATGCGCAACTGGCAACAGGTGAGACGCACCTCGCTCCCTCTTTTCGGCGCGCCGAGAGGTGCATGGAGTGCCCTTGAGCGACAACTCATCCGCAAGACTTTCGCGCCGGCTTGACTCAGGGTGGATATGCACCAAGATGTGGTTCAAAGTGACCAAGTTTCCGCGCCACAGTGGCACGCCGCGAGAGCGGCGTCACCCCATCGAATGACGTCTTCGTTAACTTAAGCCGGCGACAAACCAACGCCCGTCTCATGCGAAAGCCATACTATCCGTTCGAGATCCAGAACGTTCGTTTGAGTCAACTCAGGAGACGATCTTCGGGCCTCAAAGGGTGGGGCCTTTGTGCGAGCTCATGGAGCTGCCAAAGCCCGAGGGGGATTTTCCGTTTCTTAAGGACGAAGCGGCGACCAAGGATATTCTGGAGAAAATCATTACGCAGGGCTTTGATGCGGTTTTTTGATGCAATGGTGCGTAGGTGACGATGACTAAAGGAGTGCGTCAAGCGGCATTTCTCAGTTGCGGCGCAGTCTCGAAGCCGGTCAGATCCGGTATGTCCGAGCTCAAATGCCATGTCTTCATCCTTTGAAATAAAAATGCGCACGCATGGAATACGTCGGTGACGAGGAGTTTAACCTTTCATATATGCGGCATACAGGGAGTTGGCGGGAAATGTATCAAGGGACACCTGTGGAGCAATGTCTAAGAGCAATTGCGGAGGAGCCTTATTTTGCGCCATGAATCGTGCAGCAGGAAGCTCAAGTCGACGGCGTTGCGAACGGCGCCCCTCGAGAGGAGTTCGCTCAGCGTGGCGAGGAGCTTTAGCCGGACCCGCATCTCCGTTGAGGTTCCCGCTGTGGGGCAGAGGAGAATTGGAGACCATGTTGCGAGCGGCGACCGGTCCGTGCTCGACGGCGGTCGGCTGAATGGCTTGGACCCGGAAGGTTCCAGTCGAGAGATCGCGTCCCTGACAAACATCACCGGCGGCGAAGATGTCGTCGGCGCGGCTCTGCAGGCACGCGCTGACGAGCACGCCTTGGTCGAGGGGGACAGCCGAGCCGTGAAGAAAATCGACGTTCGCGCGCACACCTGTGGCGCGGATCACCAGGTCGGGGGACAGCGTCTGGCCGTCGTCCGGGGTGATACCCAGGGGCGTGCCCGGCTCGATCGACGCGGCCTCGAGGCCGGTGAGCACCCGCACGCCTTCGGTCTCGCACCAGCGTTTGATGAGTCCGCCCGCCGACGGGTTCATCATGCGTCGTGATGGATGACGAAAGCTTTGCAGGTGCCCATCTGGGGGGGCTCGGTCGGATTTCGGCGCAAATGGATTCGTGGGGATTGCGGCGGGAGCTCAGCAAGGTGTGTCCCGAGAATGGCTTTCCCGGATGATCACCTGGTGTGCCTTCCCGTCGTCGGGCCAATGCAGCTCAATCGCGCGCCGCTGCGGATCCCACTGCCAGTCCTGCGTCTCCTGTCCGTCGAGCCGCACCGTGCCCGGGGAGGCTGCCAGGTGGATGCGCAGGAGAAGGGTACGGGGATGAGGGGTGAAGCCGCCGCGCCGCGCCGCCTGGGTGAAGGTGACGCTGTCGCCGGTGGGCTGGACCCGGAAATCTGTCTCGGCCAGTGCCCCGTCCTGATAGGCCAGGGTCTCTCCGTCGTCCTCGATCAATGTCCAAGCGCCCGCCTCCCCCGCGTAGACCAGTAGGGTCAGCTCGGTGAGTGGATCGGCGGTGGTCTGCCGCACATTGCCCAGGGTCAGGATGGAGCCGGCGCGCACCAGGATCGGAATA
>Ga0315535_1002659_pt1 | contig 11250 bp, 10 predicted proteins | sample SalMarSW160220MG_2_FD_203092 | JGI IMG/M metagenome (GOLD analysis project Ga0315535, IMG submission 203092) | Salt marsh sediment microbial communities from the Plum Island Ecosystem LTER, Massachusetts, United States - Salt Marsh Sediment SW1602-20 ...
CCATCAATAAGTAATTAACTCAAACGATAAGGCTGTAATTGTTTTCTTTGGCGATTCGCTCACCCCTTCGCACAGCGTACCCGACCCCTTGACCAGTCATGCCAAGAAGTCTTGCCAAATCCGCCAATGAATGTCCCAATTCCACCACCGCCCAGTAACAATACAACCCCCTGGCTTCCGCTCTTATTTTTTGACGGCTCTTTGAATATATTTCTTCCGGTTCTATATCAAAAATATCGGTAACCCTCTGCTCTATTGTATCAAGGTTATATCCCTTGCTTTTCAGCTCATAGAAACGTTCAAATTTCTCTTCTGCCTCTGCAAGCACGTCCATAACAAAGGCACTATCCCCCAATATTCGATGATCGCCCTTGATTCTATCCTGACCACTCAAACGAGGACCCTTTACAGCCCGCCATCCACCAAGGCTCCGTATCAAGCCACCCCCTACAAGCTCCGGCCGCTTTCCCTGTTCAATCCCCGCTTCCATATATTGAAGGTACCGCTTTCGGGCCTCATGAACCGATTTGCCAAAAAAGGACAAGACGTATTCGCTGTCCTGCCACGATTGTTTCTTCGTGCCCATTAGGACACTGTGACCACAGTAGGCATACCTGTTGAGGACGGATAGGTCGGGGACGATTTTTGCCCTCAATGGATTTAGATGGATATAGCGTACTAGTTCTTTTAGATAGGTATCTTCCTGACAAATGATGGATTTATAGCGATTCTGAAAAAGCTGACCATGCCGTTTGTGCCTGAGATTGAAGCTTACTGCATAGCCAGTCAGTAATCGTCGCATTAGGGTTGATAGCGGTGTATCCCCGGTTCGGAATAAAAAATGGGCATGATTGGATAACAGTGCCCATGCATAGCAGGTGATTCTTGTTTCAGGTAAGAGGGTTCCCAGGCGGTCAAGTAGATTGTCCCTGTCTCTATCGTCCTTAAATATCTTTCGGCGTTCTATCCCACGGATGATAACGTGGTGCAGAACACCGGGGGCATCCAGGCGGGCTAATCTTGGCATGGATCTGCTATTATCAGTATTTCATCATCACGTCAAGTTAATTACTTATTGATGGACGTCCCCTTCTCCTTCCGGTGAATAGTTGACAAGGTGATGGAAATAGGCTATAGGCCATTTTCGTTACAGTATCATTCCTACGTGCATGTTGTTGGCAGCCTGGAGGGAGCAAGCACAGCGAACTCAGGCCTAATACAGATGGAGGGAAAAACCATGTCTGCAAAAGAACAAGGGGCGCACGCCATCAATCGAAGGGATTTTCTGAAACTGTCCGGGATCTTGGGCATAGGGGTCGCCGCGGGCGGCTTACTGCCTGTTTCAGAAAGCGTGGCTTTCAACAAGAAGCTTTACAAGGTCACCAAGACCAGGCTTGGAATGGGCACCTTTATTTCTATAACAGTCATGCATCCGTCCAAGACGCAAGGCCAAGAGGTGATCGGGATGGCCTTTGAAGAAATGGATCGGCTGACCGGCCTGTTGGACCGCTATCGATCCGACTCCCCCATTGGCGGCCTTAACAAAGAGGGGCGGCTGACGGATGTGCCTCCCGAGGTCGCTCGCGTCGTGGCCCGTTCCCTCCATTTTCATCAAGTCAGCGACGGGGCCTTTGACATCACGGTCCAACCTTTGGTGGACCTGTATAGACAATACTTCGAGGCCCATGGTCATGCGCCATCGGAAGCAGATTGCGAGAAGGTGCTGCAACTGGTGGACGCCGGGGCCCTGTCATTTGACGGCAAATCGATCCGATTCCAGAAAGAAGGCATGGGGATCACGTTGGACGGCATTGCCAAGGGTTTCATCATCGACCGGGGGGCTGAGGTGATCAAAAATAGCGGTATCCATCACGCCCTGATCAACGCGGGCGGCGATATCCGCGCAGCCGGGGGCAAACAAGACGGCACACCCTGGAAGGTGGGGATTCAGAACCCGGACAAGGAAGGGCCGTTCCTCGATGTTGTCAAGATGGCTAATGGCGCTGTGGCGACTTCCGGCAATTATGAGATCTATTTTGACAAGGAGAAGCTCTATCACCATATCGTGAATCCAAAGACAGGGATTTCTCCCAGGCAAAGCTCCAGTGTGACGGTCATGGCCTCCAATGTCATGGATGCAGACGCCCTGTCTACGACGGTTTTTGTCTTGGAGCCCGAGGCAGGCAAGCGCTTCATTGAACGCATGCCTGCCACCGAATGCCTTGTCCTGGACCGTCACTCACGGCGTGTCGCCTCCAAGGGGTGGCCCGCGTAGACAGTCGATTAAGTTGCTCCTTGCCTATGGTGCTCAAAGTCTCTGGGTGAGACCTTTGCAGAACCTCGAAAAGCGACAATTATGAGGTTTTTGGGGTACCTACCTGGGCGAAGCGAATGGCCCGCCCTAGCGGGCGAATCGCAAGCTGTTTGAGGCCCTTAGGCCGAGTTCTTGCGATTTAGTGAGTGAGCCCTCAGGTGGGTCAAAAACCTCATATCAAAGAGCGAGGCGAGGTTATTCAAAGGTCTCTGGGTAACAGGACCGGGGCATCGAATGGCTTACAGAAGAAAGAAGAAGGCCGCCGAACCCGGCGGCTTTTTTATGGTAACGGGCACGGGTCGTGTTGTGCTCAGAGACATGCGGCCCGGTTCCAAAAAGAAAGGGCTAATCGCGTTGCGGACGATTAGCCCTAAACAGGAGGAAAGCAAATGAAGAAATCTTTTCTTCATATGCAATTATTTTTTTACCTCGCAACAATGATGCCAACCCTTCACGTTTCAGACCGCATTTTATCTGGGCACACGCTCCATCGTCGCCTCGCATAGCCTAACCAGCTCAGTTTGCAAAGAATAATACGTTTCAATAGGCCAGCCCGTGCGAGACGATTAGATTGACGGCGTCCGGACAAGGTGCCATTGACGGCCTGAAAGGGTCGTTGATTTGTATAACTTTTTATACAAGCTTCCCCCCAAAAGCTTTTAACTATCTGAAACAACACCAAATCGTATGCACTGCCGACTTTTTATACAAGTCCACGTCAATCCATATATAACCAACTGTTTTGACTAGGTATAGGGCGCACTGCCGACTTTTCATACACAACGCCCGGGGGCGGCCATGACCGTATAATTCTTTTGAATTACAGCACTGTGCGGGAGATTCAAGGCCCTTCATCCGGGTTCACACGATATTGTGCTTTTTCAGACGATACTGTAAGTTGGCTCGAGGAATACCGAGCAGGGCGGCCGCACGAGACTGGACATTGTTTGACAGGGATAGGGCCTTGTTGATCAGTCTCTTTTCGATGGCATCCAGGGTTTCAGGCAGACTCGATAGGGTTTGCCAGTCTATGGGCATTTCCAGATCTGCGAAGCTCATGAGGTCCTTGGGCAGGTCGTCCAGGGTGATCTCGCTTCCCTGGCTCAAGAGTACGGCCCGTTCAATGGCATGCTCCAACTCTCTGACGTTGCCAGGCCAGCGATGATTGCACAAAAACCGCATGGTCTCAGGGGAAATGGTCATCTCCCCGTGATCGGCCTCCCGGGCATATTGTTTCAGAAAGTAGGCCGCCAGCAGGGGGATGTCCTCAGACCGATCCCTCAGGGGAGGCAGGTTCACGTGAACCACGTTCAGTCGAAAATAGAGGTCTTCTCGGAAAGCTTGCTGTTCCACCTCGGCCCTGAGGTCCTTGTTGGTGGCTGCGATCAGACGCACATCCACGGCAATCTGTCTGGTGCCACCCACCCGTTCAAAGCTCATGTCTTCCAGAACCCGCAGGAGCTTGACCTGCACGGAAGCCGGCACTTCTCCGATCTCGTCCAAAAACAGGGTGCCCCCGTCGGCCAGCTCAAACCGGCCCTTTTTCATGGCAATGGCGCCGGTAAAGGCGCCTCTTTCGTGGCCGAAGAGCTCACTTTCCAACAAGGTCTCCGTCAGCGCTGCGCAACTGACCGCCACAAAGGATTTATTGCGACGCGGGCTGTTAAAGTGGATCGCCTTTGCAATCAACTCCTTGCCCGTGCCACTCTCGCCGGTGACCAAGATGGTGGCCTTGGTATGAGCCACTTTTTGAATGATATCAAACACGGCCTGTAAGGGCTTGCTCTTGCCGACAATGTTGTCAAAGCAATAGCGGTTTTCCAAGGCTCGGACCAGACGGCGATTTTCCTTGAGGACGCCGTAAATTCGGACCCCTTTATCCACAATCTGCCTGAGTGTTTCGTTCCGGAAGGGCTTCTGGATAAAGTTGAATGCCCCTAGTTGCATGGCCTCAACAGCCTTTTCCACGGTGCCGTATGCCGTCATCATGACGACCGGCAGGTCAGGGGCCTTGTCCTTGATCCGCCGGAGAAGCTCGATGCCGTCGATGAAAGGCATTTTCATGTCTGTGAGCACTAGATCAAGGTCTGTAGATTCCACGATCTCCATGGCACGCTCGGCGTTGTCTGCGGTGAAGGTCTCATATCCTTCTTCTGATAAGAAGGCACTCAAGATCACAAGATAATTCTTCTCATCATCCACAACAAGAATCGTTTCCATAGGCGTCGTTCCTTTGGGTAACGGCCCGCTGCTCGTTGTTTCCGAAGGGCTGTTTGTCTACGCGGAAATGGTTGCCCGACTCACCTTGCCTGCCGGCAGGGCCACGGTCACCTGTGTGCCCTTTTCCGGACCGTTCTCGATGCGAACGGTGCCGCCATGGCCTTCCACAATTTTCTTCACGATGGAAAGGCCCAGCCCGCTTCCCGTCTCCTTGGTGGTAAAGAAAGGATGCCAGATCTTTTTCAGGATTTCATCGGGTATGCCTTTGCCTTCGTCGGAAAAGACGATGCTCAGCGTATCATCCCGATCAGCGAGTTCGATGATGATTGCCCCGCCCTCAGGCATGGCCTGCATGGCATTCATCAAGATATTCAAGAAGGCCTGGTACAGCAGCCCTGGATCCGCCTGGATTTCCCGGATATGGGTTGCCAGCCGCTTGTGAATCTTGTAGCCGTTTTTCTTGGTTTCAGGGGCAAGAAAGCTCAAGTTCTTCTCCAGCACGGCGTCCACGTCACAGGGCATAAGGTTTGGTGTTGGAGGCCGGGCAGAGTTCAGAAAATCGGTCACAATAGTGTTGAGGCGATTGGCCTCTTGCACAATCACCTCCGCAAGCTGGTCTTGGGGATCCGTGCGGGTCAGCTTTTGTTTCAAAAGCTCTGCCGTACTGCTGATAATCCCCAGGGGTGTGCGCACCTGGTGCGAGACGGCAGCCACCATTTCGCCGAGACTTGCAAGGCGCTCAGCTTGATTCAACTTTTGTTCCAAAAGGAGTCGCTCCTTGGCCCGCTTTGCGATGATGTTCTCGCCCCGTTTGACAATAGAGCGGATAATGACAAAGAGGAATCCCATGATCACGATGGACGTGACCATGATCCTGTATTTTAAGTGAGCAATGGTCCGGTAATCCTCGGAGAGGTCCTGTACAATCTCAAAAACTCCGAGGATAGGACCCTCAATATTGGAAAGGGGCTTTTCGGCCCTCAATGGCACATAGGTCCGCAGCTCGCTTTCTTTTGGCGCCCCTAGCAACAGCCTCCAGAATCTGCCTCTTCGAATCAGCCTTGAACTTGATTGGCCAAGGAGGGCCTGCTGATAATCGATGCCTCCCAGGTCTTTTTTCCCCACCAGTTCTTTGTCGAAGCTGTAAAAGATGACGTTTTCGTCACGGGCAAAGATATTGACCCGCTTCACGCTGAAACTGTGCAGGGTGTGTCTGACCACCTGGTCCAAACGGTCAAAGAGAATTTTGTTTCGCAGTTGAATCACCTGACCGTACTTCAGGGCCGCAGGGATCACAAACTGCAGAAAAACCTGATGGTTAAGGTTTTCTGACATCAACAGGGCATAATCTTCACTCTTTTCTATCAGTACCGTCTCGGCTCGATGGGCGATGACCATGGACAGAGCCAAAGCGCCGAGCAGGATGACGATCAGACTGCTGAAGGTGAAATACTTGACGAGCTTAAAGGGCTTGATTCGCTCGATGTCCTTCTGGTCCATGTCCTCACCGAGGGTATCTATGATGTCGTGTACTTGACGGGCTGTTCAGCCGCTAGCGGGGGATGGGCGCCCCTGAAAGGAGTGTCTTGAGATCCTCGTCCGAAAAATGCAGTCCCGCTCCGAAGAAGAAGGATTCGTTGCCGTCATCACTTATGAAATCGTCAAAGCCTGCCGTCACATATATGTGCTGGAAGGGAGTATAGTCTGCCTTGAACTTCAAGTGGGGATCGGAATCCACATTGAAGTCAAAGGCCTCCATGGACAGGACAATGCGGTCATCCAGGAGATAGTAGTCGGCAGCCACGCCGCCGTCTGACTCAAAAATGCCCGCCCGAAGCCCCAAGTCGTAGTAGCGCTTGGCAATTTGGGCAGAAAATTTGAAGTCATCTTTGTCCGTTGTTTCCCGGGTTTCCGTTGTGGTAACCCCGTCTACCGTTCGGGTCGTCACGGTTTTCTTTTTTCGCCCGGCAGAGTCATCCACGACTTGCAGGAGATAATACTTGTCCTCTTTGGGCTGAATGCGAAGCGACAGGTACGACTTCATGTCGTCACTGTCGAAGAGATATTCTCCCCGGTAGTCTACGTAGGTTCGAAACGTTTGTTCTTTTTGAAGAAACTTATTGACGCCGGCCATGGTGTCGTTGATATTGTCAATCGTTTCCTCGTCGTGTACCAGCTTGCCGATGGTTCCCTGACCCCGGTTGATCTTCTCGGCGATCTCCCGCAGGGCAACCAGGGTTTGATTCATGGTGTTTACCGTCTCGTCGTCCTGAATGAGTCGGCCAATCGTTCCTTCACCCCGGTTGATCTTGTCCGTGACCTGGTGGAAGGCCATGATGGTCTTTTCCAGTTGATCGGAGGCCTGCCTGAAGTTGGCCACAACCTCCCTCAGGCTCTCCTTGTTGGTACTACTTATTTCTCTAAGGTCTGTGGAGAACACCGTGAAGTTATCCAGGATGCGGTTGATATTTTCATTGTTCCTTTGCACGGTCTGGTTCATGGTTTGAGCCAGGTCGCGGAGGTTGTCTACGATGATTTTCAGAGATGCTCGTCCTTCCTCTTCCCCCACAACACCCGAGATCGCGCCCGTAATCCGCTTGAAATCCCGTCCGATAGAGTCGAGTTGTTTTAGGATGGCGTCGATGTTGGCAGGGGAGGCGGTCCATTGGATACGGCCCCCCGGCTTTATGGGCGGGGTTCCAGGAGCACCCAAAAGGAGCTGCACGTATGTGTCTCCCAGCACACCCTTGGTGCGAATGGAGGCTCTCACATCCTCGCCGATTTCTACGTCCGGCTTGAGAAGGAGTGTGACTTTGGCCCTGCCGGCTTCCAATGTGATGCCCAATACCCGGCCCACCTCGACGCCGGCTATTTCCACCGGCACTCCTTTGACCAGGCCTTCGGCGGAATCAAAATAGCCATATACCTCGTAGCCCCGGTCAGGTCCATACTTGAACCGGCCTATCCTCATGGACATGTAGCCGAGAATCAGGATGCCGATGATCACAAAAAAACCCACTTTTGCCTCAATGCTAAGCTTTTTCATAACCTCTTCATGTCCATACTATATGTCCAAGAGATGATAATCCAAAACAGGCCCTTCGGCCGTTCCCTGGATAAACTGCTGCACAGCCGGATTTTGAGATGACTTGACCGCATTAGGGGGACCGATCTCAACGATCTTTCCATGGTAGAGCATAGCCACGGTGTGGGCAATCTTGAAGGTAGACCTGATGTCATGACTGATCACCACACACGTGGCGTTTGTGTGTTTCTGAGTATCCACCACAAGACGATCAATGGCGTCGGCCGTGATGGGATCAAGGCCTGTCGTGGGCTCATCAAAGAGGATGATCTTGGGATCCAGGGCAATAGCACGGGCAAGGCCCACGCGCTTTCGCATACCGCCGCTCAGCTCTGCCGGCAGCTTGTGGGCCACATCCCTGAGGCCCACCTGAAGAAGCTTCTGATGAACGATTTCGTCAATTTCTTTCTCCTTCAGGCGGGTGTGCTCCTGCAGAGGAAAGGCCACGTTTTCTCCGACCGTCATGGAATCAAACAGAGCGGCCTCTTGAAAGAGCATGCCGAAGTTTTTTCTCATGTCGTTGAGTTTCCGATCATTCAATCGGGCGATGTTCACACCCTCGACCAGGACCTTTCCCTGGTCCGGTCTTATCAGCCCAATCATATGTTTGAGAAGAATACTCTTTCCTCCGCCGCTTTGGCCGATGATCACCGTGATTCTGCCGGTTTCAATCTCAAGGTTCAGACCGTCTAAGACGGTCTGGGAATTGAATGATTTGTGAATGTCGACGAGCTGAATCATAAAAAAGGAGACTTGTCTTGGTGCTCGAGTTGAACCGCAAAAAGGTGCGCATTGCCCGTCCCGATGCATCGGAACTGCGGGCTCAGCGCGACACTGCAGGGAGCTTCAATCCTGTTGCTTTGCAGCCATCCAACCTCTGTCCGCACTATCTGCACAGTATGTGCAAGAATCAAACCGGATCTTGTCGGTGCCTCTTGAGCGCCATGACACCTTGATGGCCCCGGGTTGCTCTTTTTGTTTTAGAACATGGCTGCTGTCAAGAAGTAATCACTGATCAGGATAGACACCGAAGCGATGACCACTGCCTGCGTGGTGGCCCTGCCGACCCCCTCGGCGCCGCCGCTGGTGTAAAATCCCTTGTAACAGCCAACCAGGGACAAGATCAGCCCGAAGCAGGCCGCCTTGACAAGGCCGTTAAAAATATCTTCCAGTTCCACAATTTCGATCATCTTGGCCACATAGATGCCTGAATTAATCTGCAGAAGGCCCACTCCCACGAGATAGCCTCCGATGATTCCCACAAAATCCGAAATGATGGTCAACACCGGAAGCACGAGCACACCGGCGATGATACGAGGCACCACCAGGTACTTGATGGGATTGCACGCCATGGTGTAAAGAGCATCGATCTGCTCGGTCACCCGCATCGTGCCCAGCTCTGCGGCCATAGCGGAACCGGCTCGGCCTGTGACCATCAGCGATGTCAGGACCGGGCCAAGCTCGCGGGTCATGGCCAGGGCCACCGTGGAGCCGACGAGGCCTTCGGCGCTGAATAAGCGAAACCCGTGATAGGCCTGAAATGCGAGCACACCACCCGTGAAGATGCCCGTGAGGAGAACCACCAGCAAAGAGTTGACACCCACGAACTCCATCTGCTTGAAAATGGCACGTATGCGTATGGGCGGCCGCAGACTCCACACGAGGGAGGCGAGAAAAAGAAACATGACAAGCCCAAACTCTTCAATAAAGCGAATAAGGCCGCGGCCGATGGTCTCGATAAACCTTAATATGATCCCGAGTTTCACCATGTGATGCAGGCAGGCTCGCCTCCAGCTAACGATAGGTCGTTCATGAAAAATACTAGGAGAAGCGGGCCTGAAAGTCAAGCTAATGCTCTATTTTCATTGACACTATCGCTGTGTGCCGGTAACTTTGGATCAGGAGCCCAAACCATCTTGTTCATACCTAGACACCCATGAAGCGTATTCTCACCATTGCAGGCTCGGATTCGGGTGGCGGGGCCGGCATCCAGGCTGACCTAAAGACGATCACTCTCCTTGGGGGCTTCGGCATGAGCGTGCTCACGGCCGTAACGGCACAAAATACCCGAGGAGTCACGGCCATCCATGCACTTCCCCCGGCATTCATTGAGCAGCAACTCGACACGGTCCTTTCAGACATCGGGGCGGATGCCGCGAAGACCGGCATGCTCTTTAATGCGCCCGCCATTGAAGCTGTGGCTGACAGGCTGTCGGCCTATGACATGAAGAAAATTGTGGTGGACCCGGTCATGGTGGCCAAGGGGGGAGATATCCTGCTGGTCGAGGAGGCCAGAGAAACCCTTGCCAAAAGCCTCATCCCCATGGCCTTCGTGGTGACGCCGAACATCCCGGAGGCGGAAGTCCTTGCAAAAAAATCGATCAGCACAGAAAAGGACATCCATGAGTCTGCGCGGATCATCCACGCCATGGGGGCCAAACATGTGTTGATTAAGGGAGGGCACCTGGAAGGCCCGGCGAGGGATATCTTGTACGACGGGCAAAGGTTTTTCGAATTCTCAAGACAGCGCGTCAATACCCCGCACACCCACGGCACGGGGTGCGCTTATTCTGCGGCCATTGCCACCTACCTTGCCATGGGCCTTGGAATCAAAGAGGCGGTTGAGCGGGCGAAGGACTTCATCCATACGGCCATCCGCTTTGCCTTTCCGTTGGGCAAGGGCCGCGGCCCCACCAATCTTTATGCCCCGTTTGCCAGGGATCACGAGAGGTACCGGGTCCTGGATGCGCTCAAGACCTGCCTGGTGCGACTTCAGAAGGCTTCTATAGGACACCTGATACCGGAGGTGCAGTCGAATCTGGGCTATGCCCTCCCCTTTGCCGAGACCCACGCCCATGTGGCTGCCTTCCCCGGAAGACTGGTCAGGCTGGGCGACACCATCGTCTCCGTGAGCGGCCCCGCCTTTGGATCGTCCCGGCATGTGGCCAGCATCATCCTCACTGTGATGCGTCATGATCCTGGATGTCGCTCGGCCATGAACATTCGTTTTTCAGAGGCCAGGGTTCGGCAATGCCGGGCCCTTGGCTGGAAGGTGCGCGCCTTTGACCGCGCTCGCGAGCCGGAGGCGGTCAAGAAGCGGGAAGGGGGCAGCCTTGAATGGGGCACGGAGACGGTCCTGTCAGAGGACGCCGAGATGCCGGATGTGATCTATGATCGGGGTGAAATCGGCAAGGAACCCATGATCCGGGTCCTCGGAAGGACGCCCCACGAGGTGGTGGACAAGGTCCTGCGGCTGCGAGAGCAATCCCAGTAGCCACCACACACGCCTGGATAGTAAAGAAACGACTGAGAACGACGCATCTGGCCCAAAGATGCCATTTATGGATGGATACTAGTGTCGTGTCCCAGAAGTTCCTATAAAAAGTAACGTGTCGCCATCAAGCCATTTTCCGGTCTCCGTGAGCATTTCCGGGACGTCAGCTTCGTTGCGCTGAATCATAAAAACTCGGGCTAAGGCCCTCAAACAGTTTATGATTCTTAACGCTTCACTCAGCTGACCTCTCATTCCGAAAATGCTCAATGTCGCGCGGAAAAGGCTTTCGGCTACATGGTGACTAATGATAGTTACTTCTGAGACACGACACTAGCTTGGCTCGCGATTTAGGACGGT
>Ga0315535_1002660_pt1 | contig 11249 bp, 7 predicted proteins | sample SalMarSW160220MG_2_FD_203092 | JGI IMG/M metagenome (GOLD analysis project Ga0315535, IMG submission 203092) | Salt marsh sediment microbial communities from the Plum Island Ecosystem LTER, Massachusetts, United States - Salt Marsh Sediment SW1602-20 ...
CCATAGGAGTCCATCGCCACAACGTTGCCCGTCAGTGCCAACATCCCGATACCGGTCAGGGAGACGCCATAAAGGATAAAGGTGACCTGCTGGGCCGTATCCACGCCAGGGATGGTGCCGAAGATCAGGACCGAAGCGATGATTGTGATTGCGATCACAATCACCGACCACACGCTGGATTCAAAGCCAACGGCGATACCGGACAGGATCATTGTGGCCGGGCCGGTATCGGTAGAGCGCTTAATCTCTTGTACGGGAGGATGATTGGTGCCGGTGAAGTAGTCCGTCAGCCGATCGATGGCGAGTGCCAGGAGGATGCCGACTGTTGTAGCTGCGAACGGCCGCCACCATCCGCCCGGAATGTTGGAGCCCAGATAGAAAAAGGCCGCCACGCCGAACAGCACCACGGAGATCACGGCAGAGATGATAAAGCCGCGGAAGATCGCCTGCATGGCGTTGGAGCTCTCCTTCGCCCCACTTCGGACCGAGTAGGTCCCGAAGATTGAGGCGAAAACACCGATTCCGCGCGCCAGCAACGGGAAGATAATCCACTCGAGATCGCCGGTCAGGTGCCAGAGTGCCAGCGCCAAGATCAGTGACGCGACAATTGTGACCTCATATGATTCGAAGATATCGGCTGCCATCCCAGCACAGTCTCCGACGTTGTCACCTACCAGGTCGGCGATAACCGCCGGGTTTCGAGGATCGTCCTCGGGAAGACCAGCTTCCACTTTTCCAACCAAGTCCGCCCCTACATCAGCCGCCTTGGTGTAGATCCCACCGCCGACACGCATGAACAGCGCCAGAAGCGTTCCGCCAAAACCGAAGCCGAGCAGGGCGTCTGGAGCAGCAATACCGAAATAGATGAAGAGCAGTGTGCCGCCGAACAGGCCGAAGGCGTTGGTGAGCATGCCGGTGATGGTGCCCGCTCGGTAGGCGATCCTCAAGGCGTCGCCGAACGATGTGCGCGAGGCGGATGCGACGCGAACGTTGGCGTTGACCGCCATGCGCATCCCGATCTGGCCCACGGCCAGACTGAAGCCGGCGCCCATGATGAAACCAATGCCGCGACCAAGCCCGATAATCAGTCGCACACTTGATTGGCTCATCCCCTGGAAGCGCTGAAGCGCTTCCGGCGTGGGCGGCACGATGTAGACAGAAAGAAAGAGCGCCACCGTGAGGATGGCGATCATGGGTAGGATGGATCGAAGTTGCCGAGTCAGGTAGGTCTCGGCGCCCTGGCGAATTGAGCCCCACACCTCCTGCATTTTGGCTGTGCCCGTATCTTCCTCAAGGATCTGACGACGCAGAACCATGGCGTAGATCAGGCCGAGCAAAGCGATGACGATGACACTCCACACGCCAATCGCTTCGAAAGCGGTGAGACCTTCCATCGAGTACATATATCGTCCTTTGTGAATGCTGTCTTCTGCCGACGGGGCGAAGGATTGTACCTTTTGTAACAAACAAAGTCAAGAATTGCACCCGCATCTGCTAAAGTTCTGAGAATTTGTCACCCGTAACGGTTCCGAGAAAATGTCACCTCATGGACAAAACCAGAGAGGTGACCTTGACCGTTCGAGAACAGAAAAGACTCTTCGTGATCACAGAAGTTGTGGCAGGTCGCTGGACGGCTGCGGAAGGGGCTGAGAAGCTGGGTCTGTCGTTGAGGCAGATGCGGCGACTGCTGGCTGCCTGTCGCCGCGACGGTCCGTCGGCCCTGGTTCACGGCAACCGCGGCCGGGCGACGGCACGCCGCCTCTCGCCTGGACTCAGAGAGCAGGTGGTCGGCCTGGTCAAGAGCAGCTACTCCGACTACAACGACTACCACCTGACGGAGATCCTGGCCGAAGAACACGACATCATCCTGTCTCGGTCCAGCGTACGGCGCATTCGTCGGGGAGCTGGCGTGCCCGGGCCGCGGAAGCGACGCTCCCCGCGTCACCGCAGCCAGCGGCCACGTTCGGCCCGCCGCGGCATGCTCCTGCAAATCGACGGCAGCGACCATGCCTGGCTTGAAAACCGGGGCCCGAAGTTGTCGCTGTTGGCCGCCATCGACGACGCCACCGGTGAGGTGGTGTGGGCTGTGTTCCGTCCTGAGGAAGACGCCGTTGGCTACTTCCTGCTCCTGCAGCACATTCTCCAAACCCACGGTCTCCCAGAAGCGGTCTACGCCGATCGCCACACCATCTTCCAGAGCCCGAAGAAGGCCACGATCGCCGAAGAACTGGCCGGGAAGCTCCCCCGGAGCCAGTTTGGCCGTTTGCTTGATGAACTGGATATCCTGCTCATCAAAGCTCATTCACCGCAGGCCAAGGGTCGCATCGAGCGCCTGTTCGGCACCCTCCAGGACCGCCTGGTCAAGGCACTCCGCCAGGCTGGGGCCACGTCCCTCGAAGAGGCTAATCAGGTCCTGCCCGGCTTCCTGTCGCGCTTCAACGCCCGCTTTGCCGTGCCTCCTGCCGAGGAGCCGTCGGCTTATCGACCCTGGCCAACGGGACTCAAGCCCGAAGATGTCCTGTGCTTCAAACATGAGCGCGTGGTGGCCAACGACAACGCCATTTCTTTCAGTGGTCAGCGGCTCTCCATCGAGCCAGGATCTCCTCGGCGCAGCTACGCCCGCTGCCGTGTTGAGGTCCGCCAGCTGCTCAACGGCCAGCTCCTGGTGTCCTACCAGGGCAAGCCGATTGCCCGCTTCAAGCCCCTGCTCGCCGGTCCGCCTACTCTCGCCAAGTTCACGCCCGCCGATCCCCAACCCGTCAGGGTCAGGATCACTCCCACCAGCCGGAAACGCCCAGCCAGAAAATCACAACAACCCTACAAACCGCCTCCGGATCACCCCTGGCGCAAGCCGTTTCTCATCCAGGGCAAGCCGAAGAAGACCGAGGGGTGACATTTTCTCAGAACTATTCGGGTGACATTTTCACGGACCTACAACAGAATTGCACCCGCATCAAGCTGAATGAGTGTTTGGTGAATATCCGCCAACGGGCTTGACGCCCCGCCGAGCTTTTAAGTATATTGAACCATGCATATGCAGCGAATTCAGCCCGGCATGATGACAACGAGCACGTGCTGCCAAGGATCGCTCCGGCCGCAGTGCTCATTTTCATGACGGGCACCCTTCCCGGCCCACCATGGTGGATTCTCTTCCGATGATAGAAGTCCAGAACCTGACCAAGTTCTACGGTGCTCACCCAGCTATCAGCAACCTCAACTTCGATGCCAGGCAAGGCGAAATCCTTGGCTTCCTGGGGCCGAACGGGGCTGGGAAGACGACCACGATGCGCATTCTCTCAGGCTACATGCCGCCTTCGAGCGGGACGGCGAAGGTGGCGGGATTCGATGTGGTGGACGAGTCTCTTGACGCCCGCCGCCACATTGGCTACCTGCCTGAGACCGTGCCTCTCTACTCTGATATGAGCGTGCGCGATTACCTGACCTTTATGGGATCCCTCCGCAAAGTCGAGGACCTCGACCTGCGTGTTGATGACGTGCTGGAGGAGATCCACTTGGAGGAGCGCGAAGACAGCCTGATTGGGAGTCTGTCCAAGGGCATGCGTCAGCGGGTCGGCTTGGGCCAGGCTTTGGTCCATCAGCCCGACGTGCTGATTCTGGACGAGCCGACGATTGGTCTCGATCCGGGCCAGATCATCGAGGTCCGAAAACTGATCCAGCAATTGGGCGAAGAGCGCACGGTGCTGCTCTCTACCCATATCCTCTCCGAGGCTCAGCAGGTTTGTGATCGGGTGCTGATCATCAACAACGGGATGATCGTGGCCGAGGACTCTCCTGGCAATCTCCAGGCACAAATGGCCGGGGCAGAGAAACTGCTGGTGACCACGCCGGCCGGACTCGAGGAGCTGAAACCTCTCCTTGAGTCGATCCCGGGTGTGACGGGTGTCGCAGCCGCGGCAGAAGACAATCGGTTTGAGGTGACCACCTCCCCCGGAAGGGATCTTCGCCCGGATATCGCCCGCAAGATCGTCGAGGCTGGGATGGATTTGTTCGAGCTCGGAACGGCTGGGGTGAGCTTGGAGGAAATCTTCTTACAGCTCACACGAGAGCAGCATACGGAAGATCTTCAGGAGCAGGACTGAGAGCATGCACAACATCTGGGTGATTGCATCCAGGGAGTTCAAACAGTATTTTGTCTCGCCTTTGGCCTATGCCATGGCAGCCATGCTGTATTTGATCCTGGGTTTCCTATTCTATGTCAACATCAACTTCGGCCTGCAAAACGGGCAGATTACTCCGGACGGCCGAATCGTGATCGGGCCGATGATCACCATCCTGGTCTTCATCACCCCGTTGATCACCATGCGGCTTCTGGCCGATGAACAGCGCATGGGCACCATGGAGCTGCTCCTCACCGCGCCAGTCCGCGATTTCGAACTGGTGGTGGGAAAATGGCTGGGCGCCCTGGGTTTCATTATCGCAGTCCTCATCCCCACCTGGATCTACCCGCTGATCATGAATTGGATGACCCAGCCCGGTATCGATCAAGGGGTGCTGGTGACCGCCTACCTCGGTCTGGCCCTGCTCATGTCCGCCATGCTCGGCGTGGGAACCTTTGTCTCAGGCCTCTTCAAAAATCCCTTCGTAGCCTTCCTGGCCACGGAAGCCGTCATTTTGGGGCTCTGGGTGGTTGGAGCCCTGGGGAGCGGCAGCGGAACTGTCAGCCAGGTGGCCGGCTACCTTGGCCTGGTTGATCACTACTACAACAATCTGTACCGCGGGGTGCTCCAGATCACGGACGTGACTTACTACATTAGTTTGACTGTGCTGGCTTTGTTCCTTGGCGCCCAGGTGATCCAGGCCAGGAGATGGGGATGAGCATCGACCGCAAGCGCTGGGCACCCTACGTCTATCTCCTGGGGATTCTTTTTCTGATCGCCGATGGCGTGCGGTACATCCTCACCCGCCAATTCGACACCGCATTCCAGGTCATGCTGGGACTTTTCGTGCTGGGCATCGCAGCCGGCATCTTGCTTGATCCGGCGCGGGTGCGCCGCTTGCTCTCGGGGCGGCAGGCGCGCTACGGCAGCAACGCGCTCCTGGTGAGTGTGGCAGTTGTCGGCATTGTCGGGGTCATCAATTTCCTCGTCTACCAAAACCCCAAGAGTTGGGACCTGACCGAGGATCAGAAGTACAGCCTGGCCCCAGAAACGATCAAAATCCTCGGTGAACTCAAGCAACCTGTGGTGCTGAAGGGCTTCTATACGCCCAACCTCTCTGGATCGCGGGACAGTATTCGCCCGCTTCTGGAGCAGTACCAAGTTCACAGCGGGGGAAATCTGACCTTTGAATTTATCGATCCCAACAAGAACCCGGCTGCGGCTCGGCAGTACGGGATCACCAAGGACGGCAGCCTGGTGGTGGTGATGGGGGACCAGACAACCGTGGTTCAACCCGTGTCCGAGCAGGATCTGACTTCAGCCCTAGTACGGCTGGCCAATCCCGGCAGCCGGACGGTCTACTTTCTGACCGGCCACGGTGAGCATGATCTGACGGCCTCATCAGAAACCGGATACAGCCAGGTGGCGGCCTCCCTCAAGGCCAAGAACTACACGGTCAGCGCCCTCAATCTCGTCCAGACCGGTAAGGTGCCAGATGACGCCAAAGCCGTCGTGATTGCTGGGCCCCAACTGGCGCTCTCAGCTGACGAAGTCAAATCGCTCCAGGACTACCTGGCTGGCGGCGGGTCATTGGTTGTGCTGTATGAGCCCACCCTAACCACAAAGATCAAACCTGGCGCGGATCCATTGGGAACCTACCTGTCTCAGACGTGGGGGATCAGTTTCCAGGATGACCTGGTGGTCGACTTCACCTCGACACTTCCGCTGGCCGGTCTTGCCTCAAGCTATGCGGACCACCCCATTACACAGCGCCTGCAGGGCCAAACGACGATCTATCCCACCGCTCGGAGTATGGCGATCACCCCGCCCAGCGACGCCACAAAGACGGTGACCGCTCTGGTGAACTCCGGCCAAAGTTCGTGGGGTGAGACCGATATCCAGAAAGTGATCGACACCAACCAGGCCCAGTACGACCAGGGGTCCGATTTCCCCGGACCTCTCCCGGTGGGTGCCGTTGGCCAGGACTCAAAGACCGGAGCGCGCATCGTTGTCTTCGGCGATTCGGACTTTGCCGACAACGGCTACTACTTCAGCTACGCGAACGGCGACATGCTGATCAACAGCATCGACTGGGCGGCAAAGCAGGACACACTCATTGATCTGACGCCCAAAAAGTCGACCTCGAGATTCGTTGTGCCTCCTTCAGTGCAGACGCTCGGACTGGTCTTCTTGGTGACGATCATCCTCCTGCCGGGCGGGGCGCTTGGCTCTGGCCTGGTGATCTGGTGGCGGCGACGCCGCAGGCACTGAGGCCGCTCTCGTCATGATTAGACGCAGCACATGGATTGCGTTGATTGTGTTCGCAGTGGCTCTGGCGGGCGCCATTTGGTATGCCAGATCTGGCGGCTCGTCGGCGCAGTCGGCGGATGCAACACCCACGGCAGCGCCTTTGTGGAGCTTTGCCTCTCGCGACATCATGTCTCTGAAGATTGAGGATCTCGAGACGGGGGATATCGTGCAGGCCCATCGGAACGCATCGCCGGGGTGGGTCCTGGACCAGCCCAAGGACCTGGCCGATGTCGGACGTTTGGAGATAGCAGCCGACACCCTGGCCAGCCTCGTGCCCAGTGATTCCAGCCCTGACGCAGATCTGGCAGCCTTTGGACTCGACAATCCTTCCTTCCGGATTACGGTCGGTTTGCGTGACGGCTCAAGCGACCAGCTACTCGTGGGGCAGACCTCACCGACAGGGGATGTGGTCTATGTCAAACTTCCATCCAGCGGCACCGTCTATTTTGTGAGCAGCTACACATTGGGCAATGTCACCGCCATGGCAGGCAGCCCTCCGATAGCCACCGCGACCCCGAGGCCGACGCTCACGCCTCAAGCACTCGCCCTCCCGACACCCACTCCCTGACCGTTCCGGCTGACTTCAGGCGTGGGCCATGTGGTCTGGCTCCGGGGGCCATCGGATCATGCATTGCATTACTACCGAATTTTCTGTATTCTGATCTCGATGAACAAACACCACTATCACTCCTCAACTCGCGGCCGTATGAAGTCAGATACTTTGGATTCCCCGCCCGTCGGGATCCGCTTGGTTATTAAGGAAGCGCCCGAAGCGGAGCAAGATGAACAGGATCAGGCGATCCGCAAACTGGTCGATTTCGGGCGCGATCACGGCTATGTGACCTACGAAGACATCTCGCGGGTGTTGCCTGAGGCGGAAGAGGATGTGGACCTGGTTGAAGAGCTCTTCGCGGCCCTGACAGCAGCCGGGGTTGTGGTTGTTGACGACCCGGACCAGAAGGACAGTCAGCCGGATCAGGTCAGCGAGGCGCTAGAAGATGAAGACCCGCTGGAGGTCTCCAACCTCGATATCGATGACAGCGTGGGGTTGTATCTCAAGGTCGTCGGAAGAATCCCGCTCCTCACTGCCAAAGAAGAAGTTGAGCTCGCCAAGAGGATTGAACGCGGCAAAGAAGCCCGGTTCCTGATGGCCAACGGCCCGTCTTCAACCAAGAATCGGGCTGAGCTGCAGGAGCTGGTTCAGGATGGCTGGGCTGCACGTGAGCATCTGATCACAGCCAATTCGCGCTTGGTGATCAGCGTTGCCAAGCGCTACGTCGGCCGAGGCGTGCCGTTCTTGGACCTGATTCAAGAGGGCAACATCGGCCTGATCCGCGCTACGAAGAAGTTTGAGTACCAACGCGGGCACAAGTTTTCGACCTATGCGACATGGTGGATTCGTCAGGCTGTGACCCGCGCTATCGCTGACCAGGGGCGGACCATCAGAGTGCCGGTCCATATGGGTGATCAGATCAACAAGCTTCTCCGAACGACCCATCGGCTGACCCAGCGCCTTGGGCGCGAACCCACCTTGGACGAGATGGCGGAGGCGCTCGGCGTCCCCGTCAAGAAGGTGGAGAATATGATCCAAGTGTCCCGGCGGCCGATCTCACTTGAGATGCCGATGGACGAGGATGAGGATTCTGTTTTGGCCGATTTCGTCGAGGACAGGGACTCAGCGGCCCCGGCCGACACCGTGACCCACAGCTTACTGCGCCAACATTTGGACGAGATTCTGCTGGACATGCCGCCGCGTGAGGTGCGGATCCTCCAGCTCCGCTATGGCCTAATGGACGGCCAAAGCTACACGCTGGAGGAAGTTGGCCGTAAAATGGGCGTTACTCGCGAGCGTGTGCGCCAAATCGAAGCTCAGGCTCTCTCGCGTTTGCGACATCCAAGCCGGCGGCGAAAGCTTTCAGGCTATCTGGGGAACTAGATAGGTTCCTCTCGGTGCGGGGGGTGTACCAGCCAGGCGCAGACGCGCCTGGCGTTTTCTTTGAGACGGGCGAGCTAGCTGAGCTGGGGTTGGCGCCTCCGGCGAAGCAGGATGAGCGCTTTCGCCAGCCCAGATGCTCCGAACGCCCCCCACAATGTGACAAAGGGAATCAGCGGGAGATAGTAGCGCTGGAAGGGCAAGGGATTGGCCCACAGCAGGGCCAGCGCTTCCGCCATCCCCGCCACCGCCAACCAGCGGCGGGCCACTCGCTTTTCACGGATGTCCCCCGACGCAGGCCACAGGCTGAGCAGCAACCCCAGCAGAGTAAGCCCGAGCATGAGCCCGCCGGCGACAAAACCCCTCAGCAGCCGGTGGAATGGATTCCCCAGGTAGGCATGATCCTGGGAGGCGGTCTGTTGAAGGTAGTTGCCTGCCTCCGACAGCTGTGGGGGGATAATGAACAGCTCGCCCAACATGGCGGCGGTGCGCTCGGCCGGGCTCTCGAGGACACGGCCAGGGGCCACGGCGTGCAAGGTTTCAATCTGAGACGTCAGCAATGCCCGGCGGGCGTCGAGCATGGCGCGTGCCGCACCCAACGGATGGGCCCAGAAGAAAGGCTGCAGGACGACGGTGAGGGCCGCGCCCGCCAGCAGAAATCGGAGACCTTGTTTCCAGCGGATCCTGGCGCCCTCTCCGGGCTGAGGCCAAACGGCAGCTACGACTCCGATGAGTGCCAAAGGGGCTGCTGATTGCTTGGCAGCGAAAGCCAGCGCTGAGCCAACCCCTGCCAGCCATGGGCGCCTTCCGGCGACGGTGATGCCCCACAATGCAAAGGATACGGCTAAAAAAAGCGTCCCCTCCGCCATGGCGCGGCGGGCGTGCAGCAAAACCAAGGCGTTCGTGCCGGCCAGAAAGACGGCCAACAATGCCGTCCCTCGCCCGCTGATTTCGAGGCCTGCTTTGTAGATGAAGAGCAAGCTCAAGGCGATCAGCGCGCTGCTCGCCAGACGCGCGCCGAGGAGAAGGCGCGGATCTGGCATGGCCCCAGCTTTGACGTTGGCCCCCCAATCCAGAGTCCAATCCCAATCGACCGACACCGCCTCAGGGCCGAAACCTGCCAGCCGCCGCCCAATGCCCAAAACGTACTTTGGCAGCGGAGCATTGAGTGCACGGTATCCGGCTGGGTCGCCGGGAGGTCCTCCGGGCCGCCAGGCCAGATCGAGCGGGTGGGTGAGCCAGATCTCCAGATCCCGGCTCTGGTAGAGGAGAGAGCTTTCGTCGGGGTGAAAGGGGACCGAGGCCGTTCCCAGCACATGAATCAGGGTCAGCACTGGGATCAGGATCAGTGCGCCAGCATGTCGCTTTGTGAAATCTTTCACTTGTCGATCGCTCGAGCAAAGACGAACATGTCGCGGCTGCCGTAGATGTCTGTCGGCAGGGTCTCTATCAGTCGGTATGCCCGTACGAAGGCCTCGTCTTGGAGAAGGCCTTTGCGGCCATACACTTCGAGCAGGACGACATAGTCGGGTTTCAAATCTGAAATGAGCTTTGGCGGGATGGCATAGTTGATCACATAGTAGGCGGCATCCAGCGGATAGTAGGCTGACGCATCTGGCGAAACAAGTCCCAGTGTGTCCAGCATGTGTGCCCCGGTGTAGTAGCCCAGGGCGCCGATGTCACCCGCCGCCACCGTCTGCCCGGGCTCAAGTCTCTGCTTAAGATCGTCGGCCACCTCAATATACAAGAGCTCAAGCTTGGTGTAGGCCATGTCGGGGGCAGGGCGATCGAGTCCGTGAGATGGGTGGAGCACCCAACCGTGCAGGGTCAGGATGGCCGCGGCAAGGCCCATTCCAAGCGGCACCAGGCGGGTGCGCAGGTCGGTTCCCAGCCGTTCCATGCCCAGCGCGATTCCCAAGAAATAGAACGGAAGCGGCGGCGCCAGGTACCAGCGGAAAATCAGCGGGTTGAAAGCCGAGAACACTATCAGATAGATCCAGGGTGCCGCGAAGATGGGCCACAGGTCTGACCGTCGGCGAAGGACCGTGAGGGCGCCCAGTCCGAATAGGAAAGGAAAGAGAACCAGGCCGATTGGAATCCAGGTGTTTCCAAATGTAAGCTGCCCAAGGAAAGGCGTGGCATAGTGTTGGAGCAGGCGGATCAGCGCCGCGTTGGGGGGGAGATGATAGGCGGAGATCTTGGCGGCAATTGAGTTCGGGAGCGGATTGCCGAAGTAGAGTCCTGCGAATGCGGTCCAGGCCGCCAATGGCAGAAGAAACGCCATCCCCTCGGACCAGCCGAAGGCAGGGATCGTGCGCTCGTGTTTGGTCAGCCAGGCTTGCCGCGCTCTCTCCAAGGCCAGTGGGCCGATGAAAAGGATGCCATCCGGTCGGGTGAGCAAGCACAGAGCAGCCATCAAAGCGCCGGCAGTTGGGCGCTGACTGTAGTAGAAGTAGAATGTCGCCAGGATGAGGAGGACGAAGAGGCTCGTCTCCATGCCGCCGATGGCAAAGGTCACCGACATGGGGGCCAACGCCCAAACGACGGCCGTGATCGAGCCTGCAATAGGATACCCAAGGTGGCTTCCAAGACGTATGAGAAGCCAGCAGCTGGCGGCGCCTAACACGGCATTTGCCACCAGAGCCAGGTAGGGGAAGGGCGCCGATGCGCCGCCGACCGGTATCGATAGCAGGGACATCAGCAACGTGTAGAGTGGAGTCGTGGTCCCCAAGACACGTTCGCCGGCGTTGTAAACAAAACCAGCGCCTGAAATCAGGTTTTGCGCATAGCGGAAAGTGATGTAGGCATCGTCAATGGTGCGCGGGCCCGGTATCAAGCGTGCAACCAAAGCGATGAGAGCGATAACCCAAGGCACGGCCCGTTCGAGA
>Ga0315535_1002661_pt1 | contig 11248 bp, 12 predicted proteins | sample SalMarSW160220MG_2_FD_203092 | JGI IMG/M metagenome (GOLD analysis project Ga0315535, IMG submission 203092) | Salt marsh sediment microbial communities from the Plum Island Ecosystem LTER, Massachusetts, United States - Salt Marsh Sediment SW1602-20 ...
CGACAGCAACACCGTCAGAGGGACGTTGATGACGATGAACTCAGCCACGTTCAGCATCGAGCGCTGGAAGACCGAGTCGCTCAGGACCGCGGTGTAGTTGCTCAGCCCGACGAACGGGCGGTCGACCTGGGCTCCGGGCGCGGCGAAGAAGTAGTCGAAGAACGAGATGTAGAGGGCAACGAGCAGCGGGTAGGCGAAGAGGCCGCCGAGGAAGAGCACGTACGGCGCGATGAACGCGTACCCGATGGGGTCGCGCCCGAAGAGGCTGCGCATCCGATCCCGGTGCCCACTCGGGCGGCCGGTGGCTGCGATCGTCATCGCCTTAGTTCCCGCTGACCATCGTCTTGATCTCGTCGGCTGCGGTCTTGAAGGCCTCGTCGACAGGTGTCTTGCTGAAGATCACCGACGCGCTGTAGGCGTCGCGGAACGTCTGCCACATCTCGACCGAGTTGGGCACGTTCGGCACTTCGACCGTGCGACTCGCCTGGTCGGCGAAGGCCGTGTATTCGGGATGTGCCGTGAAGTAGTCCGGGTAGGTCGCCGTCAGGTCGGTGCGCATCGGCATCTGGCCGGTCAGGGTGAGCAGCTGGCCGTCGCTGTCCTTGCTGGTGGTGAACTTCAGGAAGGACCACGCGGTGCCGAGATTGGTGCAGCTGGAGTACATCCCGATCGACTTCTCGTCGCTGAAGGTGTGGATGTCTCCCGGGGCCATGCCGTCCTTGGTCGGCACGGGCACGGCACCCCACTCGATCTTGGTGCCGTAGACGGCGATCGCCCACGGTCCGACGATGGCCATGGCCGCCTTCTGGTCAGCGAAGGAGTCGCCCTGGTACGCCTCGTTGGGGACCAGCTTCTGTTCGTAGAGGCTCTTCCAGAAGTCCGCGACCGCGAGCCCATCGGGGCCGTCGAATTGCGGGACGCCCCCTTCGACCAGCTGCTTACCGCCGGTCTGGGCGATGAACAGTGGGTAGAAGTCGAACCATGGCTGGTAGAAATCGGAGGTCGGCGAGGGCCAGATCGCCGCCTGAACACCGCCCTTGGCGACGAGAGTCTTGGCGGTCGCGAGGAAGTCTGCGTAGGTCGTCAGCGGCGGGTTGTCCGTCGGAAGCCCGGCCTTGGCGAAAACGGTCTTGTTGTAGAAGATCATCACCGGGTTGGTCTTCCAGGGCATCTGGTAGAACTTCCCGTCAGTGGACTTGTACTGGTCGGCCCGGTCCCCGGTGCGGGCCTGGATGTAGCTGGCTCCATCGGGGAAGGTGTCGAGCGCCACGAGGCCGCCCTGCTTCTCGAACTGGGGCACCGCCGCCGGCGACGTGTTGAAGATCAGGCATGGGGTGTTGCCGGCTGTGATCGAGGCACCGATGACCTCTTCGGAGCTCTTGCCCGCGGGGATCTCTTCGCCTGTGACCTGCTCGGCCGGGTGGTCCTTGTTCCAGGCGGTCACCATCGCCTTGCCCCAGGTGACCTCTTCGGCGTTGTTCGAGTACCAGATCTTGATCGGGCCGGTGGCGGTCGCGTCGCTCGCGGGTCCGCCGCCCCCGCCGTTGTCGCCGATGCACCCGGCGATGAGCAAGACCAGAGCGGTGGCCACGCCGCCAACTCGGAGCCATGTGCGAGCCATGGGTATACCTCTCGTCTGCTGGACGGCTTCTCGGAGAACCCGCAGCGTGCCCGGCAAGGTGCGCGCGGCCAATTCCCGGGTTGGATGTGACGACGGTGCGTCGGCCGGACCCCAATCTGGACCTCCCGATCCCTTCGCACACCGCCACCGGCGGTGCGTCGGGAGGCACGGGCCAGTGTCCCGCCGGGCCATCGCGGTGTCATTACGGCTCGTCATGGGCCTCGTGATGGAGTCCCGAGCGCCAAGTCCTGGAGCGTGGCTGGTCGTGGCGGTCGGCGGGATGACGTGCCGTCATGACGCGGTTTCGCCGAGACGGGAGACTGGCAGCCGCACCACGCGTGTCCCTTGGCGATCCGCGCTCGATCGGGAACGGCCCGATCAGCGCGAGACCAGGCCAAAGGGCGTGGGCGGAGGAGTTGCCGATGACGGCCATCGCGTCCCCCGAGCGTGGTGGAGAGCAGCCCGGCGGTGCAGGGCGCCCGACCGAGCTCAAGGCAAGCCGTCGGAGCGACCTTGAGGCTCTGGTATTTCTGGTCGGCCTGTTCGGCGCCCTCCTCGTGGTCGTGGTGGCCATCGGCTCGGCCTCGCCATTCGGACCGTGACCGGGACAACGCCCGCCCGTTCCCACCAGCCCTGGGTTGTCCCGCCTGCCCGCGACCGGGGCGAGGGCGTCTCGCGCCAGCCCGTGACGGCTCACGCCGCCCGCCAGTCTCCGAAGGCGCGTCTCATGACGGACCGTCATGACATTGCGGGACTGCGGCCACACACTCAGCCCATACCTCCGGAACGCGTGCGCAGGCCCGCAGGCGGGAGGATTTACCCAGGTCCACCCAAGCGTGGCAGTGGCCGGAGCGTTTCCCGGCGGTGGTCTTTGCAACGGGCCCCGCTCCCCCGGATGCCTCATCCAGGCACAAGGAGAACGCCATGGCCATCGACCAGGTGGATCAGACCGTCGTCGCAACGGAGCCCGCGGTGGGCGCTGGCGGGCAGACGGCACGAACCAACCGTCGCTCCTTCACCAGGACAGGCCCGGGGGGCCGCGAGCTGACCCGACGGGTCACCGTTCTCGTGTTCGGGCTCATCCAGCTCGTCATCGGGGCGCGGATCATCCTGCTCCTCCTCGACGCCCGAGTGGGGAACGGCCTCGTGGCTGGCGTCATGAACCTCAGTCAGCTGTTCGTCGCCCCGTTCGAGGGCGTCCTGCGAACGAACGCCGTCCACTCCGCGGGCTCGACGCTCGACATCGCCGCGGTCGTGGCATTCGTCGGCTGGACGATTCTCGAACTGATCGTGACCTGGGGGGTCGGGATCTTCCGGCCCGAGCCCGCCTGACCAGGCAGGTCTCCGTGAGCGCGCTCGCGGTCCTCGATGCGGGCGGGGTCAAGCCCGCAACAGAGCGCCGGCCCGGACGGGCCCGCGCCATTCGGAAGGAATGAACTCGATGGGTTTCTTCAGCTGGATCGTGGTCGGCGCCATCGCCGGCTTCCTCGCCAACATGATCGTGGGCTCTCGTCAGGGCCTGCTGCGGACGATCATTCTGGGCATCGTTGGCGCCCTGCTCGGCGGCTTCGTCGCGGCGACCGTCCTGAACATGGGCACCGTCAACGGCATCAACGTGGAGAGCATCGTGATCGCCACCGTCGGCGCGATCGCCGTCCTGCTCGTTGTGCACTTCGCAACGGGGTCGCGCGGCCTGCGCCACGGGCTGAGCTGATCCGCGGTCCCGTCGGCACCGTGCCGACTCGATCGTGTCGCGACCGCACCGGCCCCGAGCCGGTGCGGTCGGGTCACCGGCCTGGCCAAGTGACCGAAGGTAGGCAACCATGATGAACGCTGAGCCCGAACAGCCGCCGGTCGTGCCGAGGTCGGCAGGGCAGGTGCTTCGCGCCCGTGCGGCGGGCCTGGTTCGCGGCGTGTCGGGGGCCGTCACCCTGTCCCGTTCGAGCGCTGCGACGCTGATCGCCCACCTGCCAGGCACGGTGAACGCGACCCGCGCCGGTGCGCACGGGACAACGAGCGCGCTGCAGTCACTGCCCGACACGACGCTCCGCTCACTTGCGGCCACCTCGGTCGGCCTGGGCGCCGGGTTCTACCTCGCGGGCGCTCCGCGGCTGGTGGTCGCGGCCGGGGTTGCGCCGGCGATCGTCATGGGCGCGGCGATCGTTCTCCGCCCGCTCGGCGCTGGCGTGGAGTCCGATGTGACGACGCCGACAGGGACCCTGGAGCCGGGGTAGGGCGCCCTGTGAACGCGCCCGGGCGAACCATTCCGCCGGCCGCTCCCGCCCACCGGCGCCCGGCGAATGAGCTTCCTCAGGCCGTCGCCGATCGGCGGAACCAGCGCATGACCGACATCCTGCACAAGGCCGCCGAGGTTCGCGAGAATCGCGAGCGCGACCGGTCCAGCCGGGACAAGCTCCCGATCGCGTGAGGCCCTACGGGCGGGCCTGACCCGAACCGCGAACCCAACGAGGGCCGCTCTTGGGCGCCGTGTGGGGCGCCCGACAGAATCCGGGCGTGGGAACGCCATGCGTTATCCGCGTGCCCGTCGACTCATCGCACGCTGTCACCACCGGGTTCGGGGGAGGCTCGCACGCGCGCGAGGACGTCGCTCATGCGGGCGGTCGCCAGCCCGATCACGCTGTCGGCGGCACCGTAATAGATGCTGAGGCGATCCGCCTGCTCGTCGAGAACCCAGCCGCACGGAAACACGACCCGCCCCACGTCACCGATCATCTCGTACGGCGCGATCGGTCCGAAGACCCACTCGTCCGTCCGGCGCAGGACCGTCCCTGGATGATCGAGGTCGAGCAGGGCGAGGCCCGCTCGATAGATCGGACCGTCTGACGTCGCATGAACCCCGTGATAGAGCACGAGCCACCCCTCGGCGGTCTGGAGCGGCGGCGGACCGAGCCCGATCTTGCCCGCATCCCACCAGCCGCCGTCGCGTGCCTCGAGCAGCAGCTTGTGGTCGCCCCAGTGCCGCAGGTCCGGCGAGAAGGAGATCCACACGTGAGCCCCGGTACGCAGCGGCGAAGGACGGTGGATCATCGCCCAGCGGCCATCGAACCGGCGCGGGAAGAGGGCGGCGTCCTTGTCCTCGGGTGGCATCATCGGGCCCAGCCGTTGGACCGTCCGGAAGTCGCGTGTCATCGCCATCGAAACGAGCGGGCCGCGTCGGCTGAACGCCGTGTAGGCGATGACCCACTCCTCGCGTTCGGGTAGCCAGGTGAGACGCGGATCCTCGCACCCCCAGATCTCTTCCGGGTAGTGATCCACATCGGAGCGCAGGAGCGGCTCAGCGTCGAATCGCCAGTCAGAGACGCCGTCGGCACTGCGGGCGACATGGAGCCGGGAGATGCCGCGAAGGTCCTCGACACGGACCAGGAGAACCGTCTCGTTGCCGACCCGGGCGGCCCCTGGGTTGAACACCGAGTTGGCCGGGTACGGGACGTCCGCGGCCGTCAGGATCGGGTTGGCCTCGGACCGCTCGAAGAGCATCGCGTCCTCGAGCCTGGTCATATGGCGATGGCCGCCACGGCGTCGTCGCCCGATGCTCCTGCCCTGACCTGTCCAGTTCGCAGCATCCGGACATGCTCCAGGGCGATCAGCCACATCAGCGTCGACTCCGCGCCCTGGTTCGTGTTGACACCGTGGGGGGTGAGCCCATCGTAGCTCGCACCTCGCTCCGGATCGGCGACGAAGACCCCAAGGTCGTTCCCGCCCAGGAACCAGGCATACGCCTGCTCCATGGCGGTCCGGTAGCGATCCTCGTTCGTCGCCGCTCGGGCCGACTCCGCCGCGAGCAGCAGCGCGGTGGCCTCGATCGGTTGCTGGTCGAACTGGGACTTCTCCCCGCCGCGCGACCACCACCCGTTGCCGATCGGGGAGAGGTGGCCCGCCGGGCCGGTCTGGGCAACGATGAGCCAGTCGAGGACGTCGAGGCCGACGCTGATCATCGGCCGGGAGCCGAGATAGTGGCCCGCAACGATCAGCGCCTGCGTCGGCAGGGCGTTCTCGTACGTCAGGCGCGTTTCAGGCCACGGCCAGGCGCCGGCCGGGCGCGAAACGAAGGCCGATCTGAGGCGTCCCGCAATGAGACGGTACGCGAGCATGGTCGGCCCGGTCGGCGCCACCTCCATCGCGGCATCGCAGCCCAGCACGACCGACGCCTGGGCACGCATGGCGCCCAGCTCCCGGGCTGCCGGCAGGGCCCGGGCGAACAGTCGTCCTGCCGACTCCGCCAGGCGCTCGTCGGGCGCCCGCGCCATCGTCTCCCCGAGCGCCAGCATGGTACGGCCATGGCAGTCTTCGGAGCCCGTGCCCTCGAGCCAGGAGCCGTCGGCTCGACGGAAGTTCCGGAACCGTCCCGTCGCCGGATCAAAGGCATCCTCGAGGAAGCGAAGGCTGCGCGAGGCCCCGACTGCCACTGCGGGCCAGCCGAGGTCGCGCTGATGAAGCAGATCCACCCGCAGCGCTCGCGCAACGTCGTCGGTGCAGTACCCGTGCGCTGGGTCCGGACGCTGCCCGGTCGCGTGCTGCATGATCCCGACGCTATCGGTCATGACGTCGAGGTGAGCGCGGTTGACGGGGTGCAGCGGGACCCGGTCAGGCATTGACGGCCGCCAGTGACCCGGCAAGCTCGGTTAGCGGCACCGTCGTCGTCACGCGGCCGAGCACCCTGCGGTAGTCTGCGGCAACGGCTGACCAGACCATCCCGCGGCTGTAGGCATAGGCTCGGCGGCCGAGGGTTGCACGCAGCTCATGATCGCCGAGCACATCGTTGAGCGCGCCCGCCAGGGCCGGCGCCGACCCGGGCGGCACGAGAATGCCGCGTCCGTCCGCCAGCAGCTCGGCGGCGTAGGTGTATGGCGTCGAGATGATGGCGCGACCGGCGCCCATTGCGTACGACAGCGTCCCGGAGACGATCTGATCAAGCGAGGGGTAGGGCGTCACGAACACGTCGGCGGCCTCGAGCCAGCGGGTCAGCTCGACACGCCCGACGAAGCGATCGACGAACTGGACGTGGTCCTCCAGGCCCAGCCGCTGAACCTGGTCCGTGAGGCGAGTCCGGTAGGCCTCTCCCTCGGTGCGCAGCAGGTCGGGGTGGGTCGCGCCGACGATGACGTAGCACGCCTCAGGGTGTTGGGCGACCACGTCCGGCAGCGCGTCGAGCACCAGCTCGTAGCCCTTGCCCGGCCCGAGCAGGCCGAAGCTCAGGATGACGTCCCGGCCTTCAACTCCGAGGCCCGTCTTGACGGTCTCGGGATCGACGAGCGGCAGGTCCGGCACACCGTGCGGAATGATCTCGAGTCGGTAGGGGTCGACACCGTATGCGGTGGCGAGAAGCGTCGCCGCGGATCGCGACATGACGACCGTGGCATCCACGAGGGCGACTAGCTCCGAGAGGACGGCTCGCTGGCCGGCGGTGGGGTTCCGCAGCACGGTGTGAAGCGTGGCGATGGACGGGAGGTGAAGCGCACGCACAAAGTCGAGGACGTGTGCGCCATCGTTGCCGCCCCAGATCCCGTATTCGTGCTGGACCGAGACGACGTCGACGCAGTCGTCCAGTGACCGGGCGATCTGCCTGTAGTCGGCGAGCTCGTCGCGCCGGATGCGATGGTGGACCTCGATCGGATAGGGGGACGGCTGCTCGGGAGGGTGCAGGGCCACGATCTCGCGACTGCCCGTCGCGGTCGCCAGGTCATAGGTGAACGTCGCGATGCCGCATCGGCGAGGCGGGTAGGTGGAGACGAAGGCCGTGCGTACGATGACGAAGCTCCTCTTGGTCGATCCGCGTGGCAGACCGCGGGGACGGTCAACCGCTCGCGGCGGGGCGAGCCGAACCGGCCCCTGGTGGCATGCGAGATCGGGGTCCGCCGCTGGCTACGGTGCGGCCCGCCCGAAGAGGCGGGCCGCCCGATGGGCTAGGCGGACCGCACCTGGATCGCGCGCGGGCCCTTGGGGCTCGTCTCGATCTCGAACGTGACGTGCTCGCCGCCGACGAGGCGGTCGAAGTCGATCGAGGAGTCGAGGCCGCCGCGATGGAAGAAGTATTCCTTCGTATCCTCGGCGGTGATGAAGCCGAAGCCGCGATCGGCCACGACCTTCTTGATGGTACCGGTGGTCATGAGGACCTCCAACGCTTCCCGAACGGGGATGAGAGAACGCACGGTCCGTTCGAGAAGGGGGATCGACCACGCGGAGCATCGTCACGGAGCGTGACGGACTGCAATCGTAGCACAAATGTTCGAAGCCGGCGATCCGGAGCGGGCACGCGCCCCACAACACCAGGGGCGCCGGCCGGGACCTGGGAAGCGTAGCGGCCCGATTGCGTTCCTGGCCTCAGGCGCGCATGCTGAGTCTCTGTCCGACCTCCGTGCCGATGCCTCGCTTTCGAGACCGCGTCCGGCCGGCAGGGAAGGTCGTACCCATGGCGCTCAACGCGCTGCTGCTCCTCGTATTGGCGTTTGTCGCAGTGGCGGTCGTCCGTGCGGTCGCGCGCTCAACGCGCAGACGGCCGAGGTGACGGGAGCGGCCCTCGGCCGGCAAGTCGTCGCCTCCTACCATCCTCGGGGCGCCCGCCAGCAAGGGATCCGCGACGGACAACTTGTCGCCGCGGTTACAGCCGCCTTGGCCAATATCGACCAGGAGAAGGCATGACGCGAGGGACCGATAGCGCGGCCTCTCCGATGGTGCACCTGCAGCCACCCATCCCGGACCCGGGGACCGATGGGCTCCCTCACCTCGGTAGGGCGTCCTAGACTGCGACGTCTCGCCGATTGAAGACGAAACCGCCGGCCGCCACAAGCACGAGACTGACGACCGCCAGCGCGGCCGAGTCGACGATCTGGAGCCCGTTCTTGAGCGGTTCCCCGCCCAGGTAGATGCCGAACGGCGAAACATCGGCCAGCCACCCTAATCCCTCGATCGAGGGCCCGAGGTTGTTGCCAAAGAAGCCGGCCACGCCAACGATCGCGACCGTGGCATAGACGGCGCTGCGGCGACCCGTCGCGGCGCCGACGCCGAGGGCAAGGGCCCCGAACAAGGTGCCGAAGAGGGCCAACTGGATCGAGGCAGCGAACAAGCTCGCCGTGCCGATCGACCCGAGATCGGCCGGGCCGGAGATCACGACAAGCCCCAACGCCAGGACGAGCCCGACGGCGGCCATCGCGACGACGATCGCGGCGAATCGCTGGACGACCACGCTCCAGCGTGAGACGGGGTGGGCGAGCAGCAGATCCAGCCGCCCGCTCTCCTCGTCGCCGGCGATCGCCGAACCGCCGATGGCGGCGGCGAAGACGATCATCAGGGCCGGTCCCAGCAGGCCGAACGTCGTCGAGCCGAGGTAGCCCGCCGGCGAGGTGACGTCGGTGAAGCCGATCGCGTCGAGGAAACCCTCCGGGTAGGCCTCGATGGCGGCGCGCATCTCCGCGTTGTTGATCACGGGGTAGAACGCGGCGTAGAAGACCCCGATGGCGGTGATCCCAACGAGCCATGCCAGCAGCGACCGCCGCTGGTCCCAGAGGGTCTTGCCGAACACGCTACGCAACATGGCCGACCTCGTCGCCGCGGTAGTAGGCGAAGAACAGCTCCTCGAGGTCCGGTTCCTCGACCTTGAGGGTAGTTACACCGAAGCCAGCGGCGGCCTTGACCAGGTCGTCCGCCCGGCCGGTCAGCCGGCAACGCAACACGTTGCCGTCGACCGCCACGTCCTCGAGACCAGCGAGGCCGCTGAATGTCTCGAGCGGGACCGGCTCATCAAATTGGATTTCGACCCGGCGCACGGCTCGCTCTCGAAGCGAGTCGATTGCCTCGACGGCGACAACCGTGCCGCCGCGGATGATCCCGACGCGGTCAGCGCTCTGCTGGACCTCGCTCAGGACGTGCGACGACATGAAGACGGTTTGGCGGGCCGTACGCGCCTCGGCGACGAGCTCAAGGAACCGCTGCTGGATGATCGGGTCCAGACCGCTGGTCGGCTCATCGAGGATCAGGAGCTCCGGCTCGTGCATGAACGCCTGCACGACACCGACCTTCTGTCGGTTGCCCTTGGACAGCTTGCCGATGCGAGTCGAGAGATCGAGGTCGAGCCGATCGGCCAGGGCGTCGATCCGGGCGGGCGGAACACCGCCCCGGAGGTGGCCGAGGTGGATGAGGAGCTCGCGCCCGGTCTGGCCTCCCAGGACGGTGAAGTCGCCCGGCAGATAGCCGACCCGTCGCCGCAGGGCTGGGCCGCCGCTCCGGGGCGCCTGCTCGAACAACTGGGCCCGCCCGCTCGTCGGCCGGATCAGGTCGAGCAGGATCCGGATCGTGGTCGTCTTGCCGGCGCCGTTCGGGCCCAGGAAGCCGTACACCTCGCCCTCATGGACGTCCAGGTCGAGTCCGGTGAGCCCGCGCCGGCGGCCGTAGGACTTCGTGAGGGCCTCGGCTTTGATCGGAATCGTCATCGCTCGGTCGCCTCCCCTGCGCGTCCCCTTCGGCCTCGTAGTGGTTGTTCCGTCTCCGGCACGTCGCGCACTGCGAGCCCATCGACGTCTCGGGTGTCGCGCCTCGAGACCGCATGGCTTTCGAGCGCCCGACCGATCATTGCCCCGGCCTTCCCGGCGCCGCGTCCGTCTGTTCACCGCGAGTGGCGCGATCGAATGTTTCGGCAATCTCAGCGCCATATCGATCGACATCGAAGGTCGGGTCCAGGACGAGGCGCTGGGGCACGATGTCGATGGCGGCTCGGATCGCGAGGGCCATCGCGCGCGCATCGAACGCGCGGAACTCACCCGTCTCCTGGAGTTGCTCGAGCATGATCTCGAGCGCCCTCACCGAGCCTTCGAGGCTCGTCGCGTCGAGCAGGGGACGGCCATCCTTGCCGCGGGCGTTGGTGAAGATCTCGAAGATCGTGATCAGGCGGTCGCGGTTCTCGCGCATGAACTCGAGGTTGGACGCGACGTAGGCACGGAGCAAACCTCGGCCCGTCGACTCGGCGGTGATCCGCGGCTCCATGTACGCCGCGGCCGTGCTGAGCACGTCGGCGATGATCGCCCGGACGAGGTCCTCCTTATCCGCGAAGTGGTAGGTGATAACGCCCTTGCTCGTCCCCGCCCGCTCGGCGATGCGGGCGATCGAGGCCTGCCCGAAGCCGACACTCGCGATCGTGTCGATGGCCGCAGCCACGATCTGGGTCCGGCGCGCCTCCTCAATGAAGGTCCGCGATGACCGGACGGCCGTCTCGGTCTTGGATGGCATGAGTCTATTCTAGGCCGTCCGTTACGGATCTAGATCGTGCGACTCACGAACGCCAAGCCGTCAGCCTGGCTCCAGGCTCGGGACCACCAGCCATCCGGCAGCTCGCCTTGCGCGGTCGGCGGCGAGCCACCTATCGCGTCCCTCGAAGGGTGGAGATCGGGCACCGGAGCCGAGCAGCGCCTCCGCCGCCAGGTCGATCATGTCGAGATCGCGCGGCAGGAAGGCCTGGAGCACGATCCGCTGTGCGCCGGCCTCGGCAAAGCGCGCGACGGTGGCCCGCGCCTCGTCGGGCGTCCCGCGGATCCAGTTGACGTGGCGCTCCTCGAACCAGGCATCGCCGGCCTCGTCCGGGCCGAGGGCCCGGAGCAGGTCGGCATCCCGGCGGCG
>Ga0315535_1002663_pt1 | contig 11245 bp, 10 predicted proteins | sample SalMarSW160220MG_2_FD_203092 | JGI IMG/M metagenome (GOLD analysis project Ga0315535, IMG submission 203092) | Salt marsh sediment microbial communities from the Plum Island Ecosystem LTER, Massachusetts, United States - Salt Marsh Sediment SW1602-20 ...
CGTCGGTTGAACCTCGACGACGGCCGCGGTGCGTTCGCGCGTCAGCGCCCGGTAGCCCTGCGTCGAGACGGCGACGAGTCCGACGAGGGCCGCCATGAACGCGAGCAGCAACGACAGGACAAGGCTCGTGCCCGTTCGATAGTACTGCTTCGCCCGCAACGACCGCATGCCGACCAGGAACAGCAGAAGTCCCATAAGGGCCAGAACGGCGGCCGTGATTTTGAGCGCCAGCGTGGGCATGACCCGTTCTCCTGTCATTCAGCGGCACTCCGGCCCCTCACAAGCAGCCGGCATGGACCCGGTGGATGTCTGTATTGTAACAGGACCGGCAAGAAATCACCCGCTGGCGCGGAAGGTGGCTGAAGATTGTCCAAGGGACGGAAGTCGCGATGTCCTTGGTTCAGGGCAATCTGCCGCACGGCTTGGTCAGCCTGCTATACTGATTAAGGGAACTGAAAGAGAGCGGACGCATCAATCAGGTGAGAGGGGAAAATGACGAGAAAACAATTCCTGTTCTTCCCGGTGGCGCTCATCGCCATGGGATGTCTTCTGCCCTTCGCGGCCCAGACCACCGGTACCTCCAGGGCCGCGGACCATGAAGCCCTCCGGGCGCTGAAGGCCAACGTCGTCAAGGCCTTTAACGACAGGGACGTGAGCGCTTTGTCCCAGTACTTGGCCGACAAGTTTGTCATCACCACGATCGACCAAACGGTCATCACGTCCAAGAAGCAGTTGCAGGACTATTTCGAGAAGACATTCGACCGGCCGGACAGCATCGTCACCGATCTCAAGATCCGCGCAAACGCCGACGTCCTCACCCAATTTCTGGGCGAAGACGTGGGTTATTGCTACGGCACCACCGATGAAACCTACACCATGCGGGGCGGAAGGATCGTACGTATGAGCAACCGTTGGACGGCCCTCGTGGTCAAACAGGACGGCCGATGGAAGATCGCCGCGCTTCAGGCGGGCGCGAACTTTCTCCACAACCCGTTGCTAAACCGGGTGAGGTCCATGGGCTGGATTCTTGCGATCGTGGGCCTTTGCATCGGACTCCTCCTCGGCCTCGCCGGCGCATGGGGGCTCGGAAGACTTCGACGAGCGAAAGCCGGGGGCATCCCCGGATAAGAGGGAAGAATGACCCCATCGACGCTCCCCGAAAAGGCTGAGTCCCCGGGTCTTCGATACACCCTTGGGCAGAGACTCATCCTTCTCGGGCTGAACTACATCACGCTCGCGCAGGCCCTTCTGGTCGTCGCGCTGTTCGTCTGGCCGTGGCCGCACGTGTGGGAACGCATCGGGACGGCTGCCGCCGCGCTGTACCTCGCGCCTCCCCTTTTCACGCGTCTGCTTTTTGCGGTCCTGCCCGTCAAACAGGGCACGATCGCTCTGGGATCGCGGGACTTCTTTGTCTGGTGGGCCTCCTTCAATTTCCAGGGCCTCTACAGCAGGCTCCCGATGCTGGAGGAATTACTGCGGATAGTTCCCGGACTTTACAGCACATGGCTTCGCCTGTGGGGAGCAAAAATAGGTCGCCTGACGTATTGGGGCGCGGGCACGAAAATACTGGACCGTCCATTCATAAAAATAGGACGGGACGTGGTCTTCGGAGCGGGAGTCAATCTGAGCCCCCACGCCTTTACAAGATCCGCTGACGGGGACCAGGAACTCGAACTTGCCACCGTGAAAGTGGGCGACCGGGCGCTGGTCGGCGGCCACACACTCCTTTCTCCCGGCAGCGAGATCGCCGAAGGCGAGTGCACGCATGCATTCCTGATTTGCCAACCCTACGTCGTCTTTAAGAACGGACGCCGGCAGAAGCCCAAGGGGACGGACGCACCGAAAGATCGTTTTCTGGACTGGTTGCAGCAATGATTGTGGATCTCCACGTGCACATCGCGGGCGCAGACGAGCGGAAGAACGGCAACTACTGGAATCCCAGGAACCGGCGGAACCTGTTCCTCCGGCAGATAATGGGCGAGTTCGGCGTTCAACCAGGCGGAATGCGGGACCCTGAAGTCGACCGCGCCGTACGCGAGAAGCTCCTTTCGCTGGTGTCCGGGAGCGACATCGACCTGGCCGTGGTCCTTGCGCTGGACGGCGCATTCACCGAAGACGGACGGTTCGATTGCGTCAAGACCCGGATGAGGGTGGACAACAACTACGTCGCCGGCATGGCCGAGAACCATCCCAAGGTCCTGTTCGGAGCCAGCGTGCATCCCTACCGGAAAGACGCCGTGGCCGAACTGGAGCGCCTTATCCGTCGCGGCGCCTGCCTGGTCAAGTGGATTCCGTCGACCCAGAGCATCGATCCTCTCGACCCAAAGTGCATTCCCTTCTATGAAACACTCGCCCATTACGGGATTCCCCTCCTCTCCCACACGGGCAGAGAGCACGCCCTGTCGGGAGGCACGCAGGTCTTTAACGACCCAAGGCGGTTGGTTCCCGCCCTGGAGCGGGGGACGACGGTCATCGCAGCCCACTGCGGAACCCGGGTCTTTCTCCACGAACGGGACTATTTCGATGCCTGGTGCCGGATGGCGCAGGATTACGAGTTCTGTTACGGTGATCTTTCCGCCTTCATCTGTCCCACCCGGATGAAGCCTCTCAGAATCCTCCTCAAGAGTCCGCCGCTACTCGCCAAGGTGATGTACGGATCCGACTTCCCCGTAAAGGCCATGCCTTCGGCTTGCCTGTTTGCCTTGGGCACGAAGAGGGTCCGCGAACTGCGCCGAGTCGACAACCCTCTCGACCGGTCCTTTCATACACTGCAATCGTTCGGCTTGCCGGATGCGGTGTTCGACAGGGCCCTGGCGATTCTGCGTACGCCTCGACGGAAGACGGCGGCAGGAGGCGAGCGATGAGCAGGCACATCTGGCGCCTGCCCTGGACGCTTGACAGCGTTCCGCACGCCCTATTGGACATTGCGCGGGGATGCAACATCACGTGCCGGGCCTGCTACAACCTCGCGCCGCCGGGAGCGAAAGACATCAAAGAGATTTCCCGGGAGCTGGACATCCTCATCCGGCTGAGAAAGCTCCACTCCGTATCCCTGATCGGCGGCGAGGTGATGATGCATCCGCAGGTCTGCGAAATCGCCCGGATGGTAAGGGACAGGGGCCTCCATGTGGAACTCTTCACCAACGGGTCCCTGCTGACACCCCGGAACCTCGGCGCGCTGGCCGGCGCCGGGGTCGAAGCCATTTTCATGCATATAGAACCCGGCCAGATCCGGCCGGACCTTCCCGAGAACGCCTCTCTGGACGACTGGCGTGAGCTGGCGGCGGCAAAGACGGAACTCGTCGCCGGACACGGAATGGAAGCCGGACTCACCATCACGGCATTCGAGGACCGTCCCGATGAGATGATCGAGGCCGTTCGTTTCGTCCTGGACTCACCCCACGCGGACTATCTGCTCATCACCCTCTTCAGGGACGTTTCGGCCATCGCTGCGATCCATGGGGATCTCGCCTCGGGCATGACGGGAAGCCTCGAGGCGGGCGCCGGAGTCCGCCGCAATGACAATCTCGACAACCTCCGCGTCCTGGCGATCCTGGAACACGAGTTCGGCCTGAGACCCTTCGCCTGCGTGGGATCCAACCTGGACCCGCACGACCCGCGATGGCTCTCGTACATGGTCGGCACCGTCAGGACTCCCGGCCGGGCCCCGGCCTATTCCAGCGTAAAGGTCAGCCTGGCCGAAAAGTTTTTCCTGCGGGCCTTCCGCACATTCAGGGGGCGCTACCCTTTCTACCAGCGGACGAGCCCGGGCCGGTTCCTGGTGCAGATCCTGTTGAATACGATTTCAGGCGGATCGATCAGGGAGAACGCGTCGCTTCTTCGGGGCGCCCTTCGAAAGGGGACGGCCTTCGGCTACAAGCGGATCCTCGTCCAGTGCCTTGCGGACGTTCTTCCCGACGGGCGGGTCGTCCACTGCGAATGTTGCCCGGACGCGGTGGTACGCGGCGAGGGGCTCGTTCCCGTCTGTATAGCGGACAAGATTAAACCGGCCGCCGCGAAAATGGCGGCGGACCGCGGCCGGACCGCATGAACTTTATGGGGCGGAAGACATGCGCATTCTTCTGGTGATGCCCGATTCCCACATGCACTCGATCCATCTCGGGCCCTTCGTGCGCTCGTTCCGGGAGATGCCGTTGACTTTGTGCACCCTTGCGGCGCTCACCCCGGACCTTCCGGACCTGGACATCAAACTGGTGGACGGAAGCGTTGAGCCCGTCCCGATGAACGATTCGGCCGACCTCGTGGGGATCAGCGTGATCACGGGGTGCGCCCCTTCCGCCTATGCGATCGCGGATCATTACAGGGGACGCGGCGTCCCTGTAGTCCTGGGAGGCATACACGTGACCATCCTGCCGGGCGAGGCCGCTCGTCACGCCGATGCCATCGTGATAGGCCGGGGGGAAACAACCTGGCCGAAGCTCGTCCGGGACTTCGTTGAAGGCCGGATGAAAGGCGTTTACCGCGAGGAGCCGGCGGACGGCGAATGGCTGGAAGGCGTTCCCTCCCCCCGCCGGGAGCTCCATCGCCGCGGCGCTTACGTGCTTCCCGACTCGATCCAGGCCACGCGCGGCTGCAAGCGCGCATGCGATTTCTGCACGGTTCCGGCCGTCTGGTCCAAGTACATGAAACGCCCCATCGGCGACGTCCTCAGGGACATCGAAGACACCCGCGGGAAGCACATCGCGTTCAATGACGTGAGTCTCTTGGAAGACATCGATTACGCGAAAGAACTCTTCGAGGCCATGATCCCGCTGAAGAAGAAGTGGGGAGGGCTGGCTACCGTAGACAGCGTGAAAGACCCGGAGTTGCTCGATCTCATGGCGCGAAGCGGATGTGCGTACCTGCTATTCGGATTCGAGTCCGGTAACGGCACCGTACTGAAAGGCATTCGCAAGGGATTCAACCGGGTCGACGGCTACCAGGAACTCGTCAAGACCATCCACGGACTAGGCATTTCGGTGCAGGGTTGCTTCGTTTTCGGGTTCGATGAGGACGAGCCTTCTGTCTTCCCGGCGACGGTGGAGAAGGTCAACGAGTTGGAAATCGATATACCCCGCTACTCCATTTACACGCCCTACCCAGGCACCCAACTCTTCCAGCGGCTTCTCTCCGAAGGCAGAATCCTGAGTTTCAACTGGAACGACTACGACACGATGCACGTCGTCATGCAACCGGCCCGCATGACACCGGAAGAGCTGTACGACGGGTTCAAACGGGCTTACCGGGAAACCTTCAAGATATCGCCCATCCTAAATAGGATGCGCGGGGCGGGCATCGGCACTGCCATAAACTTGGTGGGCAACGTGGCCTACCGCCTGTTCGTCCGGAGGCTCTACCACGAACCGCGCTATTCACGGCCCTTTAGCTCGTCGGATCCCGGCCGGCCTCCCGAGGCGGCCGACTACCGCGCAGGCTTTTGCAGGAGGATGGAATGCCCCGCGTGACCCTCGTCTATGCAAGCATCGGCAGAGCCCCGGGAAAGAAGTTCGTCAAGACCTGGCAACAAGAACCTCTGGCCATGGGTGTGCTCTCCGCGCTTACCCCTGAAAGCTGGGAGGTCCGGTTTTACGATGACCGGATCGAACCCGTAAGCTACGAAACTCCCACGGACCTCGTTGCCATCTCCATCGAGACCTACAGCGCGAAGCGCGGCTATCAGATCGCCTCCCGCTTTCGTGAAAAAGGGATTCCCGTGGTATTCGGTGGGTACCACGCCACCGCCTGCCCGGAAGAGGCGCTGGAACATGGCGATGCGGTTTGCGCCGGGGAAGCCGAAGGAGTCTGGGGGCGAATTCTCGGGGACGCGGAGGCGGGGCGCATGCGGGGCGTATACCGCGCCCCCTTCAATTCGACACTTGCCGGCATACGCGTCGACCGTTCGTTGTTCGAAGGCCGACGATATCTCCCCCTTGCCCTCGTCGAAACCGGCAGGGGCTGCCCTTTCCGGTGCAACTTCTGTTCGATCAGCTCCTTTTACAGGGCCAGGTATCGGTCCCGGCCGGTTGACGAAATCCTGGCCGAACTCGGGAAGGTCCGGCACCGGTACGTTTTCTTCGTCAACGACAACATGACGGGCGACCTTGAAACGGCGCGGGAACTCTGCATCGCCGTGAAGCCTCTGAACATCCGCTGGATGACCCAAGCCAGCCTGGCGGGCCTCCGCGATAGGGGTTTCGTGCAACAGATGGCGGACAGCGGATGTGTGGCGGTGTTGATAGGGTTCGAGTCTCTGAACGAAGAGAACCTCTCCTCCATGAGCAAGCCCGTTAACCGCGTGGCGGAGTACTCCGAAGCCCTCGCAAACTTGAGGCGCGCCGGAATCTTCGTATACGGGACCTTCGTCTTCGGCTACCCCCACGACACGCCCGGCCTCTATGATCGCACCGTCGCCTTCGCCCGGCGCGAAAGGATGTTCATCGCCGCCTTCAACCACCTTGTCCCCTTTCCCGGAACCCCCCTCTATGACCAACTGGAATCTGGGGGCAGGATGCGATGGAAGAAGTGGTGGCTTTCCGACGACTACTATTTCGGACAAGTGCCCTTTGAACCCGAAGGTTCAACTTCGGACGATGTGGAATACGGCTGTCTTGCCGCCAGGAAGCGCTTCTACTCCCTTTCGTCCATGCTGGGACGGTCCGCAGACTTTCAGTGCAACTGCGCTTCCCCGGGGAACGCCTTTCGCTATTTCAGTCTGAATCTGCTCATGCGAAAGGAAGTAACCGGGAAGCGCGGAATCAAGCTCGGATTTCCCGAACCGTGACAACGGCCGGAGTTTTTCGATGGAACACTTGAATATCCGCAACGCCGGGCCTGCGGACGACGGCCGGATCAAGGCCCTGCTCGGCGCCAGCCCCGCATCCGGCCCGCTTTCGGTAGGCTTCACCTACGAGCCTTCTTTCTTCGGAAGCCTGCCCGTCCAAGGCACGGACCCCTCTGTGGTGGTGGCCGATTCGTCCGGGAAGCTGGTTGGGGTGGGGTCGGCTTCGAAACGGCGGGTCTTTGTAAACGGCTTCCCTTTGGAAATCGGTTATCTGAACAGCCTCCGCATAGCCCCCCAGGCCAGGGGTTCTACGATCCTGGCCCGCGGTTACCGCCATCTGAGAAAGATCCAGGACGAGACGCTCCGCGTGCCCTTTTACCTTACGACGATCATGGAAGGAAACGAGACCGCATTCAGGAATATTACCGGCGGACGCGCGGGACTGCCCACCTACAAAGAACTGGGGCTCTACGAGACCTTCTTGATCCCGATCCCGCGCCGCCGCAGGGACAGCGATCGGGCGGGTTGCCGGGTCGAGGCCGCATCTAAGGAGGACTTCGCTCGCCTGCCCACGGTCCTTTCCAGGATGGGTGTCCGAAAGCAGTTCTTTCCGGCCTGCAGCGCTCAGGACCTCGCGGGAGGACCGGGACAATTCCAGGGGCTTAGGCCCTGGGATTTTCTCGTCGCAAAAGCCGGGGGCGAGATGGTCGGGACGTTGGGGCTGTGGGACCAGTCGGCTTTCCGCCAGGTGCGGATTGTCCGCTATGGCCCGTTTTTGCAGATTCTGAGGACAGCTTCGGCCGCCCTTGGGAGCATTATAGGCGGCTCCGTGTTCCCGAGGCCCGGTGAACAGGTGGCCGTGGCGATGGCCGCGTGCGTCACGTGCAAGGGCAACGACCCTGCGATCTTGAACAATCTTCTCGTTCAGGCCGTCGCGGAGCTTCGCCAGCGGGGAATGCACTGGCTTGCGATCGGACTGTCGGCCGAAGATCCTCTCAAGGGGGCCGTAGAGTCGTTTCGACGCATAACACTACATAGCAGAATTTACCAGGTATGGTGGGGCGATCCCGGAAGACCGCCCATTCCCCTCGATGCTCGCGTCAAGTATCTCGAACTCGGGAGTCTTTAGAGGAATGGAGACAATGGAAACCTCCAGCACCAGTACCGTCTCCGTACACGATCTGACACCCGCTTGCAGGGCCCAAATGTTCGCCCTGATGGAAGCCTATTACGAGCGGGTTGACAGGACCCGTTTCGATGCCGACCTGGACCGGAAGGCCTGGGCCGTGCTCGTGCAGGACCGGAATCGACGCGTCCGGGGCTTCACCACGCTCGAGCTCATGGAACTGACCTTCGAAGGCGTCGCCGTCCGGGCCTTTTATTCCGGTGATACGATCGTGGACAGTGCCTTCAGGGGCACCTTTTCGCTCGAACGAGCCTGGGTTCCCTTCGTTTTTTCCGCCGCCCTTTCAAGCCCCGGGTTCCGATGGTACTGGTTCACCGTCTGCAAAGGGTATAGGACCTTTCGATATTTCCCCGCCCACTTCCATCGCTACCTCCCCCACCCGGACGGTCACGAGGATCCATTCGAAAGGTCCCTGATGGACACCCTGGCGCACATGAAGTTCGGACGTGAGTATGACGCCGGCCGAGGCGTCGTCGAACCTGTTGGCGACTACGTCCTGCGCAGCGGAGTCGCCGACGTGTCCGAACAGGAACTCAAGAACAGGGACATTGCCTTTTTCGTTTCGCGCAACCCCGGCTGGCGGAAGGGCGACGAGCTTGCGTGTATGGCCCGGCTCCATCCCGAAAACCTCAGACCGCTTGTGCGCAGGCTCCTTCGGCGCGTGGATACGGTGGCCCCATGAGATCTCTTGTTGTAAACGGTCTCTGGTGGGCCAGCTGCCTGCCCGGCGCAGCGGCCTTCGGCCGTGCGCGAAGGTCTCTTGAGAAGACCCAGCGCACCCTTCTGGCAGCCATCCTGCACCGAAACCGTAACACCCTTTTCGGACGGGCCCACGGATTCTCTTCCATCTCAGGCATCGAGGAATACAGGCGGCGCGTGCCCACAGGCGACTACGAGGCCCTCCGGCAGGAGATGGACGCCATGGCCGGCGGTGCACCGGACGTTCTCTTCAGGGGGAGGCCGACCTGCTTCGAACCCACGAGCGGCTCCACCGGCGAGGGCAAGCTCATCCCCTACAGCCGGGCGCTTCAGAAGGACCTGGACGCCGCCCTTTCTCCGTGGATCGGCCATCTCTTCCTCCATCATCCAGCCCTCTTGCGGGGCCGTGCCTACTGGTCCATTTCTCCGGCGGCTTTCGAGCGGCGGAGAACGGCGGGCGGCATTCCGGTGGGGTTCGAGAACGACACGGACTACATGAATCCCTATGTGCGCCGCCTGATTCCCCTCGTCCTGGCCGTACCGCCGGAGGTCGCCGGAATCAGGGACATGGACACTTTCCGCTACGTCACTCTGGCCTTTCTTCTCAAAGCGAAAGACCTTTCGCTCGTTTCCGTGTGGCACCCCACGTTCCTGACCCTCCTCCTGGATTCTCTTCAGGACTGGGGGGAGCCCCTGGCGCGCGATGTGGGGATGGGCGCCCTCGCCCCTTCGACGCCCCTTCCCTCCGAATTGGAAGCCCGCCTGAATAAGGCCTTCGGCAAGCCCGATCCTAAACGGGCCGATGAGATAGATGGGCTGCTGCGGACGTTGCAGACACGAAGGGATGGCCTCTACAGAAAGCTGTGGCCCCGCCTGCGCGTCATCAGTTGCTGGGCCGACGCCGCCGCGAAAGGCCCCGCCGGGGAGCTGAAGGCCCTGTTCCCGGCGGTGGAGTTCCAGCCCAAGGGACTCATGGCCACCGAAGGGATCGTCTCCGTCCCGGTCTCGAAAAACAACGGGGCAACCCTGGCGGCGAGGTCCCACTTCTACGAGTTCCTCCCGGAGTCGGATGTGGGCGAGCCACTCTGCGGATGGCAGCTCGAACGGGGCGCCAGGTATGAGGTCGTCATCACGACGGGGGGCGGGCTCTACCGATACCGCATGGGCGACACGGTTCGGGTGACGGGATTCGACCGCGACTGTCCCGTGCTGGAGTTTACGGGAAGGTGCGGCAAGGTTTCCGACCTCTACGGTGAAAAGCTTCACGAGGACCACGTCGCGTCGGTGATCGACCGGGTGCTGCCGATCGGCGAGTCCCGGCCCTCCTTTGCGATGCTCGCGCCGGAAGGCCCGCCCGATCGTTACGTTTTGTTCTTGGCCGGCGACGAGCCGCCCGCCCGGAACGCCATGAAGGAAATGGAAGTGAAGCTGGAGGAAGGCTTAGCTGAAAATGTCCACTACGCCTACTGCCGGCGGCTCGGCCAGCTTCAAGGGGTGCGCATCCGCTGGATCCAGGGCAGTGGGCACAGCGCCATGGGGCGCTATTTGCACGAGCGCCAACAGGGCGGCGTGCGCTCAGGAGACGTCAAGCCCGTCTTCCTGGAATCCCGCCGGGGGTGGAACGCCATTCTGGACCCCTGCGAAGACCCCGGATTCACCGGAGGAAACCGGACATGACGCCGAGCAGACAGTCTTCGGCCTCCCGTTGCGCAGGACGCGTGCCGAGTGCCCTTTCCCTGCCTTCGGGGAGGTTGCCGTTCCGGCGTCACCAATCATGGAGGGATCAATGCCGCGCTGGCTGTTGAACCTGTGGGTCTACGTGCTGCCGATCCCCATGTTCCTTCTGCTGGGCTGGGCCTGGATGGAACGTACCGGAAGCCTTTTATTCGTAGCCTACGTGCTGGCGGTCCCGACTATCTACGGCTACGCGATGCCCTTCTATGCTACGCGGGTCCTCCGCCTGTGGCGGTTCCATGGAAAGATGGTATGGGGAACCATCTATGTCCACCACGGATTCAAATACGCCGCGAGCCTCAATCTGTTCATGTACATCGCCTGGCTTGCGATCCCATTCCACGGTCGTCCCCGCCTCGCCCAGTATCTGGCGGCGGTGTTCTGCACGGCCTTCGGTTATGCCTTTGTGACCTGGATTCACGACACCGAACTGGTAAAGCGAGGGATGGCCAAGCTGAACAACCCCCCTGCGAGGGCGGGCATGGGTCCCGAGGCGGTCGTCTATCGCTACGCTCCCCTCTCCTTCTTTCTGATAGGACTCTGTTTCGCTGCAGGCGGGGCTGTGGCCTTTCACCTGTTCGTCGTCGAGCATGCCAAAGGCGCCGTTTGGTTTCTTGGCGCCCTCGGCGGCGGGCTCGCCCTTCTCTTCACGGTCCCCGCCTTCGCCTACGCATGGGTGAACCGGGAGGACTGAGGGAGCCCGTCAGAGTTCGATCTGGGCGCCCAGCTCTACGACACGGTTGGGCGGCAGGTTGAAGAAGAACGTGGCGCCCTGGGCGTTGCGCGCCATGAGGGCGAAGAGCCGCTCCCGCCAGATCGCCATGCCCGGCCTGGGCGACGGGATG
>Ga0315535_1002664_pt1 | contig 11238 bp, 10 predicted proteins | sample SalMarSW160220MG_2_FD_203092 | JGI IMG/M metagenome (GOLD analysis project Ga0315535, IMG submission 203092) | Salt marsh sediment microbial communities from the Plum Island Ecosystem LTER, Massachusetts, United States - Salt Marsh Sediment SW1602-20 ...
TTGTAGACAGTTACCAATTTTTTTGCAATGAACGGAAAGCCAGTGGTGGGAAAAGATGAACATCGAACATCGAACGTCGAACGTCGAATGAAAAAACAAAGATCCAATAGAGAACGCAGAGTTTACAGGCTGCTTTGAAAGATGAATCCCGCTACGGCGGGACTGCCAGCGGGAAACGTCCAATCACGCCAAGGCGTGAAAAATAAATACCAACTTTAGTCATTTTAGGCAATTTAGCGCACTTTAGGCACTTTTCCGGTTTATCCGGGTTAGGTTAAAGGAGTACACATGAACGGCAAAGAAGTCATAGTTGGTGTAACCGGCGGGATTGCGGTCTATAAGGCAGCAGAACTTGTGAGACTCCTGGTAAAAGATAATATCCCGGTCAAGGTGTCCATGACAAAAAGCGCCACCAAGTTCGTGACCCCGCTCACCTTTGAGGCCCTCTCCGGGGAGAGGGTTATCCACGACATGTTCGGCCAGGAAGGGACCGCCATAGACCACATCCGATGGGGACAGGAGTCGGATCTTATTATTATTGCCCCGGCCACGGCCAATTTCATCGGAAAGATGGCACACGGTATTGGGGATGACTTCCTCTCTACCTGCGTGCTTGCGGCCACTGCAAAGACGCTTGTCTGTCCTTCCATGAATACCCGGATGTTCGAAAACCCGGCGGTACAGGAAAATCTTAGCCTGCTCAAAAGACGTGGATTTATGATCATGGAACCGGGCCAAGGTGCGTTAGCCTGCGGGACAGAGGGGCCTGGCCGGCTGCCTGAACCGATTGAGATCCTTGAACAGGCAAAGAGACTGCTGTCAGACCAAGACCTCTCAGGTCTGAAGATTCTAATAACGGCCGGGCCTACCACAGAACCGATCGATCCTGTTAGATATATTTCCAATAGGTCATCAGGGAAGATGGGCTACGCCCTTGCAAGGGCCGCTGCGCGCAGGGGAGCCGACGTAACCCTTGTGAGCGGTCCCACAGGCCTCACCCCCCCTCCCGGCCTCAGCTTCTGCCCGGTAATAACGGCAGAGGATATGCGCCGATCGGTCTTTGAAAATCGGCCCGGATGTGATATAATTATTAAGGCTGCGGCGGTTTCCGATTACAGGCCCCGGGATTGTGCGGTGCAAAAGATCAAGAAGGGGGCCGAATCCATTTCACTCGAACTGGTGAAGAATCCGGACATATTGGCCGAGTTGGGGCGTACAATAGAGGGAGCCCCCGCTGTCTTAGTGGGGTTTGCCGCGGAAACAGAGGACCTTATCGCAAATGCCGAAAAAAAACTGAAGGCAAAAAACCTTGATATGATTGTGGCAAACGATGTCTCAAGAAAGGATGCGGGCTTTGAAACAGACACGAATAGGGTCAAATTTATCTACAGGGACGGGCATGTTGATGATTCACCCCTGATGAGCAAGGATAAGGTGGCCGATCTTGTCCTGGACAGGTCCAAGGCGCTCAGGGAGGCTAAACTTGAAGGTTGAAGAAGAAATCCGAGATATTTTTTCCCATATGAGGAGTCTGCTCATGTCCCATCAGGAGATCGGTCTTGCCCCCCCTCCCCTTTCAGCCGATACCCTTCGCTTCTTGAGCCCTGATCAATCGAATAACGCAGCCCTAAACATCAGAACCGTTAGAAAAGCTGAGGGTAATACGGACCAAGCGACTCCTCCAGTCTCCCTCGAAGGCCTGAGAGAGCATATTGGTAACTGCCGGCGATGTAAACTGTACAAGGGGAGGAAGAATTTGGTCTTTGGGGAGGGCTCTCCCGTAGCTAAACTGGTCTTTGTGGGTGAAGGGCCGGGGTATGATGAAGATCTGGCAGGGAGGCCTTTTGTTGGAAAAGCCGGGAAATTGCTGACAAAGATTATTGAAAATGGAATGGGGCTAACCCGGGATGAGGTGTACATATGTAACGTGGTCAAGTGTCATCCCCCTAAGAATCGTGATCCGGAGAAGGATGAAATCGAGGCTTGTGTGCCCTTTCTGAAAAAACAGCTCCAAATTATAAGCCCCGAGGTAATCTGCTGCCTCGGCCGTGTAGCTTGCCAGGCCCTTTTTGGCGGCGACTTCAAAATCAGTCATGAAAGAGGCAAATGGCGTTCCTACGGGGATATTCCCCTGATGCCGACTTTTCATCCGGCCTATCTCCTGAGAAATCCATCTGCAAAGAAGCAGGTTTGGGAGGATGTAAAAATGATCATGCAACGAATCGGTTTAGAGGTAAAAACAAATGGCTAATGTACGATCTACCCTTCTAATCTTCATCCTCTTGGTCTCCCTTTTTTCTCCGGGGTCGCCGGTTCTTGGGACATCCGGCACTGCTCTGGCCGGAGATGAGGTAATGATCATTGAACTCGGAGGCCCTATCAATCCCGGTACGGCATTATATGTTGTGAGAGGTCTTGAAAAGGCAAAGGACGAGAGGGCTGCGCTGGCCATCATCCGTCTCGACACCCCCGGGGGTTTAGCCTCTTCAATGCGCTCGATTATCAAGGCGATATTAAATTCCCCGGTTCCCGTGGTAGTTTACGTGGGTCCGAGAGGGGCCGGTGCAGCCTCAGCCGGTGTTATGATCACCGTGGCGGGCCATATCGCTGCAATGGCAAAGGGTACAAATATAGGAGCGGCTCATCCGGTAAACGCGGGAGGTAAAGATATAGGAAAGACCATGTCGGAAAAAGTGGTCAACGACATGGCCGCATATGCAAGGGGGATTGCCGAAGATAAGGGTAGAAACGGGGAATGGGTGGAAAAGGCAATCCGGGAGAGTGTTTCAATAACCGCTGATGAGGCACTCGCAAAGAATGTGGTAGACCTGGTGGTAAAAGATATGGACGACCTGCTCAAGAGGTTGGACGGCAGGGAAGTCAATATGCCTGCCGGGAAGATCACACTCAAGACCGCAAACCTGAAAAAGGTGCATTTCAAGCCCGGATTCCGGGATAAGATACTCAGGACCATCAGTGATCCTAACATCGCATACATCCTCATGATGATCGGATTGGCCGGGCTCTATTTCGAGCTTTCCCACCCCGGGGCCATCTTCCCGGGAGTCATCGGCGCCATATCTCTTATCTTGGCCTTTTTTTCCTTTCAGACCCTTCCGGTAAACTATGCCGGTCTCATACTTATTATCTTGGCCATTATATTCTTTATTGCCGAAGTAAAGGTGGCAAGCTACGGCATCCTCTCGATCGGAGGATTGATTTCTCTTACCTTGGGATCTATTATGCTGTTCGAAGACGTTGGCGTTTCTCTAAAGCTTATGATGCCAACCATACTCTTGGTAGGAGGGTTTTTTGTAGTAGTGGCAGGACTGGCATTCAAGGCCATTCATAGAAGGCCTAAGGGAGGAGCTGACGGCCTTTTAGGAAAGATCGGTGTTGTAAAAGAGTTGATCGAACCTGAAGGCCTGATCTTTGTACATGGTGAATACTGGCGGGCAATTTCGGAAGAGAGGCTTGAGCCCGGAGAAAAGGCGGAGGTGACAGAAGTCGAGGGTCTCATGGTGAAGGTCAAAAAGGCCTGAGGATTGAATATTGAAGGACTGCAAACAATAATAACTACTCAACTAACCAGTGTCCATCCAGAAATGAAATAGCTTTTGCAGGATCAAGGAAGACGTCCCGCTTTAGCGGGATTAACCACAGGAATACATTTGAGTATTTCGAGGATTAGAATTTGAGTCTGACGCTGAGATTGTAAAAAATAGCCATTTATGGATCGACACTAACTATCAAAGGAGGGAAAGATGTTTTACATATTAGCTATCGTGCTGGTTGTCCTCTTCTTGGCATCGGCCATCAAGATACTCAAAGAGTATGAGCGTGGCGTGATCTTCCGTCTTGGCCGGGTGATCGATACAAAGGGGCCGGGGTTGATTATTCTGATCCCGGTAATCGATAAGATGGTCAAGGTGAGTCTCCGTCTTGTTGCCATGGATGTCCCTTCACAGGATGTTATTACCAGGGATAATGTCTCTGTAAAGGTGAATGCTGTAATTTACTTCCGTGTTATGGACCCAACCAATGCCACCATCGAGGTAGAAAACTATCTCTTTGCCACATCACAATTGGCGCAGACCACATTACGTAGCGTCTGCGGTCAGGTGGAACTTGACGAGCTTCTGGCTGAAAGGGATAAGATCAACACCCGGCTCCAGAATATCTTGGATAAACACACCGATCCATGGGGGATAAAGGTTACGACGGTCGAGGTGAAACATATTGACCTGCCCCAGGAGATGCAGCGGGCCATGGCCAAACAGGCGGAGGCAGAGCGGGAAAGGCGCGCCAAGGTGATCAATGCCGAAGGTGAATTCCAGGCCGCCGATCGCCTGGCAGAAGCAGCAGGCATCATCCAGAAGTATCCGGAGGCCCTGCAATTGAGATACCTGCAGACCCTGAGAGAGATATCATCCGAGAGTAGTACAACCACGTTTTTTCCTATCCCGATTGATCTCTTGACACCTTTTATCAAGAAGGGGTAAGGAGCAAAGTTGCTGATTGCGGGTTCTTATTGAATTGGCAGGACTGGTATGTTAAAAAGACGAATAGGAAAGCGTAGGGAAGGAAAAATAAAGAGGAGAAGAAATAATGGCAGAAGAAAGCAAAGAAGAGTTGAAGAAAGAGAATAGCGAAGAACCCACACCAAAGATACCTGAGTTCGAGAAACCTTTAGAAAAGATGACGGCCCCGGAACTGAAGGAGGTAGCCAAGGAGATCCCCGGACTCACCGGGGTCCATGCGATGAAAAAGGCCGACCTTTTAGACGTCATCAAGGAATACTATGGTATTGAAGAGGAGGTTCCGGCAAAAGGGAAAAAAAAGAAGGCCGCGAAGCGGAAAGTAAGCGTGAAAGAGCTTAAGGCAAAGATCATCCAGCTTAGGGAGAAAAGGAAGGAGGCTCAGGCAAGCAAAGACAGGAAGCATGTGGAGATCCTTCGCCGTCGAATCAACCGTTTGAAAAAGCAGACCAGAAAGGTTGCCCAAGGCTAATACATACTGCAATCTTGAGCAGGTTTCGGGGAATTTGCCTGGCCCCGAAACCTGCTTTTCTTTTTTGAAGATCACTGATGGAGTGCCCATGCGGAATCTAAATTCCGTCAAGACAGTGGCCATAATCCCGGCGGCAGGATCAGGCATCCGGATGGAAAGTAAACGGGCCAAGCAGTTTCTCAGCCTTGACGGGAAGCCTATCCTGGCCCTGACCCTTGAACCTTTTCAGGAAAGCACTGTGGCTGCGGTTATTTTAGTGGTTCCTTTAGATGATGTGGAGTACTGCAAAAAGGAGATTGTGGAGAGATTTGGCTTCACAAAGGTCAAGAAGGTCGTCCCCGGTGGAAAGCGGCGCCAAGATTCCGTCAGATTAGGCCTTGAGGCCGCAGAAGGGAAGTATGATCTTGTCTTGATTCATGACGGTGTTCGGCCCTTAATTGAAAAAGGGCTTATAGAAAGGGTTATCGAAGAAGCAATGACAAATCGAGCGGTCATAACCGCACTCCCTGCCAAGGAGACTGTGAAAAAGGTCAACGACCTCCGACATGTGGTGAAGACATACGACAGAGAGAGTGTGTGGATGGTCCAGACCCCTCAGGCCTTCCGTTACCAAGACATCCTCAAAGCCCACCAAAAGGCCTTAGAGGAAGGGTGGGAAGATGCCCCTGATGACGCTCTTTTGGTGGAAAGATCAGGCGTCACGGTCAAGGTGGTGGAAGGGTCTGCGAAAAATATAAAGGTAACAACCCCCCACGATCTGGAGTTGGCGCGATTTTTGTTGCGTTCATGAGCGGATATGATCCTTAGAATAGGCACAAGGGCAAGTAAATTGGCCCTCAAACAGAGTGAATGGGTCAAGGGTAAAATCGAGGCCAGACATCCCGATATCAGCGTTGATCTGATTAGGATCAAGACCATGGGGGATAAGATCCTCGACTCCCCCTTGAGTAAAATCGGCGGCAAAGGTTTATTTGTAAAAGAGATCGAGGATGCGCTCTTAGAAAGAAAGGTAGACTTGGCCGTCCACAGCATGAAAGACGTGCCCGCTGAATTGCCTGACAGGCTCACGCTTTCTACCTTTCCAAAACGAGAAGATCCTGCTGATGCGCTTATCTCCACGGAAGCCCAAACGCTTGACCAGCTTCCCGATCAGGCAAGAGTGGGCACCAGCAGTCTCAGAAGGGGGGCACAGTTGCTTCATACCCGCCCTGACATTAAATTGGTACCATTAAGAGGAAATGTTGACACCCGTCTTCGAAAACTTGAATCAGGGGATCTCCATGCCATTGTCCTGGCTGCCGCCGGACTCAAACGTTTGGGCCTTTCCAGTCGAATCACCCAGACACTCTCCTTTGACCAGGTCCTACCTGCCGTGGGACAGGGTGCCCTTGGGATAGAGGTGAGACGAGACGATAAGCAAACCGTTAACCTGATTCACTTCCTTGACCACAAGCCCACAAGATTAATTGTTACCACCGAAAGAGCCTTTTTAAAGGAGCTTGAAGGGGGTTGCCAGGTCCCGATTGCCGGTCTTGCCCAGCTAAATAAGGACAAACTCAGTTTCGAGGGTATGGTGGCAGAGCTTGATGGTTCCCGCATTTTAAGAGAAGAAATCATCGGAACTAAGGATCAGGCCGAGGAGATCGGGATTGCCCTCGCAAGGAGATTGCTTGATTCCGGGGCAGACAGGATTTTGGAAAAGATTTATGGGAAGGGATTAGGGAAAAATGGAAAAGGGTAAGGTATATCTGGTAGGGGCCGGCCCTGGTGATCCCGGTCTTCTTACTATAAAGGGAAAGGAATGTCTCTGTGAGGCAGATGTGGTCATTTATGACTACTTGGCAAACAGTGCTTTCCTTGAATACGCTAAGGATGAGGCCGAGCTGATATACGTTGGAAAAAAGGCCGGTTCACACACCATGAGCCAGGCTGAGATCAACGGGTTGATTGTTGACAGGGCGAGTCAAGGAGAGATCGTTGTCAGGCTCAAGGGTGGCGATCCATTTATTTTCGGCAGGGGTGGAGAAGAGGCCCAGGACCTGGTCAAGGCGGGTGTGGATTTCGAGGTGGTACCCGGGGTCACGTCAGCCATTTCTGTGCCGGCCTACGCGGGGATCCCGCTTACGCATCGTGATCACACCTCAACAGTTGCATTTGTAACAGGCCATGAAGATCCCCTTAAAGAGAAATCGGATATTGCCTGGGACAAATTGGCAACCGGTGCCGGGACCTTGGTTTTCCTCATGGGAGTGGCGAATCTCCCTAAGATCGCCGAGCATCTGGTGCGCCATGGCCGATCTCCGGATACCCCGGTGGCTGTTATCCGAAGAGGTACATTGGCAGAACAGACAACATTGCTGGGAAATCTGGAAAATATTGCCCGGTTGTCCAAAGAAAACCGGGTACGTCCCCCTGCCATAATTGTAGTGGGGGATGTGGTCCGGCTGAGAGAGGATCTGAACTGGTTTGAGACAAAGCCGCTATTCGGAAAACGGATCGTGGTTACCAGGGCCAGAGAACAGGCCAGTGAATTCCTCCGTGCGCTCTCCCTGTTGGGCGCGGAATGCATTGAATTCCCTACCATAGAAGTAATGCCCCCGGAAAGTTGGGAATCTCTTGACCGCGCGATCAAGGCGCTGGATGGATATGACTGGTTGCTCTTTACCTCTGTCAATGGTGTGAAGTTCTTCCTAAAGCGGCTTGAATTTTTAGGGAAAGATATACGGGATCTGAAGGGGATAAAGATTGGGGTGATTGGGCCTAAGACAGCCGCTATATGGCATCGGATGGGGATTAAGCCGGACCTGATGCCGGACGAGTATCGGGCTGAAGCGGTTGTAGAATCTTTAGAGAAATTGGGAATCAGCGGTGCAAAGATTCTTATCCCCAGGGCGGTTAAGGCCCGAGAGGTGTTACCCGAACAGTTACGCCAGGCTGGGGTCCATGTTGACGTGGTGCATGCCTACCAAACGATCAGCCCTGATCATGATACGGGACTGGTAAGGGAGCTGCTAATGAGAGGATCCATAGACATGGTTACCTTCACCAGTTCCTCTACTGTGAGCAATTTCGTGAAAATGTTCGAGACAGATGGCGGCCGGATCCAGGAATGGATGCAAAATGTGGCCGTTGCCTGCATAGGCCCAATAACCGCAAAAACAGCTGAAGAAAACAACTTTAAAGTGAGTCTGCTTCCACCTGAATATACCATAGAATCGCTCACCGAGAGCATTATGCTATTTTTCAAGGGTGACCCGGTCACAGCTCAAAAGAAATGACGCGAGTATTTTTCTTTCGCGTTTTCCTGACCCGGCCAAAAAGCGAAACACCCCTCATTCCGTCTTTTAACGGCTCTTGATGCAAGATCTCCACAGGGGTCGCGTGGATAATGTACCCTGCCGACCTGGTGAAATTAATTGTATCTGCCCAGCTCGTCTGCTAATTCCATAAACCAGTCAATCTTTTCCGGCGGGGCAATGCCCGGGACCTCACAACCCGATGCCAGGATATAGCCGCTGTCCCGGGGGGCCGCGTCAAGGCAGTTTTTCATGGCCTGTCTCATATCCTCCTTAGTGCCGTAAAAGAAGAGATTGGTATCCACGTTGCCGATCAGCACCGCCTTCCCCCTCGCTGCCGCCGCGGCCTTGGCCAAATCAGTAGGAGCGTCAACGCTGATATTGGTTACTCCCGTATTCACCATGTCTTCTAAAATCGGATTTGTAAAGCCACAGATGTGAAGCCCAACACCGACCTTCTTTTCCTTAAAGTGGTCTACGACCTCTTTGTGGTAAGGGAAGATGAGTTTGCGGTATATCCTGGGAGAGATGAGGCTGCATGAAGCAGGGGCCTCTGAATAGTTGGGGCCTATGTTGAGATCAACAAGGGCATCCCCGAACCTGATCGCCTGCCGGGTGCAAAACCTCATCAGCTCATGGACATAATCAGGGTCCTTCATGGCATCCCTGAGCAGTTTATTAGCGTCTCTCAGCCCTATGGCAATGGTCCAGGGCCCTGCAATAACGGGGGATACGGCGGTTTCGGTGACAATCCTTCTTGTCTCTACCAGGGCCTCAAGATAACCGGGGAGACGCCCGTCTTTTGTGGGATCAGCAAGTTGCAGGCTGCCCAATTTTCCCTTATCTTCGAGGGCGAGCTTGCTTGAAATACACATGCTGTCCTCAGGAAATTTCAGTTCATTACCCAAGGCCTCCACGTCCATGAGCAGGTCCCACTGCATGAGAAGGATATCCGGTTTGTAACGTTCATAAGCAGCCACCTGTGCCTTCACAAATACCTTTGGGTCGAGCAGGAATTCCCTTATGGAAGCCCCTATGAGCTGGGGATTGCACTGACCCATAAAGGGATATGCGGGGACCCGATCGACGGCCGGATTCTGATCCGTAAAGGTTTTTTTGAAGGCCGCGGCAACACGCTGTTTCCCTGTATATGTCTCCATTACAAACTCTCCTTCCTTCTCCTGAAGTTTCTTTTTACTGCGGTCACGCCTCAGGCGTGATTCTCCCGCCCTGACATTAGTTCCTGGCGGATAATGCCCACCCTGGGATTCGCAACTACCAGAAACTTCAGATAAATTGCAGGGTTGGCAAAATCCGCCGGCACGGCTTACTCGCTAGCCGTTTTTTCCTTAGTCCTTGATGTTCAGGGTCCGCTTGACAAGTTCTTTTTCATGGTCATAATTGGTGACCCTCTGGAGCATGATTTTCTGGGCCATGACCGGTCCTGCACCGTGCCAAGTGGCCACCCCGTGCTGACCGGCCGTCCAGTTTTGCAGCAGTTTATGAACCTTCATGATGTTTTCCGTGGGCTCATCAGAGCCAAAGCTGTAGAACTCCTCCACATAATCCTTGACCTCGGGGTTTTTCAGCTCTTTGAGGGAGGGCATGGTGACTATCAAACCCCCGCCGATGTCTCCGGCCAGGGCCATGACCCGCCAGAAGGCATTGCACACATTTAGCTTGGAGACATTGCCCATCATTTCATCAGGTAAAAACACCCCGGAACCCTCCGGTTCCTCGGCACCTTTTTGCGCAGCAGCCATACCGCAGGCCCTTCCTGTCTCTCTCAAGACAACCATCTCCATCAACTGATCATTGATATGGGTGGTTTTTTCAAGACCTTTATATTCCTGGATCAGTTTTGATGCCCCGATGATCTGGTTCATAAAGCCCACCTTGCAGGTGCCGCCACAGGTCATGCGATGGGTCTTGGCAAAACGCGTCACGAACTTAATCGAATACTTATACTCACCGCAGTGAAAAACCCGGTCCCAGGGGACGAAAACGTCATCAAAGATTACCATGGAAGTCTCGCGCTGGCCGAACACCGGATTGCCTAATTCCTCCAGATCTTCAGCGGCATCCCTCTCTGCCGAGTATGGAGTATATTGACACACGTAAGTAATACCTTTGGCATCGGTTGGCGTGGCAAATGCAACGGCATAATCTTCTTCGCCCTCGAAATGGGCGGCCTGGGGTAAAACCACTAACTCATGGCTGGCAAATGCGCCGCTGATATTGATTTTAGCCCCCCGCACAACAATACCGTCATCGTTTTTATCAACTATTTTCAGAGACAGATAGGGATCCTTCCAGTCTAAGGTTTTTTTGCTGCGGCTCCCCCTCGGCTCGGTCAGCGCTCCTGCCACGGAAAGGTCCTTTGTCTGCACCATCTTCAGGTATTCCATAAACCGGGGATGATACTCTGTGCCCAAATCCCTGTCCATCTCCCACGTAGTGGCGGCTAAGGAATGAAAGGCGTCATATCCCACGCACCGGTATATACAGGTCCCCAACATCTCTGCTGTAAAAGTGCCTGCCTCGGCCTTTTTTTCCAGATCCTTGGTGCTGGCGCTTACATAGGTGTAACGATTGACCACGTCATCTATAAGCGGGGAGTAACATGTCATGATCTCCTTGTACTTTGGATCAAGCGCCCATTCATAGCTGGCCTTGTTGGCCTCCACAACGGTCCGGGTGTTCCTGTTTTCAAGGATATTTTCCACCCTTTTTCCATTCATGAAAACCCTCGGTTTGATCTCCTTCAAACTCTCTTCAAATTGTTCCGGTGTCATTAAAGCCATTTTTTCCTCCTTCGTATTAGAATGTTTGCAAATTTAAATCAGACAACAAGCCCTTCAATATACTTGATCACGGCATTGATCGAATTGTCTGCCCCTGAAGAGCCCTTTTCCACACCATAAATAACGGC
>Ga0315535_1002666_pt1 | contig 11236 bp, 12 predicted proteins | sample SalMarSW160220MG_2_FD_203092 | JGI IMG/M metagenome (GOLD analysis project Ga0315535, IMG submission 203092) | Salt marsh sediment microbial communities from the Plum Island Ecosystem LTER, Massachusetts, United States - Salt Marsh Sediment SW1602-20 ...
TGGATTGTGAAGAATATGAAAGAATGTGGGGACGGTAGGCAAAACCTATCCGCCGATTGCAACATCGAAAGGAATTGCGCTGGTTGCGGGCAACGAAACGTGGTGCAACCTAGCAAATTGCATTGACTAGATTTGTGCGAAAGTGCACAATTAAGAGTTAAAAGCCCATACACATCTGCCGAGGCAATGGGCATAAAGTTGCCGGAGAGGAACACCGAAGCTCATGGCCAGCAAAAACAAGAAGCTGAAATTTGGAATCGGGATCGCTATTATCCTTGCAGCAGTGGGGTGGGAAGCTGTATCTGGCTTTCAGCAGTCCAAGACCTACTATGTCACCGTCCAGGAGTTAACCAGCGGGAAGGCCACCCACCAGCATGTCCGTGTGGGCGGCATCATCATGCCGGGCTCCATTCATCGAAGCGGGCAGATTCTCACCTTCCGCATCTCGCAGGAAAACGAATCGATCCCCGTCACCTACGTTGGCAAGGATACCCTGCCGGATGACTTCAAGGGCGGCGCCAATGCGATTGTCGAAGGCAATTACCTGGCAGACGGAACTTTCCGCGCGCAGCAAGTCCAGGCGAAATGCGCCTCCAAATACAAAGCTGTGCCTCCAGCCCCGAAGGAGGCCAACACAGCATCCAAAGTAGCTTCCTACGGTGAATGAGCATTGAAATCGAAAACAATTCTTTTCCGCCATGTTCAACTTCCCAGGCAAAGCAGCCATAATGGACTCGGAATAAGGGGGATCTGACCAGCTATGAACCAAGTCGGAGCTGTTGGACTTATCGCCGCACTGGTGTTTGCAATCTATGGGATGATCACCGGCGCCATCGCCGGAAAGCTTCGAAGCCCCCGGATGCTGAAAAGCGCACAACGCGCCGTCCTGGGCTTTTTTGCCATGGCCACGCTGGCGGTGGTCTCCCTTGAGTACCTGATCCTCACCAATGATTTCCACAGCGCTTACGTGGCTTCGCACTCCAGCCGCGAGCTTCCGTTGATCTACAAGATTCCAGTCCTGTGGTCAGGACAGGAAGGCTCGTTGCTGTTCTGGACCTGGCTGCTATCGATATACGCCGCCCTGGTCGTGCTGATGAACCGGCGGAAGAACCGCCAGTTGATGCCTTACATCATCTCGATCTGCATGGGCGTGGCAACGTTTTTCTCTCTGCTGACTTTCTGGGTGGCGAATCCCTTCAATCAACTTTCCCTGGCGACGGCGGCCGGGGTGACCCCGTATGCCCCACCGGATGGAAATGGGATGAACCCATCCCTGCAGTTCCATTCGATGGTGATCCATCCGCCGCTGCTTTATCTCGGATACGTCGGGATGGCCATTCCCTTCGCCTTCGCTATGTCGGCCTTGATGACGCGCCAGTTGGGCGACAATTGGATCCGAGTGACGCGGCGCTGGACCATGGTGCCCTGGATGTTCCTGGGTACCGGGATCGTACTGGGAGGCCAGTGGGCTTACCATGTGCTCGGTTGGGGCGGCTACTGGGCGTGGGATCCGGTTGAAAACGCCTCTCTGTTGCCCTGGCTTGCCGGCACAGCGTTCCTGCATTCGGTGATGATCCAGGAAAAGCGCGGCATGCTGAAAGTCTGGAACATGGTTCTGATTATCCTGACTTTCTTCCTGTCCATTTTTGGAACGTTTCTGACGCGCAGCGGTATCATTTCCTCGGTCCACGCCTTTGCAAAGTCCAATATCGGCCCGTGGTTTTCGGTCTTTCTTGCCATCATCGCGGCGTTTTCGCTGACGGTGCTTTTCCTGCGCCTGGACTTCCTGAAAACCGAGAACCGGCTGGACTCCATCGCCTCGCGCGAAAGCGGATTTCTGTTTAACAACTGGATCCTGCTGGCCGCCGTGCTGGCCGTGCTGTGGGGCACCATCTTTCCAGTTGTCTCCAAGGCTATTCAAGACGTTACGGTTACGGTGGGACCGCCGTTCTTCAACAAGGTGATGATCCCCATCGGGCTTCTGCTGCTCTTCCTCACGGGCGCGGGGCCGCTGCTGGCCTGGAGAAAAACCTCTTTCCAGAGCATCAAGCGTAATTTTACTGTTCCCCTGATTTTTGCTGCTATTGTCGGCGGAATCCTGTTTTTCGTGGGCGTTCATCGCCTTTACACATGGATGTCTCTGTTCCTGTGCGCTTTTGTTGCCGCAAGCATCGTCGGCGAGTTTTACAAAGGCGCCCGTACGCGAATGAAGACCAGCAAGGAAAACTTCTTTTCGGCGATTTACAACCTGACCATGCGGAACACCCGCCGGTATGGTGGTTACATTGTCCATTTCGGCATTGTTCTGATGTTTGTAGGGTTCGCCGGGCAGGCATTCAGATTTGAAACGCAGGGACTGATGGGGCCGGGTGATCTTCTCCAGGCCAAAGACTATATGTTCCGCTGCGAAAGCATCGATGCCGGCAAGAAGGCAAACTACCAGTATGAAACCGTCGCGTTGAGTGTGACGAAAGATGGGCACTCCCTGGGAGTCATGAAACCGCAAAGGCGCTTCTTTCTCGCGGAACAGCAGCCGCTGAGCCACGTCGCATTGAAAACGAACCTGGCCCGCGACCTTTACGTGGTGATGGCAGGCACAGATCCGGATTCAGGCAAAGCGATCATCCATGTGATCATCAATCCGCTGGTGCAGTGGGTGTGGATTGGCGGCATGATCGTACTCTTAGGAACTATTCTGGCCCTGATCCCCAGCAGGATTGAGCGGCAGATGGCCGATCTCCACAAAAATCAGCAGGAGGTTGCTGAGGCGCATCATGTCCGTTAGCAGGCTCCTCAAAATTCTTGTCCTCAGCCTCGCTCTGGTCAACGTGGCCATGGCGGCGCAAACCCCCACACAGATCGAGAAGGACATTGGGGACAAGGTTTTCTGCCTGTGTGGTTGCGCCACCACTCTGAACCATTGCCCAATGTTGCATTGCGCCGAGAAAGAGGAAATGCGCGGGATCATCCGTGCGGACTTGGAGCAAGGCAAAAGTGAGCCCGCCATTCTTCAGGACCTCGTAAACCGCTTCGGGGAAAAGGTGCTGGCCGCGCCGCCTGCTCACGGATTTAATCTGACGGCATGGGTTCTGCCGGGCATTGGACTGCTGATCGGGCTGCTACTGGCTATGGCGATTGTCCGAAGAATGCGGCGGCCGGCAGTTCAGGCAGCGGGCCCGTCAACCGCGCATCCGGCGGATGAAAGCGTTCGCAGCGCGGTGGAAGAGGAAATGAAGAAGTACGTTGATTGATCTGCTGATTGCAGCAGATGACGATAAGCAAAAGGAAGAAGATGGAACTGGGAATTGCAATCCTGCTGGTCATCGGGCTGGCCGTATTTACGGTGACGCCCCTGCTGGCTCCAGAAGGTCCCTCCGAAGGCGCCCTGCCTATTGATGTGACACCGCTCACGGATTTAAAACGCCGGCGAATGGTAGTGTATGAAAACCTCCAGGACCTGGAGTTCGAATACAAAGCCGGAAAGGTCGCCAAAGAAGACTACCAGTCCCTGCGGGAAAATCATCTGGCTGAAGCGGCGCAGTTGATGCTGGCCTCTCAGGAACAGGAAGAAATTACGGAACACGATCTGATGATTGAGAAGCAAGTTGCAGAGCGGCGCGCACAGAGGAAGTCCCAGAGCCCGGATCCCTACGTATGCCCCGAATGCGAGTTCGAAAACCCGCTGACGGTGAAATTCTGCGGGAACTGCGGCAAAGAACTTCCACAGCGAACCCGCAAGAACTAAGCCGGAGGATTACGGCCCTCTCGCGGCGTTTTACAGAGTTGAGTCTTTGTTCAAAGTGAAAATGAAAATTGCATCCACGGTCGTGACGGTTCTAGCAGCATTCACCGTCCTGTTGGGAACTCCCATCCCTTCTCTAGCAGCACGGATCCAGGGGCAAGTCTCCAACGGCACCACCCAGCACCCGCTGGCCAGCCAGAGAGTGGAAATGATCAGCCCAAGGGGCGGCATGGCCATGGTGGGTGAAGCGACCACCGATGCAAGCGGCCATTTTGTCATCAACGACAATAAGATTGACACCAACGGATTTTATCTGCTGCAAACAACGTATGAAGGTGTCGACTACCATGCGCCGGTGCAGTTTGATCCCGCCGGGGATGCCGCCGTCAACGTCACGGTTTACGAATCCACCAGCAAGGAGCCCGCGCTTCGCATCGAATCCGCCCGTGTGATTGTCCGCGCGGAAGGATCGCAGGCGCACATTCAGGAACTCTTTGCTGTTCAAAACCCGATCCAAAAAGCATACCGAAATCCCAAAGGGACCTTCTTCTTTCATGTTGCTCCCAGCGTGGGCAGTCCCACCGTTGCCGCTGTCGGGCTGATGAACATGCCCTTGCCCCAGAACGCTGAAAAGGGCAAGAAACCAGGCGATTTTTACATTACCTACGCCCTGAAGCCTGGCAGGAACGTGATGATGGTGGCGTACGATGCTGATTACAGTTCACAGCAGCTTACACTGGACGATAGCGTCGCCTATCCCATTGGGCGGATGCAGCTTTTTGTGATTCCCCCAGGTCTGACGGTCAAGTCGAAGCTGTTTTCTGCCGCCGGCCAGGATTCAGACACCGGCGCGCAAGTCTATGAGGCCAGCGGGTTGAAAGCGGGCGCAGAGTTCGCCGCCCAGATGGCAGGGCAACCCGCCACGCCCGGTGAAGAGGCGAACACCAACCAGCAGCAGGAAGAAACCCAGGTCAAGGTTGTTCCAGACTCGATTACAGCCGTAGGCATTCCTTTTCTGCTCTGCTTTCTGCTCGTTTTGCTATGGGCGCTCGGAATTCGAGTATCCAAGGAATGGCCCCGCTGGAAAGCCAGGCAAAAAGGCAGTCCTGTGCAGAAGCAGTTTCGGGCCAAACTGGATACTTTGATTAACTCCATCGCGGATATCGACGAGCTGTATGCCTCTGGGAAAATCGCTGAAAAAAAATACTGGAAGGATCGCCTGGAACTGAAGGCGAAGGCCGTGGCCATTCTGAAAGGGGGCCCTTCCTCGAAATCCAAGCCTTATGCCTCCCGGGGATCACATCGCTAAACCGTCGCTGGAAGTTCGCAACGTTACCAAGTTTTTCGGCGACCTTGCTGCGCTGAAGGAAGTCACGCTGGGCATCCGTTGTGGAGAGTCGGCGCTTCTTTATGGCCCGAACGGCGCCGGCAAGACGACGCTGATGCGAATGCTGGCATCGCTTGCGCGGCCCAGTTCCGGTGAGGTCCTCTTTGGTGGCGAGAACATCGAGCATGACGGCACCCGCGCCAAGTCGGCCGTCGGGTTTGTTTCGCATGCCACCTTTCTCTACGGAGAATTGACAGTCCGGGAAAACCTGCAGTTCATCGGCAGGCTTTTCGGGCTCAGCCACCTTGAGAAACGAATCGATGCTGCGCTCGAAATGTTTGACATGCGCGCCCGCGAGGGCGTTTTTGCGCGCGACCTTTCGCGTGGTCTGCAACAGCGCGCCTCCCTGGCTCGGGCCTTTCTGCACGATCCGAATTTTGTAATTCTCGACGAACCCTTTACGGGTCTGGACCACCAGTCGGTGAAAAAGCTTTCAGACCTTTTGCAGCGGCTTCCGGAACAGGGGAAGGCCCTTCTGTTTTCAACCCACGACTTTGAGCAGGGAGCCGCGATTGCCAGCCGGTTGATCGCCCTGAAAGCCGGACGCGTCCGCTATAGCGGCACCCTGGATTCAGCGCCATTTAAGAGTCTCGGCATCGTCCGGGCCAACGGGCGGACTCACGATGAATAGCCTGAAGATCATCTGGAGCATTCTGTTGAAGGACCTTCGCGTCGAGTGGCGAAACCGCGAAACCCTGGCCTCCATGTGCGTCTTTGGCCTGCTGATCGTGTTTCTTTTTAATTTCGCTTTTGAATCCGCTCGCGAAGAGACGCTGCGCCTGCTTCCCGCCGTGTTGTGGGTGGCGATTGCATTTGCAGGAGTGCTGGGTTTTAACCGGTCATTCTCCTCAGAGCGGGAAAATGACTGCCTGGAAGGCATGACCCTGGCGCCTGTTGACCCCAGCATGATATTCGTGGGCAAGATGCTGGCCAACCTGCTGTTTCTGGGCATTGCCGAAGTGGTGATGGCATTTTTTGCTGCGCTGTGGTTCAATTTCTCTTTTCTGCCGGCCCTCGGCCAGTTGCTCCTGATCGCATTTTTCGGCACGCTGGGCTACGCGGCGCTGGGAACCATTTTCGGAGCGATTGCCGCCAACACGCGCATGCGCGAGGTGATGCTGACGGTTTTGCAGTTTCCCATCGCTTTCTGGATTCTGATTTTTTCTATTGATGCCACCAGCAACGCTATGCGCGGCAACCCGGAAGGCAACTGGCTGGCCGGCGTGGGCCGGGTAGGAGGAATCAGCGTGGTGTTTACGGTCGCTTCATTCCTGCTCTTCGAATACGTTCTGGAAGAGTAGCCGTGCGAGAATCCGTGCGGCGATCAGGCCTGAAAGAGGCGAACCGTTTTCACGGTGATGACGATAACTGACTACAGGGGCCTTGAATGAACAAGAAGTTTCCAATATGGCTGCATTTCGTGCTGACCCTCGCCGGGCTGGTGATAACGCTCTACATGATTTTCCTCTACGCCCCGGAAGAGATGACCATGGGCGAAGTGCAGCGGATCTTCTATGTCCACGTGCCGGCGGCATGGGTGTCACTGCTGGGGTTCATCATCATCTTCATTGCCAGCATCGTCTATCTGATGAAGCGTTCCCAGCATGCTGACGAACTGGCCCATGCGACGGCGGAAGTCGGCTTCATTTTCTGTACCTGCGTGCTGGTGACCGGTCCGCTTTGGGCCAAGCCCGCCTGGGGCATCTGGTGGACCTGGAGCCCGCGTCTGACCCTCACTTTCCTGCTGTGGCTGCTCTATGTGGCGTACTTAATGTTGCGAAGTTACCTGGTAAATCCCGGGCGCGCGGCTAATCTCTGCGCCGTGGTAGGTGTGATCGGTTTTGCAGACGTCATCATCGACTATATGGCCATCCGCTGGTGGCGGACCCAGCATCCGCAGCCCGTGATTATGGGCGGTGCGAATTCCGGGCTGGACCCGCGCATGCTGGCCACTCTTCTGGTGGGCGTGGGGGCCTTCACGATTCTATTTTTCCTGCTGGTTCGTGTGCGGCTGAGTCTGGCAGAAATGCGGAGAGAGCTCAGCGAGATTCGCCATGCTCTGGCGTTCAAACTTTCGGAGGATTAGCGTGGTCAACAAGTATCTATTTCTGGCATATTCGTTTGTCTGGCTGATTTTCATGCTGTATATCTGGAACCTGAGTCGACGGCAGACCCGCCTGCAAAATGAGCTGGATGAAGTGAAGAGCAAGGTTTCTGAATCCGCTTCCACCACGACCTCAGGCCCATCCGGCTCCTGACGGCATTGCTCCCGCCCCCTTCTCAACCTGATGAAGTGCGGGCTGGTGTTTCACACCCCACACTCCTTCCGGATAGTCCTGCAATGGTGGTGTGATTTATTGGAGGGTGTAACGAACGGCTACGATTGCAGCAGGGGCGCATGCCCTGGCGCCCCCACCGCATCACCCTTTATTCGCTCTTATTGCACGGTGAACTTCGCCGGCGCGGTCAACGTGAAAGTCATCTCGGTTTCCGCCGGCAAGTCAATTTCTTTCTTCCCGGTCGCAAACGCACCCGCCGTACCGCCCGCAGCGCCGACCGCGCTGCCGATCGCAGCTCCTTTGCCGCCACCGGCGATCGCCCCGATTGCGGCACCCACTCCAGCGCCCCCGCCAATCATAGTAATGTCACGCCTTTTGTGGGACTTGCCGGAAACGCTCCAGGTTCGAGTTGAAACGGAGGTCTGTTGCCCGCCATTCGGGGTGATGGAAGTCAGCATCAGCGAGATTTCCGCAGGCCGCTTCAGCCGCCCTGAACTGACCACATTGGTCACGCGGCCGCCCACCAGACTTCCACGGGGAGCCACGGTCACGCCATTCACTACCAGGGGTTCTGCCAGCGTGCCATCAAAGGTGCTGCCCGGAGCCGTCGAGCCCGTATTGATCTCAGTGGAAACCCGGACGTGAATGGAAGTGCTCGCCGGAACGCTGACTGTCCGAGGAGCGGCAGGCGCCCGCGAGGCTTCGCGCTGATGGGTAACGGATGTATTGAGTGTTCCCGGTCCGGATGCTGCTCCCGCCTGGCCGGCTTCAGGACTGTTTGCCTGATTCCCCGTAGACTGACAGCCAACCATTACCGCGAGGGTGAACGCTATGGCCAAGGTTTGGATCGCTCTTTTCGTATTCAATTGAAACCTCCAACACAGGCTCAAAGCCTGTTTCTTTTGTCATTCGGCGACCCCTCCCCAAAGCCAACCGCCCCTTCCATCTCAGATGCTGCACCGAAGGGTAAACAATTGTCCGCAAGAAAGTCAAGTGCCTGTCGCGCCGTGTGAGGTTCCAGTGCCACCGCAGGCGTGACGGCCATCCAGCGTATTGCTCACCTTGATGGGCGCAGTCGCCCGTACCCATCGACGGAAACCGCCTCTGCGTGTTAGGCTAAATGAGTTGCGAATTCCGCTTCGAACCCTGACAAGCGGTTTCATGACATATCAGACTTCGGGCTCTGTGCAACGGATGTTCGTGAACCCCGCCAGGTCCGGAAGGAAGCAACGGTAGCGAGCCGCTCTGTGTGCCGCAGATCAACCCGAAGTCTGACCAGATCTCAGTTGCAGGGACTCGGGGCCCGGCAGGATGTGCCAGCTTTTCGCCCTTCGCCACCCGGGCCTGAACACTGTTCCCTTCGCTTATGTCTTATCAGGTTATCGCCCGCAAATACCGCCCTCAGTTTTTTGATGACGTTGCCGGTCAGCGCCTGATCACTGACACACTGAAGAACGCCGTCACCCGACAGCGAGTCGCGCATGGATACATCTTTTCCGGCGCGCGGGGAGTGGGCAAGACCACTACGGCGCGAATTCTGGCCAAGTCACTGAACTGCATCAAGGGACCGACGGTCACTCCCTGCGGCGAGTGCCCTTCCTGCCAGGAAATCGCCCAGGGGAATTCAGTCGACGTTTTTGAAATTGACGCCGCTTCCAACCGGGGCATCGATGAAATCCGCGAACTGCGCGAAAACGTTCGCTACCTTCCGGCGCGCGACCTGTACAAAGTCTTCATCATTGACGAAGCCCACATGCTGACCACTGAGGCCTTCAACGCTCTGCTGAAGACACTGGAAGAGCCGCCGCCGCGGTCGCTGTTCGTCCTTTGCACAACCGAGGCCCACAAGCTGCCGACCACCATCCAGTCGCGCTGCCAGCACTTTTCTTTCCGCCTGCTGGATTATTCGGAAATTCTCAGCCGCCTCGAATGGGTGATGAAGCAGGAAAAGTTTGCGGCGGACGAGGGCGCATTAAGCGCCGTCGCCGAAGCCGCCGAAGGCAGCCTTCGTGACGCGCTCTCTCTGCTGGACCAGGCCATTGCTTCCAGCGCCGAGCGCCTTGAAGAAGCGCATGTCCGCAAGTTGCTGGGCGTGGTCCCCAGTCAGGTCCTGGCTGAACTGGTGGAAGCCATAGGAGATGGAGACACGGCGAAGGCCCTTCAGACCGTCGAACGAGTCGCTGCGGAAGGCTATGAACTGAACCATTTTTGTGGAGAGTTCACGCGCTACATCCGCAATCTGGCAGTTGCCAAAAGTTGCGGAGCGGAAAGTCCTCTGCTCCAGCTACCGTCCACTGAACGTACCGTGCTGGGCAGGCTACGTGAGCAGTTCAGCGAAGAGGACCTCGCTCGTTTCTTCCAGATCCTGGTGCGCACTGAAAACGAAATGCGCCATGCGCTGAACCCGCGCTTCCACCTGGAGCTGGGACTGATTAAAATGGTCCATGCCGGCAAGCTGGCATCACTCGAAAGTCTGCTGGCTGAACTGGGCGGGGCGCGTCCCGCACCGGCCGGCAAGCCGGAAACAGGGCCTCCCGGAGGCCAGCCGTCTTCCGCGCCGGTCACGGAAAGAAGGTCCCCGTACATGCCGAGATCGGCGTCCTCCGCGCCCGTTCTCGCTCGGCAGCCTGAGAGACCGAAAGGTCCCGAAAAGCCCCCTGAACGCCTGGGAAGCGCCACGGCAAGACACGCCGGTTCGCTGCCATCGCAAGCGCCGGCGACCCCGCCCTCGGCGCAAACCATACCTCCGGAAGCCCCAGGTGATCCGCGCCTGAGCAAGATCAAGAGCCTTGCGTTCGGGCAGTCCAAACTGCTGAGCAGTTGCCTTGATCCGGTCTCGGCATGGCGGTTTGAAGACGGCGAGGTTCGCTTCATTTTTTCCAAGAGCGACTCCTGGGCGGCCGACCTGTTGAACAGCCGCGAGCAGCAGGAAAAGCTCCAGGCTCTATGCGCGGAGGCGCTGGGACAGCCCGTCAGGATTTGTGTTACACTCGATAACGAAGAAAGGTCGGGGCTCAAGAAGCGTCGCAGCGTTCGCGAACGCGCTGAAAGCGACGAAGGGGTTGAAGCACTACTGAAGAAGTTTCGATGCACCCTGGTTGACGTGGTTGATTTGAGCCGGGAGTGATCCATGAAAAATCTGCAACAGGTACAGCAAATGCTAAAACAGGTTCAACAGTTCCAGGAACAGCTTCAGAAACAGCTGGATGACCTCGTCGTTGAGTCTTCCACTGGCGGCGGCATGGTAACCGTCAAGATGAATGGACAAAAACACCTGATTTCCGTCCACATTGATCCGGAAGTATACAAGTCAGGCGACATCGAAATGCTCCAGGATTTGCTGCTGGCGGCCGTCAATGAATCCGCCAGGAAAATCGATGAACAGGTGGCGAGCCAGATGGGTTCGCTGGCGGGTGGGCTCAATCTGCCAGGGCTCAATTTATAACAGACTCCTTCCTCAGGATTTCCGCAAAATGAGCGAATACGCCGCGCCTCTTGCGCGCCTGATAGATGAACTGAAGCACCTTCCGGGCATCGGGCAGAAGTCCGCCCAGCGAATCGCTTTCCACCTTGAGCGCGCGCCGCGCGAAGACGTTCAGCGCCTGTCCGAAGCATTGCTTGACGCCAAGGACAAGATCCGCCTCTGCAGCGTGTGCAACAACCTGACCGAATCCGACCCCTGTGAGTATTGTTCCGATCCCAGGCGCGATGCTGAAGTGCTGTGCGTGGTGGAAACGCCCTACAACGTGGTTTCAGTGGAAAAGGCACACGAGTTTCGCGGGCGCTATCATGTGCTGCATGGCGCTCTTTCGCCTTTGCAGGGCATCG